>Ga0315274_10010818_pt1 | contig 13134 bp, 7 predicted proteins | sample YL17G02_20_MG_FD_203700 | JGI IMG/M metagenome (GOLD analysis project Ga0315274, IMG submission 203700) | Sediment microbial communities from Yellowstone Lake, YNP, Wyoming, USA - YL17G02_20 | ecosystem: Environmental > Aquatic > Freshwater > Lake > Sediment | place: USA: Wyoming | collected... | reverse complement strand
GGGTGCCGGGGGGGGGGGCGGGGGGGTCGGAAGCGCATTTTTGCCGGCGCCGATTAAATCTGTTTGTAGTTCGAAATTGACGCGGACCCAAAAAAACCTGCTGCTTTTTTTTTCCCCCCCCCCCCCCCCCCCCCGACCGACTCTCTCCTTCCCTCTCCGACGCTTCTCTCTCTCTCTCTGCTCATTCCGCGGACGCACCATCTTCGGCACCGGCAGCAGCGGGTCCCCAGTCCCTCCCGGCAAACGCGAGGTCCGCGGCAGTGGTGGTGACGACGGCCTTCTCCTCCTCCTCCCCCCTCTTCTCCTCCTCTCCGCCCTCTGCTCCCGCCTTGCCCTCCGCCTTCCCCTCCGCGTCCGCCCCGCCCCCCCCCACCCGCGCGAGCGCCTCGGCGGGCACCTCGACCACCCACCCCTCCCGCTCGGCCATCGCCCACAGCGCCCCCAGCGCGGGCACCCGCCTCGTCGTCGCGGCGTTGCCGACGACCACCAGCTTGCTCCGCGCCCGCGTCGCTGCCACGTTCACCCTCCTCCAGTCCGCGAGCGGCCTGCCCGGCTCCGCCCGCGCGTTGCTCCGCACGAGCGACAGCAGCACCGCGGCGCGGTCGCGCCCCTGGCACTTGTCCACCGTCAGCGACTCCACCGACGACCACGCGCCGGCGACGGAGGCCCTGGCGAGCGCGGCGACCTGCGTGCGGTAGGGCGAGACCGCGACGACGTCGGGCCCCGGGACGCCGCCGGCGAGCAGGCCGCGCGCGACGGCGCCGACGAGCGCGGCCTCGCCCGCATTTGCAAAGCCGTCGCCCGACCTCGCGTCGCCCGCCGCCCCCGCCGCGCGCCCCTTCGCACCCGCCCCCGCCGTCGCCGCCGTCGCCGTCGTCGGCCCTCCCGGAGTGGACAGGAAGACGACGCGGCGCCGCGGGTCGAGGGCCGCCTTGAGCCAGCTCGGGGCGGCGGCGAAGGCGGCGGCGGCGGCGGGGTGCGCGCCGTCGCCGTCAAAGCGCAGCTCGAGCCTCCTGCGTGCCACCTCTTTCGAGCCCGCCCGCAGCGCCCCGCAGTACACCAGTTCGTTCGCGACGCGCTGGATGTCGCGCGACATGCGGTACTGTCTCTTTAGGGGAATCACGGCCTGGGGGTGGGCCTCGCAGAGGCGGCGGAACAGGGACTCGGGCGGGGCGCCGTCGTCCTCGTCAAGGCCGTCGTCCGCGGCCGCGGCCGAGACGCAGAGCGGAGGGAGCTGGTAGTGGTCGCCCACCAGCACGAACGACCGCGCCCTGAGCAGAGGCCCGAGCACTGCGGGCACGGCCATCTGCCCGGCCTCATCGACCAGCGCGACGTCAAAGCCCGGCGCCCTCCGCAGCAGCTTGTTGTCCCCCGCGGCGAGCGCGGTGACGCCGACGACGAGCGGCGAGCGGCAGACCGAGGCGGAGAGCAGCGCCGCGGCGGAGGAGGCGGCGGGGCTTCCCTCTCCGGCGGCGGCGGCGGCAAACAGGCCCAGGGCGGCGCGGGACCCCCCCGGCATCCACTCCCTGAGGTCGCGGTGGACGCCCGAGGCCCTCCCCAGACGGATCATCGGGATGCCTCCTCCATCCGCGGCCGAGTCGTCGCAGAGCTGGGCGAGGCGCAGAAGGACGTTGTCGACCGCGGCGTTGGTGTACGCAGTCACAATGACCCGGCGCTGTTCGAGGTGGAAAAGAGTTTGGGGAACGAGAGGAGGGGGGGGGGGCAAAAAAAGACTGAGTTTTTTCGTCCCTCTTTCGCGTCGACCCTCTCGACCCCCAGGGGGAGAAAAAGGTCTCAGACTTCAAAGACACAAACTCACCCCGCTCGCGGCCAGGGCCGCCGCCGTCGCGGCCAGCACCGCCGTCTTCCCCGTGCCGGGCATCCCCAGCAGGCACAGGTAGTCGGGCCTCGCGAGCGCGCGGGAGACGGCGCTCGACTGCTCCGGGTTGAGCGCCGAGAGGGCCCTCGTCGCGGCGACGGCGGCCGAGGCCGCGGCGGCCGGGTCGGCCGCCGCCGGCAGCGACGAGAGCGGGCAGGAGAAGAGGCCGCCGCGCCCGGTCTTGGGGGTTTCTTGCTGCTGCTGCTGCTGCTGCTGCTGCTGTTGCTGCTGCGGCTGCGGCTGCTGCTGCGATTGCTGCGCCTTCTTTGAGGAGGCTGCTGCTGCGGCAGCTGGAGTGACGGGAGACCTGCCTGCTCCTGCTGAGCTCGAGGGGACGCCGCTGTTCTCCTTGTGCTGCTGCTGCTGCTGCTGCTGCGAGGCCGAGGAGGGTTTCCTCGCCGAGACCAACAGCGCTTTCTTCGGCGCCGGCGCAGAGGGGGGCTCGAGGTCGATTATCAGCCTCCGCAGCCTCGCCGCGGTGGCGTCCCGGGGGGCGCAGAGCCTGACCAGGGCCTGCCGCTGCTTGACGAACGTCGTCATGGGCTCGTCCTTGTCTATCCTCCAGCGTCCGGCGTCGAGCGTCGAGGAAGAGGAGCTGTTCTCTTCGCCGCTTTCGACGCCTCTCCTGCCGCCTCCGGATGCGGCTCCGGCTGCCCCCTCCTCCTCCTCGCCGCCGCCGCCCGGAACGACCCGCTGCTTCGACCCCAGGTCGACCCGCAGGGGCCCGTCCAGAGCCATCGTGGCCGTCTTGGGCGTGAGAGCAAACACCAGCGCGCGGGAGACGCACGGGTGCGCTCCGTCGACGCCGAGGACGCAGATATCGCCCTCGACGAACCCGGCGTCGTCGAGCGGCGGGTGCAGCAGCGGCGGAGACGGCGGCGGCTCCTTCTTTCCGCCGTCGCCGCCCTCCTCTTCCTCCGCCGTTCCTTCCTTCTCGGAGGAAGGAGAGGAGCCCTTCGTCGCCCTCTCGAAAGTGTAGAGCCACTCCCCGGCAGGACCGCGCTCGACGGCAGCTGAAGACGAGCAGCCAGCAGAGGAGGAGGAAGAGGAGGAAGAAGACCTTTTCTGGACCAGCCGCAGCCCCGCGACGCACCGCCCGCGCCGCTCGCGCTCCCTCGCGCTCAGCGTCCAGATCTCCGCCCTGCGCGACGAGCTCACGGCCTCCTCGGCGTCGATCGTGCGCAGCCAGCGGGAGAGGAAGGAAGCGTGCCGGCGCGTGAGGTGCGAGGTAGCCTCCTCGAAGGGTCCCGGGGCGGAGGGGGTTGCCTGCGGGTGGCTCCCGCCGCCCTCGTCGCCTTTTTTGTGGGCGCCCGCGGCAGCGAAGCTCCCCATCCCGGCCGTCGCGGAACAGCCCCCCTCCAGCGCCAGGTGCGTCAGCGCGCACGCCCTCCGCTGGAAGCACCCGCCGCAGGCCCTGGGGTCCCGCAGCATCGCCGGGGGCCTCGCGGGAGCCCGCGGGGCGCCCCAGGAGCCCCCCGGGACCAGGCCGTCGGCCAGCGCGTTCCTCGCCGCGAGCAGCGACGCGGCCTCGCCCGCGTGCGCCGCGACGGCCTCGGGCGCCAGAGGGTCAGACAGGTAGAGCAGCAGGCCCCTCGAGGGCCTCGCGCCGTACCGCGCGTGGAGCAGGCGCATGTAGAGCGAGACCTGGGCCCTGTGGGTCGGCCAGCGCTTGCCCGTCTTGAACTCGAGCGGCGCGAGTTCGACGAGGTCGTCGTCGTCGGCGGCGGCGGCGGCGTCTTTTTTGGCGTCGGCGGCGGCGCCGTCGGAGCCGCCACCTCGGCCAGAGGCGCCGCTGCCGTTTCCAAACATGCGTGCGCTGCTGCCGCTGCCCCTGCTCCCGTACCTCACCGCCACGGTCGCGTCGATCACGCCCTTGATGCCGGCCGCGGGGGCCCAGACGACCTCCTCGATGTCGACGACGGCGGCCAGGGACGCGGTGGCGCCGCCCGCGTCCGCCGCGGCGGCGGCGCCCGGCGCGCTCCCGCCGGCGCTCACAATCCGGGCGTCGGGCGGCGGCGGCCCGCTCCTCAGGAACCTCGACACGAAGGCCGCGAGGGGCGCCGCGGCGTTCCTCAGGGTGGCCGCGGCGCTCCCCTCGTCGAGGCCCACCTCGACGAGCTGCTCGGCGTGGCGGGAAGAGCAGGCCGTGGCCTCCGCGGCGGCGAGCAGGGAGGCCGAGGCGGCCGAGGGCCTCGCCTTTTCCTTTCCGGCGCCGAGGACAAAGACGCGCTCCTCGCCCTCTCCTTCTCGTTTCCCTGCTTCCTCGCCGCCGCCGGCGCACCCGCCGCGCAGGGCGACGCCCAGCAGCTCGTGCGCCAGCGTCCCCTCCGTGGCCGCCACCCCGCTCTCCCCGCCGAACCGCTCCTCGATGGCCGCCTGCCTGACGCAGCGCAGCGCGTTGGTGACCCTCGTCCCGGAGAGCAGGAGGTCGGGCCGCACGATCAGCGTGACGGAGTTGTTCGCATCTTCGCCGTCGCCTCCGATCGCGATCCTGGGCTCGCCGCGCGGTCCCCGAGCCGACGAGGAGGAGGAGGCACAGAAGGCCGCGACGTCGACGGAGAGGGCGACGACGTCCCCGACGCGGGGCACGACCTCCGCCCAGGGCCCCCTGGCGACGACGACGACGGCGGCGGCGGCGGCGGAAGAAGCAGAAGCAGAAGAAAAGCAACCTCCTCCTCCTCCTCCGACGTAAACCCCGCCGCCGCCGTCCCTCTCCCGGAGCAGCCTCAGCGTGATCTCTCCGCCAAAGGCCCCCGACGTGCTCTCAACCTCCAGGACGACGTATCTCGTGGGCAGAGGCGCCGGCCCGGGGAGGGGAGGCAGCCCCGCGATTGCTCCGGGGGCGGGCAGGGCCGGGGCGCCGGCCTCCTCCTCGGCGAAGAGGGCGAGCGCCGCCGAGCGCCGCCGGGCCTCTTCCTGCTGCTGCCTCTCCTGCGCGTCCCGGGCGGCGGCGCGGGCCGCGACGACGCCCCGCTCGAGCTGCAGGGCGACCTCCGCGTCCAGGGCCTCGAGCTCGAGGTCGAGGGCGGTGCCGTCGCCGTCGTCGTCGTCGAAGCCGCCGAAGCATCCGGTCGCCGTCGCCGCCGCCGCCGCCGCCGCCGCAACAGGAGGAGCGGCGCTTTCGACGGCGGCGGTGGCGGGAGCGACGGCAGAGGCAGGAGCAGGAGCAGCGGCATTCGGGTGCGCGAGAGCCTCGACCTGCTCCAACAGGCTGAGCAGGGCGGCCCTCCTCCCGAATCCCCCCCCGCCCGCGCCGCCGCCGTCCGCGGTGCCGCCGGCGGCGGCCCCCGAGGAGCGCCTGCGCCTGCTCCTCTGCCGCAGGCTGTCGCCGCCCGCTCCCCCTCCGCCGCCGCCGCCGCCTGTGGCGCCCCCCGTGCCAGTGGAGGCCGCGCCGCCGCCGCCGCCGCCGCCGCCGCCGCCGCCGCCGCTGTGCGCGCTCCCTCCAGAGAAGCTCGGGCGAGGAGGGAGCGGGGGGAGAGGGCGGCCAGAAGGGACACCGGCGGCGGCGGCGGCGGCGGCCGAGCGAGCGAGGGAGGAGCGCCGCCGCTGCTGCGGGCCGCGTCCAGAGGTCCCCGGGCCGGTGTCGTCGATCGAGCTGCGCCGTCTCCTCCTGTCGTTGGCGGCGTTGGTGTTGTTGTCGAGCTCTCCCAGGAGCTCCGCCAAGAGGGCGTCGTCGGCGCCGTCGTCCGCGGCGGCGGCGGCGGCGGCGCTGGGGCCCGTGCCTCTGCCGCCGCCGGCTCCGCCTCCGGCTGCTGCCGCTGCCGCGTTGGTCGTGGCCGTTCCCAGGCGGGCAGCGGCGGCGACCCCGCCGATGGCGTTGTTGTTCGCCCGAACAGCAGCAGCGGCAGCGATGACTGCCGTCCGTTCCATTGTCGTCGTCGCCACCGCAGCGGCAGCAGCAGCGGCGGCAGCAGCAGCCTTCGAGGCGGAGGAAAGCCGCGCCCTCCCGCCGCCGCCGCTGCTGCTGCTGCTCCCGCCTCCTTTCGGCCCCGGCGTCGGAGAGGGCGCGTAGACGACGCGCGCGAAGCCCTCCTCGTCTTCCTCTTCTCCTTCGTCGCCGAGTCGCTCGGCGGCGGGGACGGTGCGGCGAGGGGAGGACGAGGGGAGAGAGGCCCGCCGCCTCTTCGGGGGCGGCGGGGGGAGCAGGGCGGAGGTCGCGGGAGGCGCCGCCGCCGATTGCTTTGTCGTCGCTCCGGAAGATTCCTCGCGCTGCTGCTGCCGGTGCGGCTGAGGAGCGGCAGCAGCTGCCGCGGAGGCACAGGCGGAGGCGGAGGAGTTCCCCGCCGTCGGCGCTCGGGTCGGAGCGCCGCCTCCACCCGTCGCCTTGCTGCTGCCGCCCGCTCCTCCTCCTCCCGTTCCTCCCGCCTGCTTCTTCGTCGTAACTGCCTTGTCGAAGAAGCGCGTTATCGCCTGCCCCGCCGGCGGCAGGTTCTTCTTGCTGGCGCCCTGGTGGAGATTTTTTTGTTGTTGACGAAGAAGAAGAAGAATTTTGATGGATGAGCGAAGAAACACTCGCCCGATTGCTGCTGCCGCTTCGCACGCTTCGACAAACCGAAAGAGCTTTCGAACAATTCCCCTCCTTGTCTCTCGCAGTCGTCGCGCTCTCCGCCCAGTTTTCTGCTCCTGTGCACGCCTACCTTGCCCATGGCTCAGCTGAGTGCCGAAGAGAAGCTCAAGGGACGCTCAGTGGGGTCGATTGCGCCCCGAAGTGAGACGAAACTGAAAGCGGCAAAATCAATGCCTTTTTTCAAGAAACTCAAAAGCTTCTTTCGACTTCTGAGGCTTCGCTCGAGGCTCGTTTCGCAGTTCTTGTCTTCAGCTGCAGCAGAGAGCTGTGAAGGAGGCTCGCGGCGGACAGACAGTGAAGGAGAGACGCGTACGTGCGCATGAGAGAGAGAGAGAGAGAGAGAATGCGAATCGAGGAAAAAGAGAGTCGCCTCTCTCCAGTTTCCCTTCAGACTTCGAAAAATGGAGTCGATCGAAGGTTTCTTCTCCCTTCTCTCACTTTTGACGACGTCGGTCGTGACGGGAGGGGGACGCACTCGCTAGCTCTCTCTCTCTCTCTCTTTCGTCCTCTCTCTATCTCTATCTCTCTCTCAGCGCTTCCTGCGCTCTCATCTTCTCGATGACAGGCAAGGGAGGAAGCAAGGGCGCGGCCGCTGCAGGCGGAGGAGGAAAGATCGGAGGCGAGGGAAGAGGCCGAAGGCCTCGGCATGGCGGCGATGGTTCGTTTCCTTTCTTCTTCTTCTTTTCCTCCCTCGACCTCTCTCCTTCAATTCACGCGAACGCTCTCCCAGCGGCATCACGAACACGTGCTCGCTGCACAGCTGTGGGTTTACAAGTCGGAATGAGGCTTCGCGTCGTTCCGCACAGAAGCGCGAAAAAAAGTCAAGAGCGTCGATCGAGATGCCCTTCGTCTCTATATCTCTCTCTCTCACCAACTAGCCTCCCTTCGGCCAAAAACCTCGACAACAAAAAAAAAAAAAAAAAAAGCAAACGCTCCTTCCAACCCCGCCGACGAGCTCATCAGAAACATCGGCCACCTCGTCAAGAAACTCAAGAAGGAGCACGCCGCCCTGTCGGCTCTGCCCGCGGCAGCGGCGCTGAGGCGCGACGCTAAGGAGCTGTTCGCGGCGAGGGCGGCGTTTTCTCGAAGAGGGAAGCGGGGCGGCGGCGAGGGCGGCGGAGCGTCGCCGCCGTCGCCGTCGTCGTCATCGCCGTCGTCGTCGTCGGACGGCGAGGGGGCGAGCGGCGGCGGAGGAGGAGGGGACGGCCCTCCCTCCAACCGGCCGATCCTCCCCTTTTGCCTCGACGCCTCCGCGCTCCCCGTCGCGCCCCTGGCGTCGCAGCTCGGCGGCGGCGGCCTCGCCGCCATGAGCGCCCCCGCGGTGACCTTCTTCTCAGTCCACCGAGGCGGCAGCGGCGGGACCGGCGCCGCCGCTGCAGACGAGCCCTCGACCTCCTCCGCCTGCGCCGTGCTCGGAGTCCGCCGCGTCGCGCTCCCGCGCGCCGCCGTCCTCCCGGCCATCACGCCCCTCCCCGAGTACAAGGCCTGGGGCTACCTGCAGAGGAACGAGGTCGCCCTCGACGTCGCCGGCGGCGGCGGCGAGGGGGGAAAGTCGAGCAGGGGCGCCGGCGAGGAGAGGCGGCGGATGTACTACACGGACGCGACGGGGGAGACAATCCCGGCGTCGGACTCAGACTCGAGCGGCGGGGAGGAAGACGAGGAGGAGGAGGAGGAGGAGGAAAGGGAGGGGGAGGAGCGAAAGGAGCGAGAGGAGCATGAGGAGGCGGAGGAGGGCAGAGAGGGCGGCAGAGCGGAGACCGGCCACTGCCGCCGCCACCGCCACCGCTACCGCGAAGAAGAGGACGACGGCGTCCTCTTTGCCGCCCTCGAAGGCTCCGTGACCCGGGACAGGGACGAGTTCGTCGTCGCGCAGATCGCCAAGGCGCTCCTCTCTGCCTCGGCGGGAGCTTCCCCTCCCTCTGCTGCGGCCGGTGGAGCTGCCGGAGCCCCTCTTTCCCCGCCGGCGCCGCTCAGGGTCCTGATAAAGACGGCGGCCCGTCGCCTCGCCGAGAAGCTCCATCTCCCTCCCCGGACGGTCGCGAGAATGCTTCGCCGGGACATGGAGAGGCTGGAAGAGAAGGCGGCGGAGGAGGAGGAGAAGAAGAAGAAGGAGGGGGAGGAGAGGGAGGGGGAGGGGAAGAGGGACGGCGACGAGGGGAACGTCTCGGCTCCTCTGCCGCCGCCGCCGCCATCGCCGCCGCCCCCTTCCCTCCTCCCGCCGCCCCTCGACGACTTCGAGGCAGCCTCCGTCGCCGCAGACGCCTTCGACTCCTCCTTCTGCCGCCGCTGCAGGGTCTACAACTGCTCCACGCACCAGCAGCGCCTGACCGTCAAGCCCTTCTTCGGCCTGCTGTTCCAGCCGCCGAAGCCACGCGCGGACACGCTCGCGGCCCTGCTGCCCGAGGGTCTCGTCGCGAAGACCAGCGGCGGCGGCGGCGGCGACGCCGACGCCGCAGTGGCGGCGGCGGCGGCAGCAGCGGCAACGGCAGAGGCTCTCTTGGCCGCCGCGTCGGACGCCTCGGCCCCCGCGGCGGAGGCCCCCTGCGGTCCCGGCTGCTGGCGCGTGCTCGGGGTGCAGGACGCGGCTGTGGCGACCGCAGAGGAGGCGGAGGAGAAGGAGGAGGAGCGAGCTGCTCCCGCCGCGGCGGCGACGGCGACGACGCCGCCGACGAGAGGCGCTTCCGCCGCCGCCGCCGCCGCCGCCGCCCCCGCCCCCGCGTCGGCGGCCGCGAGAGCCCGCGCCGCGGCCCTCGCCTCGCCCCCCCGCCCCTCCTCGTCGACGCCGCTACCCCGCTACGCGAGCAGGGAGGCCATCGTCCGCGCCGCGGCGGCCGAGGCGGCGAGGACGCGCGTGCGCGCCGCGAGCTCGTGGTCGAGGGCCGAGGAGGCGCTCTGCGAGCGCGGGTTCGAGGCGCTGGGGCCGGACCCGTGCTCGCTGGTGGCGCTGCTCGGAGGGGGCGGGGGCGCGGGCGGGGGCGGGACGAGGAGCTGCGCCGCCGTGGCGGGCTGGCTGCGGGCGAGGGCGGCGGCGAGGTCCGAGGCCGCGGCGGCGGTGGCGGAGGCGGCGGCAGCTGCCGTCGCTGCGGCCGCTGCCGCCGCCGCGGAGAGGAGGGAGAGGGGACGGGGGAAAGCAGAGGAGGAGGAAGGCGACGACGACGAGCAGGAGGAGGAGGAAGACGAGGGAGAAGGAGGAGGCGCCTCGAGCGACGGCGACGGCGGAGGAGGGGACGGCGCCGGGCGCGCCGGCGGCGGCGGCAGCGGGACCGCCGAGGAGAGGGCGCGCGACGTCGCCGCGGCCCGCGCCGCCAGAGCCGCGAGGGTGGTGAAGGAGGCCGCGCTGAAGGCCGCCGTAGAGGCGCTGACGAGGCCGGACAGGATGGCGGAGGCCGCGGCCAAGCTCGCGGGGGGCAGCACGGCGGTGAGAGTTTTTTTTCTCTCTCTTTTTTTTGAGGGTTTCTTTTCCTTTTCTTTTCTCTCTTCCTTAAATATTCGCTCGCTCGTTCCCCTCTTATTCGTTTTTTCGCTCTCTCTCTTACTCCTCCCCCCTTCAAATACCTCCGACAGCCCGCATGGCGCAACCGAGGGCTGAACAGGGCCCAGAAGCGCCTGCAGCTGCAGAAGGCGCTGAAGAACAAGCGCATGAGGCTCGCCGGTGTCAGCGTCGGAGGAGGAGCGGGCAGCGCTGCTGCCGCCTCCGAGGCCGCCGCCCGCCGCGGGCACAGGAAGAACAGCGCCGACGATGCTGCTGCGAGGAAGAAGCGCAGCCGCAGCAGGAGCAAAGGCGGAGACCAAGACGAGGAGAGCGACGACGACGGCGGCGGCGACGGCGAGAAGAAGTTTTCTTCCGGCGGCGACGGCAACGAAGAGGACGAGGACGGCGAGGAGGGAGAGGAAGAGGGAGAGCAGGAGGAGGAGGAAGTGGAGCGCGGCAACAGCAAGGTCGGCCACGACTCGGTCCCCTGCTCGTGCCCCGACGGCGCCTGCGACAAATCCTGCGCCTGCTTCGCCAATGGCAACTACTGCGAGCGCGGCTGCGGCTGCCCCATCTCGTGCCCGTTCCGCTTCCCCGGCTGCGACTGCCGCTCGGGGTGCAGCTCCGGCAGCTGCTTCTGCCTCGCGGCGAGCCACGAGTGCGATCCAGACCTGTGCCGCAACTGCAGGCTGGCCCCGGCCGTCGCCGCGTTCGGGAGCGTCGGCGTCGGATCCGGAGGAGGAGGGGTCGGGAGCGGCAGCAGCGCGAGGCGGAGGGGGGCGGCGGCGGGCGTCGCAGAAGTGCTCGCCGCGCGCGCGCCGGCGCCGGTCAAGGCCGCCGTCGCCGCCGCAGCCCTGAGGGGGTTCGGCGGTGGCACGGGCGACAGGGTGACGGCCCGCGGGGCCGGACTCAAGAGGCTGCCCGGGGCGCCCTCGGGTGGGGCCGACTACACCGCGAGCGGGTCGGCGCGCGTGAGCTCGTGGGGCGGGTGGCAGCAGCAGCAGGGGGCGTTCGAGCTCGGCGACGGCGGCGCGAGCGTCGACAGCGACGGCGGCGGCGGCGGCGAGAAGGGGCAGAAGAAAGAGGCTCCCGCCCCTGCTCTTCCTCGCCCCCCCCCTCCCCCGAAACCTACTGCCCCGGCAGCCAACGCCCGGGCATGCCACAACATGCGCCTCCGCCTCAGGCAGCACCGCCGCCTCGCCATGGGCCGCTCCGCCGTCGCCGGGTGGGGCTGCTTCGTCCTCGAGAAGACGAGGAAGGGCGACCTGCTCGGGGAGTACGTCGGCGAGCTCGTCAGCAACCGCGAGGCGGACCGCCGCGGCAAGGCCTACGACCGCGACAACAACTCGTACCTCTTCGACCTGTCCAAGGAGACCGTCATCGACGCCCGGGGCAAGGGCTGCAAGCTGCGCTTCGCCAACCACTCCCCCGACGCCAACTGCAGCGCCAAGATCTTGGTGGTCGACGGCGACTCGAGGGTCGCCATCTTCGCGGCGCGGGACCTCGAGCCCGGAGAGGAATTGTTCTACGATTACATGTACGACGAGCACAACGCGCCGCCGTGGGCGCGGGACTGAGAGCAGCCGTGAATTTCGCTTTTGTGTGTGTGTGTGTTTGTAATCTTGAGGGGGGGAGAGAGAGAGTTTGATTTTTGGAGGTCGAGTTTCATCATTTTTTTCCTTCTTCGACACCATTCACGACACCTTTCGAAAAGAAAAGAGCGAGTTCTTCTCGTTTCGCTTTTCTTCTCTCTCTTTCTCTCTCGCCGGACGCCATGCACAGAGCGGCGACAGCGCCGTCGTCTCCGTCGTGCGCGAAGCAGATCTCGTCGCTCGGGGGCAGCCCACGCCCTCGAGCTCGGACGGCGACGACTCGAAGGAATGTCGCCGCCGCCGCATCTGGCATCGACGGCGGCGACCAAGGCGAAGACGATGACGACGGCGCAAAGAAAAGCCGCCCGCCGCCGCTCAATGGCTACGCCAGGCCACTCAACGGCTATGGTAAGAGAAGGAGAAAGCCGCATCTTTCCTGCTGCTTGCGAGAGAGCTTCGAGAACCGGAGAGGCTCACGCATGAGCTTCCTTTTCTTCAAAAAAAACTCCAACCTAGCCGCAAACGGCGCTTCGACTGGACCCCCTCCGGCTCCAGCGGCAGCAGCGGCGGTCCCTCCTTCCTTCACGTGGGACGCCGACGCCTTCCCGGCGTATCTCCAGTCCGAGGTCGACGACTTCTGCTCCGACTGGGAGCTGGCCCTGACGGAGGCGGAGCAGCGGCAGCAGATGCGGAAGAAGGAGGAGAGCGAGAGCGAGGGGGAGGGAGAGCTGAGACCTTCCTCGTCGTCTTCCTCCCCTCTCTCTCCCTCCTCTTCCTCCTCCTCCTCCTCTTCAACGACCCCGGTCTCCCCCACGGACCCCGTCTGGCTCGCCATCCGCCGCGAGGCCCAGCGCGACGCCGCCGACGAGCCCCTCCTCTCCTCGTTCCTCTACGCCTCGATCCTCTCGCACCCGGGCTTTGCGCGCTCGCTCGCGTTTGTCCTCGCCAACCGCCTGTCGGACGCGACGCTGCTGGCCACCGAGCTCATGGAGGTGTTCGAGAGCGTGCTGGCGGCGTGCCCCTGGGTGCAGAGGGCGGCGCTGCACGACATCGTGGCGGTCAGGGAGCGGGACCCCGCTTGCAGGTAAGGAGAGAGAGGTGGTGTTTCTTTTTCTCTCTCCCTATTTTTCTCTCTCTTTTCTCTTGTAAAAAAACTCACCTCTTCTCTCCTCTCTCTCTCCCCGATTTCGATCTCGATTTCTCTTCTTTAAAAAAAAAACAGGTCCTACGCCGACGGCATGCTCTACTTCAAAGGGTATCAAGCGGTCCAGGTCCACCGCATCGCGCACGAGCTCTGGCTCGGGGAGCGAGATGGGGGCGAGAAAAACGGCAAGAACACCAGGGGGGAGAAGGACATCGGCAGGGGGGCAGCCCAGGAAAAGAAGAGTGGCGTCCGCGCGTCGCGGGTGATGGCCCGCATGCTGCAGTCGCGCGTCTCGGAGGTGTTTGCCGTCGACATCCACCCGGCGGCGACGCTCGGGAGGGGCCTGCTGCTGGACCACGGGACCGGGGTCGTGATTGGGGTGAGAGAGTTTTTGGAGAAAGTTTTTTAAGTTTTTTCTTTTTCAGGTTTTTTTTTCCCCAAAGAAAGGAAAACACTCACTCTCTCTCTCTCTCTCTCTCT
>Ga0315274_10010816_pt1 | contig 13136 bp, 12 predicted proteins | sample YL17G02_20_MG_FD_203700 | JGI IMG/M metagenome (GOLD analysis project Ga0315274, IMG submission 203700) | Sediment microbial communities from Yellowstone Lake, YNP, Wyoming, USA - YL17G02_20 | ecosystem: Environmental > Aquatic > Freshwater > Lake > Sediment | place: USA: Wyoming | collected... | reverse complement strand
CCAGAGACAGGGATCGAACCTGCGACATTCAGTTTACAAAACTGACGCTCTACCAACTGAGCTACTCCGGCAAAATCAATTCCAGGTGAGGACACGACAACCGGCGAATAGCAGATCGTGTAACCTGCGTCCAAATTGGCACTCACCCGGAAACTGGAGCACACGAGGGGGATCGAACCCCTGACATTCTACTTGGAAGGAAGATGCTCTACCAACTGAGCTACGTGTGCGAAATTATGATACTGGCCCGGCTGCGGGCGGCGGCTGCTGGGCGAGACGCTCTTGCTCCTGGCGGGCGTGCTCTCGCTTTTCGATCTCCCACTCGTCGAACGACGGCACTGGGGTATCAAGCTGGTCGTCTTTGTCCAGGATGCCGTGTGAGAAATGCCCGTCTCGTCCAGGAATGGGGTACCCGATGGACAGGTGGTTGGGTGAATAGTAGCCAGTGAACTCAGCGTCGAGAGTCTGGCCGCCACGTCGAACCCGAACAGGGATGCGGCGGTGTGGGTTTGCTTCAGCCAGGAGGGCTTCCACTACGATCTCGGCTTCTTTGCTCATGCCTTAACTACGGGAGCAAATGGAGCGCCAGGTTGGATTTGAACCAACGGTTGTTCCGCTTTGCAGGCGGGTGCCTTTGACCACTCGACCACTGGCGCACGATACACTGATCCGGCACGATACACTCGTTGAGTTTATCGTGCAGATTATACGCTATACCGCATAAATGGTGTTTATGCGCTACAGGGTATATTTGGGGTTTATCCCCTACGTGGGGTGACCGAAGGGAATCGAACCCTCATGGGCTGGTTCACAACCAGCGGCTCTGCCATTGAGCTACGGCCACATCTGGAGCCAGAGACGGGGATCGAACCCGTGACCTCCACATTACCAATGTGGCGCACTCCCAACTGTGCTACTCCGGCAAAGTTTACTCAGAACGGTGAGTTTACTGGTCAGTGAACTTGCGACTTTTCAGTAAACTTGCGACTTTCACCCGTTGCTGAAACACCCTCTTTTAGTGAAATGGTGCGGACGGCAGGGATCGAACCTGCGACAGCCTGGGTGTAGGCCAGGCACTCTGCCGCTGAGTTACGTCCGCATGAAATGGCGCACCCGATGGGAGTCGAACCTATAACCTGAAGCTTCGCAAGCTTCCGCTCTGTCCAGTTGAGCTACGGGTGCAAAAAGGGAACGTGGCGTCCAGCGCCGGAAAAAGGAAAAAACCGGGGCTGACAAAGTTGCTTCACGCTCGGCCCCGGCACGCCACGAATGGCTGCTCGGAACAATGGGGAAACATGATAAACCCCACCCGTCTCAACACCGCCGCCCTTAACTATCTGCGTAGGAGAATGTCTACAATAGAGTCTGAAACCTTGCCGGTGTTCTTCTCTACCCCGACCGCACGATCATCCCAAAGTTCGGTCATTCCGCAATCCTTCAGGTTGGTTACCTCCAGGTCGCCGAGATCGTACTCGTCGTCGGGGTCGTGCTTCTTGAGCCACTTCTTGACGGCGTTTACGGCGATCTCGTCGTCGGCCCGTGCTGTGAAAATCTTGACCTTCTTTCCGGCCTTCACCCACTTCTTAACCCTGTCCATCATTGGCCCAATTGGCTCTCCAATGCTGGTCGGATCGTATTTCTTGCCGTCGTCGTTCTTGGCCAGAGTGCCGTCCAGATCGACGCCGATCCACGGCTCAATTTTGGCACCCGTCATACGCTCCGCAAGTTTCGACATGCCTTAACTACTGGAAGTGGTGTCCCCGACCGGGGTCGAACCGGTGGTCTTCTGCGTGAAAGGCAGACGTGTTGGCCAGCTACACTACGGGGACAAAGTAGACGATCTACGTGGAATCCTTATCCACAAGTTCTTCACTGATCGTGTTCTCTCTAGTTAGGAAGTGCGCCATCAGGCGTTATCCTTAAAAACCGTATGAAGAAACCTACATCGAAAGATAGCGTCTTAGTTGACGCTCTCCGTGTCTCCAAAAAGTTCGGCGGCCTCACACGAGACGCTTACCGTGCCCACGGCAAGTGCTCCGAGATCGACATCGCAAAATACTTCGGCACGTTTGCCGGACTGCGAAAGGCCGTACTAGCGACGGTACCGCCGCAAGTTGTTCCGACAAAACCTGAGAAGGTAAGCGGTGCCCCTCCGACTCTGCGTGAGATCGTGAACGGCGTGGCAGCCGTGCTTCGGTCTGGCCCGAAAACCAGGGACGAAATCTGTGCCAAACTCAAGATCAGCGACGACGACCTGGTGAAGGCTCTCGAATCGTCCCACCACTTCTGCATCACGCAGCTTGGTGACAGCCTGGCAATTGACAAGCCGTCGTTTGACCGGCTCGAAGTCAAGAACACCAATTCCGGCGACTGGGTTCGCTACGGACTGGTCGCCGACACGCACCTGGCCTGTCGGGAGGAGCGCCTCGAAGCCCTCCACAACTGCTACGACATCTTCGTGGCTGAAGGCATCGGCACCGTCTTTCACGCTGGTAACATCGTTGATGGCTACGTCCACAAGATCAACGGAGCCTCGGTCATCGTATCCTCGCCTGACGACCAGGCCCAGTATGTGATCGACAACTATCCTCAGCGAAAAGGGATGGTCACAAACTACATCACAGGTGACGACCACGAAGGCTGGTGGATCAAAGAGGGTTTCAACTGGGGCAACTACCTCCAGATGCTCGCCAACCAGCAGGGCCGCACCGACCTCAAATACATCGGGCACGTCGAGGGCGATGTCGCCATCGACAACGGCGTTGGAAAAATCATTCTCAAGGTTCAGCACCCTGGCGGCGGATCGGCCTACGCTCGATCCTACACCGCTCAGAAGCAGGTGGAAGCCTTCCAGGGCGGCGAGAAGCCTCAAATCCTGGTTCAGGGTCACTACCACGTCAGCAACTACATGAACGACCGGAACATCCACGTCATCGGTATGCCTGGCTTCCAGGATCAGACTGTGTTCGCCCGGAAGAAGCGCCTGCGCATGGAAGTCGGCGGTGCCATCCTGGAGTTCAAGCAGTCGCCGAACGACGGTTCGATCTCCCGGCTCCGTGTGGAGTTCATCATGTATTTCGACCGAGGCTACTACCGCAAGTTCCTGCGGTCAGACTGCAAAGTCGATTGCGGCATGATCGTTCCTGCTTGAGAGTGGCGTCCCCGACCGGAGTCGAACCGGTGATCTTCTGGTTGAGAACCAGACGTGTTGGCCAGCTACACCACGGGGACAAAGTGGCCCCTGAGACCGGTTTCGAGCCGGTGACACCCTGGTTTTCGGCCAGGTGCTCTACCATCTGAGCTACTCAGGGATTAAATTCGGACGGGGCGTGAGAACGCCCGCCACAACACACGTCGTCCTGGATTTACGTCTGGTTCGACGTGGACGTGGGCGACAGCGACAGCGGCTTTTACAAGGGCCTGCTTCTCAAGGGTGCGCAGTTCCCAGCGAACCAGGATTCTCAGCGTTATGTCTTTCGCTTTTTGCGGTGTCACGCCTTAACTAGGGTGGTCGTCACGGGTGGTATCGAACCACCGGCCTGACGCTTATCAAGCGCCTGCTCTACCCCTGAGCTACGTGACGGAGATGGTGCCACAGGAGGGAGTCGAACCCACAACATTGCGCTAATCGGGCGCACACTCTGCCAATTGAGTTACCGTGGCGTAAAATGGCGGAGGGCACAGGACTCGAACCTGTTCTGGTTTTACCCAGGCTACTGCTTTCGAGGCAGACCGATTGCCATTCTCGCAGCCCTCCAGCGGGGTAACGCTTGCGCATCGCCCCATCACCTTGCGGTGAGAAGTAAAGTGGCGGAAGGTGGAGGATTCGAGCCTCCGCTGGTGTTACCCAGGCTCCGGGTTTCAAGTCCGGCACATTACCACTCTGTCAACCTTCCAGAAGATTATCAACGACGGCCTCGGCGACATGGCGCAGCTTACCGCCTCGGCTCTTGAACCCGGCACGGCCAACCCACCCCTTGACGGTGCTGGCGGGCGATCCAGAAGACTTGGAGATGTCGTTGTAAGATTGGCCAGACTGGCGGCAGCGGACTGCTGCCAGGCTACGGCACATGCGCTCGAACTTAGAGGGTCGCTTCTTCGGTATCACACCCTAAATACATGGCGGAGGGGGCAGGACTCGAACCTGCTCAGGTTTTACCCTGGCCTCTGCTTTCCAAGCAGGCACGTTGCCATTCCGTCAACCCTCCCCTGAAAGTAAATCGTCAACTGCCCTCTGCGGCAGTGTAAAATTGCGCCAGATTTTCTTGGCGGTCTCCATCTCGGCGGGATCAACGTCAAGCTTGTCCCACTTGGCACTCGGCCCGAACGTGCGTGCAGCCAGGTTGAGTTGCGCTGGATCGGACAAGTCATAAACGACCGGCCCGTCACCGTGGTAGGAGATTCGCCACAGATCGACAACCCACCGGTTGTCAACTAGCTCCCAGTCATACCCGGCACCTGGGCCTTCGGGGTGGAGCGTGTCGTCTGGCAGTTCGCTATTCCCGTAGGTGGTTGACTCCAGGCCAAGATCGTTGGCCGCTGCCTTGACGATGGTCGCCTGGCCTGCGGCATTGTGAAAATGTTCGTAGCCCTCACGGAAGGCACCCTCCTCGCTGTTGTAGTAGCGGTCGCACGCTCCCGACAGCTTGGTCAGAAACTCAGGGTTAAAAATCTGTTCGGCGGTCATCCACCGTAACTACGGGTCAAGCGCCGGTCGGTTTTGCGGATTCCATTTCCTTGTGCTTCTTGGCCCGATCCGTGATGATCCCCTGGAGCCGCTCCAGGACTTTCGTCAGGAGCGCCCGGTTCTCGTCGGTGACGGGCCGGTCGTCGATCAGGTTGCCGGTCTCCTGGGCGTCCAGGAGGATCGCACAGCAGGCAATGGCGTGACCCAGGTGGTGAACCTGGCTGTCCTTGGCCAACTCCTCGCCCTCGAACCAGGCGGCGATATGCCGCATGGCTGCGTCAACGTAGATGCTGGCCCCAACTTTCTTGGCCCGCCAGTTGTAAGCGCCGTACTTGGCGGCACCATCCATCATTGCGTGAGCACCATGAACGATTCCGACCGCAGGAAATTTTGAAAGTGAAACTTTTGTGCTACCGATCAGGTCTTTCGGATTCGTCGAACTGGCTTTTGATTCCGGTGGAACTGCTTGATTCATGCAATAGATAGAACTGCAAAAAATGGTAGACGAAAAATGGTGCCCAAGGCAGGAGTCGAACCTGCATCACGGTGAGTAGAAATCACCGGCTCTGTCCAATTGAGCTACCGGGGCAAAAGTTTCCGTCAGCCGATGTTGGTGTTATCGTTGCCGGTGCCTATGGCCCAGGTTACCAGCCCAAGGGTCGCACTTTATTGCACGGGTCACTGACGAAATGGTACACCGGGAGGGAGTCGAACCCGCAACATTCTGTTCCGAAGACAGACGCTCTGTCCAGTTGAGCTACCGGTGCGCTAAGAAATTTCCCAGGTCTTAGGCCCCGTTTCAGGGGCACGGGCCTTGGGCTTTGGTTTAGAAATGAAAGTGGTGCCAGTTGGGCCATATTTTGGCTTCCAACCTGGTTCAGTGTTCTTGCCCATTCCGAACTCATCGTGGCCGATGCCTGTGACCGCTTTGAAGCTGTTCCAGGCGGAAGATAACCGGCCTCTAAGTCCCAATCCCTGGGCCATGCGGTACCCCTTCACAAACATGTCAGGGTACTTGTCCAGTTCCCTCTCGGTGCCGGTTTCTCTGTCTCTGACTCCCCATTTTTGGCCCCTGGCGTACTCTTGTTTTGGATCGTCAGCCATTTCGAGCATGGCATCCACGATCTGTTCAGCAACCTGTTTCACGTCTTAACTACGAGAATGGCTGCCCAGGCTGGATTTGAACCAGCATAGTCTCGATTAACAGTCGAGCGCACGACCAGTTGTGCTACCGGGCAATGTAAATGGTCGGAACGACTGGAATCGAACCAGCGTGATCTTGCTCCCGAAGCAAGCGCCTGGCCTCTAGGCTACGTTCCGTTGAAGTTGGAGGCGACTCCTCCAGTCGGAGAGGTCTTTCACCGGTCAAGGTGACGTGCGGACTGTACCCCTACACTAAGTCGCCATGCAGAAATGGTCAGCACAACAGGAATTGAACCTGCAACCTCCTGGCCCCAAACCAGGCGCTCTACCAAGTTGAGCTACGTGCTGATGAAATGGCGGGATCGACCGGACTCGCACCGGCTGACTTCTCCGTGACAGGGAGTTGATTCGACTACTTCATCTCCGATCCCATAAAGTGGTGGTAGCGGCTGGAATCGAACCAGCATGTTCAGCCTGTGGCAACCGATTTACAGTCGGTCTCCTTCGCCAATTTGGATACGCTACCGAAATGGCAAGTGCGGCAGGCATCGAACCTGCAACCTTCGGTTTTGGAGACCGACGCTCTGCCAATTGAGCTACGCACTTATGAAATTGTGACAGATGGGGTTCTCACCCTTTTACCGGCGACTGCCTTGCGCCGACACTCCCGCACGCAGCGGGAAGACTACGAAATTAAATGAACCACCTGGTCGTAATGGTCTTTGCTGCGAGGTAGACCGGAGCAGTACACGGCCACGCCGACTCCCGCCCCATCCTCACATTCACGAACCAGGCAGTTCTGGAACGAATATAGCGCACGGCTCTACACCGTGCAAGTTAAAAATGGTGGAGATGACAGGAGTCGAACCTGCGACCTTGTGCTTGCAAAGCACCTGCTCTACCAACTGAGCTACACCCCCATAAAGAGCCGGGCCGGTTCCACGGTAGGATTGCAATCCCGCCGCTTCCCCGTGAGGCATTTGCTTCCTCCCGGCGATGATCAATCGCCGTACTCCCCGGATACCGTCGTCTGGCTGCCCCGGCAGGATTTGAACCTACACAGCCTGCTCCAAAGGCAGGTGCGCTACCGTTACGCTACAGGGCAAAATCGTGTGTTCACGGATGTTCACCGGCCCGTGAACATCCCCTTTTTCGTGAACATGAAATGGAGCACCAGATGAGGATCGAACTCACGACCTTCTCGTTGGCAACGAGACATTCTACCGCTGAACTACTGGTGCATAGACCCCGTTTGGATACTCTCAGAGTCGCACGGGGGACACTCCCTGAGAAATTAAGACCTACTGCGACGAAGTTTACCGCCGCTTGTTATCATGTCACCAGGCAGTAGCGGTGCTAAGAACTTGTTACCTTTAAGCCAGTAGAATCCGCCATTGTGAGGATGAACCGCTACCTTGTACCCGAACGGAAGGTGTTCGTTGGCTTGCTTAAATGTGTTGTGGTGATTTCCGTAAGCAGCGTGAAAATTACAGACAACGCTGCCATCGGGACGAAACGTGAACAGGCCACGAGACTTCTGGTCGTGGGTGGAATTACCGTTTTTGTCGTAGTGACCGTAGTCTTTGTTACCGTGGAAGAACTCGATCTCTTTTTTCGGGTCTGGAATGTATTCCGGGGCCATCGTGATATGACCATATCCCGATGGATATTGCCTTGCGGTGGAGTCGTCACCAACTCGTGCCGTCCAGAACTTCTTCTTCTTCAGGGCACGCAACAACGCAGGATAAGGCATCTCCTGTAGAATCGACTCTACTATAAACTCGGCCAACATGAACTAACTACGAAAGTGGCTGGGGATGCAGGAATCGAACCTACTCCATTCGGGTCAGAGCCGAAGGCGCTACCGGTACGCTAATCCCCAGTAATGGTGCCCAGGAGGAGCCGAAGCTCGACCCCTGGGCACACTTCTACAAAGAACAAACACCTGCTATCACATCTTTCGAGTGATCCCACGAGTTTCGCTTTCACGGTGGTCTTCGCCAGATTATCGGCCTGGCTCTCGGCTCCCGGTGAGCATGTGTGCTTAAAAATCAAAAGGCCCGCTTCTCTTTTCGGAGGAGCGGGCCTTTTGACTCTGTTTGAAGTTGTTACTTCATGGCTCGCTCCTTCCTGTACCCGGTTCAATATCAAAGTTGGCTTGATGCACTGAAGCCAGGGCACAGAGAGACCACAACACGGTTGGACGGCTATACCGTCCCGCCGTGGCGGTCATCGTCTTACTCTGTTTCGCTATCAGTAACATTTTCGTCAATCGTTTTGAGCCATAGGCTCTGTTCAGGAGCACAATGCCATCTGTGCTTTAACTACGCAAGCACTTTCTTCAAAAATCTTTTTGGCGTGTCTTGGGGCGGTGCAACAGGGCAACACGATTTTGTAGACGTTTTGTTTTTCCCGGCACGAACGAGGATACGCTGCGCCATCTCCAAATTACCCTGATCTTCCAGCGCCCACTCCTTGCGGAAGTCAGACATGATTTCCAGCACCAGGGCGTGCAGGTCGATGAAGTCACGGTCGGGGTGTGGCTTGCCCCAATAGATGCTGGTAGCGATGATGTCGGGGGTCTTGCCCTTGCGGCAGCGATTCCACACCTGGACTTCAGCGGTGCCGTGGACGAGAGCTTCGACCATCTGCTTGATCTGCTTCTCGGTCTTCTTGGCGAAGCCGAACCGCCTGTGGATCGGCTTGGTCATCACCATCGCCTCGGCCCGGTGGGACAGCGCCCGGACGGCGTCAACGAGGTTGTGCGGACATTCGTAAGGCGACAGCCTCACTGCCCAGTATGCTACCGCCGCCGTCAGGTCTTTGGCACTTACAAATCTCCACTTGGTTTGGGGTCGTTTCTTCATAGTTCGTTTCTCCTTCAGGCAAAGTCTCCAAGCCATTCCGCAGTCAGCGCACTCCTTACCATCTCTGGTGTGTTTTGATTCTGTGTGCAGGCAGTTCATACTTCTCCTCTTTCTGAAAGCGGGTTTGACGCCGCCCTGGGCATCGGTGTGCCCATCATTTCGTACAGTTGTTCTTCCGTGATCACTTTGGTTCCGTGCTTCGCTGCGGCCTCCGCCTTGTTGGCTCCGCCGCCCTCGCCCACGAGAAGGTATTCGACCTTCTTCGATACGGACGACTTGAATGTCCCACCGGCCTTCTCGATCCGGGCGGCGACTTCTTCCCGCTTGCCGGACACCAGACCGCCAGTGATACAGAACGTCTTTCCCGACAGCGGGCCTGTTCGATCCGCCGTCTCCGAAAACTCGAAACCCAATGTTTCGAGTTCCTCAAGCTCGTCTACGTTCTCGACGAGGAAGTTCAGGAAGTTGGTGCCGAATACCTCGCCGACGATCTTTTTCACTTCTTCGGGGTTGGCTGCCATGTCGGCCAGGCTGCTCCACTTGGCGCACAAGTCCTGGGAGAGTGACCGCCCTACGCCCTGGACGCCCAGGGAGTGAATCTTGCGCCACAGGGGCACCGTCTTGATGCGCTCCCGCTCGGCCTTGAACTTCTTGGCGAACGCCTTTTTGAAGGTACTGTCGATGCACTTGTCGCCGACCTTCAGGAGGCTCACCAGCGTCGTCAGGCCGGTATCGACTGCCGTGAGTATCATCTCGTCGCCAAAGCCGTCCCAATCGAGCGCAGCCTTGCCTAGCGTGTGCTTTAGGCGCTCGACCGCCTGGGCGGAGCAGGTGAGCTTGTTCGGGCACCTGTAGGCTACCTGGCCTTCGATCTTGACGATCTTAGTGTGACAGCACGGACATTCGGTCGGCATTTTCCAGGTGAATGACGTGTTCTTCTTGGCTATGCCCATGACCTTCGGGATGATTTCTGCGGACTTCTCTACGAATACGTCGTCGCCGATGGCGATGCCCAGGCGGTCAACTTCGTCCTGGTTGCACAGGCTGGCCCGCTGGACGGTCGTGCCGGAAAGCTGGACAGGCTCCAGGATAGCCACGGGCGTCAGAGTGCCCAACCGGCCCAAGCTGATCTCAATGCCCTTCAGGCGGGTCGGCTTGCGCTCCGGTGGATATTTGTAGGCCGTCGCCCACTTCGGCGATCTGGTGCCATCGCCCAGGTCATCCTGGGAGTTCAGGCTGTTGATCTTAAAAACCAAGCCGTCCGTCTGGACGGTGAGGGTCTGCCGCAAATCGTCCATCTCGTGAATGATCTTGTCGATGCCCTGGATGTCCCTGGAGAGCACCGTGCGGGACAGATCGAGCTTTCCGCCATTCAAGGTGTAGCACGACAGCGGCGTGATGAAAGCCAGATTCTCCAAGCATTGAAGCACCTGGGAGTGCGTGCCGAAGTATCCAACCGTGTTGTTGGTCTCTATGCTGTAGGAAGTGAGATAATCCGTGACGAACTCCTTTGGGCTGACGGCGTTGTAGGCCACGAACGCCAGGTGCCGCTTCGCTACGATCCGGCTGTCGCTGTTCTTGAGAGTGCCCGAAGCAGCGTTGCGGGGGTTGGCGAACAAATCCTCACCGGCTGCGGCCAGTTCTGCGTTGATCGTGTCGAAGGCCGGGATCGGCATGTAAACCTCGCCACGGACTTCGCAGGTTATCGGGCGGGGCAATTGCAGGGGGATCGACTTGATAGCCCTGGCGTTCTGTGTCACGTCGTCGCCGGTCGTGCCGTCGCCACGGGTAACGGCGGTAGTCAGATACCCCTTCACATAGGTCAGGGAGAGCGAGCAACCATCGAACTTTGGCTCGACGATCAGTTCATGGGCGTTGTCGAAGAAGTCGTGAACTTCCTGGGCCGAGTAGGCGTTGTCAAGGGAGAGCATTTTCTTGGCGTGCTTCGTCTTGGAAAATTTCGACATTACCGGGGAGCCAACACGGACGGTCGGGCTGTTTTGGTCAGCGATCTGCGGCCATCGCTTCTCCAGTTCCAGAAGGTCAGCAAACATCGCATCATACTCGGCGTCGGTGACGGTCGGGTTGTCCAGGACGTAGTAGGAATGGCTGTGGTTGTGGATTTGTTTGCGAAGCTCGGAGGCACGGCTGCGGGCGTCAGTCACGGTGTAGTGGTCAAGGTGGTCAAAGTTTTTCATATCAAATCAGTTCTTGTATCTGTCAACACGGACATCATCCGGCAATTACCGGCAGATGTCAACTGCAAATAAAGATTATGACCGTTATCGTGTATGCCCTTGCTATATCAGCCGTTACGTGGCCGATTGCGTTCTACCTGGGGATGCGTGTCCGGCAGAATCCGGCCATGACCCGGCCAAACCCGGCCAAAGGAGGAGTGACTTGTGGGGCCTGCAACAGCCCGATTTTAGGGCTGCCGATCCGGGTGGTGATTACCGACAACGATGCTTTCCGATACTACAAGTGCCCGCAGTGCAACACCGCCATGACCGCCCCGGTCTAGTCGTTGTGTAGGGTGCTTCGACCGCTCGACCAGCCGACGTTCCCGTTGAGGAAGCGGTAAATTCTTCGGGCTGATTTCTGCCACAGTTCGTGCCAGTGCTTCGGGTTGTACTGCTGGTCAGCCAGGTAGTAGGAGAGAAGTTTGGCTACGATCCCGGTCTGGCTGGCGTTGCAGATGCCACGCTTAACAAGCTCCGGCATGATGGCAGCGGTGCGTCGGATAACAGCATTTCTGAAGTCGTTAAGCTCGCCCTTGATGAGGTCTAGGTCGTGCAAAGTGACCATCTTTTCGCTGCCGAGACCGGCGTCGAAATCAACGTCCCGCATGAACTCATCAGCGTCGTCTTCCTGGAGCAGCACGCCGACTATGCGCTCGGCGGCTTTCATCGCCAAGGTTCCTGGCCTTCAGGATATTCAGGCGGAGCGTCGGATTCAGGCTCGTCGCTGCTGGACTGGAATCCTGACTCAGCCCGGTCTTGAGTCTCCATGTCAACCCTGATTTCCTGGGCCAGGCGCTTGATGGTAGCCAGAGATTCTGGCCCGCCCGACTGGATGGCCTGCATGGTACGGTTGAACTGCTCGACGGGCATTTGGACGATCTTGTTGTAAAGGTGCATCGTGATCTCGTCCTGGTCGCCGCCGAGGGCGGACACAAAGCGAGTCCACAGGCCACGGCCCATGATCATTGCCCATGACTCCTCGTCCACGAAATCAGACTTGTCGATCACTTCCTGGGCCATCTTCGGATCGGACGGCAGGCCCTCGTAGGACACGAGTTCCAGCAGGCCCTTGGCGAGTTCCTGGATGAGCATGGGGAAGATCAGGCCACGGGCTTTGACGACCGGGACATTGCCGTCCTCGAACTCGACCTCAGACGATCCACCGGCCAGGTCAGGGCTGTCCTTGGCCATCGCTGCCATCGAGTCAGGCGTAGCGAAGTAGCCAAGCTCAGAACCCGCCATTGCGATGCCGTAGAGGGTAGTAAGACCTGGGTTAATGGCCGCCAGATCGGTGTTGATAAGCTGGTAGGCGTAGTTCTTCGATACCGCTCCGCCGTGGATCAGCGCATTGATGACCTTGCGCTTGGCGATCTCCGGCGTGATGTCAGCCAGGGCGTCTGCCGCCTGGGCTTCACGTTCGACTTCCTCGTTCGGCTCCTCACCTTCTTCTTCTTCTTCTTCAGGTTCTTCCTGGGCGTTCGGAGACAGGGCAGCGTTTCCGAGTTCTCCGGGGCCGAGCTTGGCGTCGATCTTGAACTCACCGTTCTGGTAAGGCTCCTTGAGCTTTGAAAATTCAGGCTGCTCGAAGATCAGGTCAATGGCCATCTTCACGAGCCGATTGTTGTGCGGGCGCTCCATCTGAATTGCCTGCATGACGGCACCCATCATGGCTTGCATTATGGAGCCGAAGTCCTGCTTGCGGAGCGGGCGCTGCTGGCCCTGTGGCTTGGATCGGTTTATGAAATCGTTGAGGCGCTGGAGGGTCGCCTGATACTGCTCTGACGCCAGGAGTTCTTCCCAGTGCCGGGACTTTGCGCCTTCTGGCGGTGTCCAATTAGGAAAGGCTGGATTGTTTCCAAGCGGGTGTGACCGGTCACCGATCTTCTGGTGCTTCTCCGGGTGAATCCAGTCCGGGTAGTTGCCGGGGTCAATACCCGCCTCCAGGATGTGACCGACGAGATTTTGAGCCTTACTTGCCATAAATTCTTTGGCCGCCTCGGCGAATTGAAACGATGTTTTCCTCACTGGCGATGACCGGGCGACCGTGAGGGCCTCCGGCGTTCAGAACCCAGCAACCGGCCTGTCGGTTACGCATTACCGCACGACCTGTGACATTCTGGTTCTGCTGCGTGACGATGGTAACTCGATCCCCTGGCCGGATATAGTCGCAGAGGTCGGCGGCGGTCGCTTCGGGGGCGG
>Ga0315274_10010815_pt1 | contig 13136 bp, 9 predicted proteins | sample YL17G02_20_MG_FD_203700 | JGI IMG/M metagenome (GOLD analysis project Ga0315274, IMG submission 203700) | Sediment microbial communities from Yellowstone Lake, YNP, Wyoming, USA - YL17G02_20 | ecosystem: Environmental > Aquatic > Freshwater > Lake > Sediment | place: USA: Wyoming | collected... | reverse complement strand
AATTGTAATAACATTAACATTATCATTCACTATATAACTAATACCTCTAATTAATGTTTTCTTAGATACATCTATAGCAATAACATTACCAAACTCATCGCTGATATTAAATGGTCCAACGTTTGGTGCAGATACTGTTAATTTTATTGTTATAACTTTTGACATATTATTAATGTTTAAGGAACGGTTGTAGTGGTTGTGGTTGTTGGTTGACAATCAAGATCACTTGTACAAGGATTTCCACTAAGTGTAACTATTACTGAACCACCTGGTTCACATACTGATGTAATTGAAGCTTCTCTTGCACATATATAAATTATACCAAATGATACAGATTGAGTTTGTAGAATGTCTGAATAATCAATCCAACTTATCTCACAATTATTTTGTACTTGAACAGTGTAACAAAAATACAAAGGAGGGAATAAAGTTGTGCTAGTAGTTGTAGTGGTAAAGGTACAACTTGAAATTTGTGAGATAATTCCATTTACTACGTGATAAGCAAATCCTTCAGCTTGACCTTCACTTGTGAAATACCATCCATCAGGAACTAATGTACAATCAATACCATTACCTAAATAAACAGTAGAGCCATATAAAAGATTTGCAGCATTAACAGAGAAACCAGTCATTGATGCACTAACTAGATTTGTAAAAGTAATTGCAGCACACGCATCAATAAGACTTCCTGTTGAATCAACTGGAGGATCAGATTCAAATTGATATCCAGTAAAGAATCCATATAGATTTAATCCAGCAGGTCTAGTACATATTGTAGTGGTTGTTGTTGTAGAAGGAGATGGTACAGTGGTTATAGCATTACCTGCTAATTCACAATCAAGTGTAGTTGCAATTCCTTCTAATTCACAATCTAAAACTATCACTGTAGTAGTGGTAGTGGTTGTTAATGGAGGAACTGCAGTGGTGGTAGTTGTTGTACTTGGAATAGGTACTAAACTTCCAACCAATGCTTCAAAAGTTGCATCATCACAACATCCATTAATTCCTGAATAGAAGAAATTATTTTCTGCTATATAGAAATTAGGAATATAAGTATGGAAACTTACCCAAGACTTAGTATTCATATTAAATGATATAGTCCAAGACTTATTACAGAAGTAATCAGGATCTGTTAAGTACACTTGAGTTCTTAATACAACAGTTTCAATTATGTCTTCTACATAGTATTCTTGTAATATAGGATCATATTTAACATCTTTATCAATAGGAATATAATCTAGTTTAGTAATTATAACTCTTTCAAACTTACTATCATATACACCATGTAATCCAACTCCTGTAAAATTGTTATCTATATTTACTTTTGGAAAATATCTTAATATCTCAAATGCTAAGTGGTCTGTAAAGAATCTATTCATACCACTACCAAATCCAGATATCTCTGCAGCTTGAGTTCCAGAGATTAAAAATATTTGTCCTCTCTTAGCATCCACTGTTATTTGACCATTAGGAATTTTTAGTAAGAACTTATTCTGACTTCCTACATAACCAAGATCTGTTTCAGCAAAATCAATAGGAGGTGAACCTTTAAATAATGATGGGTTACCTACATATGCTGCTTGTGGATTAGTTGTATTAATAGTTAAAAGATTATCATACATCAAAGATTTGTTTTCAAATCTAGCAAGTATAGCTCTATTCTGAATACCATCTAATGATATAAGATTACCATAGTTTTGAGGAAAATCATAATATGATAATGCTCTATAAGTTAACCAGTTGTTAACTCTATTATCAGCATCTACAATTTGTGAATCAGAATAGATTGCTCTAAATGGATAATATGTATAACAAAATTGGCTAGTCCAATCTGCAGGTAAATGTGTAAATGTATTCTCTTTATTTTGTTTAGAGAATGTTACATTGTATGTATATGTATTATCATTTGCTATAGATACATAATCTTCTTGTACCCAATCATCAGGAATACCTGTTGATACATGTGGCCAGAAATCTCCTTCTCTATTATTAAATGCTTGTCTAAGATCTACATTATAAGAACTCTCACAATAGAAGTTAGGAATACCATATGAAAATAAATAAAAGTATCCATCATAGAATGTTCTATTTGAACCAGCATCTGGTGGAAGAGTTAATTCAGGATGATTAGGACAATCAAAGTTATGGGCTTTGTATGAAATAATGTTTGACATCACAACACCATTAACTGTAAAATCTTCTAATATAGATCTAGCAGAATGCCAGTATACTGGATATGCTATATTACCAATCTCATCATAAAATATATCTGAATCATCAGGAGCATTAACTCTATTATCAATAAAGAATGGAAGTTTTGTTTTAAATGTAAATCTAGAGATGAATGTATCACCACCAAATACAGTAGCAACTTCTAACGATGCTGGATCAACTCTTTTTTGAAATCCAGTGTCTATTGTAACATATGAATATATTTGTCCCCATTGGTTCACAAATATATTTTTCATAGAACCATAATAAGAAACAACACTAATATCTTTTTCTTTACCTGGAGAATTACATACTTGACCACTACTTATAGTGTATCTAGATTTATCTGTAATTATAGAATTTCCTGATACAACAAGACTTGGTGTTTTACTAGGAAATTCTAAAGGTGTAACTGCAACACCATTTCTATCTGCTATAGTTTTAATATAAACAGAACTTTCTCTTTCATAATTATTTACATTGATACCACCTGGTTCTCCAACAGATTGAACACCTGGAATAAGATAACGAGCAAAATCAATTTTTCTCTGTTTAATTCCAAGACCATTGTTTATGTTTCCAAAATAATCATAATTAGCTATAGAGTTAAATGAATATGCATAGTTCTTTCTAGTAATACCATTTACATATATAGTTAGGTATGCTTGATATGCTGCAAACATATATGAAGCATTAAACGTAGCAGATGCAGCTAATGCTGCAGAACTAGCTAATGCATCTCTTTGAGCTTCTTCTGTAAGTAGTTTATATTTAGCATTACTCTTCACTTGAACAAAATGTGCTCTACCAGCACCAAACATTACATTCTCAAGTTTCAATACATTACCTAAAAATGGTTGTCCAAAAGAAGTTTCTGGAGAATTAAATATTTGTCTGTAGTTTAAAACTCCTCCAGTAAAAGCAGGAATTGGTGTTTCTCCTTTACAGCTAAGTGAAGATCTTCTACTTATATTAAAATTTACACTGTATGGTAATCCTGGTACAGGTGCAGGTTGAACAACTTCAGGTTCAATATCATAACGTGGATTACATCTACAAGGATCAAAAATACCATTAGTACAATCTTCTCCAATACCTCCACCAACATTTACTACTGCTTGACCAGTACTACATCCACCACCAAAAATATTACTATTACCATCTAAAAACTCCATCCTTGGATTAAGTGCACTATTATCTGAAGTAAATGGAGTGGCCCAAGTTGCTCTCCATCCTTTACATCCACGACAACCACTTAAAAAATATGAATCAAAGTTTCCAGGTCCAATAGTTGCTTGACCAGTTAATACTGTAGGTCTACTTGTTGAACAAAATTCATATGTTTGTCCAGCAACCATAGTTCCTACAGCAGTCTGATTTGTATTAGGATCATTAAATTGATAAGTTCCATTAGTAGTAGCTATTACTAACCATGGTTCAGATATTGCACTAAATGCATTATTAGTTGAATTTAAAAAAGGATCTTCATTAAGGTCGTTATATGGATAGTTTGGATAATAGAAAGTTTGATTTTGTCTTTCATATGTTCCAATGTTACGAAGTATCCCTTTAGCTATAATAGATTTATTAGTTCCTCTATCTCCTCTAACTATTTTGAATGCAACAATATCATCTTTCTGTTCAACGGTTAATGCTGAGTTAGCAATTAAAGTACTAACTTGTCCAACATCAAGTCTTACACCAATTGGGTACACTGCATCATTTTGCATTACAGGAACTACTTGAGTTCCTGAATATATATACACAGGATTCTCAAATATAGGACTTACAAGAACATCTGGAAATTTATGATGTCTAATAGGTTGACCAGCAAGATCACCCCACACATCTATGTTACAAGGATACTCTTCTGTAGATTCCCAATAAGCAAACTCACCATATTGATACGGTGTAGCGTTTCCAATATTATCTCCAGTACCAGCTCCTATTACAGTTGCTGTATTATATATCTTCCAGTAAGGACTAGTGTTTGTTCCTGGATCTGGTTCACCAATAAAATCAGGATCAGTATCAGAAACAGGAGGTCTTCCTATTTCATTATTGTTCATCATTCTACCAGGAATGTGAAAACCATCTGTTTGTTTTCCATTCTTTAATAGGAATACAATTTCAAATGCATACACTTCATCACGTAGATATCCACGTAAGTTTGTAGCATTTAATTCATCTGAATAGTTTTCATCTTTTGGTATTCTATAAGTTTGCCAATTAAGAGTTATTTGACTAGCAATAGATTGATAGTTAAGTCTATCTATAGATGAAAGATTATCCCATACAAGAACATCTTGTACAGCTGTAAGATCTTGTGCAATATCGTAGTAAGGATATTTTTCAAATATATCTGCAATAGTCAAACGAATACTATCTACATTCTGTCCAGTATATATAACTTGGTCAGTAGCATTTTCAATAAAATATGTACCAACTAATTCTACAGAAGTAATTGCATTCACAGTGGTAATCACTGCTAGATTATAATATTGATATTGTCCTGTAACATCAAGATTTGTAATATCAAGAACAACTGATCTACCAACAGTGTAGTTATAATTTACAGTGGTAATAAAAGGATCAACAATAGGTGTAGGATTAGTAACAGAGTAATATGATGTAAATGCATTACCAGCAGCATCAGAATATTGTATAGCAAATTGTACAGTTCCTGCTTTTAATTCTCCACCACTAATTACATCTACAACATTTAAAAATGGAATACTAAAGTTAGGTTGTATTTTTAATTGATTACAATCTAACTGATCAAGATATTGAGGATCACATAAATCAAAGGCAGGATTTATTAAATAAGGAATATTATTAATATCTAAATATCTTCTTGGATTTAATCCATCTGTCCAATATATCTCTGTAGTACAATTAGTAATCTTATGTACAGTTTTTTGTATTGGATGTTTTATATTAAAATTAAGACATTTACCACCTACTAATATATGATAGATACAATCGTTATTATCCATATAGCCAATCTCACAATCTCCTGTATTAGGATTTGTAATAAAGAATATATGTTTATTTTGTTCTCCAATAAAATGATTACCGATCAATGTAAATCCTTGTGGAAAGCTTACACAGAATTCATTACCTTGTTCATTCTGATAATTAACAGAACTTGCATCAAAGTTTTCTAAGGCAGCATTTAGTGCATATGTAAGAGTACCTGGTTTAATCTGGTTCAGAGTTTGATCCATATTTAAACCTACAGTAGCATTATTATATTCTAGTCTTATATTGCCTTTTTCTTCTTCAGCCATGATATATATTAGTTATTACGTCTTCTACCATATCTATTAGTACGGTTAGGAAGTTCATACATATTGAATCTGTTAAGATCATTTTTGATTCTTCTTTGTTTCTCCCAAGGAGTTTGTTTCTTCATTTCAATCTCAGCCATAATATAAGCTTCTTCATAAGCTTGTTTATGATACATTAATTTCTGTTGTAACTGATTGAAAGTTTCATCATTAGTTTGATTAGTTAATGTTTCAAACACCTTAAACTTAAGGAATGCTTCTACATACTCTCTAATACGATAGTTATCAGGAATCATTTGATTTCCTATTTCATCATACTCTGTAGCATAGAATAATAAATGAACTGTTCCATTTCTAAAATTAGTTACAAACTTATTATCTCTAATGTCAAATGAGTCATAACTAGCAGCACCAGGAGTGAACTCATGAATAGGAGGAGCTTCTGCATAGAAGTCCCAGTTGTTAGTATATTCCACTCCACAGTTTTGTCTTGCAGATATATTTCCAGGCTTAAGTAAATACTCGTGAGTAAATCCTCTAGCTACAGTGTTGTTTGTTTTATATACAGCTTGAACTAATACAGGCATACATGTACCATCACATTGTGGAGATTGACAACCAGGATTATTACAAGGAGTTCCTCCAATAGTTAATGGAGCCACTTGAATAGTGGTAGCTGAAGCAGCTTGAGAATAGAATGAGTTAGCTGACTGATATGGATATCCAGAAACTTCTGTACACATCCAAGCCTCTCTTACAGCATAAAAATTGTCAGGAAGTCTAGCTTGGAAATCTTCTATAAATAAGACCTCTTCACTTATTACAAAAGTGGTTCTTCCTAACTTCTTAAGACATTTGTCTAAGTAGGTAGGAAATAAAAGATCGTCCACTGCACCAGTATCAAAGTAGCTTTTAAGCTCTTCTTTAACTGTTGAGTAGACAGGCTCTGGGGATACGAAATTATATTTATAGTAGTATGACATAGTTCATTATTTTTTCCATTCTCGGTAAATGTTTTGGTACTTGTCGCTGGTTTTTAGATAATGTGATAAAAGTCTTGAAGTGAGTCTAGAAGGTTTGAAATACCATAGGTCAGAGTTTTTGAAACGTGCTGATGGTTTAAACCACATCCAACCAAAAAAATAACCTTCCGTATGATAATTAAAGTTATATATAACCTTTCCTTTCTCTTTAGTTTTTTGCCAGTCGATTGGTAAGTTAATAAATTCTTTTCCATCAGCTAGTTTTATCTTTCTTCTTTTCTTTTTATTGATAGAGAAATCTCCAAATCCATAAGGTAGTTTTGCTTTCTCACCAGTTTCTAATATATACTCTTTAAAGAATTCATTATAAGTGTAGATTATATTTCTCCACTCATCATACGTAAGAGTTATAGAAGGGTGTTTTTTGCAGAACTGATTATAGTTATCTTTGCTAGAGCTTCTCCAATCAATCTTTGTTCTCATTAATTAGTTGGTTTTGAGTTTGGTGCTTGACCATCTATTCCTTCTTGACTTACATCTGTTTTCAAATTGAAATACGTAGATAGAAGTTTTTGAGATGTAAGTTGTAACACTTGTTGTTCTAGATATCCAGGAAGTGCAAACTCTTTATCTAATGGATTCTTACATAGTTCTTCAGTAGTATATTCTGGGGTTCCACATCCACATTCAGGATACATAATTTCATTCTCTACATCTTCTTCAAATAATGCAACAAGTCTAATTGCTTTAAGTAAAGGATTGTTTACATATAGATATCCATTAGTAATCCAGAAGTATTCTTGATTTTTAATTACAGGAAGTTTTAAAAGATTTATATATCTATTTACAGTGATTTCTTTTAACTTCTTTCCTACACCACTTAAAGCATTAATAGAATAAACTCCTTGTATTACATATTGATAATTACCTTCTGATACTCGTGGGAGCTTAAACTTAGTTCTAGCTATGCTACATTCATCTACATAATTACAACATTCAGAAATAGATACTTCTACCATTTCCAAACAAGGAATGGTAGTAAATAATGTATCAGTTGCCCATAACTTTCTAAGATTGGTTTCTCTCTTGATTAATAACAAAGAGTTGTTTCTTATCTCAGAAGCAATAGCTCTATCTGTAATAAGACTATCTGTAGAAAGTATCTTGTGGACACTTCTAACATCACTGACTAATTTTCTTAATGTTGCCATAATTATATTCGAGTTTCAAACTCTGCTATCTTACCTAGATTAATATCATAGACTAAAGCAAGAGCTGCACGTACTGAGTGTACGAAGTTATTATCTAAGTGCCATCTGTCTGTACCAGACAAGCTAGGCATTTGTTGTATTCTTACTCCCTTAACCTCTTTAGCCATATAGTGATGTTTATCACCTGTATGTACCTCTCTGTATTTAGCATTACCAAATGCTTGACTATATTCTGGATGTGTTGCAAACAATAATGGTAAGTCTTCTAATTTACAATTACCATGGTGCCAACCAATAAATGTATTTCCTAACGATATTCCTTTTATTACACTATGTTCTCTTATAAAGTCTACGTCTACAGCTTCTTTGAAAAATACATCTAGTGCATGTGCAAGGTAGAAAGATTTAGTTCTGTCGTGGTTACCTTGTACTAAGACTACCACAACTTGATGTGAATGAGCTCTTAACATATTGATAGTATCAACTAGCACATTAAAACCTAATTCATATTCTGAATGGTAATCCATTATAGTGTCCTGTGGTGTACCATTTGTAGTTTGATGTTGATAGTTATCAGTATGAAAGAAATCATTTGATATAGGAAGTACCACTGTGTTTATATCATAATTAGCTTCCACTTTATTAATCAAAGACTGAGCCACATTGAAATATCTTAAAGCTCTGGTTGATGGATCATTATCACCATCTATTGTTTTCTTAGCTAAATGATAATCAGCTATAGAGATTTCCACATTCACAAAATCTTTGTGTACTTGAAAATCTGGTTTGGTAATCTCTACATTAGTTGGTTTGTAGTTTTCTAAGAATCTAGCAAAGTCCTCAGGTGAGTAATCTTTTGCTTCTTTCTTCTTTGAGAAGACTGAGGAAGTAAACTTACCACTTGGTAACATCTTAGACCAGTAATTGGTAATTACATACTTGTCTAAGTTTATCTTATGTAATTTAGCTAGTTCAATATCATCTTTAGGTTCATAGTCAGTAACTATTGTACTTTCCATTGTTCCTCTTTCCAGATTAACTTTACGTTCTCCTGTGTAGTTTGTAGGTTCAGTATCTTTTTCTTTTAGCTCTTTCATGAGCTCATTCACTTCATATTCACTTATTCCTAATCTTTCAGCATAGAACTTTTTACTTTTCTTATGCGTTAACAACTCTTCTAATCGGTATAACAAACTTTGATTTTCAGACATATGTATTGATATTAGTTAAAAAATATTGTAAAGATAAACAATTGTTTTTATATATTCCAAATAATTTTAATTAAAAACGTTATTATTTATAATCAAATTAGTTATAAAACAAAAACTCCCCAAGAAGATCTTGAGGAGAAAACTTGTAAAACCAACAAAACAAGAATTTTTTTATTAAGGTAGAGTTGTAGATGTAGTAGTGGTTGTTGTCACTTCATCTAGAACTATATCTATAAAGTTAGTACAATCTCCAAGAGATACTAATCTGACAGTGGTTGTAAAATTAGGTACTGCTGAAGAGGAATATCCTGCAAGCAAAGATGCTTTAGGAACATTTGTTGCAAATGCTGATACAAATCCATCGGTATTTGAAAACAGGTTGAAGGGGCCTGTATCAGCCCCAGCAACTGTTAGTGTTATTAATACTGTCATATATTATTGATTTTAAATTAAATTAAGCTGGACAAGGACCAGATGAATTTACAATTATATCTCCTGATATTGCACCAGCGCTAGTTGCACAAAAGACACCTGATAGCTCTGGTCCATAAGGAACATTAGAGATGACACCTGTTAAACAATCAGTTACAATTACATTTCCTCCTTCTGCTCCTGTAGTCCAAGAATAACTATTACAGTCTCCTGAACAAGATCCTCCTTCTGTTGTATATGCAGGTTGGTTATCACTAATTAAAGGATTTTCAGCACATATTTGTGTTGAAGGCTCTGTTGGTCCCAATTCAATAATAAGTGGATCTACTGCACCACATGGTATATATTCTACTGAATGAATACCACCACCCCATGCATTTATTGTATATACTTTACATCCAGTAATAGGTGTAGTTGTAGTGGTAGTAGTTGTTGATGGTGTTGGTGTACAACATGGACCATAAGCTACTACAGTAAAGGGTACAGTTGCTGATAATGAATTTCTATTTACACATTCAGGATAATCAAGACCAATAAATACGTTTGGACCTGAAACTATAAATACTGACCTAGGAGTACCAAAACAATCTAGATATTCAAATGTACCATCTCCATCTGCAATAATACTTACATAGTCAATACATAAACATTCAGTGGTAGTACTAGTTGTTGTAGAACTACTTGTTGATGTACTAGTAGAAGTTGATGTACTTGTACTACTTGAGGTACTTGTAGTTGTACTAGTAGGAGGAACAGTAGTTGTGCTAGTTGTTGTACTAGAAGATGTGCTAGTAGAAGTACTGGTACTAGTTGATGTAGAACTACTTGTACTAGTAGAACTAGAACTTGTTGTTGTAGTAGTAATTAAATTGATTGGTATATCAATGTAATTTGCACATGGTGCAATAGATTTCACTCTAATGATTGTTGTTCCGTTAGGTACAGCAGATGATATATATCCAGCTGTTAAAAGAGCTGCAGATACATTTATTTCAAATGGTGCAAGAAATCCATCTGTATTTGAATAAAGATTAAAAGGACCTGCAATTCCACCAGGAGGTATAACCAATGTTATTAATGTTGTCATATTATTTTATTATTATTGTTATTATTAGTTTATTATAATTGATTAGCATTACCTATAAATGAACAATCTAATTCATTAGCAGTTCCAGTGAAATTACATATAGCAGGACAACATGTAGCAAGTTGACCATATATGTTAATTATATCTTCTTCTATATTTGTTATACTTATATTAATATCTGTTACATTTATTGTAATTTCATTTACACCAACTATAGCATCACATATAATAGCATCAAACTTAGCAAGGATAGTGTTTAAATTATCACATGTATTTACATCTGTACAAGGAAGTGGAGTACCATCATATGTGACAGTACTCGTTCCTTGTATTGTTGTATTATTTATTTGAGAGCAGTTAGCCATTTTATAAATTTATTTAATGTTTATACAGGTGTACAATCTCCATTCACTGAACAGTTTGAATATAGAATAGTATATGTACTATCTATAGTAGGGAAGTATATAGGAATATCATTTTTATAATAGAATAATTGTATGTTCCCTAATGCTACTGATAAATTAATACAGAAAGCATCATCTCCTGCAAGTGTATAATCAATGTCTATATCTCCTCCATCACATGCACTACTTTTTAAAGTTCTTAAATAAACTGTATTATTAGCTCTTCCTGGTACAATTGTATTTCCTGTAGCATCATCTAAATCTGTTTGAGATATATTAATATCTAAACATGAGCAAGCAAAAGGATAAACTGTTGTAGTAGAAGTAGTGGTGCTAGTTGACGTGCTAGTAGAAGTACTGGTTGATGTAGAACTAGTAGTTGTTGTAGTATCTGGAAGTTGAGTAGCAGTTCCTGTAAATGAACAATCTGGTAATATAGTAGTACTAGTAGTTGTAGTTGTAGAAATTCCAGGACATAAACCACCAATACAATTAGCTCCAATTGTAATAAATACAAGAGCACTATCTGAAGCTCCACAACATCCACAAAACTGTAGTGTTTCATTTGCAGAAATTGTAGTTTCAATAAGTTCTCCAGCACAATCATTATATGAAATATTAAAATCTATTACACTACTACTTCTATTTTCAAATGTCAAACATTCACAAGGAATAGCTGTTGTTGTTGTAGTAGTAGTAGAACTTGTACTAGATGTACTAGTTGATGTTGTTGATGTAGTACTACTAGTTGGAGGAGTACAAGGACCATTTGGTGTCACAATAACAGTTCCAGGAACAGTTAGAGGACTATCTGTTACAACACAAATATTTGTATCTCCTGGGTTTAATATAATAGCTTCTGGCTCTCCTGTATCACAATTAGTAATAATTATAGCTACTGGATCAACTCCTGTATTATCTAATGAGAAGTTTTCACAAGGGTGTATTGTTGTTGTACTACTTGTTGTTGATGTAGAACTTGAACTAGTACTAGTAGTAGTTGTACAACATTCACCTAATTGATTATATATATTAATAATATCACCATTGATAGTTATTATCTGTGTAGTGATATTAGTAATTTGAATATTTAATATATTAATCTGTGTTAATAGATTACATATAATCTCATCAATCTTTTGTAATATCACATTAAGTGTATCACATGGTTCAGCTGTCGTGCAACTTAATGCAGGACCATCATAAACAATAGTACTAGAAGCAGTTAGATTAGTACCACATGAATTGTTATTACAACTACAATTACCAATTGTAGAACCACATCCACAAGGACTATTTATAACTACGTCTGTACAGCAAGGATTTACTGGTAAAAAAGGATATGCCATCTTATTGATTTATTAAGGTATGTATATAATATAGTAACATCCGTAAGCAGGTTGATTATTTGGGTGAGCAAGTCCTCCACCAGTTACCTGGTTAGTTACAGAAGTGGCAACAGTTATTCCTGTAAGACTTTCTGATGTTTGTCTAGTAACAATAGGTCCATCAGGATGATTATCTGCAGCACCTGAAGCACTACCTTCTGCATTAGGAACTGTATAATCATGTTTATGTTTCGGATCAGTAACTGTAGAAACAGCTGTAGCTACGTGCGTATGTGAAGGAATTTGTGTAGATAATAACGTAATTTCATTTGCACCAACTGTAGTTCCTAAAAAATAATTAGGATTAGCTCCACCTGGATTCACTGCAGGATTCATTGCTCCTCCATTCATTCCTGTAGTTGCTCCTACTAACACTCTTCCTCTTAAATCAGGAACACCTGGATTAGCTCCATTACATAAATATATTTTTGTCCAAGTTCCTATACCAGCACCTGTACCATCAAATTTACCTGTAAGAAAAGCAGGAGTTGGAAAGAAAGGAACTGCTACATAAGGAATCATTTTAGCACTTACTAATGCAGTTACACCATTTATATAAGCTTCAATATAAGAATCAATATCAGCTATAGTTACATAGTTTGTAGTGAGATCTAATGCAAGAGCAATTAAATCAACTTCTAATTCACAAACTTTATTAATTGTAGCTTGTACAATAGCATGTGTATCTGATGAAGCTGTAACTCCTGCTAAACATCCAATATTATAATCAGCATTTAATATAGCAAGTTCTGCCACAATAGCATCAATTTGTTCTTGAAGATCACAAGCAGCCTCTATAAGAGCTTTTGATATATCTACAATAGAAAGATCTTTACATGTTGGAAGATACTTCTGTACAAGTTCACATACCACTGTAGTTCCAAGATCTATCTTCACTCCTGTACCATCCAATGTTGAT
>Ga0315274_10010814_pt1 | contig 13137 bp, 11 predicted proteins | sample YL17G02_20_MG_FD_203700 | JGI IMG/M metagenome (GOLD analysis project Ga0315274, IMG submission 203700) | Sediment microbial communities from Yellowstone Lake, YNP, Wyoming, USA - YL17G02_20 | ecosystem: Environmental > Aquatic > Freshwater > Lake > Sediment | place: USA: Wyoming | collected... | reverse complement strand
GAATAATACCCCGCTTAAAACAAAAGAAAGAATCTTAGAGGAAATCAAGATCTTCTGACATCTGAATAACCGGGGTTTCAAAATCCTTATCTGGTTCTTATGCTAAAGATGAAGACCCCCTGTTAACCTTATTCGGAGCTGCATCCCAGACCTAAAAGTACAGAACTTCTTAATTTTATAAGGTTTTTTAGAGCCACGAAAGCCGCAAGAGTTTTCATAATCCTAGAATTATAATAAAAGAGTGAAAATTGTGCGGTGGAACACAGATTTTTTCAGTTCCTTCTTTATAGTAGTCCTAAAAAAGTAAGGGTTAGGTTTAAACAAGTGCTTTATATAAGTTGGAAATTGGAACATTGAGCAAAAGGAGGTAAGGGTTATGTTAGATCTTAAAATTATTAATGGCAAAGTTTTTGTGCCCGGCAGCGGATTTTTTAATGTTGGAATTGGCGTGAAAGAAGGGAAGGTTGTCTTACTGGGTGACAGTGTTCACCTTCCTGAAGCCCGTAGCACTATCGATGCAAAAGGGAAGTTCGTTATCCCAGGTCTTGTTGATCCCCATGTACATCTTGGGATATTCAAAGATTTTGAGCAGGAATGTGAGACTGAGACTAGGGCAGCTTTGGCAGGTGGGGTGACGACCATAGGCGTTTTTATGGGGGGCGGGGAGTCTTACCTCGGTTTGATTGATAATCTAATCAAGACCATTGAAAAGAAGTCTTCTGTGGATGTATTCCTTCATTTGAGCATCTTTACAGATACTCAAATGGCTGAAATGGAAGAATATTATAAAAGATTCGGCATCACCGATTTCAAGTTCTATATGTGTGGGGTAAAAGGGGTTTTTCCAGGGGTCAGCGATGGCTTTATCCTTGAAGGATTTAAAAAAGTTGCAGCCATGGGCGCCATTGCTTGCGTTCATTGTGAGGACCAATCCATCGCTGATATAGCCTTTGAAAAAGTTTCGAAGGAAAAGCCAAACGGAACTCTTGAAGACTGGGCGGAGTCCAGTCCCAATTTAGCCGAGGAAATAGCTATTATAAGGGCTTTCTATCTCGCAAGTCAGGCGGGAAATCGGATGTACATTGTCCATACCTCCACTAAACAGGGAGCGGATAGGCTTGCAGAATTATATAAGACTGGAGGAGAAAAGATTTTTGCCGAAACGACCTCAGCCTATCTTTCGATTAGTAAAAAAGATTCGAGTGGCCTTCTTGCTAAGATGGTTCCGCCCATCAGAGGAGAGGAGGACATTGAAGGCCTGTGGAATCGTGTTAAAGATGGTACCCTCTCATCTTTTGGAACAGACAATGTATCTTTATCAAAGGCTGTAAAACAGGCAGAAAAGGGAATGTTAGGGGCAATGCCAGGATATCCGATTATCCAAACCCATCTTTCAGCACTCCTGACGGAAGGATATCACAAACGGAAAATACCTCTTGATACCATTTTAATGAGGGCAACTAAAAATCCGGCGCAAATTTTTGGACTTTATCCTCGGAAAGGGACCATAGCGGTAGACAGTGATGCCGACTTTGTCGTATTGGATATTGATAAAGAGATCACCGTCACCAATAAAGCGCTCTTTTCTTATAGCGATTTCTCACTGTATGAAGGCAAGAAACTTAAGGGTTGGCCTGAAGTGGTGATTAAAAACGGAAAGGTAGCATTTAAGGATGGTAAGATTACCCTAGATCCAGGAAGTGGGAGATATCTGAAAAGAACCTTATGAATGGATGTTGAGGTTGGCTCAATAACTATCTTTAGAGATTGAGGGAATTGGCATGTACGAAATTCGATTTCACGGCAGAGGGGGACAAGGGGCCGTCTTGGCCTCGAAAATTTTGGCCAAGGCACTCGTGGAGGAAGGGAAATTTGTCAAGGCCATTCCTTCTTTCGGCTTTGAGCGACGAGGAGCTCCGGTCGCGGCCTTCTTACGGTATGATGATCGAATCATCAGACAATCGACTAACATTTACTACCCCAATTGCATTGTCTGTCTTGATCCAACACTACCACGCTCTGTGAATATTTTCAGTGGGATGACCCCCAATGGTGTATGGGTACAGGCGACGAAGAAGGATTTAGATCGAATCACCGTTCCTGAGGCTGTTGTAAAAGTTGGCCTATGTGATGCTTTCGGGATTGCCTTAGATGTATTCGGTAAGGCCATCACCAATGTTATCATGTTGGGCGCCCTCGTTAGGGCGACAAATCTCGTGTCCATGGATTCACTTTATAGGGCTGTTGAATCGGTTGCCTTTAGGGATGCAGCTTTGGACAAGAATATCTTGGCTGCAAAACGAGGGTACGAGGAGACAAAAGTATACGACATAAAGAAATAGGGAGAGCCATGAGGAAGCAAGCAAAAAAACCGTTTGATCAATCGATGATACCGAATGACCTGTGTCCTATTGCCACAGACTTTTCTGTCTTAATTACAGGCGATTGGAGGGCCGAACGTCCTGTGGTGCTTAGGGAGAAATGTGTGAAGTGTGCAACCTGCTGGGGATATTGCCCAACCCAATGCATCGTTGAAAAAGAGAAATGGTTTGAAGCCAATCTGGAAATTTGTAAAGGCTGTGGGGTATGTGCCCGAGAATGTCCCCATAATGCCATTATCATGATCGAAGAACAAGAGGATTAAGAGATGCCTAAAACAATCGTTTGTGATGGGAATGAGGCGGCGGCTTGGGGAGTGGCGTTATCAAGGCCTGATATGGTAGCGGTTTACCCTATTACACCGCAGTCTTCTTTAGCCGAGTACATTTCACAGTTTGTCGCAGATGGGATCATTAAAGCTGACCTCATGGACGTGGAAGGAGAGCACAGTGTCCTTTCTGTGTTGCAGGGCGCTTGCTTAGCAGGGGCTCGAACATTTACAGCTTCTTGCGGCCAAGGTCTGGCCTTCATGTTCGAGCCTTACTTTCGAACACCCCAATTGAGGTTACCCATTGTCATGTCCATTGTCACTCGTGATGGAATTACGCCACAATGTGTTTGGGGAGGTCAGCAGGATGCGATGACGGTCAAGGAGGTCGGCTGGATCCACATGTATTGTGAGAATGCTCAGGAAATACTGGATACCATTGTGATGGCTTATAAGATAGCTGAACATCGGGATGTCATGCTTCCTGTAAATGTGAATCACGATGGGAATTATCTATCCTACGGCGTGGAAAGGGTTGAACTACCGGATCAGGAAGATGTCGATGCTTTTTTGGGAGAGAAGAATACCAATTGGCATGTGGCACTGGATCCTGAAAGGCCGATGGGGGTCGACCCACTCACTGGTGGGGCAGGTGGACCGGGTGTATCGATGTTTGTGAGATACCGAAAGGGAGCTTGCCAAGCGATGCAAAATGCTTTAGGGGTCATTACTGAAGTCCATGAGGAATGGGGCAAAAAATTTGGCCGGTTCCATCCTCCTTTGATAGAAGAATATCGAATGGAGGGGGCGGAATACGCTCTGATCACAATCGGTGGAATGTCTGGAGCGGCCAAAGATGCCATTGATATTGCTCGAGAGGCGGGCGAGAAGGTAGGAGCGATCCGGATCAAGACTTTTCGTCCTTTTCCTGTAGAATCCTTAAGAAAGGGTCTCTCAAAAGTCAAAGCAGTGGGTGTGGTTGACCGTGCCGTCAACTTCGGATGGAACTCAGGTCCTGTATTTCAGGAGATATTATCAACGCTATACTTTTTAGAGAAAAGGATACCTGCCCTGAGTTTCATTGGGGGGTTGGCTGGTTCAGATATCACAGTAGACCACTTTGCCAGAGCCATTGATCAGACAAAAGAGGTTCTTCTTAAGGGAGATTTGGTTCGGGAGACCATCTGGCTCAATGAGAACGATTAAAGTTGACCAGAGATGAGGATAAAAGATGGATCATAAATCTCACACAAAATATTTGATCATTGGTGGTAGCCATGCAGGATTGACAGCCCTCGATGAAATTAGGGTTTACGACCATGAGGGTGCTGTTACTCTTGTCACTAAGGAGTATCCCCCTTATTCTCCAACTGTTCTTCCGTACATCATTTCTGGAAAGATTAACGACCGTTCAATTTTCCTTCGTGACGATCAGTATTTTCTCGAGAAAAAGGTGACTTTGGTAAAAAATCGTTCTGTTGTTGCAGTGGATACGAAGGCAACTGAGATTACTTTGGATGATGGCCAGAAGATCCAATATGAAAAACTTCTTATTGCCAGTGGTGCTGAACCGACACTCCCTCCCATCCCTGGCCTGTCTCCATCTTCTGCTTTTACCTTGAGGACTTTGGCCGATGTTCAGAGAATTCTTCAAGAAGTGAGTCGTGTCCAGTCCGCCTTGGTTTTGGGAGCAGGGCTCATCGGAATGCACATCGCTGAATGTCTGGCTCAAAAGGGGATAAAGGTAGAGGTGGCGGAGATGCTCCCTCAAATCCTTCCTGGCTATTTCGATCGAGAATGTTCTGAACTCATCCGCCGAGAATTTGCCTCTCATGAAATAAACTGTTACACCAATAACTCCGCAACTAAGGTTGAGACTTCAAATGGTAAGGTGGTGATGAATCTTCAGAAAGGTCAGCGATTAGAAGGAGGGATTCTGATCGCCACCACGGGTATCAGGGCGTGTTTTGATTTCCTGGTGAATTCAGAAATAAGAACAGATCGAGGCATTCTCGTTGACGATACCATGAGAACCTCGGTGGAAAATGTTTGGGCAGCAGGCGATGTGGCTCAGGCAAAGGATTTTTTCAGCGATAAGAAGATCCTAAGCGCGACTCTCCCCGATGCAGTCGTTCAGGGGAAGATCGCAGGGAAGGCGATGGTCGGGGTAGAATCCATCTCCCCGTATCCCGGCTCCATACCAGTGAATACATTCAATTTTTTTGGAAATCGAGCGTTAGCCATTGGCCTCGCCAACCCAGAAGAGAAGGAAGGTTATGAAATCGACACCATGTATCTTCCCACAGCCAAAATATATCAGAAAATGGTGTTTAAGGACAATTGCTTAGTGGGCGGGAGTGCCATCAACTCTTTGCTGGATCCGGGTATCTTCCTCAATCTGATCCGACGAAAAGTGGATATGGCTGCGGTGAAAGCAGAATTTGCTGGAAATCCAGTGCAGATGAGCCGACGTCTCATGTGGAAGGCATGGAGAAAGGAAGAGCAGGAGAGGAAAAGAGATGACATTGGGTAAAGCATACAAAACGATTGCAGTCTATCCTGAAAAATGTGATGGTTGCGGCGATTGTGTTCAAGCCTGCTTGGAGGCGAAATCCTACACCAAGAATCCTATTCATTCTCGGATCAAGCCCATCAAGGAGATTCATGAGGAGTTCTTTGCCCCCGTTATCTGTCTGCAATGTGGGGATCCCAGTTGTGTCCCCCATTGCCCTTCGGGGGCACTTAATAAAAACCCCGAATCGGGTGTGGTGGAGTGGAATGAAGAGAAGTGTGTCAATTGTTTACTCTGCACATTAGGGTGTCCATATGGGGGAGTGAGCTATGATCCGGTCGCAGAACATGTGATTAAATGCGATCATTGTGCCGGAGCCCCAGCCTGTGTAAAGGTCTGCAAACCGAAGGCATTGGAATATAAGACGGTAAGTGAACTTTACAAAAAATGGGGTGATTTAGAGGATCTCTTCGTCCCGGGTCTTTCCGCCTGCTTAGGTTGTAACTCTGAACTCCTGATGAGACATACCCTGCGAAGAGTAGGCCCAGATACCGTTTTGGCAACGCCTCCAGGATGCATTGGTGGTGTGGGATCTGTGGGGTATAACGGTCTTACCGGAACGAAGACTCCTGTGTTCTTCCCTTTACTCACCAATACCGCATCCATGTTAGCTGGTGCTCGACGATATTATAACCGGATCGGTCGAGATGTCACCATGCTTGCTCTGGCTGGTGATGGTGGAACAGCGGATGTGGGGTTTCAATCCCTCTCTGGAGCGGCCGAGCGCGGAGAGCAAATGATTTATATCTGCATCGACAACGAGGGCTATATGAACACAGGCGTTCAGAGATCAGGGACCACTCCCTATGGCGCCTGGACATCGACCACACCCGTCGGCCCCGCGCTACGTGGGAAGACTCGAGACAATAAATATATGCCTCTGATCATGATGATGCATAATTGTGAGTATGTGGCAACCGCTTCCCTTGCGTTTCTGGAGGACTATTACAAGAAATTAGACAAGGCGATAGAGGCTTCCAAACGAGGCATGGCCTATATCCACGTCTTTTCTCCATGCCCTACAGGCTGGCGCTTTTCTCCAAACATGTTGATCGAGGTGGCACGAAAGGGGGTGGAAACCAATATGGTTCCACTTTGGGAATTCGAATATAAAACAGGGGAACTTCGTTTTACCTATCCCGTCGATAACCCAGTGCCTGTAGAGAAGTATCTCTCCTTGGTTGGGAAATATCGGCATTTGAGCCAAGAACAGATAAAACACATTCAGGAGGTGACGAACCAGCGTATTGAAGTGCTAAAGAAATTTGTCAAAATTTAAAAATTCAACGACAAATTATTTGTCCAGTGGATAGGCTACAATATCTTGAGTTTATTATCGCCCCAAAGTAAATTTTCAACGATTTCATCAGTGTTATCGTATTTTATCATCGACAGTATGGGGTCAGAATTTTTAAAGTATATTTCTCATCATGTTTTTTTATCCTTCAGACTATCATAAAAAGGGAATGGTTACCTCATGGCTCTTACAGAAGACCCCCACCGCTATATTCAAAATGAAACTTCTCCCTTACTTGAGTTGAGAAAGGGTAACATCCTCAAGACGATTCGGGTCGATGTGGATCCAAAATATGAGGATGAATTTCTCCATTGGTATAACGAAGAACATGAATCCCTTTTATGGAAGGTTCCGGGTGTTCTTGGTATGTGGAAGGCTAAACGATTAGGGGAGGAGGGGCAAAAATATTTCTATCTCTACACTCATCAGAATATGGATGTTCAAAAAACTGAGCTTTACAGGCAGGCCAGCCTTACGGAGTGGGCAAAAAAGATCTATCCCTTTTTAAAAAACTTCGATTCGGCGAACTATGAAATAGTGATGGCGGAGGGAGTACCCAAAAATATTAAAAAAAACAATATTATTCGAACAGTAGAAGTTGATATTTCCCCGGAATATGAGAGGGAATTTAGCGATTGGTTGAATTCAGAACATATTCCAATTTTGTCGAAGGTGTCTGGAGTATTAACGATTTGGCAAGCGGTCAACTTAGGAAAAGGGGCGAAGTATCTAACTGTCCATTTTCATGAAAGTAAGACCGTACAGGAAAGAGATGATGATAAGAAAGCATCGCAGACAGAATGGTTGGAGAAGCTTCGCCCTTATTTGAAGAACCTGGTGGCCAACAATTATGCAGTTATAGTGAGTGAGTAGAGAAATTCTCTTAGAAAAAAAGGAGCAAACATTCTATGGACTTTGAACTTTCAGAAGAACAGAAAATGTTGCAAAAAACTGTAAGGAAATTTGTAGAGAAAGAATGTTCCCGGGAATATATTCGTAGGCTTGAACATTCAGGTGAGTTTCCACATGACCTTTGGCAAAAAATGGCAGGTATGGGCCTTCTTGGATTGCCTGTTTCAACTGAGGCCGGAGGAATGGGAGGCACGGCTATCGACATGGTCATGGTGATCGAAGAATTAGCAAGAGCAACCATGGCATTAGCTGTTCCATTTACCAACACAATTGGCCTGACAAATAAAGTGATTTCGTCTCTTGGAACAGATGACCAGAAATCTAAATTTCTTCCTGAACTCTTAGCAGGAAAGATTCAGACCTGCTTTGCATGGACCGAGGCATCAGGGGGATCAGATGTCTTGTCTCTTAGAACGATGGCGGAACCTTCGGTGGATAGAAAGAAATATGTTGTTAACGGCTCAAAGATGTTTATTACATTGGCCCATGTGGCAGACTATATTTTCACCATGGTCCGAACACTTAAAAACCCCCCTAAAAAAACTCAGGGTATTTCTTGTTTGATTATTCCTGCCAAACAAGCAGGGATTTCGATACGGCCTATCGATAAGGTTGGGGGGAAAACGACAGGATTTGATGAGATCCATTTTGAAAATGTTGAAGTCCCCAAGGAGAATCTTTTAGGTGAGGAGAACAACGGGTGGTATCAATTGGTACCTATCCTGAATGGTGAACGGACCTGTTTTTCTGCGATCTGTATTGGAATAGCCCAAGCAGCTTTTGAAGATGCCCTACGTTATACGAGCGAGAGGGAAGCTTTTGGAAAAACCATCAATCACTTTCAAATCCTACAACATTATATTGCTGACATGAAAACGATGATCGATGCTGGCCGGCTTCTTACTTATAGAGCGGCCTGGTTAGAGGCGACGGGGCAACCCTTTAGTTTTGAGTCCGCCGAGGCTTTTTTAGCTTGTTCAAACATTGTTCACCAGGTTACTGATAAAGGGATTCAGATCCTGGGTGGTTATGGATATAGCACAGAGTTTGACATGGAACGCTACTGGCGGGATGGCAGGGCTTTCAGAATTTCCCCTCTTACCAGTGAAATGGCAAAGAACTTTCTGGCTCAGAGTTTGGGGATGCCACGATCATATTAATATATATTCATGAATCAGACACTGAAACATCTAATATGATCGATTATTCTGGAGGGAGGTGAGAAAAACAGAAAAGAAAGCAAATCAGTAAGAAGAAATTTTAAAAGTATCATCTCATTTTGCAAATAAAAGAAAAGGAGGAAGTCAGCTATGGCTTATGAGCAAATTATTCTTGAAAAAAAGGAAGATATTGCGATCATTCGATTAAATAGGCCTGAAAAGAAGAACGCCTTTACCCCTAAGATGGATGAAGAGATCTTAGATGCAGTGATCAAGATCGAAAGAGATCCCAGTATCCGAGGGGTAATTTTTACAGGGAGTGGGGATAGTTTCTCTGCAGGATTGGATCTTGATGTATCCTTTCTACAGACAATGCAGGAAAGTGATTCAAAAAATTTCAGGGCGGTGATGGATCCTATTCTCGAATGGTATCGCAAGTTTTACGATCTTCCGAAACCAACGGTGGCTGCAGTGAACGGTCATACATACGGAGGGGGAGTTGTTCCAGTCTCTCTTTGCGATGTCGCGATAGCATCGGATAAGGCTCAATTTGCCCTATCGGAAATAAACTTTGCACACTTTCCTGCTGGAGGAACAACCTGGGCGGTATCACATTTTTTACATCCAAAACATCAAATGTATCTATGCCTGAGTGGGGATCGAATTGATGCGCAAGAAGCCATGAGGATGGGTTTTGTCAACAAGGTGGTTCCTCATGATAAGTTGGAGGATGAGGCATGGAAAATGGTAAAGAGGTTGGCTGGCAAACATCCTAGCGCCTATAAAACAGCTAAAACCATGTGTCGAATGACCCGATATATGCAGCTCTGGGAAGCCATCGAACTTGAGATGGCTCACCTTCATGAGAATTACTTCTTGAGCGAAGGCGAAATGGTAAAGATTGCGCTGAAACAATTCAAGGATAAAAAGATTAAAACAGGGGCGGGAGAAGATTACAAAAAATAAGGATAGAGTTATTCATTAGATAGAGGGGTAGGTTATTATACCTACCCCTCCCAGCATTTATAAGTTGAAATTCGTTTTTCACTATACCATCAGTTTACACAGGGCAGAGTTTTATCATTTTGCCGAACCTTGGATCACTGAGATTCATATTTCAACAATGCAACCGATTACTGTTCATGCTTTTTCCGTTCTGGCAAAACCGGTAAAGCTGTAGGTATGGGCTATTCGCATCTCTAAACGAGACAGAGGCCCATTCATTCATATGGTGGACCCAACATCCATCTTTTTATGAGTTTTGCATTGTATCTGATCTTTTTTCAGAAAAAGAGGGGGGCTCATAAATGAACTTACGAGAGTTATATACCTTGACTCAGGGATTTATCATTGATAAGAAAGCCCAATTACATCCAGATAGGATCGCTATCCATGATGCCACGGACGGGACACGTTACTCTTACTTTGACCTGAAGGAAAGATCAGATCGATATGCGCGATTTTTGTTGGACCGAGGTTTGAAAAAAGGTCAGACCGTTTCAGCCCTCCTCATGAACACGGTCGAATATTTTGACCTGATATTTGCTTGTGCCAAAATGGGCTGTGTCTTTGTTCCTCTCAACTATCGTCTCTCACAAAATGAGATTCAAAATATCATCTCGAATGCCCGATCGCCATTAGTTTTTTATGACCCCGCATTTGGTGAACAGGTAAAAAATTTTTCGGATGAGGGGAGAGAATTTATTGATATCAGTTTGATGGATCTAAGCCATTACACCGGCGAGACTTTTCCTCATAAGGAGAGCGATCCAACAACTCCATTTGTGCTCATCTACACCAGTGGGTCAGCAGGAGAACCGAAGGGGGTTATCCAAACACATCTAAATGCCTTTTTCAAATCAATCGACAGTATTATCGACTTCGGAATGAGTTATAGCGACGTCGTCTTAGTGACAGCACCCTTATTCCACGTTGCCGGGCTAAACGCGCTCACCCTGCCCTGCCTTCACATAGGAGGGCGTCTCATTTTGCAAAGGAGATTTCAAGCCGATGAAGCGCTTCGAACTATTGACGAGGAAGGAGTCACTTGCTTTGCAGTGGTTCCTACTATTCTCAAAATGATCGTCAATTCGGGAGGATTTGCTACAAGTAAACTCAAATCACTTCGATTCATTATGGTTGGGGGGGAGCCTCTTGACCCTACGATCCAACAAGCCATCGCTGACAAAGGGGCCTGTGCTCTAAACGTATTTGGCCTTAGTGAAACGACGGATGGAGCTATCTATCAGCGAATAGGTCATGAGCCCATCAAGGGATGTGTAGGCCACCTCGCAACCCACGTTGACGCAAAACTCATGTTGAATGAATCTTGTGAGGCGCCAGAAGGCGAACCAGGAGAGTTGGTGGTGAAGGGCGGAACAGTATCGCCAGGATACTGGGAGAATCCGATCAAAACGAAAGAAACGTTCAAAAATGGCTGGGTCTGGACGGGCGATATGGCCATAAGAGACGATAAAGGATACTTTTATATGGTCGGTCGATCGGACGATATGATTAAATCCGGTGCTGAAAAGATTTCTCCTGCTGAAATCGAACTGGCCATTTGTTCGAGTCCAAAAGTGGCCGATGCTGTGGTGTTTGGAGTCCTTGACGAGAAATGGGGACAAGTGGCCAAGGTAGTTGTTGCCAAAAAGCCCGGGATTTCCTTGACAGAAGAAGAGGTAATTGAGATTTGCAAAAGCAAAATGGCAAGCTATAAGAAACCAAGATATGTGGTCATTTTGGATCAGCTTCCGGTCTCTGGTTCGGGTAAGGTGGATCGTGCTCTAATTCGGAAACTATATTCACATTCGGATTAATACTTCAGCGAAAAGGCGAGGTAATCATTTTTCTTGTTTTGAGATGACCATGGATAGTACAATGATTTTACAATTCTTTTTTACAGGTTTGACCAATGGGATACTCTATGCAATGGTGGCCTTCGGGTTTAACATCATTTTCAGTGCCACGGAGATATTTAATTTTGCTCAAGGTGAATTTGTGATGTTAGGGGGGTTGTTAGCCATTACCTTCAACCAGATTCTTCAGTTGCCAATGATTGTATCCCTTTTAGCTGCTGTCTTGATTGTTGCTGTGATCGGCGGATTAATAGAAAGGCTCGTGATATCACCGGTAGCTACCGCTTCGTTCGTCACCTTAATCATTATCACCTTGGGGGTTGCCATTTTTTTACGGGGCGTGGCGATGTTTGCATGGGGTAAGAATCCTTTTGCCTTACCCGCCTTCTCCGGGGAGAAACCGATCTCCATCTTTGGGGCGGTGATCACTTCTCAGATCTTGTGGATTTTTGGAATTGCCCTTGTCATTTTTGGAATCCTGACCTTCTTTTTTACCAAGACGATTTATGGCAAGGCGATGCTGGCTTGCAATTATAACCGGGATGCAGCGCGCTTGATGGGAATACCTGCGAAGTGGATGGTGACTTTCTCATTTATCTTGAGTGGAGCACTGGGAGCCTTAGGAGGAGTCATCATTGCTCCTATCTCCATGATGTTTTACGGTCAAGGCCTTATGATAGGTATTAAGGGATTTGTGGCAGCTGGGGTAGGAGGTATTGGTAGTCCAGCTGGAGCGCTCGTAGGTGGGTTGATTTTGGGGGTTGCAGAGGCTTTTGGAGCTGGTTTCATTTCATCTGGTTATAAGGATGCAATATCAATGATCATCCTGATCCTTGTTCTTTGTTTTAAACCCACAGGTTTATTCCGTATCGGTTCTGAGTAGTGAGATGAGACAAAAAGACTTAATTCTCGTTATTCTTTTGGGTACAATCATTTTCGTCATCCCTTCATTTGTTAAGAATAATTACTATATCTCTATTCTTGTTTTCTTTGGCATCAATACCACCATGGCCATTGGCCTTTGTCTTCTCTTAGGTTATAGTGGCCAGATTTCTTTGGCCCATGCAGGTTTTTTCGGGATTGGTGCCTATAGTTCGGGCATTCTTACAGTAAAATTTGGGCTCCCCCCTCTATTGGGTGTTGTCGTGGGGATCATTTTAACCATTTTGGTGGCTTTAACCATAGGGATTCCTACTATAAGGTTGCGAGGTCATTATCTAGCGATGGCAACCCTTTGTGCAGGAGAAGTCGTGTTCATCTGCTTCAAGGAGATGAATTTCCTGACCGGGGGACCTTCTGGACTTCCGGGCATCCCCCCTTTTGGGATCGGGAATTTTGTTCTGACGAAGCCGATACATTATTATTATTTAGCTTGGATTTTGGCCTTAGTGATCCTGTGTTTCTCATTAAACTTGGTGAACACTCGGGTTGGAAGAGCCCTGCTCTCTTTCAGGTACAAACCTCTAGGCAGCGAAGAAGGAGCCCTTTCCGTAGGGATTAATGTTGTCCACTATCGAATTAAAATATTTGTCCTGAGCACTCTATATTGTACATTGGCTGGAAATGTTTATGCCCATTTTATGAGTTTTATCTCTCCAGAAAATTTTGATATGCACTTTTCCACCTTATTGATCATTATGATTGTGGTAGGTGGCATGGGGAACATATGGGGAGCGCTATGGGGGGCTGGG
>Ga0315274_10010813_pt1 | contig 13139 bp, 9 predicted proteins | sample YL17G02_20_MG_FD_203700 | JGI IMG/M metagenome (GOLD analysis project Ga0315274, IMG submission 203700) | Sediment microbial communities from Yellowstone Lake, YNP, Wyoming, USA - YL17G02_20 | ecosystem: Environmental > Aquatic > Freshwater > Lake > Sediment | place: USA: Wyoming | collected... | reverse complement strand
AACGCGATATTTCACCGACCAGAAAGTCATCGAAACTCTTGCTATATGCGAAGAGACCGGCATCAATACCGCTATATTAAGGCTTGACGACCATTGCGTTAGAATTCTGGACAAATACTGGAATGAACGAGGCGGCCAAATACAATGGATCGCGCAAATCAAGCCGGGCAAAGAAGACCTCCAACACTTTAAAGATGACATAAAAAGAGCCGTTGATAATGGAGCTGTTGGCGCGTACATCCAGGGCGGCGTCGGAGATAGTCTGGTCGAAAAGGGGCGTGTTGATCTGCTGGCTGAATCGCTTCAATGTATCAGAGAAAATGGCGTGCTTGCAGGTGTGGGGGGACATAATTTAGCTGTGCCCATTGCGTGCGAGAAGGCAGGTTTAGAGCCTGATTTTTATATGAAGACCTTGCATAGCCACAATTATTGGTCGGCTCAGAGGCAGCCGGAGCACGACAATATCTGGTGCACAAACCCCGAGCAAACCATTGAGTTTATGAAAAGCGTGAAAAGGCCGTGGATCGCCTTTAAGGTATTAGCTGCGGGAGCCGTCCAGCCGCAGGACGGTTTCAAGTTTGCCTACGAAAACGGCGCTGATTTTATCTGCGCCGGCATGTTTGATTTTCAGGTTAGAGAGGACGTGATAATCGCCCGGAACATATTATCCGGCAAGGTCGAGAGGCAGCGTCCCTGGAGGGCATGAAGAGAGTCTTTGCTTGCACGCTGCTTGTCGGGCAAAGAATGATGCTAAGCACTTTCTCTGGTGATTTTTGCTCCGAGCGGATTGAGCCGCTGCTCGATTTTTTCATAACCCCGGTCGATGTGATAGACCCTGTTGACGGTAGTGGTTCCCTCGGCGGCCAGGCCGGCCAAAACCAACGCAGCCGATGCCCGTAAGTCCGATGCCATAACCGGGGCAGCTATCAACTTTTTTACGCCCGCGACGACGACGGCGGGGCCTTCCTTGCGAAGGTCGGCCGCCATCCGATTCAGCTCGGCAACGTGCATAAATCTATCCGGAAAGATTTTTTCAACAATAATGCTATTGCCCTCGGCAAGAGCCAAAAGGGCCATGAATTGAGCCTGCAGGTCGGTTGGAAAACCCGGATACGGCTGTGTGGTAACGTCGGCAGGCTTAACCGGCCCGTTGCCGGCAATGACACAACCATTGGTTGTCGGCTCGACGGTTACGCCGATATCTCTCAACCTGTCAACGACCGCCATCAGATGATCGAGCCTGCAATGCCGCAGTCGCAGCTCGCCTTGCGTTATGGCGGCGGCAACCATAAAGGTTCCGGCCTCAATTCTATCGGGGATTATCTGGAATTCAGCCGGGTGCAGCTGCTTGACGCCTTCAATACTGAGCCGAGGTGAGCCGATGCCGCGTATTTTGGCGCCCATTTTGTTAAGGCAGTCTGCCAGATTGACTATCTCCGGCTCGCAGGCAGCGGATTCGATGGTGGTTCGGCCCTTTGCCAGAGTTGCGGCCATCAGCACGTTAGCCGTTCCCAGGACGGTCGAGCCGAACGGGCCGCCGAGAAAAATGTCCTTGCCCACCAAGCCGTTTGGCGCCTCGGCGATGATGTAGCCGTTTTTAAGCTGGATCTGCGCACCGAGCTCCCGCAGACCCCGTAAATGGATATTAATTGGTCTATCGCCGATGGCGCAGCCGCCCGGCATCGAAACCTCCGCTCGTCCGCACCGGGCTAGCAGCGGGCCGAGTATGCAGATACTCGCCCGCATCGTGCGGACTATTTCGTACTCGCCCACCTGATTATCAATCACGGTGGAGTCAACGCTCAACAGGCCATCCGGGCTTCGGCTTACTTTGCAGCCCAATTGCTCCAGCAACTGGCTGAAAACCGAGATGTCCGAGAGATTGGGCACGGGAGCCAGACTAGATTTCCCGCCGCCTAAAATGGCGGCAGCCATTATCGGCAGACAGGCGTTTTTTGCGCCCTTTACGCTGACTTCGCCGGAAAGCCGAACCGGTCCTTCAATGCGAAATACGTCCATAAGGAATCGACCATTGACTATTTTCTATTGACTATTTACTATTTTTCAAGGAAGACCCCGCAATGAATTGCGGGGCTAAATATCTCTCGACCCGGCTCGAGACGGGTTTAGCCGCCAAATCTATTTGGCGGTTTTCCTGCTAATTGTTAATCGCGGATAGCCAATCGTCAATGCTGAACGACTACATAACAGTAGAAAATCTTGCCTGCGTGGCCGGGATATTGCTGTTCGGCGCCTGGCTGCTGCGAACATCTTTGGGCAGAAATGCTTTAAGCGATTGTCCGTCCCGTCGCAATAATATGCCTTTTTATCTTCCCTTTGTGCCGCTATTTGTCTGGTTTGTGGGGGTCTCGCTGGCGGTATCGCTCACGAGAAAGCTGCTGGGCAATCTGCAGGGCTGGCAAGGCGCTTTTGTGGATAATTTGGTCCTCGGCATCGGAGCGGTGGTAACAATAGTAGTGATTGTCTTTTTGGCCAGGGCAAGTTTTGCCCGCGGATTGAAGGGCTTCGGCCTGAACCCAAGAAGAATCCACAGGGATTTTTTCGCCGCACTTGTATTGCTGTTGGCTGTTTGGCCGCTGCTGCTGGCGGCGATAATACTCACTACGTATCTTGGGCGACTTATCTGGGGGCCGCAATACCAAATCGAACAGCATACACAGCTTGAGCTGATAACGACCCACTCACAATTGCCGCTGCGGATTCTGGTTATTGTCGTTGCGACGGTCTGTGCGCCGCTGCTTGAAGAAATGTTGTTTCGAGGGCTGTTTCAAACAATGGTGCGCTCGTACCTGGCCGGCAGGTTAATCCGCCAGACGGACGGCGGATTAGCCGCAGAGCACGCTGGGAACGCAGAGCGGAAAACTCCAAGTCAAACCACAGATTTCACAGACGCCGTTCTGAGCGGAGCGAAGAATCCGGCCTCATGCCGGATGTTTCGGCTGCGCCTCAGCAGTGTCAATCCATGTAAATCCGTATCAAAAAAGAACTCCGCGACCCCTGCCTCCGCAGGGGCAAGCCTGTCCCCGCGAAAGCGGGGAGCGGTAGAGAATACTTGGCAGGCGATCGCGATAAGCTCTATCGTATTTGCGACCGCGCACCAAAATCCCGCACATTGGCCGGCACTACTATTATTGGGAGCATGTTTGGGCTATGCGTATGAAAAGACCGGCTCTTTGTTCAGAGCGATTTTCATCCACGCACTTTTCAACGCCCTTACCATAACGGCAGTTCTGTACGGATGACTGACGGCACAAGACACCCCGATTTATCGGGGCTGCCGCCAGTTTAGCCCTGCCACCTATGGGCGGGGCGCCGCTATTTTGTCTTCTCCGGGACAGTAATCTTGCGCATTTCTTCTTCTGTGAAGCGGCTGTTGGCAATCGGGCCGGGCTCCCAACACGGTTCGAGCTTACTTGGACGAATCTGAGCAATCGGGATAACGAAGATTTCCTGGCCAGTGGCGTCTTTTTCTATTCGGCCGCCCGCGCGCTTGAGAGCCTCGCGGACAAGTTTTTCGCAGACTTTCACCAGCGTCGGGAAGTTGTACGGCGTGTGGCTAAATTTGCCTTCCGGGTTCAGGGCGGATTTGAATTTATCCGGCAGCTTCTCGAAGCCGATGGTCGTAAAAAGTATGCCGCCTGAGTTCGCCGGGTTGCAGTCGGAGTCCTGACCACAGCGGGTCGAGATGATGATAGTCTTGTCCGGGTCGCCCTTGCCGTAGAGCAGGCCCAGCACAATATATGCGCCGTTGAGCTTGGCGTCGATACTGCCGGCGTCCTTTCCGCCCGGGCCGCTGCACAAGCCATGCGTGTACTTTGGGTCCTGGTGGTATTTCTGTTCCACGAGGTTCCAGGTTTTTTGCCAGTCGTCAGGATTCTGTTTGTACCAGGCCAGCAGGTCGCGGATACATTCGGCATACTGGCTTTTCGCGGGGATGCACTGAAGTCCGGCACGGACAATTTCTTCCACGTCATCGGTAAAGAAGGCCTCGGCGTACATTCCGCCCACGAACTGGCCGCCATACAGGCCGTCGCCGTAGTTCATCAGGCGACCGAATTTTTCGCCCAGCTCTATGGCGATATTGGGCAGGCCTGGAGCGATCAAGCCTGCGTAATCCGCCTCGATTTGGTAATCAATGTCGTCGGCGTGTTTGTTGAATTCAGGATGGCCTGAATCGGGCGGCGCGATGCCGTTTCGCAGGTTCGTTCGGCCTGCATTGTTGGCGTGCCAGAGCGGATAGCCGCTGTTGGCAAAATCTATGCCCGCCTGGCGGATCGAGCAATCAAGGCCGTATTGTTCCAGCGTGTGCAAAAACGTCATCTCCACGTAGATATCATCCTGGTTGAACTGGTTGATCATTTCGGGACGCCACTGAGGGATGTTTGGTTCTGGTATGATTTGACCCGTCCAGCGGAATTCAGTTGGCCCACCCCAGCCGACGCCGGCCATTTGTCCGATCCAGCCGGCCTTCATCTTATTAACGTACTCTTTCACCGGCAGCCGGCGATACTCAGGCGCAGCCTGTGCCGCTGAAACGTGCACTGCAAAAGCAAAACCCACCACCATCAGCAGAACTAACTTACGCATGAGAATACTCCTTTCCGAGCCAGTTAATTGTCGATTGTCAATCTTCAATTTTCAATTCTGCCGCTCACCGGTTCCATTGCTCAATCATCTGTTGAATTTTTTCTCGATTCCAATTATCCGGCCTCGGATAATCCTGGTTTGCTTCGAGCTCTTCCAGAGACGGCGTTCTTGAGGGCACACCGTTAGGCGGCACCTCGGTGCCGCTGACCCACACCAGGCCGTTAAGCACAAGTTTGCGGAAGTTGTTGTGCGCCCAGCTCCAGTGCCAGTGTCCGCCGGTGAAGCCAAAACCCCGCCCACCACCTGGTCTTTCATACGCCCATGCTACGTGCTCCGGCATGCCCATCCGCGCACGGACGGTCGGATTGCCGCCGTGAGGATCGTCTTTTCCCTTACGCGTGCTGTCGGGCGGCACAGCGGTAAGAATCGGCGTTACATTTTTCATATCTTCCACGAAGCGCATGTGGTAGTACCACTCGTCATCTATCGCGAAAGGCTTGACGCCGCGAGTGATTGGGTGATCCGGCAATTCCTTGAACTCGGCTTTCCAAATTGGATTGACCGACCAGAACGTCTCGTAGTAGCCGCCGGTCCAGTCAAGCAGATAATTGCCCGGCTCACCTTTGGGCAGCTCTACCGCATAGTGAAGACAGGCGATGCCTACGCCCTGTTTGGCCAGCCGGTCTACTTCTTCCAGGTGCGGCATAGCCACGTGCCCGCCGCCCCCGTCACAGAAAAATACTATCGCGTCTGCGTTGTCAAAGGCGGTCGGGTCTTTGGGCCAGCCGTTCGTGTACACCGTCGCGTACATATTCGGCATGCTTTCGTTGAGCAGCTTTGCCAGCAGAAGACAGCCGGCGTTGTGCTCGTGGCTGCCGTAACCGTGGCTGGCAGGGCCGGCGACGAGGACTACTTTTTTTCTATTTTCCATTTTCAGCCGCTTGAGCTGGATGTCCTTAAACTGAACCTTCATAGGTGGTCCGGCGTGCAACTGCAGAGCCAGCACGCCCGACAGATCCTGGTTGGCCTTGTCATCGTCAATGACCTCGGCGGTGATTTTGCCGTTGATCTTCAGGATAATGTGTGGCCCGCGGGCGATTATGTGATAATCGTTCCAGCCGTCCTGTTTGATGTTTGCAAATAGCTGCGAAGAGTCGCCGAGCGGAGTGCTGCTCTTTTTGCCGTCGGCGCCTATGATGGATATCTCTCCGCGCTCGGCGAGCATTCCTCGGCCGCCCTCGTCATAGAGTGCGCCCGTGTATGTGCCGCCCCTGTCGATATCCGCCTGGTAGCCGGCGACATGGCCGTCGGGCGGAACGCGGCTGCGAATCTGGATGCCGGAGTTTGCCGCGGGCGTTCCGTCGATACGGTACTTGAGCTTCAGCTCGAAGTCGTCCAGCTCGCCCACCTGCCAGACCAGGAACTGATTCGATTTTACGGGATTGTCCTGTGTGGATTGAGCTGTGATTGCGCCGTCTTCGACCGACCAGTAGCTCATCTCGGGGGCCTTCCAGCCTCTGAGTGTTTTGCCATCGAAGATGGACTTAAAGGTGGAGTCCTCTGCCGCGGCAACGCACGCTGCGAAGCTCAAACAACCAGCCAAAACAGCCGTAGTAACTCGCCTATAGCTTGTGCACACAACCAATTCTCCTTAAAAAAGGTCCGCCCGGGGATACCGGAACGAAGACCCCGCAATAAACCCGTTCCCTCGGGACGGGCCTGAGCCGGGTCGAACGATTGCGGGGCTAAATATTGCAATATTGTTTAGCTCCGCCTTTTAAGGCGGTGTTCATCCGCCGGCCGTCCGGCGGATTTATTTGGGGGCTTTCCATTGTTTCCTTACAAATTTTAGCCCTTGTTCATAGACGTCTTCTTGGCTGGCGAAAAAGTCGCGCCAAACCTTGGTAGCAGCGGCCAAATCCGGCAGTGCCCGCCCGAAGGCTTCGATGACCAGCCAGTCATCGTAACCGCCGCTGCGCAGAGCCTTGAATGTGCCCGGCCAGTCGATATGACCTTTGCCCGGCGTGCCACGGTCGTTCTCGCTGATGTGCACGTGCTTGATTGCCTTAATGTGCTTGCTGATGCAGCCGACCGGGTCCTTCTCTTCGATGTTGGCGTGAAAGGTATCGAACAGGACACCCACGTTCGGATGATTGACGCGCCTGACGTAAGCTGCCGCATCAGCCATCGTGTTTAGAAAATAACATTCGAAGCGATTCAGGAACTCTACGGCCAGCACAAGGTTTGCCTTAGCCGCGAATTCAGCAGCCTTGCGATGTACCTCAGCCGCGCGCCTTTTTTCTTTTTCGGTAGGAGGTTTCCCGCTGAACATTCCGAGCGGTTGATAAATAGGCCCGCACAGAACCTCTGAGCCCATCGCCTGCGAGCAGTCAATCGCCCACTTTAGATACTCCAGCGCCTGCTTGCGGCACTTGGCGTCGGCGCTGATTGGATTGTGCTGTTCGTCGGGGATGACCGTCACGGTTGTGCAGGCAAGCCCATTATCTTTTATCGCCTTGCCGATCTTTTCAAAGTGTGCGGCATCCCCGCCGAATACTGGTATCTCGACCCCGTCATAGCCGACCTTCTTGAGAATTTTCAGCAGCGGCAGGTGCTCTTTAGTTACGTGTGTTGTCCACAACAGCATGTTAAATCCGACTTTCATAAGAGTCTCTCCTTATAGAAGTAAAACCCCACGTAAAACGTGGGGCTAAATATCTCTCGACCGCGCTCGAGACGGGTTCAGCCCCGCAATCCTTCGACCCTGCTCAGGACTACATATTTAGCCCCGAGTTTATTGCGGGGTTTTGTTCGCCCTTCCGGCCGGGGTTTGCACGACTGCAAGACCTGCCGCCCACGCGCAGCCTCGCCTAAATAGTTCGGCGACATTCGGATTGCTGATGGCCTTGGCGTCGTGCCCCAACGCGCTATGAAAGACCCGGCCCTTACCGTATTCAAATGCGAACGCCATCGGATAGTCTTTACCATCCACTTTCGACTTGGCCGTCGCCAGCAGCTTGACGGGGCGGTCACCCGTAAGGCAAGTGTATAGTTCGTCTTCAGTCTGGAACGATTTTATCCCTCGCGTTATCGGGTGGTCCGTGTCGGTGATATTAACGCCGAAGGCGCCTTGTGGGTCGTGAGCCCTTGCCTTGGGGTCCCAGACTCGGCCGGCAAGATTGAGGAACTCCGGCCAATCCGGGAATGCGCCGCAGCCAAAATGCACAATAAATAGACCTTTGCCGCCGCGCACAAATTCACGCAGATTGGCCCGCGCCGCATCTGCCGGCGCAGTTTGTTCCCAGGGCATAAAATGCAGAACAATGACGTCGTACCGCTGAATCGCGGATGAATTCAGAAACTGCGGGTCTTGGATTGTACGTACCTGCAGCCTGGGGTCTTTGCCCAGCACCTCGGCCAGCACCGGGGCGGTCTGTCGCCAGTTGTGAGCGGGATGGTCGATGCCTGTGACTATCAGCACCTGGACTTGTTTCTCGGCCGACCCTGCCGTCAAGCCCGGCGCTGTAAGAATTGCCAGTAGAGGTCCCACTACGGCAAACAGAGTAACGATTTTGCCAATATAGCGCATCATTTTCGCTCCTCGTGAGTCAGCCTTCTTTACCGCGAAGCCCGCAGAGGTCGCGGAGAGAATATTATTTATTTTTCCAGTCTCTGCGTTCCCAGCGTGCTCTGCGGTTAATCTGCTACGCCGGCATCGCCCGTTGGTTTTGGAATATAGCACGCGGCATCGGCACTTGTCAAATTCTTCTTATTCGCATATTATTGAGGCAGATGCTGATATGGTTCGACGGGCTCGCCATCCCGAGTGCAGTCGAGGGATGGCGTCGCGGCAGAAAGGTGTAATTATGAGGCTAATAAATACAAAAGTGCTTGTCGCACTTCTCGCAACCGGCTTACTCGCGGCTAAGCCGCTGGTCGGCGCCGCCGGGGGGCAATCCATTCTCCGTAGTGCTGCGAAGGATGAGCTGCTTAAGATTCCCGATGTGTCGCGGGACCAGGTCATTTGCTTTGCGTTGTACACTGCGCACAACAACATCCTCAAAATGACCGCCCAGCTTTATCCGCTAAAAGAAGGCGAAGAAAGAAAAGTGCGTCTCGAGATAAAGGAAGATGGGAAGTGGAAACAAGCAGCCGATGCCCAGGTAATCGAGGATGGCTGGACGGCACACTTCCGGGTCGAGAGCTGGGACTGCACAAAAGACATCGAATATCGTGTCGCTCACGGAAAAAACGCCTACTACGCGGGCACGATTCGCAAAGACCCGGTCGATAAAGATGTTATCGTGGTGGCAGCTTTTACCGGCAACTCAATCTATCCAGCGCACGGGGGCGACATTGCGAAAACGGATATTGTTGAAAACATCAAAAAGATAAAGCCGGACCTTTTATTTTTCTCCGGCGACCAGGTCTACGACCACTTCAACCACTACGCATACTGGCTAAAATTCGGCAGAGATTTCGGTGAAATCATTCGCAACACGCCCACCGTGACGATTCCGGACGATCACGATGTGGGTCACGCCAACTTGTGGGGTGCAGGTGGTAAGCTCTCGCAAACTCGTGCCGGTCACGATGGAGGATACGCGGCTCCGGTTGAGTACGTGAGAATGGTCGAGCGCGCACAGACCAGTCATCTGCCCGATCCTTATGATCCAACGCCGGTACTGAGAGGGATCGGCGTATATTACACCGCTCTAACGGTGGGCCGGGTGAGTTTTGCCATTATCGAGGACCGCAAGTTCAAGTCGGGGCCGCAAGGCCTTGTCCCTCAATTTGGCCCCAGGCCCGATCATATTACAGAGCCCAATTATGACCCCCAAAGCCTGGATGTGCCTGGCGCTGAGCTGCTGGGAGAGCGCCAGCTTAAATTCCTGAGAGAATGGGCGGCCGACTGGCGTGGTTGCGATATGAAATGCGTGCTTTCGCAAACGCTGTTTGCCGGAGCAGCGCATTTGCACGGGAACCGCAGCTACCGTGTGTATGCCGACCTGGATTGCAACGGCTGGCCGCAGACCGGGCGCAATAAAGCACTGAGCGAGATCCGCAAGGCATTTGCGTTTATGATATGCGGCGACCAGCATCTGGGCACGTTCATTCACCACGGCATCGACGACTGGAACGACGCCGGTTATTCTTTTTGCGTGCCGTCCATCGCAAATCTCTACTTACGCTGGTGGGCGCCGCTGGAACCGGGCAAGAACCGCCGGGAGGGAATGTCCGAACATCTGGGCGAATTTCTCGATGGGCTTGGAAATAAAATCACCATGCTGGCAGTTGCCAATCCCAGCCCGGAGGAAAACAAGGACAAGCTGACCACGCGGGCTGCCGGCTTCGGCGTCGTCAGATTCAATAAGAAAACTAGACACATCACCGTTGAATGTTGGCCGAGAAACGTGGATGTTGCAGACCCGGGAGCCAGGCAATATCCCGGCTGGCCTGCGACCATCAGGCAAGAGGACAACTACGCTCGTAAGGCGACGGCTTATCTACCTACAATCGAAGTTCAGTCCGCTGCAGGCGGAACCAGTCCTGTGCTACAGGTGATAGATGAGTCGAACGGCGAAATCGTCTACATGCTTCGCATCAATGGCTCATCGTACAGACCCAAGGTCTTCAAGCAGGGAAAGTATACAGTCAAAGTCGGAGAGCCGGGAACCGATAGAATGAAAACTCTCATGAACATTTTGTCCCTACCACCAGAAACGACCGAGACAATCAAGGTAAACCCGCCATACGTCTGGCGGGTAAAATTCTGACGATATATGAAAAGGATTTTAAGAAAAACGTTGGGAATTATTTTCCTTGTGGGGGGGATCCTGACGGGGATTATTTGCATCGTTTTGGGATTTCTGGCTTTGATTACACCTTTGACGCCTGGCTCGTGGCTTATATTGGTCGGGCTTGAAATCTTAGGTTTGAGAATGTTAATAGAAAAAAAGTTGTCTTCTTTTTTGAGCGATAGCCAGCGAAAAAAACTGCAAAATCTCCGGTGCAAGGTTAGGCGGATCCTCCGACTGAAACCCTAATATAAAACCTGGAATCTGCGGACTATCGTTTTTTTGCCAGATTCGCTCTGTGCCTCAACCACAATTGTATTTTCCTTTGAGAGCCCGGTGCTCTCCATAAATAGACCGTCCTCACAAACAGGCGTCTCTTTGCCGTTGATGAGTATTTTGGTTTCTGGCTCGGCATATCCGTACACATCTACAGCGCAATCGTTGGCTATTGTCGAATGCTCAAGCGGGTTGGTCTGAACGATTAGCTTCGGCGACTTATCCAGGTCCAGCAACTCATCAATAATCTGTCTTTTTGCCGCATACAGGACGGGCGGGTTTTTACTATACTGATGTATCGTCTTGACGACCTGGGAAGCTATCTCTGTCGGTCTGCGCGAGGGTTCTATCATTGTTGATAATGGTTCGCCGAGTGTATCTCTGACCTGTTTTATTTTGTTTTCGAGCATCCAGAGGTATTCGTAGTCCTGAATCCCATTCCGCATTTGCTCCCAGCGCAGGGAATTAATCAGCCCGTCCTTTTTCGGATATACATGCCAGCCGTCGCCGCGGTGCTCCCCTGGAGCGTTAAAGGGGTCATCCGTCCAGGAATTGAACCCCCAGTGCAGATAGCCTTTTAAGCCAAAGCGGTAGTTTAGCCAGTGCAGGATGCGCGACTCTATAAGAGGGACATCGACGGTCTTATTTGGATAAGAGCCTTTTTGAAATATCCCGACGGTATAAAACCACAGTTCGCAGCCTTGCTGTCGGGCCTTTTCGTAAGTGTCATACCAGGTAGCCAGATAGTCCAATTTTGGAACCCAGATTTCCAATCTATTGAAGCAGTGAGTGGTCTCAATCGCATCTATCCTTCTAAGGGCCGGGGCATGCTCATGCACGAACTGCGAGGCCTCCCGCCAGCTCATCACGTTATGGTTTGAAGGCTCATCGGCGATGTGAAACACAGTTTTATCCAGCCAGCCTTTTTCTCTCAAGTGGTTTTCCAGTGCCGGCAGAAATTGTGGCAGAAATTCTTTGCCGGGAACCGTTATCATCCGGCTTGTGGATTCTTTTTCAACGCGAAAATCTCTCAGCACAATCTCGCGGCTGGACCAGCCGCCCTGGCCAAATGTTGCCACAAAGCCTGTTTCGAGCAGATTCATCCTGCCCGTGTCCCAGAAAATCTGCGCCCATTTGTCGAACCGTGAAAAATCGAATTTGAGTTTGCCGTCCTCGCTCAGCTTGCTGCTAATCAAGTCAAGGCTGACCCTGAACACGTTCTGCCTGTGCTCAGCCATGTTTGAGGCATAAACCCCCAGCATCTGGTAAAATTGCTCTGGGTCCGATGAGTCTATGCCATGAAATTTTTGGAATCTACCAGTCGTATACCATTCGGTGACCATCAGATGGCGTTCATCAGGCAGCGTCAGCGGATAAACCGTAAGACGTAAAGGCAAAGATTTGTCGCCTTCATTTGTCTTGGCAGTAATACTGCCGGTGTAGGTGCCGGCATCGGCATCCCGCGGTATCTTTACGGTCAGAAAAACGCTTTTGTATTTATCCTTCTCCACCGTGGTTTCGTCTTGTTCAGCCAGGTAATCAGGAAACCGCGCAGGGGCGGGACGAATCAAATCGGCTTTTCTATACTTTGGTGTGTTTTGCTCGATTGGAATTGAGCCGACAAAATTCAACTTTACGCTATTTTCGGGCAGTGGGACAGAACTCTCAGCGTGCCTTAGAGGACTTGCACAAGCAGTGACTCGCCCCAAATCTTTGTTGGCTTTGATTACGCACTGGGCACAGACATACTCATTTCTTATGCCGAATATCTCTATCGCACTTTGCGGCTCGGGGCAGTTGTAGCCGTCTTCGAAGACTCTTTCCAGGTCACTTACAGCAAAAAAATCAAAAGGAGCTTTTTGTTCTGCGTTGGTGGCTGCCACGCCGCCCGACAGAACGGTTGCGAAGAAAAGGAGTTGTAAGCCTGCCATATTAAGTTCTCTTGCCATTTCTATTGTATCACGCACAAAAAGGATTTAGAATTTGCGCCAATAAAGAAGGCGTCGCCAGCCTTCGGCCTGAACTCGGGCCGAAGGCTAAATATATCTCGATCCGGCGTAATTGCCAACGCTTTTGGAAAAACACAGGGGAATTTTCTATGCCGAAACGCCAGGACATAAGGAAAGTGATGATTATCGGCTCCGGCCCCATCATCATCGGCCAGGCTTGTGAATTTGATTACTCCGGCACCCAGGCGTGCAAGGCCCTTCGCAAATTGGGCTACGAAATAGTGCTGGTCAACTCCAATCCGGCAACCATTATGACCGATCCTGGGATGGCGGATGTAACCTATGTTGAGCCGCTCGACCTGGAAACTATGACAAAAATCGTCGAGAAAGAGCGCCCTGATGCTCTGCTACCCAATCTTGGCGGCCAGACCGGGCTGAACCTGTCCTCGGAGCTGGCCCGCGCAGGCGTGCTCGAAAAATACGGCATCAAAGTCATCGGCGTTGATGT
>Ga0315274_10010811_pt1 | contig 13140 bp, 7 predicted proteins | sample YL17G02_20_MG_FD_203700 | JGI IMG/M metagenome (GOLD analysis project Ga0315274, IMG submission 203700) | Sediment microbial communities from Yellowstone Lake, YNP, Wyoming, USA - YL17G02_20 | ecosystem: Environmental > Aquatic > Freshwater > Lake > Sediment | place: USA: Wyoming | collected... | reverse complement strand
CAGGCCTCGCAGAATCTCGAGGAAGGTCCGCGGCGGCTCGCCGGGGATGGCCAGCCCGCGGGCGAAGGCCCCGTAACCGTGAGCGTGGATGTTGATGAGCCCGGGCATGATCACCGCCCCGGCGGCGTCGAGGAAGTCCGCCCCCTTGTGCTTGGCCCGGAGGTCTCTGGTCGCCCCGATCTCGACAATGAGACCGTCCGCGACGGCCACCGCGCCGCCGCTGATGACCAGCGGGTCCGCGCCGAGCGTCACCAGGTTGCCGTTCCCCACGATGAGCACACCCTAGCCCCCCCAAATGAGGCCCCATTTCGCGCCAACTCCGCAAGGTCGCACGGGCCACCCGCTCGCCCGTATTGCCTTTCTCCCAGCGGCCGCATCTTAGCCCCGCCTCATACTGTAGACTCCATCCAGACCCCCGTGAAGGGGTTGCCGGACGAGTAAGCCAATCAAGGTTCAGACGCTGCCGGGGACAGGCCGAAGCCGCTCGCGGTGCCGCCGCCACCAACAGAGTGTCCATCCCCGGCGCAGTCTCCCGGGCTCCAACGGTGATAGAGGGCCGGGCTTCAACAGGAGCCGGGGGTTATCCTTGGTTCGCCCTTCCCTCTTCGACCCGAGTGCCGGACTCCGACCCCTTCGCTCCGCTGATTTCGACACACAGGGGCCCACCCCCCTGGTGACCTCTGACCCCTGACCCCTCGACGAGGCGGCCGTCTGCAAGCGCTCTCTAGACTGGTCAAGTCCCCATGCAGGAACCATCGACATGTGCAACCGCGTCCTTCAGTCCGACAAGTCCTTCTAGGAACGAACCGTCTTGCCCGAGCACGACCCGGCAGTTCAGGCTCGGCGGTCGCGGCCCACCCGCTCGGTCGGCCTTCTGCCGCTCGGCCTGGCGATCCTGCGCATCGCGTTCGGTTTGGCGGCGCATAGGCTCATTGAACCGGCCGCGATGCCAGCGTTCACCTGACCACCGGAGAGTCTCGAAGACCAGCTTGGGGTACCTTCTCTGAGCCGGGACACTGCAGGTTGCCGCAGACCTCCGCGGAGCCGGTCGTCGGACATCTCACGGAGGCCATGGGCTCCGGCAGTTGCTCCTCCGTGACCTAGAGGAGACCAGGTTGGCCGCCCGGGCTGCGTATCGAAACCGACCGGCCGACGGGCTTGTATGAGCTAGGAGGGAAAGCGAGGGCCACTGTCGCAGCAGTCTGCCACGAATTGTCATAAATGGTGCATGCCGGTTGACCTTTAGCTAGGATCGATGGTAGCATCCGGGTAGTGACTGGCAATTGGAGGTGGGTCTGGTGAACCGACTTCTGCGATGGGGCTCTGCGGCGCTATGTGTTGGCATCCTGCTCATGGGAGTGCTGGCCATCCCGAAGCCGACAGATGCCGCAAGCAACGACAAGATCTTCTTCGACCATGCGCAGCGAGTTCTGAGACACGAGCAGACCGTTAAGACCATGGCGGCCAACTCTGACGGGTTGCCGGTCGGACTGCTGATTGTCTCGGGTGAGAGGCCATCTGACGCCACTCTTCTCTTCCGAAACATGTCGGACGTCGATTGGGGTCGTGGCGCGGCCGAGGTGCACCAGGGCGAGGTCGCCGCCGTCATTCCAGGCGCTGCAACCGCACCCCCAGGCTTTGCGTACTACTTCGAGGTGACGCTTGGGGACAGGACCTACCGTACCCCCTGCTACTCAGTGGCCACGGAGTGGGACCCGATATCCCTAGGTTGGGAAGGCTCGGAGTTCCTGCCGCCTCCAGTCACGATCCAGGCCCAGACCCGAAATGCCTGGGACATCGATGCCAAGAACGGGTACATGCCGAACGGTACCTACGTGACGGCCAACTCCGCGCGTAGCCCCATCCGGGACGCCATCACTAAGAACGACGTCTACCCGACGGTGACGAGCAAAATGTTCGAGATCCGGACGACAGGGTCGAGTCCTCATACGGGAGTAGACCTCAGCGTTGGCAACAAGACGCCCGCGTACCCGATTGCGGGGGGCGTCATCGATTTCGTCAACAATCCGTCCAACCCCACGCCCGGCACCGCAGGGCGATATGTCCGCGTCAACCACGCGAGTGGGGCCTACTACTCTCACTACTACCATCTCGATAGCATCGGGATTAGCCCGTTGACCCAGAAGACGTGGGCCACGGGCGATAGCATCGCAGTCGCCGACAAGGTTGGGCTGTCGGGGGATACGGGGGCTCCGGGCGCGTACCACCTGGATTTCGGAATCGAGACGTACGACGGTGGGGTTAAGGTGTACGTTCCGGCGAAATGGTTCTACTCGGGCCGGACAACCTGGAACTACGCCAGAGATCTCGACTACGCAGGCATCCCATCATTGTTCATTGACACCTCCGGCACAGGCATTCAGATCCGGGTCTACCCCAAGGGGACAGTCGACGGGTCTGGCTCAACAGTGAAGCTCTACATTCGCGCAGGGACGAACCCGTTCGTAGAGCGAGCGATGACGCACGACTCCGCTGACTATGGGAGGTTCTATGCCTACGTCAACGACTTTAGGGGCACGACGGTGCAGTACTACATCAAGGTGTGGCGCACCAACATCCCCAGTTCCGGTACTATCAGCCGTCCGGCCAAGTACCACGAATCAAACTACACCCTGCCCAATGACCCCGGCCTGTACTGGTCCGCAACTCCCTGAGACTTCCGGAGAGATCGCGGTGGGATATGTGCAAGCAGGTCAGCGGAGGGCGGGTGAGGAAGCCTGGCCGGCGTAGATCTTTGATGGAGAGGAGAACCCAAGTGAGATTCCGCCTCATTGCGGCGACGGTCCTGCTCGTAGGCCTGTCGGTCTCCCTGTGTTTTCTGTTCTCCAGCCTGTCGGCGGCGTGCCGGGCGTCTTTCGACGGTTCTCAGTACGTGGTGGAGAGGATAGCCCGAAGTCGCTTCAGAGACATGACGGGTTGGGATGTTCCCATCGAGAAGAGACTCCGGAACTCCTTGGGGTTCCAGCCTAACTCCGATGGGAGCCTAGTCCTGTACCAAGCCGGGGTCAACGGCAGCGAAATATGGCTTTTCGACACGGCGAGCCGGGGCGATAGACTCATCTATCGGTTATCCGACGTCCCTGATCCAGCCCTTGTCTTTGACTACCATTTCAACTGCTTCTGGGTGGGGACCTACGACGGCGTCATTGTCACCGAGTTCGGAGGTGAGGTGGGTCCATATAGGGTATTCTACTATGATCTCGGCAGCGCCGCGATCCGAGAGTTGCCCGCCTCGCTCTTTACCCACCCTGAACGAAACCTCAACTCGGAAGGCGTTCTGGGTTCTCCAGCGGGGAGCCCGCTGTTGGTAGTTGAGTCCGCCGAGGGCGCCCAGACCGACGGGCTCTACCTATTCTCACTGTTAGGCGAACAGGTGGCAAAGGTGTACTCCGGCCAAAGAGGGACCTTCCGTGTCGCCGGTGTTTCTAACAAGGCCATTCTCTACGAGGCTGGAAGCACGATCTGCCTCTACGACCTTGGCACTCACACCAATACCTTGGTGCCCGTCAATGGCTTGGCCATGACCCCCGCGTTCCGTCCCGGGCCGAACTCCGTGACTTTCGTGGAAAGGGATCCTCGGGATCAGGCCTTGTACCTCAGAGAGTACAAGACCGACGGGACGGGAAAGGTGGACACCTTGCTTAAGCTTGCCGAAGGAGAGAGCTACTGCTGGTCAGTTGGCGGGCGGAAGCTCTTCGTTATCGAGGAACACAATTAGGCCTCCGATAACGCGGCAAGCTTCAGTCAGGACGCTCCGCCCGGGGCCCGGGACGCAAGACGGTTTCTTGAGGCTCAGCCTCCTGACGCTCCGCTCCTGCCCGCCCGCCGAATGGCCGCAGCCACGCGCTCCTTGTCCGCCGGCAGGTCGTTAATGTAGACCCCCACCGCGTCGCGGATGGCGTTGATTACGGCCGGGGCCGTCGGGTTCATCGCCAGCTCCCCCATGCCCTTGGCCCCGAAGGGTCCGCCCGGATCGAGCTTCTCGATGATCACTGGGTCCATCTCCGGGGTCAGGCCGACCCCGGGAACCCGCAACTTCAAAAGGTTGTCGTTGACGATGCGTCCGTTCTCAAGGACGAGTCCCTCCGACAGGGCATAGCCGATACCCATGACGATGCCGCCCTCCAGCTGCCCCCTAACTCCTTGCGGGTTTATCACCCGGCCGGCGTCGTGGGCGGCCACCACCTTGAGCACCTCAACCTCGCCGGTCTCCTCATTCACGGCCACCAGCGCAGCCTGGGTGCCAAAGCTGTAGGCGAAATGGACGTCCCAGAGGCTCGGGTCCTCGCCGGGGGCTTTGTCGGCCGTCTCCCGGAGGGCGTAGGTGGTCGGGGCGACGTAGACGGACTCGGCCTCCAGGCTCCGGCCGGCCGCCCGGGCCCGGGCCGCGACCTCGGCCAGAGGCGCCCGTCGGGGGAAGACGGAGCCGCCCCCGTCCGGCGCGTTGGAGCCGCCCCCCCCACATCCGAACACGATCCCGTCGCCCTCGATGCGGATGTCGTCCGACGGGACCCCGTAGGTCTCGGCGACGAAGGCCGCCAGCTTCTCCCGGAAGCCCCGCGCCGCTTCGAGCACGGCGTTGCCGGTAACGTAGGTCTGCCGCGAGGCGGTGGTCTCCTCGCCGTCCGGGCAGAGGGCCGTGTCCGAGGACAGAACGTCGACCTGGTCCAGGGCGAACCCCGTGACCTCCGCGGCCAGTTGGGCCATGACCGTGTCCGACCCCTGCCCGATGTCGGCCGACCCCACCCGGACCAGGAGCCGACCGGTCTCGGTGAGTCCGACCACGGCCCCCGCCGCGTCCCTCTTCCCGGCCCCGATGCCCACGTTCTTGTAGGCCGAGGCCACGCCGACCCCGTATCTCCTGCCCGGGCGCGCGGCCACGGAGCGGGACCCGGCCCGCGCCGCCGCTCCCGCCGCCGCCCGCGCCTCCGCCCGCAGTTCCTCGACCTTCCCCGCCACGGCCTCGAGGGTCTCCAGATAAGACGTGCCCGGCCCGAGGACCTGCCCGGTGATGGTCTCCTTGCCTTCGGCCAGGGCGTTGCGCCGCCGCAATTCGATGGGGTCGAGCTCAAGGCGGCGGGCCACCTTGTCCATCTGAACCTCGGAGGCGAAGGCCACCTGCGTGCTGCCGAAGCCGCGGAAGGCCCCGGCCACCGGGTTGTTGGTGTAGACGCCGACGGAGACCGCGCTGACGTTGGGGATGTCGTAAGGTCCCGCGGCGACCACGGCCGAGCGGAAGACGACCGGTTTCCCGAGGGAGGCGTAGGCCCCGGTGTCGGCCACGATCCGAGCCTCCATGGCCACCAGGCGCCCGTCGCGGGTGGCGCCGTGACGCATGTGGATGCGCTCGGCGTGGCGCTTGGTCGAGATGCGGATGGACTCTTCGCGGGTCAGGACCATCTTCACCGGCCGCCCGAGACGTACGGCCCCGAGGGCGCAGTGGATCTGAACCGTGGGCTCCTCCTTGCCGCCGAAGGCCCCGCCCGTGGGGGTGAAGATGACCCGGACCTTCTCCTCGGGCAAGGCCAGGGAGGCCGCGATCATCTGCCGGAAGGCGTGCGAACCCTGGCTGCCGGTCCAGACGGTCACCCCGCCACCGGGTTCCGGCACGGCCACGGCCGCCTCCGGCTCGAGGTAGGCGTGCTCGACCATGGGCGTGGTGTAGACGTCTTCCACGATAACGTCGGCCCGGCGGAAGGCCTCCGCCACGTTGCCCTTGCGGACCTCAACCCGGTGCATGACGTTGGGCGGCTGCCCGGCGCCGCCTTCTTCGTGCAGGCGGGGCGCCCCGTCGGCCAGGGCCGCTTCAGGCGTGAAGACGGCGGGCAGGGGTCGGTAGGTCACCTTCACCGCCGCCGCGGCGGCCTCGGCCTGGCGCTCTGTCTCGGCCAAGACCACGGCCACCGGGTCGCCGAGATGGCGGACCCGGTCGCCGGCCAGGACCGGTTGGTGCGGGACGAGGAGCCCGAAGGCGTTGCGCCCCGGGACGTCGGCCGCCGTCAGGACGGCCAGCACCCCTGGGAACGCCAAGGCCGCCGAAGAGTCGACAGCCAGGACCTCGGCGTGGGGGTGTTCGGAAAGGACGAGCTTCCCGTGGACCATGTCCGGAAAGGACAGGTCGGCGGCAAAGATGGGCAGGCCCGTCACCCGGGCGGCGGCCCCGGCCCGGGGCGTGGGTTGGCCGATGGCGCGGCCGGGTTCAGGGGGCGCGGTCCCGGCTCCCGCCGCGCCGCTGTCCGCGGGCGCTGCCATAGCTCCCGCCGCGCCGCCGCCGACGGTCTCGCCCCGCATCCAGGCCGCCGCCAGCCGCACCGCCCGCAGGATCGAGGCGTAGCCCGTGCAGCGGCAGAGGTTGTGGCGCAGGGCTTCCTTCACCTCGGCCTCGGTCGGGTCGGGGCGCCGCGACAGCAGGGCCACGACAGACATGACCATCCCCGGGGTGCAAAAGCCGCACTGGATGGCCCCGGCCTCGATGAAGGCCAACTGAACGGGGTGGAGGCGACCACCCTCGCCGGCCAGTCCTTCAATGGTCGTGACCTCGGACCCGGCCAGCCGGGCGGCCTTGACCAGACAGGACCGACGGGCTTCTCCGTCGATGACCACGGTGCAGGCCCCGCAGTGCCCTTTGCCGCAGCCGTTCTTGGCCCCCATCAGGCCGAGCTTGTCCCGCAGGACGGCAAGTAGGGTAGCGCCGGCCTCGACCTCGACCCCGACCTCGACTTTGACCGGCTTTCGGTTCACGGTGAACTCGATCAACGGCAAGAGCGCCCCACCTTTCGCCCCGTCACGAAGCCGCCCGTCCCTTGCCGGCCGAGGCCGGGCCCAGGGTCAGGCAGTCGGCTACCGGGCAGGTCGTGGGGCAGAAGCCGCACCCCACGCACTTCTCCTCGTCCACCCGGGCCAGCCGGTCGGGGCCGAACTCGATGGCCTGGTGGCCGCCGTCGCGGCAGGCAACGTAGCACACCCCACAACGGATGCACTTCTCCGGGTCGACGTGGGCCCGGACCTTCCCGTCCCTCGGCAGTTGCGAGTGCTCGACCACGTGCGGCAGGGCCTTCCCGATGATCTCCTCCACGCTGGCGAAGCCCTTGTCGTCGAGGTAGTTGGCCAGGCCGTCGGTCAGATCCTCGATCACGCCGAAGCCGTGGCGCATGACCTCGGTGCAGACCTGGACGGTCCGGGCCCCCAGGAGCAGAAACTCGGCCGCGTCTCGCCAGGTGGTCACACCGCCGGTGGCGCTGATGGGGATAGAGACCCTCCTGGCTATCTCGGCCACGCAGCGTAGGGCGACCGGCTTGATGGCCGGCCCGGAGATGCCCCCGTAGGTCGAGTACCCGCCAATGTTCGGGTAGGGCACGAAGGTGTCGAGGTCCACGCCCATCAGACCCTTGACCGTGTTGATGGCCGTGACCCCGTCGGCGCCGCTGCGCTTGACGGCCTCGGCGGCCGCGGCGATGTCGGCGATCTGCGGCGTGAGCTTGATGATCACCGGTACGCGCTTGGCCGCGTCCTTGACCCAGCGCGCCGTCTTCTCGGTCAGCTCGGGACTCTGCCCGACGGCCGAACCCATGCCCTTCTCCGGCATCCCGTGCGGGCAGGAGAAGCTGCATTCGATAAGGTCCACGCCGGCCGCCTCGAGACGCCGGACGAGTTCCTCCCAGTGTTCCTTCTTGGCCCCCATGATGCTGGCGGCCACGACCTTCTTGGGGAAGTCCTTCTTCAGTCGCCGGACGTCTTTCTCGACCTCGTCGATGTGGCGTCCGGAGATGAGGTCGATGTTCTCAAGGGCCACCAGACGCCGGGCGTCTATGTCCAGCCCGACCATCATCGGGTAGGCCAGGCTGACAACTTCCGACTCGACCGAAGTTGTCTTGAGAATGGCCCCGGCCCAGCCGGCCTCGAAGCCCCTGGCGACCATGTCGGCGTTGTCGGTGGAAGGCGCCGCGGCCAGGACGAAAGGGTTCTCAAACTTCACCCCGCAGAAGACCACGGACAGGTCAACGGCCATTTGAACCCGCCTCCTCTCGCGGAGCTGACCGTTCGAGTTCGCCGGCCGCCGCCCTGGCGGCCCTCTTGCCCTCGGCCACGGCCCGGACCACGGTGGCCCCGCCGTTTCCGAGGTCGCCGGCCACGAAGACCTTGGCCTTCAGGACGTGGCCCGCCGGAAGCGCCCCGGCCGACACCTGGGCCCGACCGGACGGATCGACCACCGGCCGACCCGCCTTGTCGGCAGCCAGACCGAAGGCCTCGACGATCTCCTGATTGGAACCCTGCCCCAGGGCCATGACAACGAGGTCGGCCTCGATGGTAAACTCGGAACCCGGTATCGGTCGCGGGGCCGCGCGCCCCGACGCGTCGGGGGCGCCAAGGGCCATGCGCACGCACCGGACGGCCTTGACCGCACCGTCCGCGGCGCCCGCGCCCTCGAAAGCCACCGGCTGGACCAGCCACAAGAACTCGGTCCCGGCCGCCAGAGCGCCCCGATACTCGCGGGGCCAGGCCGGCATCTCGCGGGCCGTCCTCCGGTAGAGCACCGTCACCCGGGTGGCCCGGCCCCTGGCCGCGGTTACCGCGGCATCCATGGCCGTGTTCCCGCCGCCGACCACGACGACCCTCTGGCCCGAAAGGTCTCCGCCAGTGTCGGCCGTGCCCGTAACGCGCGTGCTTCGGCCCTGGCGTGCCCGGGCCAGGAACTCCTCGGCCTTGACCACACCCGGGCGGCCCTCACCTGGAGCACCACTCGCGCGCCCGCCGCCGAGACCCGTCGCCAGGATGACCGCGTCGTTCTCGGCCAGCAGGCCCTCGGCCGCCTCGCGTCCGACCCGAACCCCGGTGCGCAGTTTCACGCCGGTGGCCACGATGGCCCCGACCTCCGCCGCGACCACCTCGGGCGGCAGGCGGTAAGATGGGATGGTCCAGTCGAGTTGCCCGCCGGGCTTGTCCGTGGCCTCGTAGATGGTCACGTCCCACCCCCGCGAACGCAGCTCCCAGGCGGCCGACAGGCCGGCCGGCCCGGCCCCGACGATGGCCGCCCGCTTGCCCGCTGCGGTGCCGGCGGCGTCGGCCCCCGGGTCGCCGCCCGCGCCCCGGCCCGCACCCGCCTTCACGCCCCCGGCCGTCCCGCGCTCCCAGGCCAGCCGCTGCAGGGCACCGATGGAGATGGGCCCTCCGAGGAGGCGCGACGAGCACTCTTTCTCACAGAGTTCCTCCGTTGGACAAACGAGGGCGCAGGTTCCACCGAAGACGTTGGCCTCGCGGATGACCCTTGCGGCCCCGCGCCAGTTGCCGCTCCCGACCTTCCTGATGAACGCCGGGACGTCCACCCCGGCCGGACATCCCTTGACGCATGGGGCGTCGTAGCAGTAGAGGCATCTTCCGGCCTCGGCCGCCGCCTGATGTGGCAGCAGGCCTACGCTAACGTCACGCGTCACCCGCTCGGTCATGGGCCCACCTCCCGACCTCTCTTCTGGTCTCTCTGGAGCGCGCGTCTCTCCGCCCTCTCAAGCAGCCCGGCCGAGACGCGGTTAGCCCGCCGGACGATTTCGCTCTCGTCCGCCCCGACCAGGCGCCCGCCTCTGACCACGACCCGTCCGTTGACGATGGTCGTGTCTACTATGTGGCTGTCGCCCGAGCCGACGATGGCCGTCACCGGGTCGTGCCGCCCGCCGGCAAAGCCGATCTGCTCCAGGTCGATGAGAACCAGGTCGGCGGCCAGACCCGGGGCTAGGCGGCCTATGTCATCTCGGCCCAGGACCCGCGCCCCGCCGACCGTGGCCAGGCGGAGGACGTCCTCGGCCCCCAGCCCGCGGTCGCCGTGGGCCAACCGGCCGAGGAGATAGGCCTGGCGCATCTCACCCCACATGTCCGAGGAGTCGTTGCTGGCCGAGCCGTCCACCCCCAGGCCCACCCGGGCCCCCGCGGCCAGCAAGTCCGGCACACGGCAGACGCCCGAGCTGAGCTTCATGTTGGAGGTCGGGCAGTGGGCCACGCCGGTCCGCGTCTTCCCGAGCCGCCCGACCTCGTCGTCGCTCAGGTGAATGGCGTGGGCGAACCAGACGTCCTCGCCGATCCAGCCCAGCCGCTCCATGTAGTCGAGCGGCCGGCAGCCAAACTTCTCCAAGCAGAAGCGCTCCTCGTCCGCTGTCTCGGCCAGGTGGGTGTGAAGTCGCAGGCCCAAGGCTCGGGCCAGTTCCACCGTCCGCCGCATCAACTCCCCCGTCACCGAGAACGGGGAGCACGGGGCCAGGGCCAGACGGCACATGGAGAAGCGGGACGGATCGTGATAAGCCTCGGCCAAGCGCCGGCTGTCGGCCAGGATCTCGTCCTCGGTCTGGACAACGTCGTCGGGGGGAAGGCCGCCCTGGCTACGCCCGAGGGACATGCTCCCCCGGGTGGGGTGGAAGCGAATGCCGAGCCGCCGGGCCGCGGCAATTTGGGTGTCGATGAGGCCGCCAGCCGCCCCGGCCCCTCTCGGAAAGACGTAATGGTGGTCGGCGGACGTCGTGCAGCCGGTCTTGAGCAGTTCGCCCAGGCCGACCAGGGCCCCGACCTCGACGGCCTCCTCATCCAGCCCGCGCCAGATCTCGTAGAGCTTGAGGAGCCAGGGGAAGAGCGGAAGATCCTGCACGTCCGGGATGTTCCGGGTCAGGGTCTGGTAGAGGTGATGGTGGGTGTTGACCAGGCCGGGGATCGCGACCTTCCCCCGCCCGTCGATGGTCTCGTCGATGCCCTCCCCGGCGGCCCGGGCCTCCTCCCCGACCCCCGGCCCGATGGCCGCGATGGCCGGACCCCGGATGAGGATGTCGGCCTCCCGGACCCGCTCGCCGCGGTCGCTGAGGGTGATGACCCAATCGGCCTTCTCGATAAGCAGGCTCACGGTTCGACCCTCCCCAACCCGCGGCCGCCAACCGGGCCTGAGACCGCCGGCTCGGCCAGCCGTTCCAGCCCCCGCCGGACCAGAGCCTGAACCATCGCCCGGCGGTACTCGGCCGAAGCCCGGACATCGTCCCGGGGGGAGACCTCGCCCAGGGCGGCCTCGGCGGCCCGGGCGATGGTGGCCTCATCCAGTTCCCGCCCGGCTAAGGCCGCCTCGACGGCGCGAGCCCGGATGACCATCGGGGCCAGGCTGCCGAAGGCCACGGCCGCATCAAGGCAGCGCCGTGGGGCCCCCGGGTCCATCCTCAAGCGGAAGGCCACGCTGACCAGGGAGATGGCCAGAGCCTTCCGCTGGGTGAGCTTCAGATAGCACGACCGCTCGCCCGGAGTGCGCGCCGGGACGAGGATGTAGCCGAGCAGCTCATCGCGGCGCCGGGCTGTGGTCCGGGGGCCGGTGAAGAACTCGGTCATCGGCACCCGGCGCTCCCCTTCAAGGGATAGGAGAACCATCTCCGCGTTTAGGGCCAGGAGGGCCGGCAGGGAATCGCCCGCCCGCGAGGCGGTGACGCAGTTGCCGCCCAGGGTGCCGAGGTTCCTTATCTGCGGGGAGCCGATGGTCGCGCAGGCCTCGGCCAGAAGCGGGGCATGGGCCCGCACCAGGGGCGACTCAACCGCCTCCGCGTGGGTGACCAGGGCGCCCAGCCGGAGAACGCCCGAGGCGGTCGCGGCAGCGGCTTCCTTCCTGATGACCCGCAGTTCGCTCAGGCGGGAAATATCGAGCACCCGCGGCGGGACCTCGCGGCCGCTGCGGATGCGGATGACTAGGTCGGTGCCCCCGGCCAGCACGGCCGTCTCGTCCCCGTGCCGGGACAGGTACTCCAGGGCGTCCGCCAGGCTGGTGGCGACGTGCAAGTCGAACGACCTCATTCCGTCGCCCCCTTTCGCGCAGCCGCCGGGGTCCGCTCGGGCCCGGATGAGGCCCGCCCGGGCCCGGACAGGGCCCGCCAGACCCGCTCGGGCCCGGCGGGGAGCTCGTCGATGTCCACCCCGACGGCGTCCCGGATGGCGTTCAGGATGGCCGGGGCGGCCGGGAGCATGACGTGCTCGCCGACTCCCTTGGCGCCGTAGGGCCCGGCCGGGTCGGGCACCTCCACGTTGATGCTCTCCAACTCGGACGGCATGTCCATGGTCGTCGGGATGAGATACTCGCTGAAGTTGCGGGTCCGGACGCGCCCGTCGTCCCGCAGTTTGAACTCCTCCATCAGGGCGTAGCCCAGGCCCATGCCTATACCGCCTCCGACCTGACCCTCGATCATCAGCGGGTTCATCGCCCGCCCGACGTCCTGCGAGGAGACCATCCTCAGGACCTCGACCACACCGGTGACCGGGTCGACGGCGACCTCGGCCGCTTGTGTCGCGTAGCCGAAGGCGATGTGCGGATTGCCGGCCCCGGTTTCCGGGTCTAGGCCGGTCGTGGGCCGCGCGTCCCGCGAGTCGTAAGTGGACTCGGCCTCGACCCGCCGCTCTCCCGGAGACCGTTTGGCCAGGGCCTGACGGCAGGCCGCCAGGACCGCGTTGCCCGAGATGAAGGTGTGCCGGGAGGCCGAGGAACTGCCGGCGTCGGGGGTCTCGCTGGTGTCGACGGGGTGGAACTTCACCCGCTCCACCGGCAGCCCCAGCTCTTGGGCGGCAATTTGGACCAAGACGGTGTGGACGCCCATCCCCACCTCGGCCGCCGCGCTGAAGACCTCGGCCCGCAGCGGCTCGCCCCGCTCGTTTAGGTCCACCGTCACGCGGGCCGTGGAGCGGTCGTGGAAGCCGAAGCTGTAGCCCACGTTCTTGAAGGCCGTGGCCAGACCCACGCCGCGCCGGCGCCCGTCGGGCAGGGGCGGCAGTTCGGGCCTGACCCAGCCCTTCCCGGACGGCTGTCCGCCGCTAGCCAGGTCCGGCCGCCAGCCGATGGCCAGGGCCGCCTGCCGGAGCGTTTCCTTGACCCCCACGCCCGGCGGCACGGTCGCCCCGGTCGGTTGGACAGAGCCTTCGTCCCAGAGGTGCTTAAGCCGGAAGGAGACCGGGTCCTCGCCGAGGGCCCGGGCGAACTTGTCCATCTGCTGCTCGTAGGCCACCGGCGGCTGGGCGGCGCCGAAGCCGCGCATGGCCATGGTGGGAGGATTGTTGGTGTGGACAACGCGAGCGTCCACCGCGACATTGGGGATGTTGTAGGGTCCCACGGCCAGCGACAGG
>Ga0315274_10010810_pt1 | contig 13140 bp, 8 predicted proteins | sample YL17G02_20_MG_FD_203700 | JGI IMG/M metagenome (GOLD analysis project Ga0315274, IMG submission 203700) | Sediment microbial communities from Yellowstone Lake, YNP, Wyoming, USA - YL17G02_20 | ecosystem: Environmental > Aquatic > Freshwater > Lake > Sediment | place: USA: Wyoming | collected... | reverse complement strand
GAGGCGGTGAGGCGTCCGCTTCTATCGCAATTCGATCTCGCGACAAACCTCCACTCAGGTTGTCGCCTGGAACGCAATTATTTCACAGCCTCTGAGTCGTATTCAGCCCGATCTGAACGTCAGCCCCAGACTCATCCGAAATGCTTTCCTTCCCTCTCAGCAGACATCCCGAAATCGTCGCCGCCTTCAGCCCCTTTTCCAGCACGATCTCCCTCTTCCCTGCGTCCATGAACTCACAGCCACTGACCACCAGTCGCCCTCCATCCGCCCGGATGCAAGGCGTACCCTTCTTGCTGGCATCCCAACCTGTGAAATGGCACCCATTCAGGATCAGGGAACTGGGCCCGTGCTTGACAATCTGCTCGGCGGTCTGCGGCACTCCCCAGAACCCACAGTTCGTCAGCTTCACCGGCCCTCTGTTCTTCTCTCCCACAACGATGGTCGCCATGAACTGGCCGTTGACAAATTGCACGCCCGCATGGTCCTGAGTCCTATCCACTTGGACTGCCACAGGGCAGATATCAGAGCCCGACTGCGTGATGACCGCATTGCCGGGCCCATGCCCGAAATCATCAAAGTGAAATCCGATCCGCGGAAAGATGACAAAGCAGTTGCTCATGTACTCCCAATCGGTCTTGCCGATCTTGAAGCCTACGAGATTCTTCTCCAGATAGGCCTTGATGTCTCCTCCTGGATACCCGGGCTTCAATGCCATCCGGGTCCAGAAGTTCGGATTGAAATGAACGTTCTCCACTCTGCCGATGTCTGTGCATTGATCGATGTACAGCCCTGTCTTCAGCGGGCAGGCAAACACATTCCTGATCAGGTGCAGTTCATTCCACTTCGTGCCAAAATCCAGTGCCTGATACGGATTCGTGATCGTGACATCCAGCACCTGGCACATCTCCCCATCGCCCCGGATCGTCCACGGATACGGCACAACTTCCGGCAGCGTCTGCTCAGGATAGTGAATGACCAGGTTTCGGATTACGGCATCCGGCTTGAGCGTCACCAGCGGCTCACCATCAGCCTTACCTCTGCCGCCATACGCCAACAGGACCGAGCCGATTGGATGCTCTGAGTGGGGCACACCGCCCGATGCCCCGCACAACGTTACCCCCGGCGGCACCACGAGCGAGCCATTGATTCTGTACTGGCCCGCCGGCAGATAGCACACCGGCCCCTTCTTCTCCGCCGCATTCAACGCAGTCTGCAAGGCCTGGGTATCGTCTACCCGGCCATCGCCAACAACCCCGTGATCCTTCGCGTTCACCATCGCGGCAGCAAGCCTTTCGAAGGGCATCGTGGCCTCACGTCCGGGGCCTACCACGGATTCATCGCCAGCCATCGTGGCTTGCACACGCGCAGGCCCGGTAGGTGTGGGCAGGGAGACGTTCGTCTTCGCGATGAGCGACACCGTCTCAGGTCGCAATTCAGCCATCCACCTAACCTCCTGCGCGGCCCGGGGAGCAGATGGATTCATCAGGAATCGATTGAAACCCCGGTAGCCATACTGGGTCAGCAATACCAGCATACCCCGTAAGGATTCCTGGGATGGAAAGGCCCATTGACTACCAAAGGAGTCCCCCGCCCCGAGCTCAGCCGCCTCGCTGGCGGCCCATTCATCATCTGTAACGCCCGGCCGGACATATCCCACTTCATTGGCCCAAAGATGCTTGGTGAGGCCGCTTTCCTGCTGCACCTTCGCCATCCATCGGGCAAGACTGGCGAGGGCGTATCGCTCTTGCTCCCCGCCGTTGCCATAATGATTGCGAATCAGCCCGTCCACGCCTTCTCGCAGAGCCCAGCGATGCATCGCTAGGTACTGGTCCGCGTCACCTCCGATGGCCGCCGAGCAGACAAATACCGGCACCGGGCCGATGACTTGCTTGGCCAGCTTCGCATACTCAGCCAGCCAATGGCCACAGAACCAGATCCGGAATTCGTCCTGCACTCGACTGACCGTGCGTACCTGCTCAACCGTGCCAGCCAAGCTCCATGTTGTCGTTGCGCCGGCCCACGACTCCTCCCGTTCCGCGTCATTATCCGTACGGGCCAAGTCGGGAGAAAACGGGTGCAGCGGCACTCGCCACTCCACCTGGTCAAAAGATGCACAGCTTGTGCCGAACTGGCGGTTCAGTTCGTCAATACTGCTGAATCGCTCAGCCAGCCAGTCTCGATAAGCCTTCAGTGCCACCGCATCGCCCCGAAGGTCCAAGTAGGTCCGGGCGGCCAGAAGTGACTGAGGGAAGGCGTTGATCTCGTCGCCAAACTGCAAGCCGCGTAAGCCCGGCTTGGCATAGGCAGGACGAAACGCCTCCAGGCTCCGCCGGTAGAATTCGCGAAGGCCCGGTTTCCACAACGGCGGAAGACCGTTGACACCAGGCAACTCTGCCCGGCGCACTTCCATCGCCACCACAAGCCGAAGCGACGTGGATTCCGGAAAGTGGATTGACTTGAACCGCACACGAAAGACCTTTCCGTCGCGCCCTTCGTCATCTGTTTCGCGTCGCACTTCCGAGCCAGGTCCGGCAATGATCGCCGTCACGTCTTCCACCTGGTCGCTCAGGTCATGGCGTACACCCCGCTCCATATCGAAAAGCACGGCCTGCGTGCGAGCCGGCTTCGCTCCGTCCTGCTCGCCCTCGCTGATGGGTAGCCGAACCTGAAGCTCGAGAGCGAGCCTTTGGCCCGCATGCCCCGTCACGTCCCGAACATCCCGGACGAACACCGCCGCCTTGTCGGATTCCGCGATGAGTTTGCCATAGCGCCAGGGCCAGAAGGCATTCAACATTCCGTAGTACGTGACGCCGGCGTCTTCCAACTGATCCGAGGTCTCGTTCACCCTCTCGACAATCCTGCGGTCGGGTCCGGAGATGGGCCATTCTTCGTCAGGCATCAGGGTGAACTTGTCAAACCCAAGCTTGATCAACTGAACCGGATTGCCGGTGCCGGTGAACCCGAACCGTACGTACGGTTTCCCGTCCCACAGCATCAACTGATGCTCATCGATGGTCCATTCGCGGCCCCTGTATTCGCCGGATGAGCGTGCCAACCCACGCGCCGTGTCTGCAGACGCGTTAAGTCGTTGGCCGGCATCGCCCTGCGCGTAAGCCGTCCCGTTTGCAGCGAGAAGCACCATCAGCAGGCCCGCAAAGGCAAGCATGAACGTTTGTCTTGACATATGGCCCTCCAATCAAGCCGGGTAACTGGTCAGTTTGGTATCTGCTTGTTCTCCGTCTGCGTTGCCAGATATTGCTCACGGCCCTGGCGCATCCACTCCCAGATGGCGCTGCGCCACAAGGCGACTCGCTGCTTCTCGGCCTCGGTTCCAACCAGCTTTTCCGCTTGGGCCACAAGGGCTCCGAGCTCCTCCATCCGTTCCGCAGTCCCCAGGCGTTCCCAGGCGACGGCTTTCCAGTTGATGCCGTCACGACGGTGATAAGGAGGCGGGTAATTCCCCGGATCACAGGCGATTCCCTCCAGGCGCAGGTAGAACTTCTTCATCGGATCACCCGCCGGCCCAAAATAGAGGCGGAAGAACTCGTCTATCAACGCGTCAACATTCACCTCGGGATCGTCCCAGACCTTGGCCATCACGTACTGCTCGAGCTGATCCTGCTCGCCGCACTCAAAGATGCCCCGAACTCCATCGCGGATGAACATCTGCATGACCCGGGCAGTCTCGTGAACCATGACATGGGGGAAGCACTTCCACCGGTCAATCAGCGCCGGCTCCATGGGGTGGTGGTAATAGACCCAGAGGAACAGGGGTGCTTTGGTTCTTTCCTGCCACTGGCGGTAAAACTTCATGTCGTTCTCGCGCATTTCGGCATGGACGGGATAATAGCAGGTGTGCAGGCACGGAGCGATCGAGACGTTCGATTCAAGATCGAAATCTGGCGGGAAGGCGTATCTCCAGTAAGCTAGCGTAACGATGTATTTGTCCGGATGCGTTTTGCGCACCTCACGTGCAACGGCATTGACAAAGGAGAACCAATAGTCGCTCATTTCTCCGCTGCTGAAGAACCCGGTCTTGTGCCCGCGTCCTTTCTGGAGAAGCTCCTGGCACGCCTCACATGTGCACAGGTTGATGTTGTCGTCGGGAACGATGGCGAAGTAGTCGCCCGACGCCTTCCACCCCTCGGGCAATTCGCCGCGACCGTCGAAGTAGTCGCGCGCCATCTGCGCCACCTGGTTGACCAATTTGCGGTTGGTGTAGCAAAGCTGTGAGCCAAGGCCCCGCGGGTTCTGGCACTGGTATTCGGGATCGTTGAACACAGCTTTGATGGTGTTGCGGTGGAATGTATGATTGCCTGCCCAGCGTTCGCCGCCCTGGCGAATCCGTCTCCCGTAGAGATAGACCTGCTCCCGCGTGAAATTGCCCCACTGCCCACGCAGAAACGGCCAATTGCCACCGGGAAGTGCGCTGCGGTGTTTGAGAGCCGGAGATCGTCGAACATCATTGCCCTCGGCAGTCAGCGTCGTGCGCGAGGGGATGACAATGTTGACGGCGGAAGGTCCATACCAGCGCACACCGCAGGAGCGTTCGAGGAAGTCGTAAGCCGCCAGGCATGTGCCCTGGTCATCGTAGACACCCGGAAGCTCTATCTCCCCGATGCTGCGATCCGGGCGGCCCACCGTCTTCCAGTAGTCTATTTTGTGCCGCGACTGCTGGAGTCTTTCATCTGTCGTTGACCGCCCCTGTGCTTTGCGGTTCGCCTCCGTGTCCTGCCAGTCACGACCCATCAGGATGATCGTGTCCTCTCGAAAGGCGATGAGATATTCCTGCGGCTTGAAGTCCTCGCTGCGGAGGCCGAACCCTTGGGTGGCGGAACTCTCGCCGACGAGGATTCGACGGCCCTCAACCTGTTCCCTCTCAGAGCGGATGAGGATTTCCGCCCCCGAGATTGTCATGACGTGGTATTGAAGCTCAAGAGCCGCCAATCGCGATGCAGGGGTGGGTCGTTCCGCAATGACGATGGAGCAGGCAGGCGTGCCCTGTTGCACGAGATCAAACGACGCCAACGCACGTCCCTCCTGGTCACAGATGAGTTGGACGGTAGCTAATAGTGTGACTGCGAGGAGTATTCGTTTCATAATCTGTCACGTTCCCGTCGATTTCCGAATGGGCAGCCGCGAAGTTCAATCGGGCCAACACCCTGAAGTTCGAGACAACCAGTGATCGTCAGTGATTGTAAGCGGGTCGGGACTACTTCACAAGGATGCCTCTTTCATGGATGTTGAAAGGAGCAGGTCGGATGGTCTTCATTAGCCATGATACGCGTGATGAAAGAATCGCGGAAGAGTTGTCGATCCTGGTGAGAAGAGCTACTTCGGACAAGGCCCAGGTCTTCCGATCCTCTGATCGCACTGGCAGGGAAGGCATCGACCTCGTGCGGCCATGGTTCCCCTTCATTCTCCAAAAGATTGATGAAGCATCCGTCATGATTTGTCTTCTTACGACTCCCAGTATAGACAGGCCTTGTAGCCGCCTCCTGCGACAAGGGCTGGACGCTTGATATGGCGCCAGTTCGACAGCCAACGGCGTACAACATGCCACCAAGTCCAGGTCCGACCATAAACGCAAGGAGGAATCTGAAAGGATGGTAGAGAATGACTCCGTCGTCTGCCTTCCGCTATCATCGGTTTCGGGCGGGTCGGTCATAACCGGGGCCACGAATCTGTACTATGGCTGCAGATTTGTCGCCCAAATCTGTCATGGTGTTCCAATTTTGCGCCCAAATCTGTCATGGTGTTCCAATTTTGCGGCTCTCATTGGTTTCGCACCAGGTCGATGAGCTCGTCGGCGGTGAGGGTGTGGGCGGCGTCGGTGCCTTCGAGGAGCGAGTCGCCCAGATCACGCTTGGCGTGGTGGAACTGGACGATCTTCTCCTCGATGGTGTCGGCGGCGACGAGGCTACGGATGGTGATTGGTGGAGTTGGCCTGTGCGCCCCATTACCCACGGTCAGTACCGGTCTTGAGTTTCTGGACCTTCTCTTGCAGCCACAAGTTGATCAGCGTGTGGGGGGAAACACCTCTTTCCTTGGCGGCGCGCCGAATGGTCTCTGACAATTCTCTCTCGATACGGTAGAGGGACTCCTCGGACTCCAAGTCCACATCGGCACGGACGGACCGGGTCTTACCCCAGTGGTCAGACAGATCATGCTCATCCCAAAAATCGCCTATTTCGGCGTAGGCCCCACATTTGGAGATGCTGCTCTTCCTGCGGACACTCTTTCTGCGTTTATCATTCGTTCTCATACCGCCTTCTTTCAACGACGGTCATGTCGCGGGCCGTCAGAATCAATATGCGATGGTCTGGCTTATGGATGAAGAACACGACCAGATACCTGCCTGCCTCAGTCTGGCTGAGGGCGGCGTACACATTCTCGCCTCGGCGATGTCCCTTCTCCACGAAACGGAACTCCACGACCGTGCTGTGAAGGACCTAGCAGACTTCCTCGCGAGAGACTCCGTGCTTCGCGTCGATCTTCTCAACAACTGAATCCAGCCAGATAATTCCGGTGATCCTCATACCGTTGATTCTCCTCCGGCCACAACCCGTTGTCAATACTGCTTTCCGTCGTCATCGGTTCCGAAGCAGGCCGATGAGTTCGTCGGCGGTGAGGGTGTGGGCGGTGTCGGTGCCTGCGAGCAACGAGTCGGCCAGGTCTCGTTTGGCGTGGTGAAGCTGGACGATCTTTTCTTCGATGGTTTCGGCGGCGACGAGGCGATAGATGGTGACCGGGCGAGTCTGGCCGATGCGATGGGCGCGGTCGGAGGCCTGGTCCTCGACGGCCGGGTTCCACCAGGGGTCCATGTGGATCACGTAGTCGGCGGCCGTGAGGTTCAGGCCGAGGCCGCCGGCCTTGAGCGAGATCAGGAACAGGTCGCCCTCCCCATTCTGGAATGCGTCGATCCGCTTCTGGCGGGTCTTGGGCGGGGTCTGGCCGTCCAAGTACTGGTAGCGGATCTTCCGCTCGTCCAGGTGTTCGCGGAGCAGGGTCAGGTGACCGACGAACTGGGAGAAGACCAGGGCCTTGTGCTGGTTTTCGAGCAGCTCGTCCACGAGTTCGGCGAAGGCTTCGAGCTTGGAGCCAGTCAGGCCGCAGTCGGGCATGACGAGCCGAGGGTTGCAGCAGCAGCGACGCAGTTTCATCAGCTCCGCCAGGACCTGAATGTGGGCCTGTCCGGCGGGCGCCTCCCGCATGCCTTCGAGACGCTCCAGGGCGCGTTGGCGCAGGGACTCGTGCAGGGCGCGCTCTTCCGCGCCGAGCTCGACCAGTCGCAACATCTCCGTGCGCGCGGGCAGGTCTTCGAGGACCTGCGCCTTGGTCCGCCGCAGGATGAATGGCTGGACGAGGGCCTTAAGGATGTGGCTGGCGTGCGGATCGCGGCCACCCTCGATGGGCCGCACGAACCGCTCGCGGAAGCGCTCCTCGGAGCCGAGCAGGCCGGGATTGATGAAGCGGAACAGGTTCCACAGCTCGGCAAGCCGGTTCTCGATGGGCGTGCCCGTGCAGAGCATGCGGAACCCGCCCGTCAGATTCATGGCGGCAGACGACCGCTTCGTCGCGGCGTTCTTGATCATTTGGGCCTCATCCAGAACAATCGTGGCGAAATGCACGTCCTGGATTGCCTCGGCCTCCTGCTGGAGCAAGGTGTACGAGGAGATCACCAGATCGAACGGCCCGAGGGCCTTGAGGACCTCGTCGCGCCGGCCGAGGTCGCCGATGCCGAAGCGGATCGGCCGCAGGGTCGGAGCGAAGTGCTGCGCCTCGGAAACCCAGTTCGCGCAGACGCTCGTTGGCGCCGCCACAAGGGTCGGCCCCTGCGACGCCCGATGCAGGATCAGGGCCAGGGCTTCTACGGTCTTGCCCAATCCCATATCATCGGCCAAGCACGCCCCCACGCCCCATTCGGCCAGGCGGGCCAGCCAGACGAAGCCATCGACCTGGTATGGGCGCAGGGTCGCCTGAAGAGTCGAGGGGATCGCCGGCTGGTAGGACTCGACCTTGCGAAGCCGTTCGAGGTGCGCATTAAAGACCGCATCGGCCTTGAATGTCCCCACCTCATCTTTCCATTGCTCCAGGCCGATCGTCGCCAGCGGATGCATGCGCAGCGCGTCGCTTTTGCCGACGTACTGGCCTCCCGCGGAGAGCCACTGCAGTTGCTTTCGCAGTTGGCGGGTCAGGGCCACGTACTGGTCCTTGCCGAGGGCGATGAACCGATTGTCGCTGCTCTCGATCTGGTCCAGGAGGGTCCGCATCTTGATCACGAGGTCCTGATCCACCTGCACCTCGCCCTCGACCTCGAACCAGTCCTGGGCGGAGTGGATGGAGAGGTGGAACTGTTGCGGCGAGAGAGACCGGACGGTGATCGGATCGCCCTTGGGCCACTCCACCGTCAAGACCTCCGGCGGGACCGCCTGCAACTGTTCCAGCAGTTCCAGGGCGTCCATGGGATCGTCCACAACCCACGTGTAGTCCCTGTCGGGATTCGTGCGCAGCATCGAGACAGCCTCCAGTACCTGCTCGGCCCGGACGGTCTCTTCCTCGAGCTTGCGGCGGGTCTGGAGCGTCTTGCCTTCTACGGAGTCGACCAGATGCGCATTGCCGATGCCCGGTGCAAACGCACGCTGTGTCCGCCCGCCCAGCGGCACGACGACCATCTCGGCCTGCAGGCCCTGTTCCAGCCGCTGCAGCCGCAGGCGAGGATGGCAATTCGGCTCCACGCTCTCGGCCTCGGTAGCGGCCAGCGCCACGTCTGACTGGATGGCGACGTGCTTAGACAGCCCTTGCAGCCGCTTGAGGGCCTCCTCCGAGCGGCCCTTCGGGATCATCACTCCGTCAGGCCCGAGAACCTCGGCCATCTTCAGGTGCATCGGCTCGAATACGATGACCCGCACGCGGGCCGGCGACTCCTTGACGATGTAGCTCGGGCTTAGATGGTCATCTGCATCCAAAGCAGGACACGGGTCCATGCAGATGTGGAGTTGCCCTCCTTTGGGGACAATGTGGACCTCCGGCTTGCCTTCGACGATTTCCACCGGCACGTGAGGACGGTCCTCCCAGAAGACGCTGGGATGTCCAACCAAGGCGTGCAGGATCAGGCCGGGGTCCGTTCCGTACCCCGCGCCGTAATAATAATCCCGTCCCATCAGAACGCCGGCCAGTGCGGCCTGGTCCTGATCGGTCAGGAAGTCCGCGGCCTGCTCCAGATAGCCCGATAGATGGTAGGAGGTGATCTCGCGGCCCTTCGTCCACCCCCCCGCCTTCGTCCGCTTCTGTTCAACCGGCACGACCACCATCTGGCCTGAGTCCCACTCCCGCAGCTTCCATACCAGACGCCGCGAAGGGCCCGACATCTGATTCGCCGTGTGCTCGGCCTCCTGGATTAGCTGCTCCAAGGCCCCCAAACGGCTTTCCCAAATCTCCTTGACGGTCCAAAGTCCGGAGAGATCTCCCGCGGTGGTTTCCTGAAAGAAAGCGTCTACGTGTGAGGCATAGGGCGGCAAGGCCACGCCAAGCCTGCCTGCCAAGCGAGAAATCTGCATTACGGGCCAGCGGGCGCCGTGCTGCTCACAATGCCGAAGCAACTGCTCGATGTCGGCGACCAGCGTTTGCTTGTGGGTCTTCAGGGCCTTGGTGCGTAAGGCGTAGAACCAGTACAGCAACTGCATCAGGTAAATGGCGATGTGGCCCAGAGGGTTGCCCGGACCATAGAAGCGCCGCCACACGGGGTCCGTATCGTCGGCGACATCACGGCCCTCATGCCATGCAAGCAGTGCCTCCAGGAAACCATAGGCCCCGTGGTAAGTGGAACAGTCCCTGTCTTTGGCAAGCCAGTCCAGCCACAGCCGGGCTCGCTGGCGATCCTGCGGCCGCTCGGACTGGACCAGCAGCAGAGTGTGCAGCACCGCCGGAAAGATCCCGAGATACTCCAGTTGAGCCTTCTTGGCCTTGCCCACTTTTTGCAGGGCCTGATCGTAGGCCTGATGGGCCTCGTCAACTCGGCCCGACAGCAATTCCAGCATGCCTCGAATGAGATACGTATCCAACTCGGCGAACGTATCCAGCAGGGCTCGTGCCCCCTTCAGATCGCCCGCCAGGATGTCCCGCTCGACCAAATGGCAAACACATTGCTCCAGAAGGGACTTTTCGAGATGTTGGCGATTGCCCAGAATCCAGGTTCGCGCGTACGCAAAGACGGGGTGATCCAGTCCCAAAGCGCAAGTTTGCTGGTGCAAAGCAGCGTACAGCAGCAGGTCCCGATACTGGCGAGGCAGGCGTTCCAGATAGGCGGGCTGAAATGGCTCCAGACAAACGGTAACCAGCACGTTGACCAACGAACCCGCCCGTGTGTCCAGACTGCACAAGCCGGCTAGTCGCTTGAGCTCGTCCTGGTCATCCCTCTCCAGGGCCAGGAACACATCTCGGCATGCGTGGGCGAAAGACACAAATCGTCGCCGGCCCCACTTGTACTCCCAATCCCCCGGGCTCAACTGCCCCGGCACGGCTTTCTGCAGGGCTCCCCCAAGGCGATCCAACCAGCCATTGTTGCGGGCTGCTTCGATGCAGGCCACGCGTGTCTCGGCCGGACACTCCGCGGCCGGTCCCAATGATATGATGCGTCCCTTCGCCCTGAGACGCTGAATGCACGGAGCCAGCTTCTCGGCCGTGATCATGGAGCCATCCGGCATGGTCATGCCCGCCTGCTTCAACGCACGCGCCAGGTCGTTCTTATTCAGCGGCCCAAAGGACAGAGCAAGCATCAGCAGGATTGCATCTTCCGGGCTCGATGGCAGCCCCATCGCGAACAGGCGGGAGTTGTCTTTCATCGCCTCCAACCTGGGCTTTCCTTGTTGTGGCCGATCCGCAGCAATATCCATAACGACAAAACCACTCCTGTGCCAAAGCCTCCGAGGGACCGTCCGGCCGCCGGCCGGCGTTTTGCAGGCATCCACCCGACTCCTTGAGTCCTGGACGGTCAGTGTACTGCATGAGACGTGGCGTAGCAAGGCCCCGCTTTGCCCTGCACGGTTTTATCTCATCCGAGCATCGGCGAGCCACTTTTGTTCGTCCCGCGCGCCTCTTTTCCACGAAAATGGCTACAGCCTTGAATGGAGCACGGCCGAAGGTAATAGTGGCTAATAGTATGCGTACGCTGTCCGTGAGTTTAGGGGAAATGGCACAAATCCGGTGAGTGAGATTTTGCAATCGGCCGGCGACGTGGTAAAATACCGAGTTGCCGTTGGACGGACAGTGTGCCCGATCTGTACAGGGGTGAGCCCGGTCGGCTCGCCCAAGTACGGGTACATTGCCGCCGTAGAGTCAATGTATCGGGAGAAAAATGAGGCTGGTTGTCTACCGGCCGCTTGGCAGGTTTCGGATATGGCGAAGGGCAGTAATCACAACGACGAGTATCGGATTGAACCGGCGCAGCGGATTACCCGCCTGCCGCCGTACCTGTTTGGACGACTCAATGCGCTCAAGCATGCCAAGAGGCAGCAAGGGGCCGACATCATCGACCTGGGGATGGGCAACCCCACGGACAGCGCTCCGCAGATCGTGATCGACAAGCTCTGCGAGGCCGCCAAGGACCCCCGCAATCATCGCTACAGCGCCTCCAAGGGCATCCAGAACCTCCGCAAGGAGATGGCCAAGAAGTATGCCAAGAAATGGGGCGTCGAGCTCGACGCGGAGAAGGAAGTGCTCGCCTGTATCGGCTCGAAGGAGGGCTTCAGCCACCTGTGCCTGGCGATGCTGGGTCCCGGCGACACGGCGGTCGTGCCCGATCCGGCCTTCCCTATCCATAACTATGGCGTCGTCCTGGCTGGGGCAAACGTCATCACAGTCCCGCTCGGCAACGACCAGAAGTTCCTCGACACCATTGCGATGGTCTGTGAGCATCTGTTCCCCAAGCCAAAGCTGCTGATCCTGAACTACCCGCATAATCCGACCGCGATGACGGTCGATCCCGGCTTCTTCGAGCCCGTCGTCGATCTGGCCAAGCACTTCAAGTTCCAGGTCATCCACGATTTCGCCTACGGCGAGACGCTCTACGACGGCTACAAGGCCCCCAGTTTCCTCGCCGCCAAAGGGGCCAAGGACGTCGGCGTCGAGTTCACCACGATGAGCAAGCCCTATAATATGGCCGGTTTCCGCATTGGCTTCGTCGCCGGCAACAAGCAGATGATCGACTACCTGGCGACGATCAAGGGCTACTATGATTACGGCATCTTCCAGGCGATCCAGATCGCCGGCATCATCGCCATGAGGCATTGCGAGGACGATATCATCGCCCAGAACCTCAAGTACCAGGCCAGACGTGACGTCCTCTGTGATGGCCTGCAGCGGATTGGCTGGCAGGTGGAGAGGCCCCGGGCCAGCATGTTCGTCTGGGCCCGCGTCGCCGACGAGCACCTCAACGGCAAGGGCACCATCGACTACGCGCTGGACCTGATGGAGCACGCCGAGGTCGCCGTCGCCCCCGGCAGGGCCTTCGGCGAAAACGGCGAAGGCTACATGCGCATCGCCCTGGTCGAAAACGAGCAACGCCTCCGCCAGGCCGTCCGCAACATCAGCCGCTACATCCAGCAAAGGCCCATCCGTAAAGCCAAAGCCGCAAAATAACGCACGCGCCGGTCGGCGTCGCGACTTTTCGATCCGAAGTCGAACAATGCGCCGGTGCGTGGGAAGATGATCGGGACCTCAGAATACCCTTGCTGAATAGAAGTGAGACTGCTATTTTGCAGTCGTCTGGTTAATTTGCTCAAGGTATTGAGTAAAATTACTCATTACAACGCGTAAAGCATCCGATATACTTCGTGCTATGGAACAGTACGCAAGGCCTGTATTTGAGATGCTGCACACCAGGGTTCTGCAAGACCGCCGGTTCATCCAGGTACTGGCTGGACCGAGACAGGTCGGCAAGACCACCTTGGCCCGGCAGTTGATCGGGACCATGTACACGCCGTGCCATTACGTGTCTGCAGATGAGCCGACCCTCCAGGATCGGACTTGGCTCGCCCAGCAGTGGGACTTGGCCCGAATAAAGGCGGGTGCGTCGGGTCCTCGACGAGAGGTTCTGCTGGTAATCGACGAGGTGCAGAAGATACAGGGGTGGTCTGAGAC
>Ga0315274_10010809_pt1 | contig 13141 bp, 13 predicted proteins | sample YL17G02_20_MG_FD_203700 | JGI IMG/M metagenome (GOLD analysis project Ga0315274, IMG submission 203700) | Sediment microbial communities from Yellowstone Lake, YNP, Wyoming, USA - YL17G02_20 | ecosystem: Environmental > Aquatic > Freshwater > Lake > Sediment | place: USA: Wyoming | collected... | reverse complement strand
CGGTTGAACGGGTGCAGGTTCGGCAGGCTTCTTTGCATCTCTCTTGGCTCGCCGTGCTAGGATGGACTGCCAGTATTCGCTATCCTCGCCGCCGTTGCGGCACGGGATACAAACTTTTTCATGCAAATCTGGTTGGGTGGAATTTCGATAGTATTCCGAGAGTGATCTGGAAATTCCACACTTGGCACACGTCTTAAACGTGGTGAGAACTTCCTCTGTATATTTCGACGGCTTTACTGTTTGGTCGGTTTGTTTTGTTTTCATTGTTTGTTCCTTCTGATCGCACAATTACAACCGCGCTGGTTGTAATTACACAATCAAAAAAATGGACGATCAGGCTCCATATATGGCTTCGTTTCCTGTTTTCTGACCTTAAAACCATTTTTACCAGAATGGATCTTAAAACCGAATAGGATTACTTGTTTGCCGAAGAATCAACGAACACGGCGGCGGCGCATATCTCTCAAAAAAGAGTCATTTCCTTATGGTATCGCCGCGCTCTTGTTTCCCTGCCCGATGTTATGATTTCCCTATCGACGGGGAAATTTCAATAGCCTTTTATTTCATCGCGTCTTCCGTATGTGTATTAAGTGTGTTTCTGGAGACACATATGAATGATAAAAAACGTGTTCAAGTGGTTTTTACTCCCGGTCAATGGAAATTGATTTCACAATTACGGGGAGAATTTGGAGATGGAGATGCGGATATCGTCAGGAATATTGTATTAGCCTGGCTCGCGGAGAAATCCCTTATCTCAACAAATGTCAAACAACGTATGGGAAATCATCAGGAAACATCATGAGAAAAAACCCCGAAGTAATCCAAAAATTGGATAGTTTTTTAGGAGATAAAAATACACAAAAGAAACCCCAGAATGGTAATGGCAACCATTCAAGTTTTTCCGATCCCGCCTTTGCCAGTAACAAAATCCTGCCTATTCATAGATGGGTGCCGTGGATAGCCGGATTTTCAAAGGAATTTGTAAACGATTCAATCCACAAATATATCGACGGTAACGGGACAATATTAGATCCATTCGCAGGCGTTGGAACAACCCTTGTGGAATCTCACTTGACTGGTAACGATTCTGTTGGTTTTGAGATCAATCCATATGCTTACTTCGCCTGTAAAACCAAAATCAACAGCCTCCAAATAGATGGCGAGATGTTCAACGATGAGATAGACCGTTTCTCATCGTTCTACCTAAAAAATGTGGATTCAAAATACCCTGTTCACAGTAAAGAGCCAGAAGGATTTAGAACAAAGGTCAAATTTTACAGTCCTAAAGTACTTCATAAAGTCCTGATTTTAATGGATTTCATCAAGACCATAGAAGATCCCAAAATCACAGATTTGTTTAAGTTGGCTTTCACTTCAACGATGGTGAAATATTCCAATTATTCATACGAGCCGAGTTTGGGAACACGGCGCGGCTCAGGCAAATCGGATATCGAAGATGCCGACGTCCGAGAGATCACTATTCAAAAACTAATGGAACTATCAAAGGATATCGCTTGGATTAAAAAATTGTTCACAGGTAAGAGAATCCCTAAATCCGAGATAATCAATGATTCATTTTTCAATTACAAGAATTACCTATCGAAGGGAAAGATCGACCTTATCATCACCTCGCCGCCGTATCTGAATAACTATCACTACAACAGGAACACGCGCCCACAGATATATTGGCTCGGTCTTGCACATAGCCCAAAAGATATGAAACCGTTGGAAGAATCCAACTTCGGCAATTTCTGGCAGACTGTCAGAGATAGAGAAGAAATCGATCTAATTTTCGATGTTCCCGATATTGATCTGGTTGAGAAGTTGGAACAGATTAAGAAGCTCAACCCCGAAAAGGGCGTATATGGCGGGAGTGGTTGGGCTAACTATGCGGCTTCATATTTTAACGACTGTTACAAATTCTCCAAAGGGATCGAATTCACTTTAAAGAAAGGTGGAACAGCCCTCGTGGTTATCGGTAACAGCATCTTACAGGGCGTAACAATTCCTACTGATGAATACTTTTCAAAAATCGCGGAGTCGGTCGGTCTTGAAGCTGTCGAAATTCATATCCCGCGATCAAAACGGATTGGAAACAGTATCATACAATCCGATGTAAGGGTGTCGAAAGCCACGAAAGGACACCGTCTGTATGAGGCGATTGTGGAGTTAAAAAAGTTATAATTGTTTCAAGTATTCTGTAACTTTCCGCTTGATAGATTCTATCTCCCTTTTTTCCCCTCTCATTCTGGTAGCCCACGATCTACCCGGATGGAGAGTATCCCATTCAGTATGCATCCCGTCGTACCGTTTATCGCCGGGATCGTGATCGCCAAAACCATCAAGACAAGTGTTCCAAACAGGTGATAAATGGCGGATTAATTCGGCTTCGAGCGCTCCAATCAGATCGCTTTCAATTCCGTTTAAAATTGAAAACCGGCATTTAAAATCTTCAAGGTTCAGATTGGAACACTGATCTATCGTTCTGGAATGTTCTCTTAACCTTTGCTTTAAAACCGGTTTATTTGTGCCTTGTATCCGGTTCGTGCGCCATCCCGGCGGGACTGCTTTTCCGACGTATATAGGATGCGTATAACCCTTCCCGTTTATTTCAACCAGCCTTGAATATAGCGGAAAATCTCCGTGATAATACAAAGCATAAACACCGGGTCCTCTAAAATCCAGATTTGGGGGGAGATCGTGGACGGGTGTTTCCTTGAAGAAATCCAAAGCGGTCTGAATCACACCAAGGAATGCAGGCGAATGAAAAACTTGTGCTTGCGGGATTTCTGGGGGCATTTATTGACACTTTATCCGACAAGTAGATAAAGTTGGTACCCACCACACCGGGTGTATCACCACTCTTGCACGGATTGCACCGGCTCAAGGTTGGAACTGTTTGCGATAGATTGATCATAGGTGGTTGGGAAATGAGCCGATCTGCGTGATCGCGCTTCGCGGACATTTTATATGATGCGGCATAATCTCCACTCATGGCGAAAAAGGAACACAGTGCCCAATATTATACTGATATGGAGCGAAAAAAAGAACAAAAGCAATTGAAACAACTGGTTAAGGAACTTGAAGAAATTCAAACACTCCAAAAAATATTCAATGACAAGTTGGAAAAATTTTCAAAAAAGGCAATGAACGCACTAATAAACCAGATTGAAAATTAACATTCATAGAAATCACTCCTCCGCTTTTATGTGATTGCGAGCTATGCCGCCTCCTTTGAGTGAGTGTTAAAAAGGGTGTTAAGTATGTGTAAAGTAGTCTAAAGAACTGTAAAAAAAGGGGGGGGGGTTCTTTACAGTTCTTTACAGTTCTTTACACTATACTTTACACTACTACTACTAACGATAAATAACACATTTTACAAGGAAAAAGGGAGGGAGTGCGCACAAAAAAATATTTAGAACACTCTTTACCTAATTTTCCTAATCCGAACTCAACCCGCGTTTGGATTCTAGATTTATTTTAATTTTTTTTTGATCATGCGCTCTCTCACTGAAAAAAGGGTGTCAAGTGTAAGGAACCGTCAAAAATGATGGTAAGTCCCTCCATTGGACTATACATCGATCGGTCTGATCACCACTAGAACCGACATTCGGAAGCAGAGGTATCCGGTATGCTTTTTGGTTTACGTGTTTGATTATATTTTCAAGATCCACTTCCTTGGTCCCTTGGTCTGTAGCGATATTCTCCCCTATATTAATTTCCGTAATTCCCACTTTTGCCATTAAGCCGCCACTATCTTTTTTCATCTTATCGCGCCCGTGCATTATTTGACTAATTCTGCCATCACTTTTCCCCGATATCTCAACCAGTTTGGCTCTTGTAATATCTTTTCCCTCAAATCCGTTTTCTTTAAGTTTTTTGATAATTTCTATCTCGGACGGAACAAAACGATGCTCTGTCTTTTCCTTGGAATGGAACAGTGAAAACTTGGTGGCGGCATCGAAATCATCCTTTGTGGCAGTTATTGATATAACACCCTTCTCGTCCTCTTTCGCGTCCCTTTTTTTATAATTCAGAATGGCGTTATACATCACAGTGCACTCAAACCATTCTTGCACTCTCTGGTCATTGGTGTTATATTGGATATGGTCTTTTGCCCAAGGGATACTAACCCTAAACGTTCGATCACTGAAATGTGATAATATTTCCCTTGCCCTCAAAACCGTATCATTCTCGTTTAGTTTTGGTACCGCGTCCATTCTCTTTTGAAGGCGAAAATCGGTCAGTATTCGGCTCTTTCCGTTTCTGCTCGTTAATCCAAGAGGAACAAACCGGGATATACTTTGTTCATCGCCATATGAATCCGGGCTCAACAAAATAAAGGTCAATCTTGCTGGTAGTTGTTTAACTGCCGTCCCCTCGGCTTTGTCTATTACGGTGCGATATAACACACCTTCCTGATAAGAGCTGATCGCCTCTTTCAGGACACTCTCGAAAACCTCACTTTTACCCTGCGCCTCATCAAGTTTGATCAGGGTGCCAGGTAATAGTGTTTTGTCATATATCAAGGCGCGATCGGTGAAGGCTCCCTTATAAAACGCCTTCTGCGGTAGAGCAAACAAAGCCGCATTAACCGAATATGTCTTTCCCTGTCCTGTTTCTGCGGATACTTTCAGGTGCAACCCATCGCCGGTGATCTCGCGGCTCCCCAAGAACGATAACAAAACCCACTTGGCAACCTCGTCGTCAATATCGGCTGAATTTACATGGAAGGCCTCCAGAAATGCGGAGAGAACGTCGGTGTCCTCACTAATATCGGGCGAGATTTCAACCTCGGTTGTTTCTGGTTCGGGGTTGGCCACTCTATCGGCTTCCCATATGCCTTTTATTATTTTGTCCGAATTGGCGATGGCTGTGGCTGTTTCCTCCTCTGTTAATGGTCTTTTTTGGTAAACTTCGATAAATTCTCCATCGCCACGGGTATAGGATTCGGAAGCGCAATATTCCAATCGGCATCTCTTAAGGAAGGAGTCTGTTTTTATCATCTCGTTCTTTGGTGCGAAACGGTTATACGCCAGTACCAAAGCGTATTTAGCCAGCGCATCCTCTCCATCGTAAATTTGGTTGGATTCTTTTATGATGCGCCCTGCTTCCAAGAGTTTCTTGTGTTCATCTGAAAAAGTCATAATTTAACCCCTGCGTTTTCCAACAATCTCCTAGCGGTATTAATTTCTTCTTTTCTTACTCTTGATCGGTATCCATCGCTTTTCAGAGCTTGGATTATTTCGGGTATTTTTCCATCCAGACAGCCAGGCTTTGCATCCTCGCATTTGATGATCCCACGCCTTATCGCATAAAGTTCCAAAGCACCGCCGCCAGATTGATGGGCGAAACAATACCATGTGTTTTTTCCGACGTTAACTGAAAAATTATTGCTAACATCCTTACCGGTAGTCGAACCGTGGAATGGGTGCATACCTTGTAATCCCTGATCGGTTTGGTGGGCGTTTGACGGCGCACCAATCTCCACGCAGGTTAAACCGTAATCGTCGGTGATTAATGAGCCGGTGCCGGGCGTATAACCTGCTGTCTCTCTTGATGGTTTGGGTGTCTTTTCACTGACAAGCTTTACCAGCCAATCAGGAGCGGCGACCGGCTTGCACCGATTGAGGTATTCATACCGGTTGCCAGATTTATGCATCGTCGGTGGAACAACCGCAATGGTATTTCCAACGTTACCTTTAATGTCTATGTGTTCATGTTGGGCAAGTTTCCCGGAATGGACGAATAGCCCGGTTGCATCCCAATGGTAGTGCATACCACCATCAATCCTGCCGCTTTTCACGGTTCTGGTTTCGGGAAGCTCACCGTATTTGTTGGTGAGTTCTTTCAACTCCGCGAAACCTTCCTCGCCATCCACATCCATAACCCAAACGTTGGAGCGTCCGGGATGAATACCGACGCCCGCCCAAAGGATACGCACCTCGTTGCCATCATCGTTAACCCAAACCGTTCTTTTCACTTTCTCCTCGGTATCGACAACCATTTTAGAAAATTTAAAGCCTTTTTTCGGCTTCTTATCGAGAGCCACAAGAGGAATAGGCGAATATCCCTCCTCGATGAGCGCGATGGCTTCCTTTTGTTCAAGGTCGCCCATTTTCACACCCCACGCCCTTATAAAAATAATTTTCCTCAAACAAACTGAGGAATAAATCCGCTGAACAAACTAACCCAGCGTGGTCGCAATCCAATATATCATCATGCGCCTCTCGGTAATGTCTGGTGCAGTATTTTTTAACAAACCTATCAGTGGTTTTGACCTTAACAACACCGGCGCATCCAGACCACTGGCACGGCAGGGGGATAACTTCCGCCATTAAGCCACCCCCTTTGGCACCAAGACCGGCATACCGCCTTGATTCAGGATTTCCACCCGATTGGCAAAATGGCGTGAGAGATAACGGATGGCAGACCGCGCCGCCTTTCGCTTGTATCGCCCCGTATCAAGAAGCGAGGCGATCAAAAGTTCATCGACTGGTTTTCCTTCGGCGAGAAGCCGGGTGCCGGTTTCAATCGCCAGATCGCGGTCTGGTTTCTTGCCGGTGGTTTCACGGACAAAATTCTTAAAAACCGGCGATATGAACATATTTTGAGCCATCAGGAACACCCCCTGTTGTGCTTTGATGTGGCTATCACCTTTTGGGTATTGGCATTGTGCCGCTCTTCTGGCAGGGCGGCACCAGTAACTTCTCTCATCGTCCCAACACCCCGAACCGTTGGCAGGTTTTACACGATGGTTGCAGACCGTCTTTGGAGTATTTTGATGTATAGAAATCCTTCGACGGTTTTATTTTTTTGCATGAATGACACCGTTTTTCCGTTATCTCCACCGGGGGGATTTCACCCTTTTTCCGATACCGTTTTGTTGCTGATAACCGGTACCCGCAATTTGGGCATTGTTTTGGATTTGCTTTTCTTTTAACCCATGTGTGACCACAATTTTCGCACACTTCCGCAGGAATCATAATAATTGGCATAATCAACTTTTTAAAAATTAGCTTATTAAACCTTTTGACCGGGAAAAAAACACACGCGTGCAATTAACAAAACGGACGATTTCCGAGCGTGTTTAACCATTAAATAATTTAATGGAAAAAAATGAAACGCGCGGAAGCAACCAAGTTATTTTAAATCAATAAAGTTTCCTTCTGGTCTATCGCCGTTTAATCTATTCAAAACAATAAAAAAAATGTAAATTTTTCAAAACTTCGTTAATGGAAGGAATGTAAATATAATTGAATGAAAGTTGCAATGAGATTGATCACCGCAGTTACATATGCTACGTTATCAATGCATTTCCTTCGGGGTGTTCTCTTTGATGACATTCAGAACACCCCCCGAAACTATCATAGTAAAATAAATGCGATCATCTTTATTATAGGTTTGTTGGACACGCTGTGAAAGTATTGAAAACTGGGTAACACCGGTGCTGAACATTACCGGATGTTGTGCGAAGGAGGTATCAGCTCCCATTTGTTGCAAGTAACGCACTCATAAATTCCCGCCACGCACCAATGAGTTTTGGAAGGTCTAATCTCCCTCAAACGCACCAGAACCTTTTCCATACCCCCATTTCTCGCGTTTCCCAAGCACTTACATAGAAACACACGTGGACACGGAAAAAATCGAGCCGGTGCAATCCGTGCCTGTGCCACAATAGGTTGGTTGCAGTACTTCCGAAAGTAACTTCAGATAAAAAAACTAGCATCAGTTATGCGATTTAATTTCAGGCTCCTCAATATTATTTTCAAAATTTTTCTGTTGGTGGCAATCCCGGCAATCTTAGTAATTCAATTAAATCAATATGGCATTCTTCCCATAATAGCATATTTTCAATTTTTATTACTTTGGGCACAAGCCGAAATTGGATTAAAACAACACATACTTTTTTCAGCGCAATTTGATCCCTCGTTTACAATTTCATCAATAAAAATAACTGACAATAAAATTGGAGATGTTGGCCGTAGACTAATCATCAAAAACACAAGTAAAAATCCCGCATATAATTTGAACGTTGGTCGAGTTTTGGATAAAGATAACGAACCCTTAATGCCAAGATATTGGACAAATAAAATTTTAAATAAACCTTCATTTGATCTATCTCCAGAAGAAAGTGCTCATCTTTGTGACATCATGGATTTGGGATTAATTCTGAATCACGCTTTTGAAGTTAATTATCAAAACCAATTTGGGGATTTTAAAGACTTTCGTTTATTCTTCCATGGTGACACTCCAATAATGGTCCCTCAGCCACTCAAAGAACCAGGAATCCTTCTCAATACATTTAGAGATATTAGTTTGTTACCACTTGTAATAAGAATCAAATTAAAAAAGTATTGACAATTCCAATATATTTGCAGTTGGTGAGAGCGTAGGAAAATGTTACTTTCGGAACTACTGGGTTGAGGGTGATCACTGTCATTGTTTGACACGATAAGGACAAAAACCAAATACTGCGCACGGCTGGCGATTGGGGAAATGCGCCCGGCACCGGGCGCAGGCTGCCGCATCCTCTTCTGGTGTTGTTTCCCGCATTTCAGGCATTGGAAAACACCCCTCTCTCAAATGGGTGACGAGTGCCGACGCTGTGTCAAAACTTCGTCCGCATTGACAATCAAACATTTTGGATCACCGATACGCCTTTTCGATTTCGCTGGTGTTTTCTTTCTCTCTCAATATATTTTGAAGGGCAAGCGTGGCAGGCGTATCAAGATTGTCCATGAAAAAGTAATGCTTGCCGTCCTTCTTCCATTTCTCCAAATCGGCAGGGGTGAAATCTTTCACCACCGACCATTCTTTCTCCATTCTCTCCACCGTTGACATGACGAGAAATTTTATCCTGTCATCTGTTTTTTCCGGTTTTTTGAACCGAAAAACTATGCCTTTCTCTCTCATACAGATATGGACGGTGGCAATTTTTTTGCCAATATCTTCCGGCTTTGGCTTATCTTCACTCATGTTCAAACCACCAACCCCACAAGCATTGCCGCCGAACACCTAGCACAGTGGCAGAGATAAATCCCGGTAGGACGAGAAGGAACGCGGATATCCGGTGTGATCTTTGAATTACAACGGTAACACCGCGTTTTTACGGTGTGGTTGGATATCTTACCCACGACTCTTGGAAGCTTGGCGGTCTTGGTGATAGGAGATCTCCCGTTTCTGCAATCAATACAAGTGTGCTCTCTTCCGTCGGGAGAACTGGCGAACCGATAGAACTGCGCTAAGGTTTTTTGTCTGCCACACTTGCGGCATTGTTTTACAGTCGTTAATTCGTGTTGTGATGGTGGTTGAGCTAAGAACATTACCCCCAACCCCTATCTAAATACCAATCACGGAGGCGGAGCCAGACGATAAATGAAAAAACGACAATCAACAGAATGGCTATCCATCCGCACACCATATCAAGGTCGTTCATTCCGACCTCCAAAGTGTCTGGCGCATCTGGAGAGATATTCCCCTAGTCCATATACCCGTCCAAGATCGTCTATACGGACTTCGTTATGTTGAGCCAGTAGGTCAATGACGAGAGGATCTACCTCTATAATAACCCGTTTTTTCTTCTCCATGTCAATGTTATATCGAGATGACCTTAATATGGCTTTTGTTTGCCAAAAGGACGATTATAACAGAGTTGTTCACCAGCGTGGCAATCATTCACCGAGCTATGCCACCGTGGTTTGGTGATAGGAACTCGGTAGCGTTGTGCATTTCATCAGACCGTCCATAATCTGCGCGGAAATGCGTCCACACTGAAAAAATAAACACACACACTCCTTCTCTTCCCTGCAATCTAAGTCACGCCGTGCAAAAATTTTTCGCGGCGGTTGGTGGAGGTTGGAGGTGGTGGCGGCGGTACCGCCTATGCGATCATGATTGCGTGCCTGTTTCTTGTATGGGCGGGAAAAAGGAAAGGATTCGTTCAATAGACACGCGGTTGGGAATATTTCCTTCTGGTCGCATTGGAACGAATGGTGTTTTGTTGTATTTTTCCCAATTCTCCCTGGTTAAGTCCCAAGGTTTCAGATACCACATAAGGCACCTGTATTCCGGCTTCCCCATACGCCGTAACTTGCTGCGACCTTTGCGAGTTTTACGGAGTGCCTGTTTGTATTCCTCACTAAGTACACCCACTTTTCCAACACACGCGTAAGCAAACAGGTGATTACCATAATTCGCCAGTGGATGGGTTTTAATTACATATGGTTGCGGGGAAGATTTCGTATCTTCTACGCTCTCGCGTACCCAGTCTATGCCGTCAAGTGAACCAAATATTTTCTTGAGATGAGAATACTTGGGATCTATATCCTCAAATCGGTATTTTTCTGAGAACATAAAAAGTGGTGAAATGCCTGTCTTTTAAGTTTTTTCTCCTCTCTTTTTTGTTTGGCAATTATCTCTATTGTCTCTTGCACCCATTTTGCCACACTGACCCAAAAAGCCGTGTTGTGCCTCCCGTGATCGGACATGCGCATGGGAAACACGCACATGCAGGGAATACGGTTCTTGGGGCGGGTGCAATCAATAATTGCGTACGCGAACGCACGAACGGTTGGAAAAAAGGATGGCAAAGAGGAGGTGATTACTGGTTTTCTTGGAAGTTTTCACTTACTATTTTACCACGTGCAGCTTCGGATTTAAATTCCATTTTGAAATCGTCTGGCATCATGTCCATTAATCTCTCTAACGAAGTGGCAAGGACGTTGATCTGTTGTTTCATTGCATCAATCTCCTTGGCTTGGTTATCTACCGCTTGGGATTTTATGCGGAGTAATTCAATTGCTTCCTTCTGGGTTTGCTTATCGTCTTCCAATTCGGTAGTAACTTCCTCCAGCTCGGTAGTTCTTTTCTCCAGTGTTTTTATTTTTGACTGGGCTTCCAACGGGACACAACACTCCAAGCATTCTTCTGCCTTTTTGTATTCTTCCACGGCTTCTTCCAGTGATGGAACATAATATTTTTCTTTTAGCTCTGAAAGGTGTCCCATGAAGTATTCTGCCATCTTGTCTGGCATCCGTGCTTTACTGCACCTTGTATTAAAGAATCTCCGCAGGCTGTGGAGTCGGTAGATATTGCGTCCTGTATCGGAATCCACTTGGTATAATCCTGCTTTCTTTAACATGGTTTCCCATGATGAGTTGATCTGGTTATCACTGACAGGAAATAACAGGTTGCTGGTGGTCTTTACTTGTCCGGTTTTAACCATTCTATCGGGGTTTTTTTCGTATTTCTTTTCACCGTTGATTTTTATTAGGTTCTGGTTGTGCTTGGCTGATTCCAGAAGGAAGGCATCGCGGTTCTTTAACCATGCCTTTATCGCATCTTTTGCCTCCTTGGAACAGAAGGTAAACCGGGCGTGTTTATTTTTGGACTTGGAAGCTCGCACAATAATCCTGACCGGCGTTTCATCCAGTTTTATATCTTGCATGTCCAAGGACAACGCTTCGCCAATTCGGATGCCGGATGATGCTAATGTGAGAATGATCGCACGGTCACGGACGTTTGAACCACGGAGAGCTTGGCAGATCATATCGCCGGTCAATGCTTCCGCAACCGTTGGTGCTCCACCTTTCATCTCACGTTTCATATCCAAAATATCATCGTGGCTCGCTTCAACTCCATGAGATCGGAGGAACTTTGCGGCATAGGTAAGAATCTGTCTGGCGCTCTGGCTGGACTTGGATTCTTTTGCAAGTTTCTGGCTGAATGCGGTTATATCGGCTGATTGGTTGCGCTTCTCATCTTTCAGGTATTGGTCAAAATAGGATTCATAGTCGTGAGATATTCTCTTGCCATCCTTATCTTGTTTTCGTAGGTCGTAAACACACCGGAGGAATGATTCTATTGCCATTTTGTATCCAGCGCCGCTGGATGCATTGCTGTATTTTGCCACGTATCGGGCAATTCTCTGGCTTTGTTCTTCATGCTTTGCCATGATCTATCATCGTGCGCCCTCCTTATATATTTTTTTCTTTTACGGAATGTCGTTAAATTTTAAAAAAAATCGCAAATCATCTTTTCAAATGAATGTGAAAGAGTACTGAATCCAATATTGATAAGTGAGAGAAGTTGCTATTCATTTTTATGCAGGTAGATCAACAAGCAAAAGATGAATTTAGCCAAATGAAAGAACAATGGGAAAAAAATATTAGCATAATACGTGAGAGGCAATTATCTCTCGATGATGTCCAGAAAATTTACATCGATTTTAAAGCTAATACCATTCATTTCCAACGTCAATATCAAGGACGTGTCGACGTAAATATCATGCATGAATTTACCACAACTTTCAGCAGATTGGAAAGGGATTTAAATTTAGCAGTTCAGAAAGGGAAGCAAAACTATCGAAATAATAAGCATGAACAAAATATTGCATACCTTTGGACGATTGGAAAAATTGTGATAGGTTTATTTGGAATTCTCTGCACACTATTAGCAATAAAATATGCATTTAACATTCCTCTCCCAGTCTAAAAATTATCAATATCTTTTTTGGAGATATTACAGTCAACAATGTATTATTTAAAAAAAATTGCCGATGACCCTAACAGCCCGACCCCATGAGGGGGTCACCCTTGATCATGGTGCGACCCCCCCCGACACCCCATGACCAAGAAAATCATCATCTTCCGTCGTAAACATAAGTCCGGTCGCACTCAAAGTCGTGTCAATCGAGAGGGGTCATGGCCACAAAGTTGTGACGGGTCGATGGGGTCACGGGCACAAAGGGCATGACCCTGTGGAGGGGTCGGTCATAGTACGGTAGCGACCCCCTTCCTTTTCACGGGAGGTCATGAGGCAATGATTATCGTCATAAGTTCCACGAGAAATGTAGGCAATGCGGAAGAAAAAATTGATGTTTTGGGCAGGGGGTCGCACCTGCTGGTGGTGCGATAGGTCGATAGGGTCATGGGCTCTGAAGGTGTGACCCCCCAACAGGGTCACTCTTGATCCAAGGGCGACCCCCCCCTATAGGTGCCGCACTTCCTCTATTCCCTCGATATCAGATCTCTTTTAATTCGACCACTTTCAGGATATCGGTCCGGGTGACGATCCCCACCAGCCGGTCCTTGTCCACGACAAGTACCCGCCCGATATCCTTTGCCCCCATGATCCTGAG
>Ga0315274_10010808_pt1 | contig 13141 bp, 19 predicted proteins | sample YL17G02_20_MG_FD_203700 | JGI IMG/M metagenome (GOLD analysis project Ga0315274, IMG submission 203700) | Sediment microbial communities from Yellowstone Lake, YNP, Wyoming, USA - YL17G02_20 | ecosystem: Environmental > Aquatic > Freshwater > Lake > Sediment | place: USA: Wyoming | collected... | reverse complement strand
CTCACTGCGATGATCCTTACACCTGCCCCCTCCACGACCGATGCTGGGCTTTCCTGCCCGAGAGCAACGTCCTGAAGCTGTACCGAGGAACGAAGAAGGGTTTCCAGTTGCTGGGGCGAGGCATCACGGACCTCCAGGACATACCCGACGACGTCCCTCTGACCGACAACCAGGAAATCCAGGTCCAAACCGCCAGAACTGGGAAGCCGCACATCGACCGCACTGCCATCAAGACCTTCCTGAGCCAACTGGAATACCCGCTCTCCTTCCTCGACTTCGAGACCTTCGGCACGGCCATCCCGCTGTTCGACGGCGTGCGCCCCTACCAGCAAGTGCCGTTTCAGTTCTCGCTTCTCGCCTGCTATTCGTGCCAGTCGGGAGACTTGAAAGCCGCGTGGCAGTGGTTGGAAAAGGCGATGGACAAGGGCGGCGACAAGATCAAGCTCGTGGCGCTGGACGAGCCGGAGCTTGAACTGTTGTGGGTGGACATCAGCGAAGTCTGAACGTCATGAGCAAGGAAGCCCATACCAGCAGCGAGAAAGGCTTGGGCTCGATCACCCTTGGGTTGGCGTCGTTTTGGTGATCTAACGCACCGCGCATATATGAATGCAGAAACCTTGGTGAAACTCATCGAAGAAATGATCGACCTGAAACTTCAACAGCAGGCGCAGACGAATCTGAAAGTCAGTCCTGAAATGGCGCACATTCTGGAGGAGAAGCGGGTCACCGACCGGCGCAGGCTGGCGCAAATTCGAGCGGAACTGATCCGGCTGCTCGGCGCGGGAACCGCCTGATCACGCCGAAGAAACTCTCGAACAGGGGATTCGTCATTCCCGTCCTGATGTTCGCGATTCCGCTGCTGGTGGACCTGGCGGCGTCATGTCCCGAAGCGGTTGGGCGCAAACCTGGCGGCTACCTCCTGCGTAGGTACGCGATCAGCACCGCCACCCCGCCGACGAGAACCGCAGCGCGGAGGACGCGCAGCAGGCTGACCATCCACGCGATGCCGATCCCCAAAGCAGCCCACTGAACCCACCAAAGGCCGGGCGAGGTCATCAGGTTGATGACGACCAGGACACCAGTGGGGTCAGGGCGATCTTGTAGCCTTCGCGTGCGCCATGACGCAGCGTTTGAGCCAGCACCAGCGCCAGCAGGGGGCCGGGCGCGAGGCCGCAGGAGAATCCAAGAAGAACTCCCGATGCCAGCGCCGTCATCATTCTGGCACATCGTAGAGTGAACTGGGTGTCATCTTCAACTGCCGGGCGATGGCCCTTGATGCCCATGCCCACGGCGCGGGAGCATTTCGTTGTCATCCCCCGTCTAATCTTCCTGAGTTCAGTCTTTAGACACGTACCATGCGAAAACCCTACCCAAGAACATTCAGGTCAATCGCGTTGGCGGCCTTGCTCAGCACCGTCGCCGTTTCCTGCTCGCACCCCCGCTACACATTTCTCCGCGACGATCAACTCCCGCTCATGCCCCCGTGCAAAGCCACCGTCGAGGGGAAGGAGCCCTGCGCCGCTTACCTCAAGACTGCGGATGGACGGAGGCTCTGCATCGGCGGGCCGGGAGCCTCACCGGAGGTTGCCGGTTTCGTCCAATTCCTTCAGGAGGGGCAGGTCTATGTCTTTCCCGACACGTTCCTGGAGTACCAGAAGCGTCAACGGGGAAGCCGAGAGCCTCGACTCGATTGAACCGTGAGAATTAACCGTCCGGGTTCAACACGAGTCCCCCTGCTAATGGTTCATGCCTCGCAGATCGGGATGCCGCTGATCTGAGTGGCACTGCAAGATTGCCCAGACGGCGCAGCCGCGCAATCCTGTGCGCGATGAGTTACGTGATGGTCGATATTGAGTCGGACGGGCCGATCCCCGGCGACTACTCCATGATCTGCTTCGGTGCCGTCATCGTGGACCCCTCCTTGTCGAAGACCTTCTACGGCCAGCTTCGCCCAATCTCCGACCGCTGGATTCCCGAGGCGTTGGCGGTCAGCGGCTTCACCCGCGATCAGACGATGGCGTTCCCTGAGCCAGAATCCGTGATGCGCCAGTTCGCCGGGTGGCTGGCCGAGCATTGCGGGGGTCCCGCCATGTTCATGTCGGACAACAACGGGTTCGACTGGCAGTTCATCAACTGGTACTTCCACCATTTCACCGGATCGAACCCGTTCGGTTTCTCGTCCACCAACCTCGGCTCGCTCTACAAGGGCGTCGTCCGAGACACGACGCAGAACTTCAAACACCTGCGGAAGACCCGTCACACGCACCACCCCGTTGATGACGCGAAGGGAAATGCGGAGGCGTTGCTTGCCCTCAAGGACGACTTCGCTCTCAAGATTCGGCTGTGACCGGGGATGTCGAGACGCGGGGCGGTGGACTGGAACCGCCGGACGCGGCCCCGCAGGTCCGGTGGTGTGGAAGGTGGGAGGTCAATCCTCCGCACGATCTGATTCGGCAACAACCGCATCCACGAGCTTTGGGCGGGCGAACCACAACGCAACGCAGACGAGCACATAAACACCCGCGGCGACCGAGCTGGTCACGAGGGCGGTCGGCTCGTGCCGCTGGACTCTCGCAGGGGCGGTAATGACCACGGAACAAACCATCACCCCGGTGAAGAACACTGAAGGAATGACCATCACGGCCCAGCCGAGCAGCGTTGGATAAATGAGTTGCACGATGACAACGGCGAGGGGAATGACCAGTGGCAGCGACTGGCCAAGGCGCACATTGAACGAGGCGCCACCGGCGACGAAGACCATCGGAGGCAACCACGCGAGGAGCCAAAGTATGTAGGCCCAGGAACCACGCCGGGTGCGACGACTAATCGCTGCATGCACCAACTGCATCGCTTTTGTGGGTAAAGGACTGCTCATTCGCGCCATGTTGCCGAACGTCCCGCTCAAGGCACCGCCGTGGGCGTCCGACCGCATGGTCGGTTCAAGGCGTTGTGGTCGCAGGCTCACCATCAACAGTGCGCCCGCTGGCTTCTCGCTTTGAAGGATCGGATCAAAGCGGAGATCGCGCCTGCCAACCCCAGAATCCAGCCAACGGGGTAGGGCAGCATCAGGACTCCCCACCACATCGAATGCCCGCTCTTGCCGCCGATGCCCCCGACGGCGCTCAACGCGAACATAGCGCCGACGCCAACGGCTATCAGAATGAACGCCCAAGCCCAGTAAAGGAGCAGGCGGCGCTCCGCTTTGCCGACGAACAGGCCCAGCACAACCATGCCGCTGCCGGGCAGGATGAGCAGCGATCCTTCCAAAGGGTCGAGGGTTCCCAGCAGCATGGCGATCCCGCCAACGATTATGAGAATACGTGACCAGAGTTTACGTGCGTTCATACCAGAGTTGCGCTTCTTCGCTTGAGGCAGCGTGCTGGGGGGTTCATCTTCGTGGCTACACAGTACTCCTGTATCGGCTGAGGGTGTCAATCGAGAAAACTCACCAGACCATGCATGCAGTCGATGAACGGCAGAAGGCTGTCCTCTATCGCTCTGGCGCAGGGCCGTGCGACCCTACCTTCGACCCCGTGGCCTACAACGCTCAGTTCGAGTTGAGCCGACTGGAGGAGTGCTGTTCAGCTTTGCCGGAGTTCAGACCCTGGATGAGAGGCGTGGCGAAGCGGGTTGTTGATCTCCTGCTGCCGTTCAGGGGGTTCTGGTACTACCACCCCGCCCAGCACGGATCAGCGTCGATGAAGGCGGTCCTGCCTGCGCTCACAGGCCGAGGATATGGCGACTTGGACATCCAAGATGGCAACACGGCCAGCCTGGAGTTCTTGCGAGTCCACCATGGCGGTGCCACGGAGCAGGAGCGGCAGCGGGTCAGGCAGCAGTTGGAGGAGTACTGCGGGCGGGACACGGAGGGGATGGTGGAGATCGTTGACGGGCTGCGGACACTCGCTGATTGAAGGCGGTCTGGATTGAGGGCGGCGACCCCCGAGGCACACCTTTCAACCGGTCTGTTCTTGCCCTCGCTCCGCCTCGCCTGCTCCGAGCCGCTCCGTCTGACCGTTCCCGCTCAGGGCTGACCGGGGGCCAGCAGAACCCGGAAACCGACGTCGCTGCTCCTGTTGCCCGGGTAGCAGTAGCTGCGGTACGCTGACCGGCAGTACCCGGCGAGGCTGCTCCAGTAGCCGCCGCGGATCACGCGGTCCGAGCCCGAAGCAAGCCCCTGCGGGTCAACGGCAATCCCGCCGGGATAAGTGCCGAACCAGTCCTGGCACCACTCCCAGACGTTCCCGTGCGTGTCATACAAGCCCCAGGGATTGGGCAACTTCTGTCCCACCGGATGCGTCTGAAAGTCGCCGTTGCCTTCATACCACGCGTAGTTGGTCAGGTTGGTGTAGCCCGGGTCATCCCCAGAGCTGAACCGCGTCGAGGTCCACGCCCGGCACGTGTACTCCCACTCCGCCTCCGTCGGCAGCCGATACAAACTGTTGGTCCCAATCCGACCCGCCGCCCGCTCCCTCTCCGTCAGCGCCGCACAATACGCCACAGCATCGTTCCAACTCACCTCCTCCACCGGACGGTTGGTGTCGCCGGTATAGTAGCTCGGATTGCTGCCCATCACCGCCAGATACTCCCCTTGGGTCACCTCATACTTCCCCATCCAAAATCCCCGGCTGATCGTCACCGCTGTTTGCGGGCCTTCCCACACCGTGCGGTCATCTTCGTTTGTCGGGCTGCCCATCCGAAACGTCCCCGGCGGGATGAACACCAGGTTGGTGGGTGCTGCAAACACCGCCGCCCGGTGAAACCGCTTGCCTGTGGCCGGGGCGGACTTGTCAGGCCAGAGATACGGGCTGGCGGGCAGTTGCAGATACTCCAGACAACGCCATGCGCTCGGCGTGTTCGTCTGGGCAAGGTCGGTGACGTATTCGACGGAATACACAGTGCTGACCGTCCCAGTGATGGTCAGCCCGGCATAAACCTGAATGTCGAGTCCCGCTGGCGTCTGGGCAGCAGCCCTTGGGTTGACTGTGCAACCGACTACCAGTCCAAGTGCAAATGTGAGCGCAGGTTTCATAGTTTGCGAGCTGAGGCCGAACGCCACAGTGCACCCGCGCCGGGCCAATGGCGAGCGCATTCGGAAGCGCGGCGTCCCGGCGTCAGATGGCACGTTTGGTTCGGCACTGGATTGTCTAAAGTTTGCCGCTGCCGGCCTGGACCGCGCATCACGGCGACCGAGCGCGGTAGAAACGGCCAAGATAATTCGTCCACTGAGGATCGCTGAAGTAAGACCACCCCTCGTTGAGCGTATTCGTCCCCACGGGCGACCAAATGGGATGGGCGAGGTCTGTGCAGGCTTCCACCACGACGGGTGCATTCGTGGCCCAGGAAATGATGAAACCGAATTGCTTGGTCCGCACGCCGAAGCTGGGGGCGGTGGTAAGGATCACCGGGTTTGGGAGTAGCCAGAGTGCGGTCGGACGGTAGCCGAAAAAGTCGCCAAACGTCCCGCCCCAGCCGGTTGTCCCTGGCATGTAATAGACGGTCGCCTGATTGGCATTGTAGAACACATAAGTACCCGTCCTGGGAGCATTCCCCTTAAAATAGACTCCGGTCAGGTTATAGCAGTCATAGAACTCGTCATTCCCGATGCTGGTAATACTAGCGGGAAGTGTGACGGTGACCAGATTGGAACAACCGCTAAATACCATGTTTCCGATGCTGCTTACCCTATTGGGGATCGTCACGTTGACCAGGCTGGTGCAGTTGTAGAACGCATAGTCTCCAATACTGGTGACGCTATCGGGGATCATGATATCGGCCAGCTTGCGGCAATTATAGAACGCGAACTTCCCGATCCTAGTGACGGTGTCGGGGATCGCAACGCTGGTCAGGTTGTTGCAGTAGGAGAACGTACCGTCCGCAATGCTAACGACACCGCTGGGAATCGTGATGCTGATCAGGCCCGGACACTGAGCGAATGCTGAGTCCCCAATACTCGTGACGTTGTTTGGGATCACGATTTCAGTCACGCCACCGCAGGCATCGAAAGCAGAAAACCCGATGGTGGTGACACTGCCGGGGATTGTGTAGCTTCCGACTTTGGCATCCGGATACTTGATGAGCGTGGTTTGGTTCTTGTCAAACAATACCCCGTCCACACTGCTATAGACGGTATTCAGCGTATCCACGGTTATCGCGCTCAGATTGGGGCAGTAATAGAACGCAGCGAACCCGATGTTGGTGACGCTCTTGGGGATCGTGAGGCTGGTCAGGCTGGAACAGTTATTGACCACATAGCTTCCAAGGTCGGTGACGCTGTCGGGGATGGTGAGGTTGGTTAAGCTGGTGCAATAACAGAATGCATACTGCCCGATGCTGATGACGCCGTTGGGAACTGCAAAGTTGGTCAGGCTGGTACAGTACCTGAACGCCGAGTCCCCGATGCCGGTGATGCCGTTTGGGATGTTGACGTTGGTCAAGCTGGTGCAGTATTGGAACAGCCCGTCTCCAATTCTGGTGATCTTGTTTGGCATTCTCACGCTGGCCAGTGTGGCGCAGTATTCGAATGCAGCGTCTCCGATATTGGTGACGCTGTTGGGAATCGCAACGTCGGGCAAGCTGGTGCAGTGGGAGAACGCAGAGCTTCCGATGTTCGTGATGCTGCTGCCAAGCGTGAGGTTGGTGATGCCGGAACAGGAATCGAACGCATTGTCTCCAATGTTGGTGACGCTGTTGGGGATCGTGACACTGGACAGTGTGGAACAGGATTGGAACACCCCGCTCCTGATGTTGTTGACGTTGCTGCCAATCGTAAGGTTGGTCAGGTAGCGGCAGTAATAGAACGCATCGTATCCAATGTAGGTGACACTGTTGGGAATTGTCACGCTGGTCAGTCTGGTACAGGTATTGAATGCAGAATCTCCAATGCTGACGACGTTGCTGCCAATCGTCAGGTGGAGCATGCTGCTACAGCGATAAAACGCACTGTCCCCAATGTTGGTGACGCCGTTAGGAATGGTCACGCTGGTCACGCTGGGTTTAATAGAAAAGGCCGAGTTTCCGATGCCGGTAACCGGCATGCCGTCGATCGTGTCGGGGATGGCCACCGCACCGCCTGGACCCGTGTATCCCGTGATGGTGATCGTGCCGTTATTGATGGTGTAGGTGAATTGGGCGTGCAGCGCGACGGGCAGCGCCAACCAAAGCAGGACCCCGCAGCCAATCGCCAACGAGCTTCTTCGCGTGTGCCCTCCAGAGTGCATGGCCTCAGGCCGAACGCCGAGGGCAGCGACGCCGGGTCGATGGCGATGGCGCGTCACCGTGACCGCTCCCCGGCGCTGGCTGGCCCGATTGGTTAGCCACTGCGACGTTCATTTGTCCATCGGCTTCGAGCTCTCAGTCCCCGGATCGGCCGTCCCATCCAGCGACTTCAGAAAACCCTCTGGGTCTTTGGCGAAGGCGAGTTTCAAATCAGTCAGAGTAACGGACGATCCCCGCGCACGCATCCGAAGATAGGCTTCGATTGTCGGTTGCAGGGGGCACCTAAGCAACACTAACTCGCATATCTCCTGCATCGAGGCTGGAGCACCACGCACTCGACACTTCACCCAGCAGTAAACTCCTCTCGCTGCGCCCAGCGCGAACAATGCCAGCAGCGCAAACAGCCACCAATGATCTCTGATCCACTGCATACTGGCTAACTATTCAGTGGGGGGTTTTCACCCGAAGCAGGAAAGGCAAAATCGCATTTTAAGTCTTCCCCACCAATGGGTTGAACTGATTTTGTGTGCTTCAACATGAACAACCTACTAATCCCCCACCCCAAAGTCAAACCGTCCACCCCACCCTCCGCCCAGCCCCCGTCCCTCCCCCAGGACTTCCTGGATCGCTATCGCCAGTGGCTCCTCCAGAAGGGGCTCGATCAGCGGCAGGCGCACTGGCGGGAAGACGTGGGGTATGGAGTGGCTCAAGGAGGACGGGGAGCCCTGATTCCAGGGGGTTGACCTGTCCTCCCTGCCCAAAGTCACCCTGGAGGAGTTCACTGTCCACGGAGACAGTTGGTCGCCAATCCGCCATGCCGCGCCACGGTTCAAGGCGCAATGGCGAACAGATCGTCCAGTTTGGTGAGGACATCGACTGATGGCGGCAAAAACGACGACTTTTTCGCTTTTGAAAGAGCCGCGGTGAGGAGGTCGAAGGTGTCGTCCAGCAGGGGCGTCAAGTGTTGATCTGCAATGTCAGATGCAGTTTTCAATCGTCCACCACTTCCACAGGGCGATGCCGATCTGCCGTTCTCGCCTGGTTCTGCTGGCGTCGCCATGTTGACCATGGTGGACGTCGCCCAAGCACCGGTGGGGCATCCAGGCAACACCCTGACAGTCAAGGTCGTCCCCAGGACTTCCGCGTTGGCGATATGCTCGAAGCGCCTATGCGGACCCGCAGGTCCGGTGGTGTGGGAGCCGTGAGGTCAATCCTGTCGGCGACCCGATTAGGCGTCAGCGACTCCATCGTGTGCTTGAAGATAAATAGGCGGACAGCAAACACACGACAGCGATGGCCGCGCCACCGGTAACAAGCACGATACCGGTCTCAGCACCCTTGGCGGTCACGATCCATACGGGAACGGCCAGAACTACAAGTAGAAGCCCCACTAACGGGATTGCGCTCGGGCGCGCGAAATTCACCGTCCAACCCATCCACTTGAGACCCCTTGGTACGATCGCTCGCGGATCTGCCTTACAGTAGTATATCAAACCCCACTTATGATTCCTCGGATCATTCCAACAAGCTTCAATTTCTTCTCGTGTCATACAGTCCTCCTGACGCTGGACGCCACAGTGCACCCACGCCGGGTCGCTGGGGTCCGATCCGCCCCGAGGCGGCCTTCCGGCACTGGCTGCCGCGTCTGGTTCGGCTTCTCTGTCTTCATTTCAATCCGATCTCGGGCCAAATCACGTCGGTCATGGCTGACCTGGGGCAAGCACAACCCGGAAACCGATGTCATAGACCCTGCCGTTCGGGGTGCAGTGGGTGCGGTGTGCTGACCGACAGGTCGTGGCGAGACCGTGCCAGCAGCCGCCGCGGATCACGCGGTACGAGCCCGCGGCCGGGCTCTGCGGGTCAACGGCAATCCCGCCAGCATAGTTGCCATACCAGTCCTGGCACCATTCCAAGACGTTCCCATGCATGTCATGCAAGCCCCAAGGGTTGGGCAACTTCTGCCCCACTGGATATGTCCCTCCGCCAGTCCGGACGTAATACGCATAGTTGGCCAGGTTCGTATAGCCAGAGTCATCCCCATAGCTGAACCGGGTCGAGGTCCACGCCCGACATGCATGCTCCCACTCCGCCTCCGTCGGCAACCGATACACACTGCTGGCTGTAATCCGCCCAGCCGCCCGCTCCTGCTGCGTGAGCGTCGCACAGTAACTCGTGGCATCGTTCCAACTCACCCTCTCCACCGGACGAGCGAGGTCGACGCCGTAGTCTGTCCCAGATTGCACCCCGTTGAAATAGCTCGGATTGCCGCCCGTCACAGCCAGATACTCCCCTTGGGTCACCTCATACTTCCCCATCATGAACCCCCGGCTGATCGTCACCGCCGTCTGCGGTCCCTCGCCGTCCCAGCGGTCCAATTCGTTCGTCGGACTGCCCATCCGAAACGTCCCCGGCGGGATGAACACCATGTTCGTCGGGGCCTCCATCACAACCGCACGATAGAACCGCTTCGACGTTGCCGGGGAGGACTTGTCAGCCCACAGATACGAACTGGCGGGTAGTTGGAGGCACTCCAGACAACGCCAAGCACTCGCATCGTTCGTCTGGGCAAGGTCGGTGATGTATTCCATCGAGTACACGGTGCCGACCGCCCCGGTGATGCTCAGTCCGGCATAAACCTGGATTTCAAGTCCCGCTGGCGTCTGCGCGGACGCCCCTGGGCCAACTGCGCAGGCGACCGCCAGGACACACGCAAATGTCAGCCCAAGTTTCATGGCGTGCGAGGTGCAGCCGAACGACCCGGCTCAGGCACGCCGGGCCAATGGTGTTCGATTGTCAACCGAGGCGCGATTCCGGCGGTGCCTGGAGCCGGATGGTTGGGCGGCTCCATTGTTGTCACTTTTCAAAATCCACGTTCAGTGGCTTCGTCTGTGTGGCTGGCTCGACTTTTCTCGCGCCCGGTGTTGCTTCCGATGTCCGTGTCACCGGAACATCCTTACCAACCACCTCGAACTGGAAATCATCGACCCACGCCTGACCTCTCCCGTCGAACATCACACCAAAGGAAATGTTGAAGCTCTCTGGCGGCACATCCAGGACGATTTCGTGCCTCTTCCAATCGCCGGCAGAACGGATAGCGCGCTCACTCATGTTATCAAATCCCACAGTCTTGCTCTCGCTATCAATACGCATCCATAACGCCGCCGAACCGGCAATGCCTTGAACTCTGACTTGCGCAGACAGACGCACCCGCTTGCCTCGGTAGTCATCGGCCCGAAACGACTGCATCAGGTTCACGAAATTCTTGGGGGACATGCTGGTCGTCTTGAGGTAAGCGCTGCGCTTGCCGCCGGTGCGAACGGTACCATCGACCCCGACCTCGTAGTCGTTGGTCCCACCGCGCCTTCGCCAACCGTCTGGCACCTTGTCAGCAGCCAGGCACGGAGACGCCATAGGCAACAAGAAGGCTATCAGGGTCAGGCAAAGTAAGTTGTTGGTTTTCATGAAGTGTGTGCCGGAACCGCAGATGCGCATAGAGCCGGCGAATCAGCTCACCGGGCACCGCCGGCGCATCGGTGCAGCGACTTGGGCCGAGTTGAGGTCATGACTCAAGAATCAAAATAGCCCTGCTTCCATACAAAAACAGTGTAGGCAATCAAAGGTAACAAACAGATTATGCCGCCTGCTATGAACCAGCCGCGACCAGCTATGGGAGTTCCTGATGTATCATTCACATCGTCTCGCATCCCGCGATACAGAAGACGCAACCCGAATACAGCACAAATGCCGAACAGAAGAAAGCCGCCCCAAAGGCGATAGTGCAGTAGCGGATTATTACCCATGGCTTCGAATTATGGTTCCAGCCCAACGATAGCGCTCACCGACCACCGCCCTCCCGAACCGTCCGAATCCCCAACGGCCAAGCTGGGCGACGGGTCGCATGGAGCGTCGGGCTGGGCGCAACCAATGGCTTCCGATATACCAATTGAGTTTTGGTGGATGCGTAGCCAAGCGCCGGATAAAACGCATGACTCTCCACACGCGTTGCATTACTCCGCACAACAATGACCTCTGCGGATATACTCTTGGCCCATCGCTCCGCCTTGGTAACCAAAGAGCGACCAACGCCACGCCGTCGAGTCGCAGTAGAAACGATAAGACCCAGAATCTCGACACGGAAGCCTGACTCGACGACATGCGCGGCGTGTGCTTGTAACCACCCAATGACACTGCCAGATGAGTCCACAGCAACAATCAGAAAGTCGGCAGGAGATAGGAGAATGGCTCGAATGCGACTCCGCATCATCTTGGACGTCGTGGCGTAGCCCAACTCACGCGCCAGCTTCGCAATGGAACGAGCGTCATTCTCTGTCGTGCATCTGATGGTAATGCGTGTGCTCATGCGCCTAACACCAACCGCCGCCACCTCTTCGCCAGGACCGGACTGCCGCCCGGCCCCGGTCCCATCTGGTTCAGGCGGTGCCTTCATCGAGCGGGACACTCGCGTCTTCTCCATCCCAGAAGACGAGCGGGAAGAAACAGCCGAGCGCGAAGGAACGCGAAGACCGCCCCTACGGTGATGCCGATAAGGCGCAACGGTAGAGACAACAGCCAAACAACCGGAAAGAGAATCAGTGCAAGCACTGCCACGGGCCAGCAAAGCACGAACAAGATGCACCACCCAACAAACAGAATCAGGGCCTTCATAGGTTTTATCTTCTCATTTCTATGCCGAACGTCAACTGACGCCTAACGCGAGAGGCGAACGACCGCCGCCGACAATGGCCGTCCCGCGCCAGGAGCGCGTCCACGTTGCCGCCCGACGTCGAGAGGAAAAGCGGCGCGGCGGTCGGCTCGACCGATTTTGTTAGGCCGCATATTCGTCACAACCTGCAATCTTCACTTCGTTTCCCATACAGGAAGTCCAGTTCCTCTCGCCGCTGATACGACTCCAGACCTTTGAACAACAGGCGAAACAGTATAGCGGTTGCTTCCCAAGCGGAAACGACGCGAAGCTTGCGCCCGGAGGTCACCACGGTGTGCTTGGGGACGACAAGGCGTCCGTGTCGTTTGAGCGCCTTGAGGAAGACGAGTTCTTCACCGGCGTAATATCGCTCGCAAAACCCCCCCGCCGCCTCGTAAGCCTGTCGGGTGCAGAAGAGGAAGCAGCCACCGACCAGCTTGAGCCAGCGGCCAAGGGCCAACCCGATGGGAAAAACAATCCGCGCCCAGAGCGGCATTGGGCAGTCGAAGGTGAACACGCACCCGCCGCCAATGGCGCCAGCCCGCATCGCCCGAAGCGCGGCCCGGACCGCATCGGTGTTGGCGAGCGTGTCGGCGTCCACAAAAAAGAACAGGTCACCCCGCGCCTCGCGCGCCCCAGCGTTTCGCGTGGCGGCAATCTGACGGTGAGCAACGCGGAACACGCGAGCGCCATGCTCCTCGGCCACCCCAACCGTGCCATCCGTGGACGCATCATCGACCACGATAATCTCGTATGGCTCGCCGACCGCCTCCATCGCAGCGCGAATCGCGGAGAGGGAGCGTCCGATCCAATGTTCTTCGTTGTGGGCTGGAATAATGAACGAGAGCATGGCGGTTCGTGGGTGGTGCGGCCTAACGATTGCGCTCACCGACCGCCGCCCTCTCGGACTGTCGAATTGCCAGCGGCCACGTTGGGCGGCGGTTCGCGTGGAGCATCGGGTTCGGCTTCTCTGTCTTCGTCTGAATCCGATCTGGGGCCAAATCGCGTCGGTCACGGCTGACCTGGGGCCAGCACAACCCGGAAACCGAAGCCGCGGCCTCTGATGTCCGGGTCGAAGTCGTTGCGGAACGCTGACCGGCAGTACCAGTCGCCGGCGAGCCAGAAGCCCCAGTCGCCGCCGCGGGCCACGCCGAGCGAACCCGAGGCGGGGCCCTGCGGGTCAACGGCAATCCCACCGGGAAGGTTGTCCGACCAGCAGTC
>Ga0315274_10010807_pt1 | contig 13141 bp, 13 predicted proteins | sample YL17G02_20_MG_FD_203700 | JGI IMG/M metagenome (GOLD analysis project Ga0315274, IMG submission 203700) | Sediment microbial communities from Yellowstone Lake, YNP, Wyoming, USA - YL17G02_20 | ecosystem: Environmental > Aquatic > Freshwater > Lake > Sediment | place: USA: Wyoming | collected... | reverse complement strand
GGACTTGGCGAATTTCGAGACGCCGCCCGACAGGGCGTAGACCGGTCGCATCGGCTGCCTCCTTCTCGAACGCTGCGGCGAAGGGCCCGATTGTACTCTGGCCGTGCGAGGGGGCCAAGCGGAGGAAGGGGGACTTGCAGGTAGATTTGAGCAGGCTGCACCGAGCCGCCGGCGACCGGCAATGAGCTGCAAGCGACCAGTACCCTTCATCAAGCCAACAGGGAGTTCTGCGCCGCGAGTTGTGAGATCGGCCGGCCCCAATGCCGGAAGGCAACAGCCGGGGGGCAATGGCTGCCATCACGCTTCCGTCGAAAGGCGCGCGTGGGACCAAAGGATCGTGGCGTGGATTGCCCAGGCCTGGGCCGCCAGAAGGGCGGCCCCTCCGGCGACGATCACCCCGAGGATCATCGGGGTCGTCACGTCGAAGGGCAGGGAGAACATGCCCTCCAGGTTCGCCGCCGTGTACGGGTCGGCCAGCGCCAGCGCGGCGGAGGTGAGGCAGGCCGCTGCCAGGACCCCGGTGGTGAAGCCGCTTGCCAGCCTGGCCCTACGGCGCACTTCATCGGGTGAAATGCGCTCGCGTGCCAGACGTCCCCCAAACAGGAACCCGGCCGGGACGGCCAGAAGCAGGTTGAAGACGGGCATGCCCATGAAGAACCCGAACGTGCCAATGGAGTAGACCAGGTATGCCGCCGCCCAGGCCCACAGCGGCGCGGAGTGTGCACCCGCAATCCATCGGCGAAGGAAGACGAGGTCGATCATCAGGCCTGCCGCAAACCCGGCGAGGGCGGCGACGGCCACGCCCCGATCTGGGAGGATGCTGACGGTGCCCCACCACCCGGCCAGAAGCCCGACGATCGGCGGAGTGGCGCCGATGACAAGGGTGAGGAGAAGTCGTTCAAGGCGCCTCATGCGAGGCTCCCCTCGCGTGCCCGGCGGGACAAGGGCCCCGCCGTGTCGCGCCGCGTGAGCCCGCGTCGCGGCGCCAAGCTGGAAGGGTGAATCGATGCGCCCATTCCGCTCACTGAAGCCAGGTGAAGGTCGACACCATCGCCTCGAGGTCTTGAACCTTGCCTCGCCAGTCGACGGTTGCCGGCGGCGTCGGGAAGCGTGTCGGATCGAGGTTCGCCGGGTCGAAGGTGCGCAGGACGTAACCGAGGCTGACACACGATCCGTCGCGTGCCGTCGAATAGGCAACCCAGATGGACGATGTCCCGGCCGCGACGCCGCTGCGTGTCTGGCGCAGGAACGGGACGCCGTTTCGCTCGACGTCTTCCGGCGCCAGTTCCTCCGGGGCGAAGCCCTCGCCGAGGGGACTGGCGCAGGGCTGGCTTGCACCGGTCACGCTTAGGCTGACGGTCTCCTCCACGACGTTGGCCGACGGGTCGACCGGGAAGGCGATGGTGGCCAGCGTCTGGCCCTCGCCGGATGTCAGCGCGCCGGCAGCGGGATAGGCAAAGCCAAACTCCAGCTCCTCATTGCGGTAGATGCTCCACCCTTCCGGTGCGGCGATGGCGACCTCGGGGGGCACTGCCGACGGCTGCGTCGGGGGAGGCACCGAGGTCGCCACCTCCGGGGACATCGTCGACGGGATCGCGCAGGCTGCTGATGCCAGTCCGAGGATCAGGACGAAGGTGACCAGGCGGACCATCGACGACTCCTGTGGGCCATGATGTCTGCTGGGGTGCAGCGCAGATTCCCAGATCGTTGCGTCCCGGTCTGTTCCCTTTGCGGGACGCCCGCACGATACGCAGCCGCCGTCATCCGGCGGCTGCGCGAATGAGGCGCATGCGCACGTGGGGCATCAACGAACGCACAACGCCTGCGGTCCGCCAGAACGCGACGGCGGCCATGCCGTGGGCAAGGACGGCGAAGAGGGGCGGCGTGGCACCCGTATAGTAGGTCCAGCAGGCGCGGGTCGTCCCCCATCGTTCGAGGAAGTAGCCCAGACCCGCCCCGGCCAGGAAGGTGAGCACCGCCCCGCGCTCGTCGCGTGCGGTCAGCGTGAGCAACAGACACAGCGCCAGCGCTCCCCAGGTCAACGACTTGTCGAACGTGGGTGCGACGAAGGTGAGCATCAGGGCCACGAAGCCGGGCAGGATCACCCAGTGCAGGCGCTGAAACGTGATCTGTCGCCACGACATCGTCAGGCGCCGCAGGAGGCGGTACAGCCGGTTGATCGATAGGCTGGCGATCGGCCAGGCCGGGATGATCCACAGCGGCGGCCGCTCGAGCGTGTAGTAGGTCCACAACTGTGTCTGCGTTCCCCAGGTCTCGATCACCAGCCCGCCGCCGAGCCCCACCAGCAAGATCACCCAGTCCGTCCGCAGGTCCGCGCGGCCCATGATCAGGACCGACATGGCGGCGAACGTGCCGATCAGCAGCCAGTCAAGCTGGGCCCACAGGGGGTAGTCGGGGTCGTAGGTCGAGGCGTAGTCGACGACCAGCGGCCACCAAACGACGAGGATCAGTCCGATGACAGCCAGGAAGGCGCTCAGCAGCCAGACGCTCGAGCGCGTCCAACCTAAGCGGCGGACAAGCGAGCTGGTTTGCCCGGCGGCGGGCAAGGAGGTGACGCGGGGCGCGAGGCTGCTCATCTGCGAGCAGCTCCGCTTCGTTGACGCCTGTGATCCAGAAGCCTTCCTCCGCATCTGCCCTGACGATCCGACTCGGGTGCCGGGCGTGCGACCGGGGCGCGAAGCCCGAGGCAGGCGATCGTCCGTCGGGCGATTGTATCAGGTGGGCGCGGATTTCCAGCCTGGTCATTGAGGAGGGGCGCTGCGTCTTGGAGGGGGCACAGGAGGGCTAGCGGGGGAGAAACCTCCCGGTCGCCTGCATGTACGCCCGGTACGCCTCGCCGAACCGCTCGAGCAGCATCTGCTCTTCCTTCGGGGCTCTCACGATCACGCCCACCGGGGCGAGGATGGCGAAGACGACGAACAGAATGTGCACCGTCAGCAGTGCCAGGCCGAGACCGAGTCCCAGGACCGACGTGTACAACGGGTGGCGCACTCGCCCGTAGGGGCCGGTGGTAATCAGTTGGTGCTCGTCACGCAGTTGTAGCTGGGCGGACCACTGTGAGCCAAGCGCCGCTTCCGTCCATGCCAGCAGCGCCAGGCTGAGCAGCCCGAGCCCGAAGCCAGCCCACCGCAGCCAGCCCGGTAGCGGGAGCCTCAGGGCGCGCATCCATGCAGGGTCGAACCCATACGCAGCGAGCAGACCGATCAGAAGAAGGAAGGCCACCACGCGCAGGGAGAACAACCCGGTGCCTTCGCGCCGCACAGCCGCAGCATCGGGCATCAGCCGTTCTCCGGTGCGATGCACGCGCACGGCGAAGCCGACTCGGATCAGCGCCAGGAGGCCGATGAGCACCCAGAATGCGATGCGGAAGGGAGTGTCTGCAGTCATCCACGCGCCTCCAGCGTCAGACTGTGACCGAGGTCACAGGCCGGTGATGGGTTCTGGCTACAGCGATCGCCAAGTCGAGGCTCCTGAGTCGTTGTCGATCGCGCCGAGCAGCGACCGTCTGATCGGGCCCAAGCGCGATATGCCAGGCCCGCCGGGCACACGCGCCCAACGCGGGCGGGGATCGTCCTATGCAGGAACGCCCTGCCCGGGGAAGAGCCCATCGAGGTGATGCACCACGCCGGCGCCCGCATCGGCAGGTCGGGCAAACGGGGACCTGACTGGCCGGCGGCTGAGAATCCGGGCACGTCCCCCGCCGCGGATCGGGTGATCATCAGCCCTGTGCCGCCGAGGCAGGCCATCTTTCCGAAGGCAAGGATGCGGACGTTTCTCCGCTTCAAGGTGTGTTGCTGCCTCCCGCCGGCCTGCGCGCAGCCGCGGAGGAGGGCGATGGACAGGCGGGGTTGGTGAGTTCGAAAGCGTCCGGTGCCGCGGCGACAGCCAAGACAGGGATAAGCGCCCGGCCACCGATGGCGCATGCTTCGATGCCGGATGCGCGCCCGATCTACTTGCCGGTTCGACTGACGTGCAATCCCTGCGGGCTATCGTACTCCTCGAACCCGGCCAACAGGATGAGCGCTTGCGCTGACCCGAGGCCGGCGTTGCGCCAGGTGTGGCGCAAGCGTGCGGCAAACAGCAGGCTGTCACCCGGATCGAGCGTGAACTGCCGGCCCTCGACCTCGTACTCGAGGCTGCCTTGCAGGCACAGGACGAACTCGTGTCCGGTGTGCAGCATCGGGTCAGCGCCGCTGTCGCCGCCGGCCTGCAGGGTTAGAACGAAAGGCTGCACCCTCCCGACGAACTCCTCGCCACCCAGGCCTTCCCAGAGCCCGGCAGGCAGCGCCACCCGCGTGCGTTCGGCCGCCCGCCGGTAGACCATCTCCTCCTGCCGATGCGGGTCGCCGAACGCCGCCGTGATCGGGACGCCGAGCGCCTCGACCAGACGGTACAGGGTGCTGACCGAGGGTGAGCTCAACCCGCGTTCCATCAGGCTGAGGGCATTCACTGAGATGCCGGACCGCCGGGCAAGCTCCCGCAGCGAGATTCGCCGCTCGTCCCGCAGCCGTCGGAGCCGCTCGGGAAGCTCGCCGGTCTGCTTCTTCCTTCCCTCGCTCCCAGACGTGGACTCGGGCATATCACTCTCCTACGGGCGACAGCCTCGAAAGACTGTCGTCCTTCGCGTGACAACCGTAACAATCCGATGTGACAACTGTCACTGTTTGCGGGACACACATGGGCCTAGTCTATCATGTGCTGCGACTATTCGCATGAACGCATATTCTGAATCGAGTGTGTTATGGACACCAGCCAGCTGACCCAGGAAGTCACCCGCCTGCATGCCGAGATCTGCTCGGCGTTGGCCGACCCAACGCGGATCATGCTCTTGTACTCTCTCGCCGAACGGCCCCACACGGTCAACGAACTCTCCGCTGCCCTGAGTCTCTCCCAACCCGCAACCTCGCGCCACCTCAAGGTCCTGCGCGACCGAGGGCTGGTGCGCGCCACGCGCCAGGCCCAGAGCATCGAGTACGCGCTCAACGATCACCGCATCATCGACGCCCTGGACACGCTTCGAGCCGTGCTGCGCGACAGCCTGGCCCATCGCGCCCAACTCATCACCGAATAGGATCCCTCCCATCTCTGGAGCCGCTATGAAGAAGCGAATCCCTGTCTGGTTGATCGGGCTGCTCGTCACGCTGGCCGTGATCGTCATCCCCGTGGTGATCTTCTGGCCCAAGGCACCGCCAGTCCGCGACAACCCTCAAGCCGGCCTGCAGCCCACCCCGATCCAGGTCTCGCACGCCGACATCGTCCAAGGACCATTCGACTCGCCGCAGCAGGTGACGCGTGCTTGCCTGACCTGCCACCCGGATGCCGCCAAGCAGCTAATGGCGACGACGCACTGGACCTGGGAGTCCAAGCCGTTCGACGTTGCCTGGCGCGATGAACCGGTCACGATCGGCAAGGCCAACCAGATCAACAACTTCTGTATCGGCGCACAGGGCAACCAGAAGAGCTGTATGACCTGCCACGCCGGCTATGGCTGGCAGGAGGGCGCATCCTACGACTTCACCATCCAGGAGAACGTCGACTGCCTGGCTTGCCATGCCGATCCATCTGCCTACGCCAAGGGCAACTATGGAAACCCCGCCGAGGGCGTCGACCTGCTGGCCGCGGCGCGCTCGGTGCGCGCCCCGTCGCGTGAGAACTGCGGCAACTGCCACTTCGACGGCGGCGGCGGCAACGGCGTCAAGCACGGCGATCTGGATGAGAGCCTGATCTACCCGTCCGAACAGCTCGATGTCCATATGGGGGCGCTCGACTTGCAGTGCACCGCCTGCCATACGACGAAGGATCACCAGATCCTCGGCCGGCTGGTCGTCGACAATGTCACCGTCGACCCCGCCGAGCAGGTCTCCTGCACCCAGTGCCACAGCCAGCAGCTCCACGAGGATGAGCGCCTCAACGCGCATGTCGACGCGGTCGCCTGCCAGACCTGCCACATCCCGTCGATGGCGGTCAAGGACCCGACCAAGACCTACTGGGACTGGTCGACCGCCGGACAGGACATCGCCGAAGACCACTACACCTACCTGAAGATCAAAGGTTCGTTCGTCTACCAGACCGACTTCAAGCCGACCTACCGTTGGTTCAACGGCAACCTGTCGTACCGCTACCTGCTGGGCGACACGATTGATCCCGCCCAGCCGACGACGATCGATCAACCCGCAGGCAGTCTCGACGATCCGCAGGCGCGCATCTTCCCCTTCAAGGTGCATGTCGCCAACCAGCCCTTCGATACGGGCTACGACTATCTGCTTCAGCCCATCACCGCCGGGGAGAACGGCTACTGGACCAACTTCAACTGGGACAACGCCTTCCGTCTGGCCGAGCCGATAACCGGCTTGAAGTACTCCGGAAGCTACGGTTTTGCCGAGACCTTGATGTACTGGCCGACGACCCACATGGTCCAGCCGAAGGAGAACGCCCTGCAGTGCACCGACTGCCACGCTGAGAACGGCCGCCTCGACTGGGAAGCGCTCGGCTACCCTGGCGATCCCATGGAATGGGGCGGGAGGTTCGACCGATGACGCGCAAGAGCTTGCTCCTCTCCGGCCTCGGCGTCCTGGTCGCCGTGGCGGCCGTTGGCGGCGCGGCCTTCGCGCGCGGGCGTACGGCGCCTGTGTCGCAGCCCTCGCCGATCCACCCGGCCTTCGCCTTGTTGGATGAGTCCGGCGCCAACGTGCTCGACGCCAACACGCCCGTCTCGACCATGCAGACCTGCGGAGAGTGTCACGACACCGAGTACATCGCCTCGCATTCGTTTCATGCCGACCTGGGGCTGAGTGACATCGGCACGGCGTCTTCTCATCCGTGGGATCAGGGGGACGGCCCGTTCGGCAAGTGGAATCCGCTCACCTACCGTGCCCTGTCTGCCGCCGGGGACGAACGCCTCGACCTGGGGACGTCCGATTGGATCCTCGCCAACGCTGACCGCTTCGTCGGGGGCGGGCCGGGTGTCACCAGCCGCAGCGGCGAGCCGCTGCCCACCGGCGATCCGAACCCTGAGGGCTGGGATTGGCAGCAGTCGGGCACGCTCGAGATGGACTGCTTCCTGTGCCATCTGCCCGACCCCAACAACGACGCTCGCATCCAGGCCATCGGCAAGGGCGATTTCCGGTCGGCAAGCACTGCCACGCTGCTCGGCACCGGGATCGTCAGCGCTTCGGGCAGCGCCTTCGCCTGGAACCCCGACGCGTTCACCGCCGAGGGCGAGCTGGCTACGATAACCATCCAAGACCCGACCAACGACAACTGCGCGCAATGCCATGGCCTGGTCCACACCTCCGAGGAGCCGCTGGCCCTCGCCGGGTGCTCACTGGAGGTGTGGCAGACGGCCACCACCGGCCAGGTGATCTCGCCCGACAAGATCTCAGCCTCGGGCGTCAACCTGGCGAACAAGGAAGACCTGACGCGTTCGTGGGACATCCACGCCGAGCGCGGCCTGGAATGCACCGACTGCCACTACGCGCTCAACAATCCGGCCTACTATCTCTCCGACGAGGCCCCGGGGCACCTGGAGTTCGACCCACGGCGATTGGAGATCGGCGAGTACCTGCAGCGGCCGGATCACAACATCGCCCGCGGGCAGAGCGCGCAGACGACCGTGTCGCCCGAGCTCAAGGGCACCATGCGGCGCTGTGAAAGCTGCCACGACGCCGAGCCCGTCCACGACTGGCTTCCGTTTGCCGCGCGGCACATGGAAGAGCTGGCCTGCGAATCCTGCCACACGCCTCAGATGCACGCCCCGGCCGTGCGGTCCCACGACTGGACCGTGCTGCGGGCCGACGGCCAGCCGGTCAGCAGCTGCCGAGGCGTTGAAGGGACGACCGGGACGGTCAGCGATCTGGTAACCGGCTTCACGCCCGTCCTGCTCTCGCGCCAGAACATCGATGGGCAATCGCTGCTGGCGCCCTACAACCTGATCACGGTCTGGTACTGGGTGTATGACGATCCTCAGGGCCCGCGCCCGGTGCGGTTTGAGGACCTGCAGGCGGCGTATTTCACGCGGGATGCCTACGCGCCCGAGGTGATCGCCGCCCTCGACGCCAACGCCGACGGCAGCCTGTCGGACGCCGAGCTCCTGCTCGACACGCCGGAGAAGCAGGGCATGCTTGCCGGCCGCCTGGCGGCGCTCGGCCTGGCCAACCCGCGCATCGAAGGCGAGGTCCAGCCCTACAGCATCAACCACAATGTCGCTCGCGGCGACGCGGCGATCAGAGACTGCACGACCTGCCACGCCGACGGCTCGCGCCTGACGCAGCCGATGGTGCTGGCCAATCGCATCCCGGGCGGGGTGGTCCCGGCCTTCGTCTCGGATGCCAACACGCGCACCACGGGTGAGATCTCGGCGGCCAACGGCACGCTGACCTACACGCCGGCCGCCGGCGATCAGAACCTGTATGTCTTCGGACACAGCCGCGTCGGGTGGATCGACTGGGTCGGCGGTCTGTTCTTCCTGGGCGTCCTGGTGGGCGTCGCCGGCCACGGCGGGTTGCGGTTCTTCAGTGCGCTCAAGGCGCCGCGCCGCACGCCGGAGCTCAAGCGCGTCTATATGTACGCGGTGTACGAACGCTTCTGGCACTGGCTGCAGACCTTCGCCATCGTTCTACTGCTGTTCACCGGCCTGATCATCCACCGCCCGGACGTCTTCGGGATCTTCTCCTTCCCGGCCGTCGTCAGCGTGCACAACGTGATCGCCATCCTGCTGGTGATCAACGCCGGGCTGTCACTCTTCTACCATCTGGTGAGCGGCGAGATTCGCCAGTACCTGCCGCGGCCCTACGGGTTCTTCGATGAAGCCATCCTGCAGGCCAAGTACTACCTGCGCGGCATCTTCAAGGGCGCCGGCCATCCCTTCGAGAAGCGGCCAGAGAAGAAGCTCAACCCGCTGCAGCAGGCGACCTACTTCGCCATCCTCAACATCCTGCTCCCGCTGCAGATCGTCACTGGCGCGCTGATGATGGGCGTGCAGGCCTTCCCGCAAGTCGCCGGATGGTTCGGCGGGCTTCCCTTCCTGGCTCCGTTCCACAGCCTGGTCGCCTGGACCTTCGGCGCTTTCATCATCGGCCACGTCTACCTGACCACCACCGGACCGCGCCCGCTCACCTCCCTGCAGGCCATGATGATCGGCTGGGAGGAGGTCGAGGCGCAGCCTCATTTGGAATCGGGGACCGAGACGAACCCCGAGAAGGAGTCGAGATGACCACTGCCGCTCCTGCTCGTCCACGCTTCAACCTGCGAGCGCTGTTCTCCCGCCCGGAGAAGCCCTACATCCACCCGTACCTGGGTGGGGCGCTGCTCGGCGTCGTCATGTTCCTGGCCTTCCTGATCACACGCAACGGCCTGGGCGCTTCCGGCGGGATGAACCGCTACGTTGCCGCCGTTCAGGACGCCGTTTCGCCCGGCCACATCGACCAGACGCCCTACCTGCTCAAGCTGGCCGGCGGCGAGAAGAACCCGCTGGATGACTGGAGCGTCCCGGTGCTCACCGGGGCATTGTTCGGCGGGTTCGCCTCCGGCCTGATCAACGGCCGCGTCAAGGCCGAGATCAACAAGGGTCCGCATGTCTCGAACCGCACCCGGCTGATCATGGCCTTCTCCGGCGGCGCCATCATGGCCTACGGCGCGCGCATGGCGCGCGGCTGCACCTCGGGCCAGGCGCTGTCCGGCGGCGCCACGCTGTCCGCCGGCTCCTGGGCCCTGATGATGTGCATCTTCGGCGGAGCCTATGCGCTGGCCTACTTCGTGCGCAAGGCCTGGCTTTAGAGGAGGCGCGACATGCCCATCTTCCCCCTGCAAGCCTTCCTGCTCCCGCTCAGCCAGAACCCGTGGACCTACGCGGTCTTCGGGTTGATCGGCTTCGCCTTCGGGTTCGTGCTCGAGCTGTCCGGCTTCGGCAACTCGAAGAAGCTGTCGGCGCAGTTCTACTTCCGCGACCTGACCGTGCTGAAGGTGATGTTCGGCGCCATCGTGACCGCCATGGTGCTCCTCTACCTGTCGTCCGCCGTCGGGATCCTCGATTTCAATCTGGTCTACATCCCCGAGACCTACCTGTGGCCCGGGCTGCTTGGCGGCGTGATCATGGGCTTCGGGTTCATCATCGGCGGCTTCTGCCCCGGCACGTCGGTCGTCTCGACCGCCACGCTCAAGATCGACGGCGCGCTCTTCCTGCTCGGCGCGTTCTTCGGCGTGTTCGCCTTTGGGGAGACCGAGAAGTACTTCGACGGCTTCTGGCACTCCGGCTACTACGGGCGGTTGACGCTGATGGATGTCTTCCACCTGCCGACGGGGGTCGTCGTCCTGCTGGTCGTGCTCATGGCGCTGTTCATGTTCTGGGGCGGTGAGCAGCTCGAGCGCATCTTCGGCAAGCGCGACCTGAAGCGTGAGCCGCGGCTGCGCTACGCCGGCGCCGGGGCGCTCGTGCTCCTGGCGCTGGCCGTCCTGGTCATCGGCCAGCCGGATGCCGCCGACAAGTGGGCGCGCATCGCCGGGGCGAAGAATGCGGCGCTGGCGGCGCGTGAGGTCCAGATCGAGCCCGGCGAACTCCTGGCCAGCCTGGGCGACGATGCGCTGAACGTCGTCCTGCTCGACGTGCGTTCAGAGGCCGACTACAACCTGTTCCACCTGGAATCGGCGAGCCACGTGGCGCTGGACGACATCCCTGGGCTGGTGCCGACGCTGCTGCGCGAGCCGGCGGCCGTGACCGTGACGGTGGTGATGAGCAATGACGAGGCGGCGGCGACCGAAGCCTGGAGGATGCTGCAAGCGCAGAGCATCGCCAACGTCTACATCCTCGAAGGCGGGGTCAACAAGTGGATCCGGACATTCGGGGCGGGCGAGGCGGACATCGCTCCGCTGGCCGTGGCGCCGGGCAGCGACCGCCTGGCCTATACGTTCCCGGCCGCGCTGGGTGCGCGCTACGAGGCCGCCGCCCCGAGCCCGCGTGAGTGGGAACTCGAGTTCACGCCCCGGATCAAGCTGGAGCGCAAGCGCAGCCCGAGCGGCGGCGGGTGCGGCTGACGCCGCTCAAGCCATCGCATTCCACAAGCGAACCGTAGGGGCGAAGCACAGAACTGTTGTGCTTCGCCCCTACGCGTCCTATGTGGAGAACCGCAGGTTGCCGACCTGAGAGGGGCGGAGGCGGCCCAATCCCGCACCACGCCGAGGGTCTCGCGGCTTCACGGGATCGCCATGGTCGAGGAATCGGCAGGGGCACGGCATGCCGTGCCCCTGCATCCCGGTCCAGTGTATCGAAGAATAGCCTTGCCTATGCGGTACCCCAGTGGGGATCCGCAGGATAGCCACACTTCACGCTTGTTCCGGTGCCACCCGCCTCAATGCAGGAGGTCGGTGCGATCGACGATCGTGCCCTGAGCATAGGCCAGCACCGCCTCGTCGATCGACGTCAGGTCAGTGACCACTGGCCGGATGCCGCGCGACAGCATGCTCTGGTAGGCGCCCGAGCCCATGCCGCCGCACAGGACGGCCTCGCAGTCCTCGATCGCCTGGGCCATACGCCCGTGTCGGCTATCGGCGGCCGGGCCGTGGCCATGGGCCTGTCCTTCGCCCTCGTGGCCGTCCCCTTCGGCGGCGAAGTGGTTGTGGCCGAGCTTGTCGCGCAACTCCCGTTGGACGATCTTGCCGTCCTCGACCGTGGCTACCAGGTAGTGAGCCGCGCGCCCGAAGTGCTGGCTGATGGTCTGTCCGTCGTCGGTGATGACCGCGATGCGCATGTTGTTCTCTCTCCGAATTCGAGTGTAGGGATGGGCGGCTAGGGTTGGGTGGGCTTCCGCAGGCAATCCGCTTTCCAGCAGCGGTAGGCGAACCACGCCAGGCCGGCGAATGCCACGCCGAGGATCGCCAGGATCGCCGTCTGCCATACGGCCAGGCCCGCATCCGGTGATGGGGGCTCGGGAGGTGCGGCGATCGGGACCGGCGCCGGCTCGATGGGGCACGGGGTGGAGCTCAATCCACCGCGCGCGGCGAACTTCGACAGCCGCGCTTCGTAGTCGGCCGGATGGCACGAGCGGCACCGATCGGGGTCACCGGTGATGGGGTTGGCGATCATGCCCAGGTGTGCGGCCTGCTCGTCCAACTCCCCCACGACGCCGCCGTGGCAGTCGGTGCAGCGGGCGCGCACTTCGCGCAGGCAGAACCACTTCCCTGTGTCGTGCAGCGCGTAAAGGTCCTCGTGACAGGCGATGCACGAATTGTCCTTCTCCAGAGTCGGTGTCTGCGCCGCCGCAGGCGAGGCGCTGGCGACGATCGCGATCGAGGCGGCCAGGAACAGGAGCAAGGCCATGATCCAAACGAGGCGGTTGAAGATCGCGCACCTCCTCAGGCGGCCGGCCCGGTGGAGTCGGGCTCGGCCTTGGTGGCGAAGTGCTTTTCCGTAGGACGGTCGTTCTCATCGTCCGGGCACAGGATGAGAAGCGAGCGCGTCTGGCTCAACCCGGGATTGCCCCAGCGGTGGGGCAGGTGTGCCTCAAAGATCAGGCTGTCGCCCGCTTCGAGCACATAGCGACGGTCGTCAATGATGTAGGCTAGCTGGCCTTCCAGGCAGTAGACGAATTCGTGACCGGTGTGGACGATTGGCGCAGAACCGCTATCCGTGCCCGGGCGAAGCGTCACCAGCAGAGGCTGCCCCCCGTGCAGCGTCATCCCGGCACCCAGGTCCTCAGCCATGCCATGCGCGAAAGCTGCCCGGGGCCTGTGTCCGTCTTGCTGAAAGACCACTGTCTGTGTGGCTTCTTCCATTTCGAAGAACGCGCTGATCGGGACCTGCAGCGCCCGCGCCACCTGCTGCAGCGTGCTGACGCTCGGCGACGTCCGGCCGTTCTCGATCAGACTCAGCGTGTTGACGTTCAACCCGCTCAGATCGGCCAGCCGGCGCAGCGAATGCCCGTGCTCCATGCGCAGCACGCGCAATCGCTTGCCGACGTCGACCTCGAAGTCCGCCTCCGGACTGGCTGGCCCGAAGACGCCGCGCCCCCGTCGCTGCCGGATCCTCAGGGGCCGCCCGGCATCGGCCGGCACCATCTTGGCAATCCGTCGTCCTGCTGCCTTCGGAGCGTCTTCCATAGTTGTACCTTCCTTCAACCATTATTATATG
>Ga0315274_10010806_pt1 | contig 13141 bp, 22 predicted proteins | sample YL17G02_20_MG_FD_203700 | JGI IMG/M metagenome (GOLD analysis project Ga0315274, IMG submission 203700) | Sediment microbial communities from Yellowstone Lake, YNP, Wyoming, USA - YL17G02_20 | ecosystem: Environmental > Aquatic > Freshwater > Lake > Sediment | place: USA: Wyoming | collected... | reverse complement strand
GGCAGGAGTCGCAAGCCTACGGCGAGGATGCGTTCGCTTTCGAGGCGCAGCAGCTTGAAGTATTGTCCATCGAAGTGATAAATCAAGGCACTCCGGATTAACGTGTGGAAAGGAACGGACCATGACTGACTGCGACGAACGAGTGTTACGCGCTGTAACCTTCGAGCGCGAGCGCATCAAAGAGGAAATGGACGAGATTCGTACCGAGCGGGATGCGCTGGCGAAGGATGCGGCGCGGTATCGGTGGCTGCGGGAGAAACTTGTCTACCAGAAGTCGGGGCCGCATTACGGATGGACGCTGGACGAGTTGATCCCCGGCGATGAACGGGACGCCGCCATCGACGCGGCGATGAAGCCATGACCCTCACCGACCTCGAACGGCTGGCGCGGGCCAAGATCAAAAACAGAGAGATATAGAATGAAACCACCACCAAAACTTGATCCTGGATGGGAGTATTTATATAAACTTCCCAAAGGAACTATAATTGAACTTTATCCAAAATTCGTGGTCAAAGTCTTTGCTCAAGACGGAACTAGAACTATAGTTCATGGATTAGCCGGGGATTACTCTGGTTCTGTTAGCTCTTTTACAATAGTAAAGTTACCTAATAATAATAAGAAAGAGAAGAATAAAAATGAGATGCCTAAGTTGCCAAGTAATACTAACAAACGAGGAACAAAAGCGTAAATCTACTGTCACAGGCGACTACCTAGACTTCTGCAATGGATGTCTATCTGGTATCGCTCTAGACATACCGGAAAGTATTTCCGGGGATGATCCCATTTGGGATCAGATAGGCAACGAAGGGGACATTTAATGTGGTCTCCTTCTTGCGGCACGAACCATGCCCAAAATGTAACTCACGGGACAATCTTGGGGTTTGGGACGATGGTCATAAATGGTGCTTTGGCTGTGGTTTCTATCAGCCTTCCCTACGCACCATCAAGAATAGCCGGATAGAAGAAGAGGAAAAACCCCGTGCTGATTCTATTGATCTTTCTGCTTGTACTGATATTATACCTGAGAAACCGTTAAAGTGGTTAAAACAATATGGGATAACTAATGACGAGATTCGACATTACTGTAAAGGCTTCACAGAACAAGACTACCTTAGCTTTGAAATCGTTCCAGGTTTCTTCGTGGGGAGATATTTTGGATCACGACGACTTCCTAGATATATGGTCATGGGCACTCGCCCACAACGCGGAATTTACATTGGAAGTAAAACCAAGATCCTGATCTTTGTAGAAGATATTATATCGGCTATAAAGATAGGACGGTCATTCTCGGCAAGCCCTGTCTTAGGAAGTCACATCTCCTTGGAAGCCTTTAAATGGGCTTCTGAGGAGTTTCCAGAGGTGGGGATATGGCTAGACAGTGACATGGTACGGAAGTCGGCTAGGATGGCTCAAAAAGGCCGTTTCCTAACGGGTTCAAAGGTCTTCAGAATACACACTAAGCTAGACCCCAAATGCTACTCGGACGAGGAGATCCAAAATATAGTTGAGAAAGCACGGAACTAAAGGACTTGGAAGTTGTCTAAGATTATAAAAGAAAAAACATAAAGAACAAAGATATAAATTGAACATATGGATATATATTTAAATGTATTAAAGATATTTCTTAATAAAAACCTGTATATAAAGTACTATAAATACATAGATTTGATGTATTTAAAGAGTAATTATCCAGAACTATATAAGATATTTCTGGTTTATCCAAAGCTCTTCGAGCTTTTTAAGGGTGAAAATGCACAAATTGTCGATCTGGAGACTTGTTTCCAAACCCAATATCCCTCTGCTGAGAAGGGTCTATTTAGCGAGATATTTAGTAAGATCTCGGTCGCTGAGTGCGATCCGATCCTTATTGCTGAATATTTACGTTCGTTGGCATCTAGGCAATCTGCGTCTGATCTTGCCTTTATCGCCCTCGACGTGGCTGAAGGCAAGGCGGATGAGGAAAAACTCGCCTCTGCCATCCTACAATTTGGAGAGTTTCAAGGAAAATCTCAATTAGGAGAAGAAGAACAATTCGTTACAGATGATTTGGAGATTTTATATGATTCTGCTGTTAAAGAAGTGGGGCTATCTTGGCGTCTACGGAGTTTGCGCCGTTCTCTTGGTCCTCTTAGGAAAGGTGATTTCGGCTTTATATTTGCGCGGCCTGAAACTGGAAAAACAACTTTCCTTGCTTGTGAAGTTACACACATGGCATCTCAGACTAGCCAACCGGTGCTATGGATTAACAACGAAGAGCAAGGAGAAAAGGTTGCATTGCGCTGTTATGAAGCAGCTTTAGGAGCCCCACTTGAGCGGATTCTCGGAAACAAACTCAAAGCAAAAGAAGCGTTTTACGAACGCACTAAACGAAACATCAAAATCAGGGATGACACAACTTTATCTAGAGGAGGTATTGAGAAATTATGCAGCATACTTAACCCTTCACTTATCATCATTGACCAACTTGACAAAATTAAAGGCTTTGACGCTGACAGAGAGGATCTCCTCCTTGGAGCTATTTATCAATGGGCAAGAGAGCTTGCTAAACAGTATGCACCAGTCATTGGAGTATCTCAGGCGGATGGATCGGGAGAGGGACAAAAATGGTTGAATATGGGGAATGTAGCGAATGCAAAAACCGCGAAGCAAGCGGAAGCGGATTGGATACTTGGCATTGGGGTAGACTACAACGATCCGACGAACGTTCGAGGATTTTCTGTATGCAAGAACAAACTTATTGGCGGGGAGGAGTCTATTCCTTCCATGAGGCACGGCAGATGGGAAGTCTTACTGGAACCTGAAATAGGAAGGTATAGGGATATTAAAAATGACTAAACCCGCAGTGAAAAAGGTAACTAATGTTGAGTATCCTACTTGGGTTTGTCTACCCTGTGGGTCTATTTATGGAAGAAGGGCTATGGGAATAGCAACGATTCACTATGATACTTGCGGGATTTGTGGGAAATACAGTTATTGTACTGAACCAAGGGATTTTGGACATCTAAAAGAGGATTGGTATGAAAACAACAAAGGAAGTTGATTCATCCGAGGCCCCCTTCTTTGGGGTAGATAGTGATGAACTGATCTCCTTGCGAAAATTAGCTCTTACCATTCGTAAATGGAAAGATGAGAAGGAGGACGTATCTCAGGAAGACATATTTTCTATGCTCAAAGAAGTAGAAAAATCTCAACGAAAAAATAAAAAAAGAAAGCATTGATGAGATGGGTAAGACACGAAGGACTCCTCTTACCAATGAGGAGATTAAAGAGCACCATGAGTTTAAACGTATAGTTAGGCTTAATAATAAGCTGCTATTAGAGCAATTTTGGAAAGATCAACTTGAAGAACTACGTCATATTGGATTGCGAGACCACGATAAAGAACAAGGGGAGTCCGTTCACAAAAAGTAATAAACTATGTTTAGTGGGCTTGGAGGATAAGGACAGTCATCATGAGTACGATATCGAATATAGCGGCACTCCTTACGGGGATCATCTACGGGACTTGTCTAGCCGCATTCGTGGGGCTGATTTACTCATTGGTTTTAATATTAAGTTTGATCTTCACTGGATAAGGAGATATATTCCCGATGTCAGAATTCCTCGTATTTACGATTGTCAGCTTGCTGAGTTTATACTGGGTAATCAGGGACAATCTTACCCATCCCTTGATAAAGTTTGCAGTGATAGGGGCTTGGGCAACAAGTATGATATGGTCCGCGTTGAATATTGGGAAAACGGAATTGATACTTCAGATATACCTAAACAGATCCTCTCCGAGTACTTACGGCAGGATGTTATGCTCACAAGAAAGTTGTTCGATCAGCAACGAATGGAACTCAAAGGAAATCAAAAACAACTCTTCATCCTTCAGTGTGAAGACCTACTAATTCTAGAAGAGATGGAATGGAATGGGATGCTATATGATAAAGAAAAGGCAAAGAGACTTGGACTTTGGACAAAAGACAAAATTCTTACAATTGACAGAAGACTTAGTGAACTGGTCGATGATAGCGATATTAACTTTAGCTCTGATGACCATATATCTTGTCTTCTTTATGGTGGAAGTATATCCATACCTACTCGGGAAACCTATATTAGGGTGCTAAAAAATGGGAGTGAGAAAGAAAGGGAAAGATGGGCGTACCGGGATTCGACGTTCCCGCAGTTGGTCAAGCCTCTCCGAGGAACAGAAACTAAACCAACTAACAGTATCGTGGGGGAAGAAGAGCTTAAAAGAGCCAACGAAGCTCGCTTACTTAACGGGAAACGACCTTTTCAACGACATTTTTCAGTCGCAGAACCAATCCTTAGACAGCTCAAATGTACAGGAAAAGCAAGGAAAATCATAGACCTAATGCTTGAGAGGAGCAAACTTGTCAAACTTGACTCAACGTACTATACAGGACTCCTCAATAAATTCGACATTAATGAATGGGAAGATGATAAACTTCATGGTCAATTTAATCAATGCGTTGCGAAAACGGGAAGACTATCCTCATCCTCCCCGAACCTACAAAACTTTAGTGGGGAGATTAAGGAACTATTTTACTCCAGGTTTGTCTAAATGTTAATGGTGGAAATCATACAATTGGTTAGTACCCAGGCATATGTCAGGGCATGGGGGTTCGAGTCCCTCTTTCCACCAGAATGAAACGATTACTTAATATTGGAGGAGGGAGTAAAAAAATACCCATACCCGAAGTCTATAGAGACTTCGAACATATCTGTTTGGACGTAGATCCCAAAACAGGACCAGAGATAGTTGGAGATGCAAGAGATCTAGGAAATTATATAGGAGAGAAGTTTGATGTAGTGTATTGCTCCCACATTATAGAACATTTCTATAGGCGAGATTTAGGATACATCTTTAAAGGTATCCTCTGCGTTTTAAAAGATACTGGTTTTGTTCACATACTTGTTCCAAATATAAAGCAGGTAATAGAGATGTTTATAGAGGAAGAATTAGACATAGATGATATATTGTATATGTCTCCGGCAGGTCCAATATCCACCCATGATGTTTTATATGGGTGGGATGAGGAGATAAGAAGGACAAACCAAGATTTTTACTCCCACAAGATGGGATTTACATCTGATCTTATGATGAGAACTCTATATAAGCATGGATTTAAAAATATAGTTGTGACTGAAAAGAAAGAAACTCTGGAAATAGAGGCTTATGCTTATAAATGCGGACTTCAAAGCCCTAGAATGGATGGCGGCAGTTTATCTAAGTAAAGATAAAACTGGATACAAAGAGATAAATCAAGAGATAGACCAACACCATGAAAATCAGTTAAGATTCAATCTACCTACTCGTTTAATTGCCAAGACATTTGTATTTCGTTTGATCTATGGTGGAGGTGCTTGGTCTTATGCAAATGATCCTGATTTCTCCTCTGTGTCTACGTCAGAAAAGTTCTGGCAAAGGGTAATAGATCAATTCTACATGAAATATTGGGGAATTAAAGAATGGCACGACTCGTTGAAACAGGAAGTTATGAAATCTGGGAGAATAGAGACACCGACAGGCCGCGTATTTACCTTCGCTCCAACATTAAAAAGAGGAGAAATGGTATGGCCTTGGACTACAGTTTTGAATTACCCAGTGCAGGGGTTTTCGGCGGACCTTATGGTGTTGGTACGTTGTTTGCTGAACAGGAAGATCAAGAGAAATTTGAACTTGATTTCGCGGACGAAATTGATTTGTACCGTACACGATTCGATAGTGCTTGACTCACCAGAGGAGGAAGTGGAGGATGTTGTGAGATTAATATACGAAACATGGGCAGATATACCTAAAAACTTTGAGAGGTATTTTGGTGAGAGATTTGACTTGCCCTGTAGGGTGGAAGTTGGAGTCGGGATCAATTGGAACGAACAAAAGATACAAATACAAAAGGAGAAATTCAATGGAACAGAGTTTTAATGTCAGCGTTGTAGAGAATGGATATACAGTAAGCACAGAAGCAAAGGTTGGAGGGGACTATGAGTATAAGACCTCAGTTTTTGTAAAAACCGCTCCTATGGTTAAGATGTTTAAAACATGGGTAAAGAATATAAATGGAGGGGAAGTAAAGAAGGAAGCACCAGTAGAGCTTAAGGTTGGAGGCTGATCTATGATTACCATGCAAATTGAAGTAAGCAGTGTTAGCCCTGTTAGAATTGAGGGTAAGTTTCCAAAGATGGATATTAACTATGTCCGAGATGGTAAGAACAATAACCGTACTCTTGCTGGAGTAGGCAAAACTAAAGAGGTGATTACCTCTCTTTCCAAGGCAGTCCCAGGAGATACTTATGATATAGTTTTGGAGAAATCTGCTGATGACAAGTTTTGGAATTGGATTAGTGCAGAAAAGACAAATAAAGAAGCTGCTGTTGCTTCTCCAACTAAATCCAGCTATCAAACCAAGAGTACTTACGAGACTCCTGAAGAAAGGGCTCGTAAGCAGGTTTATATCATTAGGCAGTCTAGTCTCTCTAATGCAATTGAATATTTAACAGCACAGCAAAAGAAATATGAGCTTAAGGAAGTTCTTTGTATAGCTGAAACCTTTGTTAGTTTTGTATTTCAAACAGAGGGGCAAGCTACAGTAGATGAAGTTGGCCTAGAAGATCTTAAGGACGATATTCCATTTTAAGAGGAAAATATGGCTTCTAAAAAGACAGTTAAAGCAACTTGTTTCGTAATTGTATGCGACGAGGGTAGTGGGGAACTAAATGCCTATATTGAGGATAAAGAAGACTATATCAAAGAGTTTACAGGTGTTCTTTTTTATATTCCTATTTTTGATAAAAGAAAGAAAGGTAAAGTTATTAATAAAAAACTAAAACCCATTACTGTAGAATGAAAGCATTATTCGACTCGGATATTTTGGTTTATCGGATAGGTTTTACTACCGAGGAGGAGGATGAAGCTATAGTAAAGTGGAGGTTGGAGGATTTCATTGGCAGAGCTTTGGATACTCTAAAAACAAATGAGTATCAGCATTACCTGACCAGTACGGATAAATCCAACTTCCGCTTTAAGTTGTTTCCTGAGTACAAGGCGCACAGGATACAACCAAAACCAAGACATTATGAATATATCAGATGTCTACTTACGGAGCAGTGGGATGCGAAAATCGTCTACAACCAAGAAGCCGATGACCAACTTGGGATCGACCAGACGGGGGATACAGTTATATGTACCATTGACAAAGATCTTAACCAAATCCCAGGATGGCACTTTAACTTTGTCACTGGACAACTTGTCAACATCTCCACCCTTGAGGCTATACGATGCTTCTATGAGCAGACCTTGGTTGGAGATAAATCAACGGATAACGTGGAAGGTTGCCCTAGAATAGGAAAGGTTAAAGCAGTTAAAATACTTGAAGGATGCCAAAACGAAAACGAGATGTTGGAAGCAGTAGTGGACTGTTATCAAGGTGCCTACCCAGAAAACGAGTGGGCAGACCGGCTTCTTCTTGCGGGAAACTTGCTGTGGGTACGAAGAAAACCGGACCAAAGTTGGGAATTATCAAGTGGAGATCTGGTCTCGAAAAGAACTTTGGAGAGTTTCTCCGAGCAGAGGGGATTGGATTCAAGTTTGAGCCAAGAAGATACGAATTCCTTGTTCCTGAGCAGCTTAGACATTATACCCCAGACTTTGAAATAGATGAGCACCTTACTGTATTTGAGACCAAGGGGAAATTTACTTCTGAAGAGCGGAAGAAGATGCTTCATGTACTTAATTGTCATCCCAATCTTAACTTGTGGATGGTGTTTCCTCGGCCTCAAAACAAGATCACAAAGAGCAGTAAAACAACTTATGGGAGTTGGTGTAGCGATCATGGTATACCTTGGATTGGGCTAGAAGAACTAAAACAACTCATAAAGGACAACAAGAAAAACTATGCCAATATATTATTCAAGCGACGAAAAAGCATGGTCCTTAAAGGATGTAACGGAGGAGGAGATAAAACTCCTTCTGGAACTAGGAAAACAGGCCATGCTGCAACTAATCGGGGTGGGGATTCTAAAAAGGATGCAAGAACAGTTTGAAAAGACTGCTAACATGGAGGAGATTTTGCAACAAGTCCCCAAGGAAAATATGGGTCAAGCATAATGAAGAAGAATATCTTGGTGATAGGAGATGCCCATGTGAGGCCCGGTATTTCTCTTGAAAGGTTCAAGTGGCTTGCTAGATACGCTTACGCTAAGAAGGCAGACATTATTGTGGATATGGGAGACTGGGCAGATATGCCATCCTTATCCAGTTATGACGAAGGGAAGACAAGCTATGAGGGTAGACGCTATCTCCAAGATGTTAAAGCGGCGGTGGATGCAAGAGAGGTCTTCCATCGTGAACTCGCGGTATGTAATAAACAATTGGCCCAAGGACATAAAGCTAAGTATGCTCCAGAAAAAATATCTCTCGGCGGCAATCATTGCGAAGGAAGAATCCTTAGAGCTGTTGAAGAAGATTCAAAACTTGATGGCTTAATCGGAATAGAGGACTTTCAATATGCCCGGTATGGATGGAAATACATTAACTACAGAACCCCCATTAGAATCCAAGGATTTACCTTTTGTCATTACTTTTCGTCGGGTGTCATGGGAAGACCCATTGGCGGAGAAATGCCAGCTCTTAGTATCTTACGGAAACAATTCACTTCTTGCGTATCAGGACATTTACACCTGCTTGATGTCGCGCATAGAACTAGACCAGATGGCTCTAGAGTTTGGGGCCTTTTTCCAGGATGCTTTATGGCGGAAGAGCAATGGGAGAGTTACGCACACCAAGCTAATAAACTCTGGTTCAAAGGTTTAGTACTTTTAAAGGGGTGTGAAAATGGGGACTTCCACGGACTCGAAACAATCACTATCCAGCAACTTAAGAACGAATATGCCTAATGATCTTGAACTTCCTTTCCGTATAGGAGAATCTTATCTAGAAACTTTTAAACTGACCGGAAATAAGAGATTTCTAAAAGTAGCTTTAGTAAGATTAATGGAGGTTTATAATGGCCTTGACGAAAAACATACTAACTGACTATGACAACAGTACTTATGATACGGGTCGTGTGGTGGCTGTTGCTTATTTTCTTAGTGCTATTATTTTTATGGGGGTTGCAGTGGTTATTCACGGACAGCTATTCGATCCACAGAGTTATCTTGTGGGTGGTGGGGGTTTTCTCACTGGCCTCGGCGTGTATTTATTTGGAGACAATCACAAACGACCTAGAGCTACGAGAAAGGAGAAGCTATGATTGCAGCACTATGGGCTTTTCGAGGGCCTATTGCGATAGTATTAAGTATTCTATCTATCCTTGCTGTCCTGTGGGGGTATGGACACAGTAGGTATAATGCGGGGCTAGAGGTCGGTCATCAAGAAGCCGTAGCTGCAAAACTAGAGTTAAAGTTGGCAAAAGAGCAATGGCAAGGAGAAGTAAAGATATGGCAACAACAAGTCAAAGAACAAACGGAGGCTTTAGCAAAAGCCAAAGCAGAGAAAGAAGAGATCGTAAAGCAGAACTTGCAAAATTTCTTTAAGCAAAAAACTATTATTGATAAAAATAGGAGTAATCGTGAAGCTGAAATTAAAGCAAGTATTAAGCCTACTGACACTATCACCGTTCCTGGTGTATTCGAGCGCGTGTACAACGACGCCGTTAAAGGCTCCAACCTTATCTTTGGAGACAAAGGAGACTTACAAGTTCCCAAAGATAGACCCAGTATTGTTGGAGAAACCAAAACCTTTGACGCCCTTGCCTTTACCCAAGTAGTTGTTGGAAATGCTGAAGAATACAACAGATTGGCGCTCCGGTGTAGTAAGCTAATTGATACGGTAGTACAACTGGAGGCTAAATATGGAGCTAACGCTGAAGGATCTGAAAGACAGATTGTCGCAACTGGAGGAGACATACTTGATGGAGCTATTAGAGATCAACTCTTCTGAGTTAGTTGAGAAATTTGATGAACGAATCGAAGACAAATTTGATTTTCTATTGGGAGAAATGGAGGAGGGATTTGATGTTAGAGCAGAAGAAGAAGGAGAAGATGCCACCGAGTCCCTTTGATCCAAAACCAATAGGAGATCCAGAGGAACAGGAAGAGCTTGAGGATGATGAGGAAGAAGATGATGAAGAAGAAACTCAAATATTTGATTAACATATCATGAGTTACGAACAACAAACAAAGAGGTTTCTAAGGGATCTCCTAGATCCAGAGGTATATGGATTCTCTGTTACGGAGGAAGTACGAAATGAAGCTAAACGTCTGCTTGGATTAAAGGATGTCCCACTTACCAACACAATACCAAGAGTATATTCATCTGAGTCGGTACGCCAGGCTAAGAGATGATCTTGGAAGAAGGGAAACCTGGGAGGAAACTGTTACTCGTTATTGTGATTTTTGGATGGCTAAGTTTCCCGATTTATTTCCTTGTAAGGAAATACACTCTGCCATTCTAAATCTGGAAATAATGCCGTCAATGCGCTGTTTAATGACGGCTGGAAAAGCCTTGGAGAGAGATAATGTTGCTGGATACAATTGTTCCTATCTTCCAATTGATAACATACGTTGCTTTGACGAGTGTATGTATATTCTTCTTTGCGGAACGGGTGTGGGTTTTTCGGTCGAAAGGCAGGATATTTCGAAACTACCAGAAGTTGCGGACGAATTTCATGCAACGGATACTACTGTTGTGGTGGGGGATTCTAAGATTGGTTGGGCGACAGCACTTAGAGAACTTATCGCCCTCCTATATCAGGGAAAAGCTCCTAAGTGGGATGTCTCTAAAATTCGCCCTGCCGGGTCAAGACTCAGAACTTTTGGAGGACGTGCTTCTGGGCCGGGTCCCCTTGAGGATTTATTTAGGTTCTTGGTGGCGGTGTTTTCTGGGGCCAGAGGACGAAGACTCAATTCCGTTGAGGTCCACGATATTGTATGTAAGATTGCGGACGTTGTGGTGGTTGGTGGAGTCCGGAGATCTGCACTTCTATCATTGTCGAATCTTACAGATGAGAGAATGCAACGAGCCAAAATGGGACAATGGTGGGAAGAAAATGGACAACGCTCCCTTGCAAACAATAGTGTCGCTTATACAGAAAAACCGGATGTGGGTATTTTCATGAGAGAATGGAGTTCCATTTATGAATCCAAAAGTGGAGAACGAGGAATCTTTAACAGAGTTGCTGCGCGGCTTAAGTCTGAAAGTACGGGACGCAGAAAATCAGATGAAGAGTTTGGAACAAATCCTTGTGGGGAGATCATCCTGCGGCCTTTTGGTTTCTGCAACCTCTCTGAGGTGGTGGTCAGATCTAGCGATGAATTTACGGATCTTAAACGAAAGGTGGAACTTGCTACGATTCTCGGAACCTTTCAATCAACGCTTACCAATTTTAGATATCTTAGGCCAATATGGAAACGTAACGCAGAAGAGGAGAGACTTCTAGGAGTAAGTTTTACAGGTATCATGGATCATCCATTATTGTCAGGGAAAGGCTCTCCAAATAATCATAATGTGTTAGAGAAAATTCTAGAGGAGTTAAAAAACCATGCTATCGAAACGAATAAGGTGTTTAGCGACAGATTGGGTATTAATCCTTCTTGTGCTATCACTACTGTTAAGCCATCCGGAACCGTCAGTCAGTTGGTGGATTCTGCTAGTGGCATTCACCCTCGCTATAGCAAATACTATCTTAGAACTGTTCGTGCCGATAAGAAAGACCCACTCTCAATATTCATGCAAGAACGGGGATTCCCCTGTGATGTCGACATTACTAGATCAGATACTACCTGTGTCTTTAGCTTCCCCATCCATAACTCATCCGACGGGTACTTTAGAAACGACATTAGTGCCATACTCCAATTGGAACATTACCTCATCTTCCAAAAGGCATGGTGCGAGCACAACCCCAGTATCACAATCTATATCAGGGAAGAAGAGTGGCCGGAAGTCCTTGCGTGGGTCTACAAAAACTTCGACAGTATTGGTGGAATATCCTTTCTACCCTACTCCGAGCATATCTACAGGCAAGCCCCATACCAAGAAATTACCGAAGAAGAGTACAACGAGTGGGCGAAAAAAATCCCCCCAGAAGTAAACTGGGAGGATCTAAAAGAGGATACTGATAATACTACAGCATCACAGGAACTAGCTTGTTTATCTGGAGGATCTTGTGAGATTTAATCCCCACGCTTGATCCGGCCAACATAGAACAGCTTGTGCCAGATCACCCAAGGGAGTTTTCTCGGCACAAGCGGTTCATAATGTAACCACGTTTTTAGATCTGGAGACCACATCCAATGCAGACCCGCGATATGCCTCGACCGACGGCAGGCCCAGTATCCTCCGCGTGTCCAGAATAGCCAAAACGCGAACAGAAAACAATTACTGCGACGGAGTATTTTTTTTTTGATTAAGCATTACTCAGTCTTAGACTGCATCAACTACGAGCGCGTTGCTGATTGATAGCAACGATGAAACCTTCACGGTCAGCGAATCCTTCTGCGACTGCGTGAGGTGTCCCTGTGCAACCCCTAACCGACCCAGATCAACCGCGCATTGTCCGATCAGATCGTTCGCAACGCCGAGGAAAAGCATATTCTGAGCTTGCGGCCCCGGAGGCGGCGGCGGGGGTGGCGGTGGCGGTGGAGGAGGAGGCGGGGGCGGTGGAGGAGGAGGTGGCGGAACAGGCGGATCAATCACAACAGCGGTATTCAGGAATCGAACCGCGTCCGCAACAGCCCCACCAATACCGTTCGTGATTTTTACGATGCCTTGTGCGCCCTCCGCAAAATCATAGACGCCGTGGGGCATCCACTTGCCGCCGTTGAATCGCTGGTCGAATGTCTTGGTAACGTCCGCTCCGGTGTGCCCGCTAACCGTGATCGGTACTGCTATGCACGAACCAGAGGCGGTGTCGGCCATTGTCGAAGTCCACCATATTTCAGCGTGGTATTGTCCTGCGGGCAAGGGCTTCGACTTGAACGTGTAGGTCGCCGGAATCGTAGATCTACCTGCGTACAGCGCCAGACCATACGCCCGCATCTGGTTCGAGTTCTTTTTCCATACCCCGGTAAAAGCGACCTCGCCATCACCTGATATCCCGCTCGCTCCAGCGGGCAGAGTGTCGATGACGAACGCCAT
>Ga0315274_10010805_pt1 | contig 13142 bp, 9 predicted proteins | sample YL17G02_20_MG_FD_203700 | JGI IMG/M metagenome (GOLD analysis project Ga0315274, IMG submission 203700) | Sediment microbial communities from Yellowstone Lake, YNP, Wyoming, USA - YL17G02_20 | ecosystem: Environmental > Aquatic > Freshwater > Lake > Sediment | place: USA: Wyoming | collected... | reverse complement strand
CCAGATCACGGCCCGCTTTCTCGTCCAGCCACAGCTTGACCCGGCGCTGCGTGTCAATGGTCACGAAGCGCTCACCGCCCGGCTCCGCGATCAAGCTGCGGTATTGATCGGCCGAGACCGTGCGCGTCGCGAGTTCTTTGCCCGTGCTTGGGTCCCAGACTTTGGCGGCTGTGGGTGTGTGAGTGAGGAGCCGCCGGCCATCGCGGCTGTAGCTCACCCCCCGAAGCGGCAGCGCGCCGGGGTCGAGCTGGTGGATTCGCTGTCCCATGCGTGTGTCCCAAACCCTGGCCACGTTGTCCGCGCCGCGCGTGGTGAACTGGCTGCCGTCCGGACGATAGACGATCTGCTGAACGGCGCCCGTATGCGCTTGGAAGGACAGTGCTTCGCGCCACGTGGCGGTGTCGCGGACAGAAATCACACCCTGGCTGGTGCCGAAGAGGAGTTGCCGGCCATCCGGACTGAACGCCAGGCACTCGACCCGATTGCTCGATCCGCCGAAGGCGAAGACCTCCCGCCCGAGATGCGCGTCCCAGACCTTCGCCCAACCGTCGTTGCCGGCGCTGGCCAGCAGTTTGCCGTTCGGACTGAAGACGAGGCCGAGCACCGCTGGCCGTTCGTTGTACCCCTCAGTGAAGCGGTTGGAGTGGGCTTGGAAGCTGAGGACGTCCTGATGACAAAGATACATCAGGCGGCCCCACTCCCAGTGGCGGTATCGGGGCGGACACTTCAGCAAGAGGGCCTGGGCGCGGTTGATGTCGCCCTCCCGAATGTCCTGATCCGCCAGGGCGATGCTGGCGTAGTAGTTCTCGCGCTGCTCCTGTTGCCGTGCCTTGTTGATGCGGTAGGCGGCGATGGGAGAGCCAATCGAGAGCAAGAGCAGGAGCAGGCCGACGAGAGCGTAGGCAGCGGCCAGGGCCGGCTTCCGTCTGCACCAGCGCAATGTCCGGCCGACGAAGCCCACCGAGCGGGCCAGGACCGGTTCGCCTTTGAGGTAGCGGCCGAGTTCATCGGCCATCTCCTTTGCTGTTTGATAGCGCTGCGCCGGTTGCTTCTCCAGGCACTTGAGGCAGATCGTATCCAGGTCGCGCGGGACGCTCGGATTAAGCAGGCGCGGTGAGACCGGCTCACCGTCGCGCAGTTGAAGCAACACCTCTTCGACCGTCCCGGCCTGGAACGGCGGCCGGCCTGTCAGCAAATGATAGAGGATCGCGCCGAGGCCATAGACATCGCTCCAGGGCCCGACCCTGGCGCGGGCCGTTGAGGGAGTCTTGAGTTGAGAGTTGAGAGCGGATCCATTGGCCGACGGTGCGTTTTTCCCGACTCTCGACTCTGGCTCGCTCTGAACTCGCTCAGGCGCGGCGGGCTGAAAGCCTGCGCCACATTGCTCCGGCGGCATGAAGTTGGGCGAGCCGAGCACCTGGCCGGTGACCGTCAGGCCGAAATCGCCCCGCACGCGCTTGGCGAGGCCGAAGTCGGTGATGCGCGGCTGGTCGGCGGCGTCGATGAGCACGTTGGACGGCTTGAGATCGCGGTGGAGGATGCCTTGCTGGTGCGCGTAGTGGATCGCTTCGGCGATGGTCTGGGCGTAGCGGGCCGCCCGCTGCGCCGGCAACGGTCCCTCGTCCCGCACGATTTCCGCCAGACTCCGGCCCGGCACGTATTCCATCGAGAAGTAGTGTTGACCCTGGTGCTCGCCGGTTTCGTAGATGGCGACGATGTTGGGATGACGCAGATGGGCGGCGGCCTCCGCCTCACCCCGGAAGCGCAGGACCTCCTGTTTGCTGGCAAACTGGCCGGAGAGGATCATCTTGAGGGCCACGAGGCGGTCCAGGCGCAGTTGCCGGGCCTTATAGACGACGCCCATGCCGCCGCGGGCGATTTCCTCGATCAGTTCGTAGTCGCCGAAGCGGGCGGCGGCGGTGGTGCGTGATTCGTGATCCGTGATTCGTGACTGGGAGGTTGGGCGGCCTTCGGGGCGACTGCTGTCGGTTTGCTCCGGTGAGGCGGGGCCGCCTGGGCAGGTCGGAGTTTCGTCACCAAGGTCTTGGGCGGGGGCTTCACCCAAAGCGAGGGCAGCAGCCAGGGCGCACTTTCCGCAAAGGCCCTGCGGCAGGTGGTCAGGTAAAGGCGCCCCGCACTCGGGGCACAATCGGATGTCGGCCATAGGCTTGGTTGTCAACACGCCGCTCATTTCCATCCTGTACAGGGGAAACGGCGGCGAAAGGTTTCACACAAAACGGAATCGCTTCACACGGCGCTTCTATCGTGGAGAGCCCGGATTCTTTTTGAGAACGCATTGGGACCATGAACCGCCCAACGCTCAACACGCAACGCTCAACTCTCAACATCCAACGAAGCCAAGGGGTTGAACGTTGAACGTTGCAGCGTTACTGGAGCGGTTCATAGGTAGCCGTCTTTCGCTTTTGCGCATGCATTGGGACCATGAACCACCAAACGCTCAACACACAACGCTCAACTCTCAACATCCAACGAAGCCAAGGGGTTGAACGTTGCGCGTTGAACGTTGAACGTTGAGCGTTAGTGGTGCGGTTCATGGGAAGCCTTCACATCCAACGGTTTGATACGCCTTGGGACCATGAACCCAATGTCGCAACCTTTTGTCCCATATGGGACAAAAGGTTGTACGCCCAGCGGCCGAGGTTCATGGGTAGCGGCAGAGCGTGGCCGCACTCGACACGACTCCCGCTCAACCTCCGCCCAGGATCGCGATCAGGTGCCGGATCTCCTCGTCCACCTCGAGCGGGGAGTTGACGGTGTGGGCTACCACTTCCCGCAACACCGCACGGTGCCGTTGGCGCAGACGGTGCACCGCCGTCTTCACCCCGCCTTCGCTCAAGCCGAGGTGTGTTCCGATCTCGGCATAGGTGAGCGGGCCATGCTCGCCCGGCTGCACGTCCTTGAGCGCCTCGAACAGTTCGGCTTTGCCGCCGGCCGCGTATTCCTCGCGCAAACGGCGCACGGCTTCCTCAAGGATTCGCTGAGCCCAGCGGCGTTCAAACACCTCTTCCGGTGTCGGTGCCGCTGCCTGCGCTGCCAGGTAGGCCTCCTCCATTGAAGCGTCATCCAAGGAAACCAACACCCGTCCGCCGCCGCGTTTTTGCGCGTGCGCGCGGTCCCGCACGTCGGAAAGGAAATGCTTCAAGAAGGTCAGCAAGAAGGACCGGAACCGGCCCTCGGCGTGCCGCAAGTGCTGGAGATAGTCCTTATCCAGAAAGCGGCTGAAGAACTCCTGGGTCAGGTCTTGCGCGTCGGCCGGGGAGTGGCCACAGCGGCGCAGATAGGCATAGAGCGGCGGCCAGTAGTTGGCACACAACTGCTCCAGCGCCTCCGTGGCGGCGTGCGACCCGGACTCGCGCGCGGCCAGGACGACACTCCAGTGCGTCGTGCCAAACTGAGCGGCGCTATCGTCCGGCTTGTTCTGACTCTCGCGTGAAGGCGGCATCTGGCTCGGCCCTCCCGAAAAGACCCGGCCTCTCTGGCCAACGCCAGTCATACCACAACCGTGCTCGGCAATGCAAAGCCGTTAATAAAAGCGATCGAATGATCGGTGCATCCCGAGGTTGCTGGTGCGGACCGGCGTGCGGGCGTCCCGCCCGCTTTGGGCACGCCCAGAGCCGACGCACGCCTAAAGCGACCGAGGACGGTCGCGCTCCCGCCGGTGCCAGCAACTTCTGGATGCACTGGTATCTGCCCCCCGGACACAGGAACGCTTGACGCTCGAAGGGCGTTTCTGTACGGATAGCCCCCAGCAATCACTATGACCTTCACGCCTTTGCTCGCCGCGGCTGGCGGCACTTCCGCGCGCCTGCTCCAGTTGTCTTCCGTCGATCTGATGATCATCGTGATCTACTTCGCGGTGGTGCTGGGGATCGGGTTTTACCTGAGGAAATTCGCCAGCACGGGCGAGGATTTCTTCATGGCGGGGCGCAAGATGACCGCGTGGATCGCCGGCCTGAGTTTCATCTCGGCCAACCTTAGTTCGCTCGAGACGATGGGTTGGTCGGCGATGGCTTACCAGTACGGCATGTTGGGCGCGCATGCCTACCTGATCGGCGCGATACCGGCCATTTTGTTTCTGGCGGTGGTGATGATGCCGTTCTATTACATCTGCAAAACCCATTCGGTGCCGGGCTACTTGAAGTTGCGGTACGGTGAAGGTCCGCGTTGCATCGCCGGCATTTCGTTCACGTTCATGACCGTGATGGTGAGTGGCGCCAGCATGTTCGCGATGGCGAAAATCCTCAACCTGCTCCTGGGTTGGAACATGGACGTGAGCATCTGGGTGTCGTCCCTTACGGTGGCGATCTACGTGACGCTCGGCGGGTTGCTCTCGGCCGTGTTCAATGAAGTGTTGCAGTATTTCCTGATCTGGGCTGGGTCGCTCCTGATCCCCATCCTCGGCATCATCCACGCCGGCGGCTGGAACAAGATGATGGCGACCATCCAGCAGAACGCGAAGGTGATTCACCCGACCGTCGGGAACGCCGACTTCACCAGTCTGTGGCGAAACCTGGGGTCCTTCGACACCAACCCGATGGGGATCGACTGGTTCGGCATGGTGTTCGGCCTGGGGCTGGCCGTGAGCTTCGGCTACTGGTGCACCGACTTCCTGCAGGTGCAGCGCGTGATCGTGGCCAAAGACCTGCGCTCGGCGCAGAACGGCACGATCATTGGCGCGATGCTCAAGATGCTCGTGCCGCTCATCGTGACCATTCCGGGCCTGCTCGGCCTGGCCGTCCTGCTGAACCCGGATGGGTCGCCGATGGTGCTGGTGCCGGAGAGCGATCCGCGGGCGGGCATCACCAATCGCACCTTCAACGATGTCTTGCCGCTGCTGATGGGCCAGTATCTCGGTCCGGGCTTGCTGGGTTTGGGTGTGACCGCGATGATTGCCGGATTCATGTCCGGCATGGCGGGTAACATCAGCGCCTTTGCCACAGTGTGGACCCATGACGTTTACAGGCCCCTGTTGAACAGGAACGCCGATGACCAGCACTATCTCAAGATGGGCCGCTGGTCTTCGTTGATCGGGGTCCTGATTTCCATTGCCACGGCCTATGCCCTGTTCTTCTTCTCGAACATCCTCGAGTACCTCCAGGTGCTGGTCTTCTTCTTCATCGTGCCGCTGTTCGGCGCGATTCTGCTGGGCATGCTTTGGAAGCGCGCCACACCGGCCGGCGGTTTCTGGGGCTTCCTCAGCGCCATTCTTGTCTCGATTGCCATGTGGGCCTACGTCCACACGTTCCCGGACGGTTGGCGGCCGCAGCCCAAAATCACGCTAAGCAGCGGCGCTGTGGTGAACCTGGAGAAGGGTGCGGATGGCACGGTCGCGCGCATCGTAGTCGAGAGCGGCAAAGTGGACCTGGTTAACGTGCCGGTGCCGGCCCGGCCCGGCCAACCCGGTTCCGTTGGCGGTAGCGTTTCGTCGTTCACCGTGAAGGAAGGCGCCGTCGTGCTGCCCGCGGCCACCATGGAGAAGAACGGCGAGGTCAAGGTGCAAGTCCTGGCGCCCGAGGTCGTGCTGGCGGACTCCAAGCAGACGAGCAAGTTTGGCGTGGCCGGCGTGGCGTTGGTGCTCAAGCCCGGCGTTCAGGTTCAGTCCACGGAGATTACGAGGAAGTTCGCCCCGGCTGCGTTTAACAAGCAGCATGCGAAACTGATTGCCATGTCGGAAAAGGCCCAGCCGATGGCGGTCAACATGTATAGCGCCTGGTGGTCGTTTGTTGTGTGCGTCAGCGTGACGTTCCTGGTCAGCCTGTTCACGAAGCCCAAGCCCGAGGCCGAATTGAAAAACCTCGTGATGGGCCTGACCACGCTCCCCGACGAAGGGCCGTGTCCGTGGCACAAAAAACCGATACTCTGGGCCGCGGTCGTGGCGGTGGTGCTAGTGGCGGTGAACATCATCTTCTGGTGAGGCAGCTATGGAACAGGAGAAACAAATCCCGATCTGGTTTTTTATTGGCACTCTGCTGGCGGTTTACGGAGTGCTGATCGTTGGCTCAGGTATTTACGGTTGGCTGAATCCGCCGGAGCACAAAGTCGCGCTGTGGGAATACCACGCCGACCTCTGGTGGGGCATATTGCTGGTCATCCTGGGGCTGGTGTACGTGGCGAAGTACCGGCCCTCGCGCAAGACTGCGGACGGCGAGAAGAAAACCTAGCCTCAGCCGGGGTCGGACCACGAGAACACTTGATCATCCCCCCCACGGTGGCATAGCCAATCGCCAAATCTCAACCCAACTGCCATGAGACCGCACATGCTGAGCCCTGCACTGATCCTCTCCTTGGCCCTGTCATCTTCCCCCGGAGCGTTGCCGCAGCCTCAGGAACAGGAGGGCCCGACCCGCCGGCTCGCCGACCTCTGGCGCAAGGAGCACCGGTTGATCGACCTTCATCAGCACATCGACTACGCGGCGGAGCATCTGGCGCGCGCGGTCCGGATCATGGACGCGGTCGGGCTTGGCCTCGCCGTGGATCTGAGCGGCGGCTCCGTCACCCACGAGCCCGGCAAGCCCTCTGAGTTTGAGCGCAACAAACAGCTCGCGGACCGACTCTACCCCGGTCGTTTCCTCCACTATCTGAGCCTGGACTACCAAGGGTGGGACGACCCGGATTTCTCCGAGCGGGCCGTGAAACAAGTCGAAGAAGGGCATCGTTTGGGCGCGGCGGGGCTGAAGGAGTTCAAGCGGTTGGGCCTTTACGTGCGCGATGCGCGCGGCAAACTGATCAAGGTGGACGATCCCAAGCTCGACCCGGTATGGCGGCGCTGCGGCGAGTTGGGGATGCCCGTGTCCATCCACGTCGCCGACCCGAAGGCCTTCTGGCTCCCATACAATCAAGGCAACGAGCGGTGGAAGGAGCTCAAGGACCATCGCAACTGGTGGTTCGGTGATCCGAAGGTCTATCCGCCGTTCGAGGAACTGCTCGCGGCCTTGAACCGCGTGATCGCGCGCCATCCGGAAACCAGCTTTGTCTGCGTCCACTTTGCCAACAACGCCGAGGACCTGGACTGGGTGGAACGATCGCTCGACCAATACCCAAACATGTATGCTGACCTGGCCGCGCGCATTCCGGAGCTGGGCCGACACCCACCGGAGAACGTCCGGCGGCTGTTCATCAAACACCAGGACCGTATCCTGTTCGGGACTGATTTCCAGGTCTATGACCGTTTGATCCTCGGCTCCAGCGGCAACGAACCTCCGCCCACCGACGCGGACGCCCAGGTGTTTTTCGCCAAACACTGGCGCTGGCTGGAGACCAACGACCGCCAGTTCGCGCACATGACGCCGATCCAGGGTGACTGGAAGATCGATGCGATCGGTCTGCCGGCTTCCGTGCTGCGCAAGATCTACTTCGACAACGCCCGGAAGCTGCTGGCTCGCTCGTTGCCGCCGCCCGTAATCCAGGCCCCGCGTGCCCCCCGTGATTTCAAGCCGAACGGGAACCTGTCGAAAGCCGCGTGGCAACACGCCCCGCCCGTCAGGTTGGAATACGCCTCCTTGGACGGTTCAGCCCGACCGGAGATCTCGACCACGGTTCGCGCTCTATGGTCGGAAAGATACCTGTACCTCGGCTATGAGTGCCCGTTCACCACCCTGACGGTTTTCGATCCGCCCGTGCTGAGCCGAAAGCGCTACGACATGCGCCAGCCAGGAGTCAGCCTGTGGGATCGCGATGTGGTCGAGGCCTTCATCAACGCCGACCCGCAGAACCTCGGCCACTACACGGAATACCAGGTCGCACCCACCAACGAGCGCCTCGACCTCAGGCTGCAGCTCCCCGACCGTGACTTCGGCTGGGGCAGCGGTTTCGAGACGGCCGTCAGGGTCAACCCGCGACGCCGCGTGTGGACGGCCGAAATGCGCATCCCGCTCACGGCTCTGCGCGAGGCCAGACCCGGCGCCGGCACCCGCTGGCGGATCAACCTCTTTCGCTGTGACCGGGCGCACGACGCATTCCTGGCGTGGAACCCCACGCTCACCAAAACCTTCCACACGCCGGAACGATTCGGCGTGCTGGAATTCACCGGCCCGTGAGGCCCCGTCGCCGCCGGAGGAGGCGCGCTTTCCTCCTCTCGGTGCCAGACGCCGGCCGGCGATCCGTCGGCCAGGCCAGGCTCACCAACCAGGCGGCATGCCTGGCTTCAGGACGACACCGGCAACTCCCGCAAAAACGCCGCGCTCTCCTCCGGCGGCGTCGGGTTGATGTAGAACCCCGTGCCCCACTCGAACCCGGCAGTGTGCGTCAGCCGCGGCAGAATTTCGATGTGCCAGCGGAAGTCCTGGTCGATCGTGTCCCAGTAACCGCTGCGTCGGTGACCGGTGCGGGAGGGCGCGGTCTGGATGATCAAGTTGTATTGCGGTTGGTCGAGCGCACGACTGAGTTTGGTCAAGGTCACCTTCAACGCGTCGGCCAGTTGCCGGATCTCGTCGCGCTCCAGGCTGGGGTAATCCGCCGCCTGCCGCTTGGGCAGGATACACAACTCAAACGGAAACCGCGCGGCGAACGGGCAGAAGACCAGGAAGCCTTCGTTTTCGAACACGACGCGGCGGCCGTCGCGCTGTTCCTGCCGCAGGATATCATGAAACACCGAGCGCTCTTTCCGCAGGTAGTAATCCCGGGCGCCGGCAAGTTTGGCCTTGACGCGGCGCGGGGTAACCGGGGTGGCAATCAACTGGCAATGCGAATGGCTCAGCGAGGCGCCCGCCTCGCGACCGACGTTCTTGAAAGCCAGGATGTACCGGAACCGCACGTCGCGCTGCAGATCGATCATCCGTTCCTGGCACGCCCTCAGGGCCAGGGCAATGTCCGCGACCGGTTGCTCCTCGATCGCCCGGTTGTGCTCCGGGGTGTCGATGATCACTTCGTGGGCGCCGATGCCGTTCATGCGGTCATAGACGCCTTCGGCCTCGCGGTTCATCTCGCCCTCGATCCGTAACGCCGGGAATTTGTTGGGAATGACACGCACCTTCCAGCCCGGCTGGTTCGGTCCGCCACGCTCGCGCGCCGCCCACAACTCCGGCGGCGTTTCGCCCTCATGGCCCGGACAGAACGGGCAGATCATCTTGTCCGGTTCGCTCGGCGGAGCGATGAACTCGTGTGGACGCTTGGCGCGGTCGCTGGCGACAATTACCCAGCCTTCCGTGATGATATCTTTGCGTAGCTCAGGCATGGCCCTCCGTTTGGTTCATAAAGCGCTCAGATGCGGCAGATCATAGCGTTCCCGGCACATGGGTAAAAGTCCAAACTCGAATGGTTGAACACGCCGGGCCTTTGGCCCGTGAACTCGGCCGACTCGCGGCTCACCTTGGATCTGTTGGGCCTAAGGGGCTGGCAGCTCCTTTTCATCCTCGAGGCGGTCCCCGCGCTGCTCTTCGGCATCGTGCTCTGGTTCTGGCTGAAGGACTGGCCACAAGACGCACCCTGGCTCTCGGACCCGGAGAAACAGTACCTCGCCCAGGCTTATGATCGGGAGGTGGCAGAGCAGCGGATCCGCCGACACTAATCTGGCGTGCTCGCTGCTGGCAGCCGGGTTTTTGATGGTCACACTGAAGAGGAGATGAGATCATCCTCGATCGAGAGCCCCGGCCGGAATCCTGACCGGGGCAGTGCCGGCGACGTGCCGGACGGAAGGGTGACAATGACTCAGATGCATAAGAGTACGGATAGGAGTGATATACCCGCCATAGTCCGGAGGACCACTCGGATGGCGACTGCCGTGCTCCTGGCAGGCACAGTCCTGAATCAAGCCGCAGCCCAACCCAATGCCAAACGCCTCAAACGCGCCGAGAGCTTCTTGGGAATCCACTTCGATTTCCACGCCGGGCCAGACTGCACGGCCATCGGCCAGAACACCACCCGGGAGATGATCGAGCAGGTGATCAACCAGGTCCATCCGGACTATATCCAGATCGACTGCAAGGGGCATCCAGGACTCTCCAGTTATCCCACCAAAGTCGGCAACCCCGCGCCCGGGTTTGTCGGCGATCCGTTGCGGCTCTGGCGGCAGGTAACCGCCGAGCGCGGCGTCGCGCTCTACCTGCACTACTCCGGTGTGTGGGACTCCGAGGCCATCCGGCGACATCCGGACTGGGCCGTCCTCAACGCCGACGGCACGACCAATCGCAACGCCACCTCGTTCTTCAGCCCCTACGCGGACAAATTGCTGATCCCTCAACTCCGCGAGTTGGCCGGCGACTACGGAGTGGACGGCGCCTGGGTGGATGGCGAGTGCTGGGCCTCGATGCCGGACTACGGCGAACCAGCGGTCAGAGCATTTCGCGAGGCCACGGCCTTCCAGGGAGTCCCACGCAAACCCGGCGAGCCGCACTGGTTGGAGTTTCTCCAATTCAACCGCGAGGCCTTCCGTAAATACCTGCGCCATTACCTCGCCGCCGTGAAGCAGACGAATCCCGAGATGCAGTTGTGCAGCAACTGGGCCTTCACCGATCACATGCCCGAACCGGTCTGCGCGCCCGTGGATTTCCTGTCGGGCGATTACTCGCCGGAAGACAGCGTCAACTCCGCCCGCCTCTCGGCCCGGTACCTGACACGACAAGGCAAGCCCTGGGACTTGATGGCCTGGAGCTTCACGACGAAGCCGGGAAAAGGCGGTTCGAATCAGAAAACAGCGGTCCAGTTGCAGCGTGAAGCGGCGGTAGTGTTGGCGCTGGGCGGAGGCTTCCAGGCTTACTTCACCCAAAAGCGTGATGGTTCCGTCCGCGTAGAACAGATGCCGGTCATGGCGGAAGTGGCCAGGTTCTGTCGCGCGCGGCAGGCGATCTGTCATCACGCCGTGCCGGTCCCGCAGGTGGCCTTGCTGTATTCCACTGCCGCCCACTACCGTGAGATCAACGGGCTCTTCAACCGCGATCTGTCGAAGCTCCGCGGCACGCTCCAGGCCTTGCTGGAAAGCCAGCAATCGGTCGAGGTCCTCGGTGAACACCACCTGGCCGGCCGCATGGAGGAGTACCCGCTGATTGTCGTGCCCGAGTGCGACTATCTGGAGCCGGGATTCAAACAGGAACTGGTCGCTTACGTCCAACGCGGCGGTAATCTACTGCTGGTCGGCCCTCAGACCGCGGCGCTCTTTCCGTCGGCCTTGGGCTTCACCGCGGCTGGCGCGCCTCAGGCCGAACCGCGGTACTTGGCCCACGCGGGCACAATGACCCTGACGAAAGGCCCATGCCAAGCCGTAACGCTGGGGCCAAAGGCGCTGGCCTTTGGGCGACTCAGCGCCGCCAACCAGGTCAACTCGCCTTCCCAAGCCGCGGCGTCGATCGCCAGATTGGGCCGCGGCCACATCGCCGCCACCTACTTCTCCTTCAGCCAGGGCTACCTCAGCGACCGCTCCGAGACAGCACGGGCTTTTCTGAACGACCTGGCCCGCCGGCTCTTCCCCAAACCCCTCGTCGAAATCAGAGGTTCCCCCGACGTGGACGTGGCGGTAAATCGCATCGGCGGGCGTCTGGCGGTCAACCTGGTAAACACGGCCGGACCTCATGCGGACGTGCAGTCCCCCATCCATGATTCCATCCCGGCATTGGGTCCGCTCGAGATCGCGATACGCACGCCAAAGAAACCCAAGCGAGTCGTACTGGAACCCGGCAGCCAGCCTCTGTCCTTCAAGTATCGCAATGGCGCAACACACCTGACTCTGCCCCAACTGGAAATCCACAGCGTGATCGTCCTGGATTCGACCGCACGATGAATCGTGCCAGCCTCAACTGCGAGGAGGCTGAGGTGCACCTTGTCGCACATCAGGACGAAGAGGCATGACCGACTGAGGGAGCCACGTCGCCCCGCTGCTTCTGCCGAATCAGCATCACCAACCCGCCGGCCAGGAAGCCTGCCGTGAGGCCCGCAATCAGGCCGACCGTCACATTCAGCGGGACGTTCGGGCGCACCGGACGCAAACCTGGTTCGGCGCGATCAGTGATCTCCACCCGCGCTCGGAGAGGAGGGGAACTAGTGGCACTGCGGTAAACGTCCACAACCTTGTTGGCAATCGCCGCGGCCTCGTCTCGATCCTCGCTAAACACGCGGACTTCGAGAAGGCTGGTGTTCCGGAACTGGCGGACAGCGACCACCCGCTTAAGCAGCAGGTAGGCTTCCTCACTCGTCAGCAGTTCCGCCCTGCTGTAGCGCGCCGCCCATCTGCGATCCCCCGCCATCCCCACTGCCACTGCTGCCAGCCAGTTCGAACTCGTGAGTCGAGACGTGATTTTCATAAAGTCGATGCGTTGTATTGCCGCAATGTGCTCCACGACGGACATCTTAGCGGTGTCCCACAGCACGCGACACCAGAGTCCGACCAAACCCATCCAACCCTCGCGCTCCAAAGCGTCCCGGCACTGGTCGCGGAACAGTTGCGCCATCAGCGGGCCATACTCGCGGCGGTGCTTCGCGGGATAGATGGCGAGCAGCCGTTCATAGACCCTGGCCGCGCGCTCTGCCGCTTCGTGGCGCCGCCCCCTCACGCAACCTCCACGTAGATGGTGGCGGCGAATCTCCCGATGAGTTGCCTGGCGCGAGCCGCGCGCACGAGCTTCGCGTACCGCTCCGCCTCGGCCTCGGCCACTCGCCGACCCAAACCCGTCAGGCGATAATAGCGGCGTCGCTCGTCATCCAACTCGGGATCGGGTCGCTCCTCCGACTCCTCGATCAAACGGGCCTTCAACATCCGTTTCACCGTACCATAGAGTGTCCCCGGTCCCATCTTGATCTTGCCCTCGGTCGTCTCCGTGACGCTGCGCATGATGGCATAGCCGTGGCGCTCGCCGTCGGCGAGCGCCAGCAGGATATGGAACACCGCCGGGGTCAAGGGCAGCAGGCTCTCGGGGTGGGGAGTGCCAGGTCTCGTCATGGTCGTCTGCATGGGCCTACTATATCCGTTACGGATACAATTACCGATCGCGGGGCCCGGTGTCAAAGGATTTCTGCGCGGATTTTCAACACCGAACGCTTACCTCGCGAGGTGCCGCATGATGCGCCGGCGCGGGGAGAGGCGAGCTACTTCGGCAAAGTGAGCGCTCGCCCAGCCAGTGGTTTTTTGGTGAAGGTTTGGTCCGGTCACGCTATCTTCTGCGCGTAGGCAACCGAGGATGAGCAATGCGTGATCG
>Ga0315274_10010802_pt1 | contig 13143 bp, 11 predicted proteins | sample YL17G02_20_MG_FD_203700 | JGI IMG/M metagenome (GOLD analysis project Ga0315274, IMG submission 203700) | Sediment microbial communities from Yellowstone Lake, YNP, Wyoming, USA - YL17G02_20 | ecosystem: Environmental > Aquatic > Freshwater > Lake > Sediment | place: USA: Wyoming | collected... | reverse complement strand
TGTTGCCCACCACTGCCGAGCCGCCCACATAGTCGTAGTAAATGACGGGCGTCGGGGATGCGGGGGTGAAAGGATCGTCCAGATCGACCGAGCTCATGTAAGCCACGGGCGTCGTCAGCATGAACATTCCCTTGACCACGTACGTGAACCCCTGCTCGTTGGCGGGGACATTGCCGTAGTCCACGGCGTAGCTCTCGATGGCCGTCGCCAGAGACCGCAGGTCGGACTTGACGCGCGAGACCTTCGAGCGCGTCTGCGCTTCGAGGAAATTCGGCACGGCGATCGCGGCGAGGATGGCGATGATGGCCACCACGATCAGGAGCTCGATCAGAGTGAACGCGAGCGTGTTCTTCCGAGACATGGTTCCCTCCTTACGTCGTGTAGTAACGCTTGCCGGCCGTTTTCTTCCCGGCCGGCGGAGAACACAACCAAAACAACGGACGATACCTATCCCGAGTCCCGAGGGCAACAACATTCCGCCGGCATCGATCTCTTCGCCGCGCGTTTTCAGCCGAACCCTCCGCCAAGCCACGGGAGCGGCGCCGTCGCAGCGCCGGCGGACGTCGCGCCCGAACGCGAGATAGGGGCGGCGTCGGCGGCGCCGAGGGCTCCTCAGTAGTCGAATTCCGAGCCCTGGAGGTCTCCCTTGTTTGTCCGGTAGATCTTGCCCGCCGACCGAGTCCCGTTTGTGGCGTCGTAAACGTTGCCCAGAGCATCCGTCCCTCGCGGGTCCGCCACCATCTGCTCGAACCAGGGAGTGACCTCCATCATCTGAGGGCCGCTCGAGTACATGCACCAGGTGTACCCTTTTTCTCGCACCCTGGGATACATGTCGTCGTAATAGCCGCCGTCGCCGAAAGCGTAGAAGGCCTGATAGAAGTAGGCCGACGCCTCTTCCCGGTTTTCCTGGGTCGTCTTCGCCCCGAAGGGGTCGTACATGATGCTCGTCATGTAGGCGACGGGGGTTGTCAGTTGGCTGTAGCAGACGTCGCGGTGGCCGCCTCCGCCGAGTCCGGTCCTGAAGAGGTACTCGACCATGTCCATGGGCGGGCGGCCGTGGTCGGTGGCGTAGGACTCGAGGGCGGTGGCCATGGCTCGCATGTCGGACTTCACTCGCGACACCTTCGAGCGCACCTGAGCCTCGAGGTAATTCGGCACGGCAATGGCGGCGAGAATGGCGATGATGGCCACGACGATCAGAAGCTCGATCAGCGTAAAGGCTCGCGCAGCGGGCGCTCCCTTTGAACGCCGCCTCTCACTCCAAGACTCCGCGCGCCCGCTCGTCCGCATCTCGCCTCCGATTGCTCTGAACGGCGCGCTGGTTCCTCCTCGCCTATCCAATCTTCTGGTCTGTTTTCCGCGGTTGCTTCTCATCTCTCGTCCCTCCATCCGAAGACGCTATCTGAGCGTCTTTGTGCCTTAATGGTTCGCTGTTGTCAACACCACCAACTTCTGCCAATAGGTCTTCGCTTCCTAGGCCTAGCGGGCGGTTGACAAGGACCTCCTCGGCGGCCCTCCACCACAGATCCGATAGAGCGATCCCCATACGGCACGCTCTCTCAGAAATCCCGCGCCTTGCCCAGAATGGCCTCCTTGAAACGCTTCGGAGCGGAATTCGGCGAAGCGGTGAACCGCGAGACGGCAAGCGGCGAAGAGGACTCGTCCTCCGGCCGGAGAACGTAGAGCCCGCCCGCCGCGGTTGAGAAGGAGAGAACGCCGTCGGGCAGCGCCTCAAGCGTCTGGGCGGCTTGCTCGGGGCGCAGTTGCCTCGCCGAGACCTTCCGGCCGGGCCAAGGGTTGGCGATGCGGCAAGGCCTGCCGAGCAGGCTTTCGATAAGCACGTAACGCACGGGGCCCTTCTTCCCCTTCTCGCTCGACACCAGGAACCCCCCGACGGCGCGCAAGGTGAAGGCGGCGGGCCAGTCGTCGGGCGTCGCTGGGAACACGCGGATCTTGCCCTCGTGGCTCTGGAGAAGCATTTCGTTTACCGCCGTCGCCAAGATGCCCAATGGCTCCAATCCGCACTGGACGAAGGGCAAGGCGGGCGTTCCTTCGCCCTCGGGGAACCCGCCCTGCTTCTCGTAGCGGCAAAGCCGGTCGTAGACGTAGTCGCGCTGGGTGATGACGTCGGCGTCTTTCACGCTGTCGTGGTAGCGCGACAGGAGATACCAGTGGTCGATGTTGTAGAAGAGGCCTTGGGGGAAGTGCTGCAAACGGCGGATCGTGTGCTCGAGGAGTTCTCGGGCCTTGTCGGCCATCCCCAGTCGCGCCGAGACAATGGCGCCGGGAGTGATCGCGCAGGCGCTCGGCGGATGCATCCTGGCCAGGCGCGCCGTCGCTTCGAAATCGGCCGATCCCCTATCGTCCAGACCAACGATGCCCGCGGGGAAAACAAAGGATGTGCCCGCGCCGAAGTGCCCGCAGACCTTCCCCGCGATCTCGGCCTCGCTCTTCGCGTCGTCGATCTTCGGATGGATGGCGCCGTCTTGGAAGTATGCCGCGCCGAAGACTTCGCCGACGCCCGGCAGATTCATCTTCGGCGGCGTCCAGAGGTGACGGAGGACTTTCTCCCATTCCGCTCGTTTGCCGGCGTCGGCGCCGAGGATCTTTGAGGCTTCCAGGCAGGCGCGGAAGGTGGCTTGGATCATGCCATGGTCGGTGATGGGGTTGCGAAACTGGTTTCCCTGGGGAGACTCGTAGGGCTGGGAGGGGAAGATGAAGTACTCGCCCTTCTCCTCGTCCCACTGAAGCGTCTGGAGATAGAACTCGGCGGCGCCCTTCAAGAAGGGATAGGCCTTCTCGCGCAGAAACGCCTCGTCCCCCGTGTAGAGGTAGTACTGCCAGAAGAACCCCGCGATCTGGCTGGCGGGTGTGAAGTTGTTCAGCATGTCGCCGCGGTCCCAGAAACACATGCGACCGGCGAAGTCGTGGCCCTCGCTCCAGAGGAGCGAGTCGTCCGCTCCTCGCATCTTGGCGTGCTCGCGCGTCTGCGGGACCAGACGCCAATATGCGTTCACGTACGGCAAGAGAAGATCGCAGTCGTTCGAGGCGCACACGCTCCAATAGGCTTGCTGCATATTCCAATGGTGCGGCGTGACCCAGTTGCGCACGTCGTGATTCCAGGTCCAGATCCCTCCGTTGAAGAGCGCGGGGTAACGCCCGCGCGAGGAGCTCGCCATGAGGTAGCGCTTGAAGTAGTAGAGGTTCTCGATGTAGTCGTCGCCCAGGCTGACGAAAGAGCGTTTCCAGAAATCGCCCCACCATCTCTGATGCTCCTTCCGCAGCGCCTCGATTCCCTTACGTTCCGAATCGTCGAGAAGAGCGATCGCCGCTTCGACCGGATCGTCCGACTCCTCGGCCGTGGCGGCGGCCAGCAGAATCGTGAAGTCTTGCCGAGGGGCGGCTTGGACTTCGATCTCGGCTCGACGGCGGCTGACCTGCCGCGGCGAGGAGGGGCCTCCAAGGACCCGGCAGGCCATCGCGAAGTCCAACCCCTCGGAGGTCTCGCGGATAAGGATGTCCTTGCCGCGAACCTGAGCCGCCGCGTTTCCGAGGCCCATGGCCGGATCACGCGAGATCCCGCCATACCAACCGGGGAAAGCCCGGCTCCCCCACCGGGTCAGGCCGACGCGCGCCACGGCGCCGTCTTGCAGGTCTCCCAGACCCTCGCTGCGACACTGCAAAGCCAGGACGTTCCCGTCAACCCGGACCCAGGCCTCCACGGAGACCTTCAAGAAGGGCGTTTCGGTTCGGAAGGACGCCGTCGCCGCGGGGAGAGAGAGCCTTCCCTCGAAGTCCTTCAGGTAGAGCCACTCGAAGCAGGGCGCTCCGAAGTCAAGCGTCAGCCGCCCGCAGGAACGCAACACCATGCGAGTCTCCGCGTTCGGGTCTCCGAAGGTGTCGCTCTTGTTGATCTGCATGAGGATGCCCGTGGGGCTCGTCCAGACCATCCCGCCGAGATCGCCGTTCCCGATGGGCAGACCCTCGTATCCTTCCGTGGGCGGGGAGAGGTAGACGATGTCGTGTTTGGAGACGTAGGCGCCGGAGTCAACCTGGAGCGGGACCTTTGCGCGAGGTGGGTCCGCGTCGCGCGCGGGATCGGCGTCGCTCGCCGCGCCGGTCAGGCCTGCGACGGGGCAGGCAAGAAGTGCGATGCTGGAGATCAGGTTCCTGGGGTTCATCTCTTGGATTCTCCTTTACAGGCTTCACTCCGCGCTGTCGTGCGTATGCCTCGGGTTGGCGGCCCGATCCCGTTGTTCCGTCGGACGCCTCGTTCGGAGTTCAACCTTCGGGTTGCGCGATACAAACTGAAGTCTGAACTCTGAACTCTCCATCGACGCGGTTGCGCGGTCTCAAGGACGCCGATCCCGCTTGCACGATGTGGGCGGCGACGCGCTCGGGAATCAAGGACTTCAGTCTTCCCATGGCCCGAAGCGGAACACCGAGCCGCCGCCCGAGGCATGCTCGATCACGGTCATGGCGGCAACGTCTCGGCGGGCGGCGCAGAACGCCTCGATCTCGCACGGCGTCATGACCATGAAGGCGGTCGAAAGAGCGTCCGCCTCCGCAGCGCAAGAACAGCGCGCCCAAGCCGAACGGTTGCCCGTGACGGGTCTGCCGGTCCGCGGATCTATAATGTGGGCCCCTTGCTGTTCCGTTCCCGATCCGCTCACGGCGCCATGCTTGAGAAGAATTCGGCCGACGGCGCCCAGGCTCTCATGATCGCCCCCGACGCCGACGGGCCAGCCCTTCTCACCGGGGGGCGCGCCGATGGCCAGAGCCGTGCTTCCCCCGCTGTGGACCAGGGCGGATTCGATGCTCCACTCACGGAGCGCCTCGGCGGCTCGGTCGAGCGCGTAGCCTTTGCCGATGCCGCCCAGATCGATCGCCGGGCGTTTGGGCTCTCCGTCTGTCCCGCCCGCGGAGAGAGGGCCCTCCGGTGCGTCCGCGGGAGCGTCTTCGCCGGGCAGGAAGCGAACGGTGAACTCCTTGGGGCCATCCTCTCTTTCGCCCGCGGTGAGCTCCAGTCGATCCACTCCCACGCGCCGCCACGCAACCGCGCCGTCCTCGGTCGAAGAGTGGGCCGGGTGCGGCGGAAGGGGCTCGGCGGGCGGGCGGGACGCTCGCGAGACTCCGGGCGGGGCGCCCGCGTTGCCGCTCCGGGGCGCGTTAAGGCCGGAATCCCGCCAGAGCGCGACGAGGGCGCCGACGGTCGCGTCGAACGCGCCGCGCGTTTCCCTGTGCAGACGCCATGCCATTTCCAGGCACTCGAACGCGTCGAAACCGATCCGCGCCGCTTCGCCCGGTCGAAGGCGGTTAATCTGGGAAACGTCGCTGGCCGGATCGTAGCGGCTGAGGAGTCTCTCGATCCGGTCGATCTCGCGGAAGGCGGCCTGGGCGGCCTGGCCGGCGTAGCGGGCCGTCTCGCCGGCCACAATGACCTCGAAGATTGTCGCCATCGCCTCATGGGCAAACCGGTGGCGCTCGCGGCCTTCCCCGGCGGGGCCCAAAGACAGAAAAGCGGCGCCCGCTCCCGCGTTGGGTGGAGTGTCGGGGCGCCGGACGGGCTTGGGCTCCATCGCGCTTTTCCTCCGAACGGAGTTCGACCTCTTGCCCCTGGGATGCTCCTCCAACAGGGACGGGAAGCTGAGTCCACATTAGGAAGAGGGCGGAGCATTTGTCAAGTCGGCCGGGCGCGACTTTTCTTCTTACCTCCAACCGGCGGAATGTGTCATACTGCCCGGCGGCGGGCGTGGGGAGAGGGGATTGTGATTCCAGAGCTGACCTTTGTCCGAGACGAGAAGGTGGCCGGCTGCAGTCATCCGGGTCGGGGCTCGCAGCTTCTGCCGACTCTGGCGGAGATGGCCGCCGTCCACGGCGTCACAGCGATCGTCACCCTCACGGAAGGCGCCCTGAGTCCGGCCCTCGTGGCCGAGGCCGGCCTGCGGTCCCTGCACGTGCCCGTGCCGGATTTTGGCGTTCCGACTTTCGAGGAGGTGGCGAGCGCGGTGTCTTTCATTAATGAGGAGATTGCCCGCGGGGGATGCGTCGTTGTGCACTGCGCCACGGGATACGGCCGAACGGGCACGATGCTGGCCTGCTGGCTGGTGGCGGACGGCTGCGCGGCGCATGAGGCCATCGCCGAGGTCCGGCGTCTGCGGCCCGGTTCGATCGAGACGGCCCAACAGGAGGGGTTCATCCGCCAGTGGGAGGCGTGGTGGAAGGGAACACGGCCTGAGAACCGCGGGTCTCAGGGAGAGTCCTGACTTCTCCCCCGCCGCCCATCTTCCGCGGGAAGGCTTGACTTCCCGCGGCGGATCGCCGATATAGAGAGAGGCTCTCGAGCGGTTCCCGCAGCCTCCCCAATGCCCGCCAGGAAGAGGTCCAGCGATGAAGCCCGAAGAGATTCTGCGTCCCGGTCAGACGGTCCGTTTTCGCGAATTGCCGGCGGGGGCGGGCGCGTTGCCCGACGGGGCCGTCGTGCGGATCGAGAGTGAGGTGGTCCACGTGGCCTTCCCACGAGGCCAGCTGCGCGCGGATCCCGAACGGCTGTCCGACCGCGAAGTCACGATGGTTTGGGACGACCGGGGACGCGAGCAGAGCTGCCCCGTTCTCATCGAGGAGGTCCAGGGGGACGCTTTGCGCGCGAGGATGCAAGTGCAGCAGCGTCGCCAGTTCCTTCGCGTTCCCATTCGTCTTTCTCTGAGGTACGAGATCATCCCGCCCGAGCGCCTCGAGGAAGCCAAGAACAGGGTCCTCAGCAGCGTGCCGGCGCGCGAAGACCTCGAGATCGAGGTCGACCGGTTCTGGCACAGCGACGATCTGGGCGAGAACATCAACCAGCAGTTCTCCCAGATGACGCGCTACGTGGAGCAGCTCGATTCGAAACTGGATTACCTGATTGCCCTGGCCGAAGGCAGGGAAACCGCTCGACCGGTCACCTACGCCGTGCACCTCCTCGACATCAGCGGCAGCGGGTTGGGCTTCCAGAGCAGAGAAGCGATCCACTCGGGCGCGCACTTGCGGATGTGGGTCGAGCTCAGCCGCTTCCCCCTGAGCGAGGTGGCGGCAATCGGCTGCGTGGCGCGTTGCGCGAAGGCCGCCGATCCCGAAAGAGCGGGCCACTACGACGTCGCCGTCGAGTTCACGACGCTCCACGAAGACGACCGCGAGAAGATCTTCCGTTTCATCTCCCGAGCCGAACGGAGAATGCTGCGCGAGCGGAAGGAACTGATGAATCCCTGACGCTTCGCCCATGTCCCACGAATCCCCTGTCACACCCATTGTCCTGAGCGTGGACCCGGGGGAATGCCCTTGCCGAACTGACCTCTACGTTGCGGACCATTTCGAGGAACTCAGCCGCTCGCGAGTCCAGAGTCTCATTCGTGAGGGACGCGTCCGAGTCGACGGCTCGCAGGTCAAGCCGAAGCATTTGCTTCGGGGAGGCGAGCGGATCGAGGTGGAAGAGATTCCCTCCGCCTCCCCCGCTCCGGAGCCGGAAGAGATCCCCATCGACGTCCTCCACGAGGACGACGATCTGATCGTGGCCAACAAGCCGGCCGGCATGGTGGTGCATCCGGGGGCGGGCGTCGACTCAGGCACCCTCGTCAATGCGCTCCTCGCTCGCTACGGGCGCCTTTCAGGCGTCGGAGGACCGACGCGCCCCGGCATCGTCCATCGCCTGGATCGCGGAACCAGCGGATGCATCGCCGTGGCCCGCACCGACCTTGCCCATGACCGGCTGACGAGGCAGCTCGCGGACCGTTCCATGCGACGCACCTACCTGGCGTGGGTTGCGGGCGAGGTGTCGGGACGGGAAGGAAGCATCGAGGCGCCTATCGGTCGGTCGGCGCGCAACCGCACGCGCATGACCGTCACCCGCCGCTCCGGCCGGGCCGCCGTGACTCACTGGGAAGTTGTGGCGCGCGCGCCCGGGCTGACGCGGCTCCGCTGCCGCCTGGAGACCGGCCGGACCCACCAGATCCGCGTCCACCTCGCGCACGTCGGCCATCCCATTGTGGGCGACCCGGCGTACGGTCTATCCGCACGGGAGATGAGGATGCGGATCCCTCCCGGCTATCCCACCATCATCCGCGCGTTGAGTCGGACCGAGCGCCCGCTTCTCCACGCTCACCGTCTGTGTCTGAACCACCCGACGTCAGGGGCGTCCATGGAGTTCGAAGCGCCTCTTCCGGAGGATTTCCTGGCTTTCGACCGCGCCCTCGAGCCCTTCACCGAAACGATTCCCTCGCCCCATCCGTACGCAGGGCGCCCGTGAACGCGCAATCGGAGCGGATCAACTCAGCCGTTCGAGGTCGGCGTTGACCATCATCTTGACGAGTTCATCGAATCGCACCTTTGGTTTCCAACCGAGTTTGCGGCGGGCCTTGGTGGATTTGCCTTGGAGGGTGAAAAGCTCCGCCGGCCGTTTGAAGGAGGGATCGATGTAAACGTGGCGCCTCCATTTCGGGATGCCGGCGTGTCTGAAAGCGGCGTCGAGAAAATCGCGGATCGAGTGCGTCTCGCCCGTCGAGACGATGTAGTTGTCCGGTTCGTCCTGCTGCAACATGAGCCACATCGCTTCGACGTAGTCGCCCGCGAAACCCCAGTCGCGCTTGCTGTCCAGATTGCCGAGACCGATTCTGTCAAGAAGCCCGAGTTTAATGCGCGCCACGCCGTCGGAGATTTTCCGCGTGACAAACTCCTTGCCGCGGATGGGGGACTCGTGGTTGAAGAGTATCCCGTTGGCGCAGAACATGCCGTAGCTCTCTCTGTAGTTGTTCACGATCCAGTAGGAGTAAAGCTTGGCGATCGCATAGGGACTGCGAGGGCAGAAGGGCGTGTTCTCGGTCTGCAAGCCGCCCCGGTGGCTGTTGCCGAACATCTCGGAAGTCGAGGCCTGGTAGAACCGCGCCGAGGGAGCGAAGTTCCGGACGGCTTCGAGCAGCTTGACCACGCCCGTGGCGTTGACCTCGGTGGTCAACACGGGCTGGTCCCACGAGCTGCCGACAAAGGACTGAGCCGCAAGGTTGTAGACCTCGTGAGGGTGAGCGAGGCGGATGGCCTTCGTCAAAGAGGCCTCGTCGGTCATGTCGCCTTCCACGCAGTCAACCCCGTCGGTGACGCCTAGGTAATCCAGATTCGCGAACGCGTAACGCGTGCTGCGCTGGACGAATCCGTAGACCGTATAGTCCTTCTCCAGAAGCAGCTTGGCGAGGTACGCCCCGTCCTGGCCGGTGACGCCCGTGACGAAAGCGGTCTTCTTCATCGGCATGATCTCCTCATGGAAACAAGGAAGCGCGCGCCGGCGCCCCGTGCAACGCGCCGTCGACCGACCTCCCCGCGCGCCCTACTTCGCGAGATTCTCGATCCGAACGCGAACCGTGCTTTCGGTGTAAGGTCCCAAGGCGTCCGGATCAACCCGCAAGAGAATCTCGCCGAGGTTCGTCACGCGCTGGGGTGGTTTGCCGGCGTAGACCATCTGGGAACGCGTGCGCCCGATGTGGACCAGAATGGCTCTCTTCGAGAGAAACGCCGCGTCCCCCACGGGAATGAAGCGGATCCGATCGCCCGGACGGCCGAGGAACCCGGAGGGATGCCACGCGCCGTCGGCGGGGAATTCCACCGTGACCGACTCGCCTTTTTCGACAGCCTTTGCGGGTTCCGGCTTGGGCGCCTCGGGAATCTGCTTCTTCGGACAACCCGCGAGCGCCAGCGCGCCAAACAAGGCGACTCCGGCGAGGCGGTGTCTCCAAATCCGGGCAAGGGGCGTGTCGGCTCGCATTTCCGTTGCCTCACGGGGAGGATGGTTCGGGAACTCGCTTGATGGCGACCTTCTTGATGACGGGCGGGTCCACGGGTTTTGTTGGCTCAGGGGGCGGCCCCTCAGTCATAACCGTTTTCGCCGACTCGATCTTCCGGACAATGTCCATGCCTTCGACGACCTCGCCGAAGATCGGGTGTTTGCCTTGGAGATGGCGGCATCCCTCGGCGCTGAAGGTGACGAAGAACTGGCAGCTCCCGGTGTTGGGGGGGCCGGCGTTGGCCATCGCCAAGAGGCCCGGCTTCGAGTAACGCAAGGAAGGATGGAACTCGTCCCGGATCATGAATCCCGCATTGTAGGCTCCCGTATCGTTCGCGGAGCCGGTCTGGAACATAAAGCCCCTGGAAATGCGGAAGATCTTGCGCCCGTTGTAGAGGGGCTTCTTCACCATCTGCCCGGTTTTCGGATCTCGATAGGCCTTTTTTCCCTCGGCAAGATCGATGAAGTTCTGTGTGGTGACCGGCATGCGGTCCGTGAAAAGGCGCGCGGTGAAATTGCCCAGAGACGTCTCAAACACGGCGTAGGTTCCCGGCGAAAGGGAGGGTTCTTTCGCCTTCGCGTCGGCTTCGGGGACGGGCGCGGCGGGCTTCTCCTCCTCCGCCGTCTGCTTCTTCGCCTCCCCCGTTTCGTCCTTCTTCCCCGCCGGCTTCTCTTCCGTCATGGTTTCCTTGCCCTTCCCGGAGACTTCCGACTCGGCGAGCGCCGCCGTAAGAAGAACCGCGCTCACAAGCATCAGGATGGCGATAGCGCCCGGCCAAAAGGTGGTCTTCATCGTCCTCCTCTCCTCCTTCGGCGCGCCCGCGAACGCCGCCCCTTCACACAGAGCGATGCGTGCAGGCGCGAAATCCGTTGTCCGAATGCAGCGAACCGGCGCGCCACCCGGCAACGGCGTCATTGTGCAGTCCCGCGCAACGCCTCGCAAGGGAAAAGGGGCGCCCCGTCCCAAGTGCAAACCATCTGCCCGGCAGCACGGGTTCGTGTCCCCGGGGCCTTGGTCGCGTCGCCTACTGGGTTTTGACATCTCGGCCTTCCAGGCCGTCCTTCGAGCCGTCCTGGGACTCGGACATGCACCCCCGGGAAGACGCTCCGTGAGACATGAACCGCGGGCGGCTTCGGCTGAACGCGGCGCGTCACCCACTCGCCGCGCGCTCGCAGTACTCCCGGAGCAGGCCCACGTAGCAGCGGTACGTCTCCAACGACACGTCGGGCGGCGTCTGGTGGTCCACGGAGGGGATGAATCCGCCGGTCTTCATCGTGGGCAGCAGCCGCTCGAATTCGCGTCGCATGGCCTTCTCGCCCCTCTTCATCACCATCTTGTCGAAGGCGCCGATCATGCGGAAGTCGGGGTGGTCGCGCCGGATCTGGGCCACGTCCACCCCCGCCATGCGTTCCAGCGGCAGGATTCCTTGGATGCCGACCTCCTTGAGCCAAGGGATCAACGTCGTCACGTCGCCGTCCGAATCGACCATGGGGAGAATGCCGCGTTCCGCGAGGGCGGGAACCAGGCCGCGGTAGTAAGGCGCCAGGAACTCATCGAAAAGAGCCTTCGAGCACATGGGACCGTGGTTGTAGGACATGTCCTCGGCCAGGGTCATGAACTGGGGCGCGCAGACGCGGCAGAAATCGTCCACAACCCTGAGATTCCACCCGAGCAGATCCGAGTTGATCTGATGCATCAGCTCCGGATCCTCATAGAAAGTGAGGAGGTGGCGTTCGATGCCGAGCAGAGTCCGGGGGAACCAGAAAAACCCGTCAAGCGTCATCCAAACGACGGCGCGGCCCTCGCTCTGCCAGCGCGCCCACTTCGCCAGCTCCCGGTTCCGGGTCAGATTGGGGGCGGGATAGAGATGAGGACGGACCTTGAGGTAATCGTCCATGCTCTCGACCACGCCCTCCCCGTGCTTTGCGGCGTAGGGAAACATGGCCCCCCGGGGAGCGACCCAGAGCTGGCGGTAGCAGTCCAGTCCGAGATGCTCGCGAACGTTGCGGACGCGGCGCGACAGTCCCTCGCCCTGCCAGCGCTCGAGCGTCAGGTTCCACCACCCGGCCCACTCGATCATGGGAAGGCGGTCCGCCAGCTCGAAGTACATCACGGCCCGGAAACGGCGCGCGTGATTGAGACCGCGCACGAAGCGCGGCGCGCTCCGCGTCCGCCGCCGTTCGGGCGAGGGGGCGTTTCCCCGGGCACGGTCCGACCTCACGCGCTTCACCGGCGGCGCTCCATTCGGAACGGCTCGAAGAAGGCGTCTTCCTCGCGGACGCGGCTACTGGTTGAAGAGCTCTTTGTTCGTCGCAATGATGTTGCCCTGGGAGCGCGTGCCGTTCGTGGGATTGTAGATCATGTCCGCGTAGTACTCCTTGCCGCGGCCCACCCAATCCCAGTGCGTCACCCAATCCACGGTGATATCCCAAACCATGTCCGGCCCGGGGGAGTACACGGCGTACTTCGTTCCGAAACGGCCGGGGTCGGCCTGGTCCCAGCTGCTATTGTATGGGCTGTCAGCCGCGTAGCCGTAAGGCTGATGGGTGGAGGGCGCCCACTGGTCGAAGTTCTGGCCTTCCACAAAGGGAAACGCGTTGATGGGGATAGAGGTCATGTAGGCGACGGGCGTCGTCAGTTGAGACCAGCTCTTGTTTTCGTCAGTGATGTAGTCGGTCGGCGCCTTGATGTGATCCACCATGTAGGACTCCAGCCCCGTCCGCAGGCTGCGCATGTCGGCGTAGCAGCGGCTGACTTTCGAGCGCACCTGCGCTTCCAGAAAGTTGGGCACGGCGATGGCTGCCAGGATGGCGATAATGGCAACCACGATCAGCAGTTCAATCAGCGTAAACCCTTCGCATCTTTCTCTCATGGCGATTCCCTCTCCTCTCTGCTTGTCTGCCGCGTCGTATGACGGGCGGCCTCTCCGGCCGCGCTTTCAGCCCCCAAGCTGCTGCGGGATGCCGGGGAAATCCCCCCCGATTCGGGCGATGTTGCCGCGGCTGCGCGTGCCGTTCGTCGGGTCGTAGATCATGTCGCAGGGATGCGCCGGCCAGGAATAGTCGCCCTCGTAGGTGTGCGCGACATAGGTCGGGTCCTTCAGAACGAGGTACGGATAGTGGGCGATCCAGGAGTTCTTGCGGACGGGACCGAAGCTGAGTGCGACATAGCCTTTTCGCAGGAAATCGGCGTGGTACGTTTGGGCCCAAACGCCGTCATAGGTGAGGTACTGGTAGGTGCGCTTGTAGTCCTCGCGCAGGGTCCACGGGTTCACCTCGTTTCCGGCGGGGGTGAAAGGGTCCTCGAGGTCAACGGACGTGATGTAGGCGACGGGCGTGGT
>Ga0315274_10010801_pt1 | contig 13144 bp, 11 predicted proteins | sample YL17G02_20_MG_FD_203700 | JGI IMG/M metagenome (GOLD analysis project Ga0315274, IMG submission 203700) | Sediment microbial communities from Yellowstone Lake, YNP, Wyoming, USA - YL17G02_20 | ecosystem: Environmental > Aquatic > Freshwater > Lake > Sediment | place: USA: Wyoming | collected... | reverse complement strand
CCGGTGATTTACCCAGGCACGACCAGCACCCCGGAGCAACCGGGCAAGGCGCCGTCGGACGCGGTTGTGCTCTTTGATGGCGGGGACCTGTCGCAGTGGGCGGCCATGGACGGCAATCCGACCAAATGGGTGGTTAAAGACGGCGCCATGGAGTGCGTGCCCGGCAGCGGGTACATTCGCACGGTGCAGAACTTTGGCGACTGCCAGCTCCACGTCGAGTTTGCCACACCGGCGAAGGCGGAGGGCTCAGGCCAGGGCCGCGGCAACAGCGGCGTGTTCCTCGGGCTGGACCGCTACGAGATTCAGGTGCTTGACTCGTACCAGAACCTCACTTACGCCGACGGTTCGGCCGGGTCGATTTACGGTCAGTATCCACCCTTGGCCAATGCCTGCCTGCCGCCGGGCCAATGGCAGAGCTACGACGTCATCTACACGGCCCCCCGTTTCTCCGCCGAAGCCAAGTTGATCTCGCCCGCGCGCCTGACGATCTTCCACAACGGCGTGTTGATTCAGAACAACGTCGAGCTTACGGGGCCGACGAGTTGGCTCGAACGCGCGCCGTTCAAGCCGCATCCGGAAAAGCAGCCGATCGCGTTGCAGGACCACGGGAATCCGGTCCGCTACCGCAACATCTGGGTGCGTGAGCTGGGCAAAACGGGGAAGAAGGAGTTCACGTTCGCTAATGCCGTGCTCGACCGTTACCTGGGCACGTATGAACGGGGACCCAACGACCGGATCCAGATCACGAGGGAAGATGGCCAGTTGGTGCTGAAGCTTTCCGGAGTGCGGTTCGTCTTGTTTGCCGAGTCGCCAACCCGGTTCTTTGCCAAGACCACGGACGTGCAGTGCGAGTTCCAGTTCACTGACACGGAGAAAGTGGCCGTCGTTACCGTGGGTGAAGGCGGGATGCGGGCAAAGAAACTGTAAGGAGCATATCATGAACCAGACTCTCTTCGTTGCAGTTTGCGGCCTCGCGCTCGGGGTCGGTCGTGCTGTTAACGGTGCGGAAAGCGGGGTGCTCGCGCCTGGGGCGAAACTGGAAAAACTGGCCGGCGGCTTCGAGTTCACCGAAGGGCCGGCCTGCGATGCGCAGGGCAACATCTTCTTCACTGACCAGCCCAACGACCGGATCATGAAGTGGAGTGTGGAGGGCAAGCTCTCCGTCTTCATGCAGCCGGCGGGCCGCGCCAACGGGATGTTCTTTGATCGCAACGGCAATTTGCTTGCCTGTGCTGATGAGAAGAACGAGCTGTGGTCCATCAGCCCCGACGGCAAGGTCACGGTCCTGGTCAAGGATTACCAGGGCAAGCTCCTCTGCGGCCCGAACGACGTCTGGGCGCGGCCCGATGGCGGCCTGTATTTCACCGACCCCTTTTACAAGCGGCCGTGGTGGAAACACGACCAGATGCCGCAGGACGGACAACACGTGTATTTTCTGTCGTCCGACCGGCAAAAGCTGGTGCGCGCGGTCAACGACCTGAAGCAGCCCAACGGGATCATTGGCACGCCCGATGGCAAAACCCTTTACGTGGCGGACATTGCCGCCCGCAAGACCTACCAATACGCCATCCAGATTGATGGCGCATTGACCGACAAGAAGTTGTTCTGCGAACTGGGCTCCGATGGCATGACCCTCGACAGCGAGGGCAACCTGTATCTCACCGGCCGAGGCGTGAGCGTCTTCGACAAAAGCGGCAGGAAGATCGAACAGATCGACGTGTCCGAGCCTTGGACGGCCAACGTCAGCTTCGGCGGCAAAGACAAACAGACGTTGTTCATCACCGCCAGCAAAGGCTTGTATGCCATTCGGACGCGGGTGCCGGGAACCAAGCAAGGGAAGTAGGCCCCCTGCTCGCCCGCACCCTGCAAGGCGCAACCCCGAAGGCCTCGGAGCCAGCCTGCCGTGATCGTCCTGAGACCCTTTTGAACTCCGTGTTCGACGCTTGGGCAACAACCTCAAGGGATCAGCGGTTTGGGCCCATCATCGGTTCGTGGAACCTTTCGCCGGCTCCGCCGGAGTTACATCAACATGCTAACGAGACGTAATAGCCGAGGCACGCCAGCAACGCTGGCCATGGTCTTTGTGGTGGCGACCGCGACCGTGGTGGTGGCGCGCGATCAACCTCAATGGGGCGCCGCCTGGACGCGCAATCTGGTTTCCAGCGAGGTTGGCCTGCCTGATTCGTTTGATCCCAAGACGGGCAGGAACATCAAGTGGGCCGCCAAGCTGGGCAGCGAGTCGCACGCCACACCGGTGGTGGGCGGCGGTCGCGTGTTCATCGGCACGAATAACAACGAACCGCGCGACGCCAGGCGCCAGGGAGACCGCGGCGTGCTGATGTGTTTTGATGAGAAGACCGGCGCGTTCCTCTGGCAGCTCGTCGTGCCCAAGATCAAGACCAGCATGTACTGGGATTGGCCCAACGCCGGCATCTGTTCGCCCGCGACCGTCGAAGGCGACCGCGTGTATATCGTCAGCAACCGCGGGGAAGTGATGTGCCTGGATGCTCGCGGCCTGGCGGATGGCAACCAGGGTCCCTTCACGGACGAGGCCCGACACAGCGTTCCACCCGGCGAAGCACCGGGCGAAACCAGCCAGACCGACGCGGACATCTTGTGGTTGTTTGACCTGATCAAGGAACTGGGCGTCCGACAGCATGACTCGGCGCACGGCTCGATCCTGGTGCATGGCCAGTTCCTCTACGTCAACACGTCCAACGGTGTGGACGACACCCACAGGAAAATCGCGGCGCCTGACGCCCCAAGCCTGGTTGTGCTCGACAAGGCCACCGGCCGGCTCGTGGCCCGCGACGACGAGCGTATCGGCCCGCGGATATTCCATTCCACCTGGTCCTCCCCATCGCTCGCCGAGGTCAACGGACGTCCGCTGATCTTCTTCGCCGGCGGCAACGGTGTCGTCTATGCCTTTGAACCGGTGCCGCCCACGCCACCGCCTGCGGGCGAGGTGTTGAAGCTGAAGAAGGTCTGGCAGTTCGACTGCGACCCCACCGCGCCGAAAGAGGACGTGCACCGCTACAACAGCAACCGTCGCGAAAGCCCCAGCAACATCTTCGGCATGCCGGTCTTCCATGACAACCGCATCTATGTGGCCGGCGGAGGGGATCTCTGGTGGGGCAAGAACGAGGCCTGGCTCAAGTGCATCGCGGCGACGGAAACCGGTGACTGCACGACCACCGCGCTCGTATGGTCTTATCCATTGGCGCGGCATACCATGTCCACACCAGCGGTCTTAGACGGGCTCGTGTTTGCCGCAGACTGCGGCCAGACGATCCACTGTGTCGATGCCCGGACGGGCCGGCCGTACTGGACGCATGAAACGCAGGGCGAGATCTGGGCGTCAACCCTCGTCGCGGACGGTAAGGTTTACGTGGGCACGCGGCGCGGCGATTTCTGGGTGCTCGCGGCAAGCAAGGAGAAAAAGGTCCTGAGCCGCGTGGAAACAGGCAGCCCGATCAGCGCGACCGCGACGGCAGCCAACGGTGTGCTCTACGTGACCACGATGACGCACCTGTATGCCATCGCTCCCAGGGTGCCTTAGGGCGTGAAGGCGCGCCTGCGTTTTGCCTATACTGGCGTGCCGGGGCAGCCTGGTGGCCCCGGCACTGGCCCGCGAGGAAACTTGCGCGATTCCGACGCGGAGAGCTCGTGGTACGGCGAGCCGCTTTACAATTGGTGCGTGCATTTTGACGAACCGGTGCAATCCCCACCCGCCCATTGATGACAGTGGTTTGCCTCCGACTGGAAGGTTTGCCCGGTTCCTGACGGCACTCGGAGAGCTTGACGCAGCCAGCCCGCCTGTTCAAGAGTCGGACCCGACTATGAGAGCTACAACCGTGAAGTGGCTGGTCTCGGCTGGTGGCGCGTTGCTGGTGGCGGGCTGCATTACCCACGAGGAAACGGTCTATCGCGATGTCGAGCGCGCCAAGGTCGAGTTCGAGAACGATACGGCGGCGCGGATCTTCTACGAAAGCCTGAATAAAGCTGGCAGCCGCCAGGGCCGCACGGAGAGCAAGACCGAGGTAGAGTTGCCCATAATATTCTCTGATAAACGCAAGGTGGTTTCCGGGCCGAACGCCGCTTTCAACAGAGCCGTCGAGCAATGCGACACCAACCGGGACGGGATGATTACCGAACAAGAGGCGCGCATTTTTGCTGCCAGCCCACAGAAGTAATCTGACCGCAAGTCGCCACCCCGGGCCGGGCTCCGCTCGCTTGTCCGAACTCGATTGTGGCCGAGAGGGCAGTGATGCTGGCTGGTAACCGGTACGTCACTGGCCGGACCAAACGGCCAATGGACGGCCTTCCTTTCCGGGACGGTTGCGGGTTGGCTATGGGGCGTCCGGCCTTCTCACACAGCGAAAGCCGTAAATGTCGTACCCGAAGCAGACGTCGGCGTAACCGGGGTTTTCGTTGTAACGGTACCCGGAACGACAGTTGTCGGCGCTGAATCGCCATGCGCCACCCCGGACGACTTTAGTGTCGCCACGATCCGGTCCGCGCGGGTCCTTTTGGGGAGATTCCTGGTAGTAGTCCACTCTGTAAAAGTCATTGCACCATTCCCAGAGATTGCCACAGATATCGTAAAGTCCCCACGGATTGGGTTGCTTCTGGCCCACCGGCCGCGGATGTGCGCCCGAATTCCTGTCGTACCAGGCGTACTGGCCCAGTTTCGAGGGGGTGTCCCCGAAGAAGTACGGGGTGGTTGTGGCTGCGCGGCAGGCGTATTCCCACTCAGCCTCCGTGGGCAGCCTGTATCCATTGGCGTCGAAGTTGCATTTCCAGGTATCCAATTCGTAACACGGCTGGAAGCCCTCCAACTGGGAGCGCTTGTTGCAGAATCTGACCGCATCGGACCATCGCACCTGTTCGACGGGGTTTCTCTCGCCTTTCCAGCGGGACGGATTGGCGCCCATGACTCGCTGGTATTGCTCCTGGGTCACGAGGTATCTGTCTATGAGGAATGAACTCACGAAAACCTGGTGCGGCGGCGCATCGACCTGATCTTTATCGCCCATGATGAAGCTGCCCTCGGGCGCCTTCACCATCTCCGCTTTGGGATCGCTCCTGGGCACATTCGAGCTGGCGGCCGGTGTGGTTGTGGCATCGTGGGAGGCCCCGCGGTCACAGCCTTGAAGCAGTGCCAGAGCTCCGAACAGGAGCACTGCCACTGGAATGCGGTATCGCACAACTCTGTTGTGTGATCCGAAGGTGAGTGACTGCGGCCGGGAGCGCGGGATCATAGCGAGGCCAGCCGCGTCAGTAATTGGGCCAGATCTCGTAGCCGTCCGGATTTCTAAGACACTGCCGGCAACGTTGTCTGATCTGTTGGGCCAATTCCACGGCGTTGGCTTGGTTCACGCAACCATAGCCGGCCTCCTGGAACAGTCTTCTGGCGATCACATGACATTGGGCAACCACGTAATCCTGAGCGCCGCCCATGTCCCGCCATGCTTTCAGGAGATCCAGGTAGGCCGGCAGGTTATGCGGGTCTTTCCGGCCAGTAAGGGCGACGGTCTTCCGGGCCAGTTCACCGGCATAGGCCAGCGATTTCATGTTTTCCTTTTGCACGTTGTACTCCTCCGGAATCTGCCGGGCAATCTCCCCCAGTTGGTCAAGGAACGGTTTTAGATCAGGAGCAGTGGCTTCCGCCGCTCGAAGGAACTTGATCGTGTCGTCGGCGAAGCGCCGGTACTCATCGATCCTGGCCACGTGTTGCTGAACAAAGTAGGCCATATCCTCAACTGCCTCGTTGATATAGTCTTTTTTCTCGACTTCTTCACCGGACTCAAAGACCGCCTGGATGGCTTCCGTGCAGCCACAGGTGCAGGCGCGTCGAACGCCGGCGCTCCCCCGGCGGTGATGCGTGCGCAGTTTGCGACCGCCAGGGTCAAGCAAGGCATCGCACGTTTGCCTTCCCAGCGTCGCCTTCAGGATGTCCGCCGGCGTCGAGACCGAGAGGGGCGTATGGTCGCCTTCGAGGAAATAGATGATCGATTCGTCCTGCGGCGGCACCTTCTTGCTGAGGTGATAGAAAGCGCGGTCCCCGTCGAACCATACCGGGTAGTTGTACGAACCAGGCACACCACGCCAGATCTGCCCCTTGGACTGGCGGAAGGCGAAGGTGGTTCTCACGCCCGCCTCGGACAATTGGGTTTTCCAGGTCGCCGGAAACGGCCTTTTCCACTGGATCGCCACATCTTTCTCCAGGTAAGCGGGCGTCAACGTTGCCCGGTGCCAAATGCCTGGCGCCCCCAGGGCCGCCAGGTAAAGGCCCTGTCCGTCGTTCTCAAAATCAAGCGACTCGATGAGCCGTTTGCCTTGTTGGCCATCGGCCAACCTGAGCTGCAGCCGCTGCTTCCCCAGCGGCCAAGTCATGACCAGCACGCGGTCCTCGCCCGCCAACAGACCCAGGAAGAGATTCTCCGACGGGATACAAAGGGTGTCGGCCGATGGGTACGCGGCGGCGCGGAAGATGAGGTCGTCGCCGATGAAGGCCGGCACGATTCCACACTCGATGGGGCTCAGCAGCCTGATCCCCTTCATGGGCGCCGCGGGCTTGATGTCCACAATCTCACCCTTCCCGAACGAGAAGACGGCGGAAAGATTCGTTGTGCCTGGGGCGGAAAAGGAAACATCGAGGGCTACTTGGTCGCCGGCGTTTCGCAGGATCTGACAGTGCCTGATGGTCGTCGGCTTTGTCGCGGTCTGGAGGGGGACCACTTCCGCGATCTTCCTGCCATAACCGTTCGATCCCGCCGGAGGGCCACTCGGTTCAGTGGCGTCAGTCTTCGAGTAGATCACGACCCGACCGCGGGCAGACCAGAATACCGCGGTCAAGCTGCGATTTTCCACCACGGCGTCTCCGGTGAACGAATAATCCCTGCCGTAGTACCCCGGGTCGGACGCGGCCTTGGAAGGGTCAGCTTCAAGCATCAGGAGATCGGTGGGCACCGGCCTCCAGCCCGCCCTGGCTTCAACCGCGACCGACCCGCCAAAGGGCGCGGAGGTGTCCAAAACCAGGAGATTGGTGGAGCCTTCAACTCGTCGGTCTGCTGACAGAGCAGCGGTGGCCACCAACAGAAAGAGGAACGCCGGTGTCGGCCACGGCCATCCACGCTCAGTACTCATGAGGGGATGCTCAGGGTTCGAATTACGCAGCGCAAGTCTTTTGGCCGCTCACCTTCGTTGTCTCGCGAACAGGTATGCCCGGCTGACGCAACGCCAGGCGGGCTATCACGGGTTCATTCGCTGGAATTTGATCCGCCGAACGTAGCCATAGTTGCTTTCCACAATGATCAGATGGCCGAAGGGATCGGCGATGGCAGAGCGGACGCGGGAGACCTTGGCCACGGCCGGGTTGAGGCAAAACCATTCGCCATCCCCGACCCGATAGTTATTGCTGTCGCTGCCATTGACCCAACGGTGGATGATGCCGGCCGGATCTACGTACCAGATGCGATTGCCAGGGCTATGCTCGCTGATGAAATAGCCGCCGTTGGGCAGGAAGGCGACCGAACGCGGCAGAATCAGCCCGGTTTCCAGGGCGGGGAATCCGTCGCCGCCGCCGGTTTGGGTTCCGTTGCCTGCTACGGGAGTGAGATTGCCATTGGTGTCATAACGATAGATGAAGTTGGCGTTGCGGTCGCTAATGTAAAGGTCGCCCGTGCGCTCATCGCCCACCATGTTCCCGAGGTTGCCAAAGCCGGTGCGCACGACGGTTATCCCATTGGCTGGCGTCCATTTGTTCAAGGTCGTGACATTGGCGCCGATGGCGGGGCCGGAGCCAAAGTAAACCACGGATTCGTCGCTTTTCATCCAAAGAGCGCGACCGTCTCCCATGGTGTTGGTGGAGCTGAAAAGGGTGGTCATGATGCCGTTGGTTTGGATTTTGCGCACTCTGGCGTTGTCGGTGTCGAAGACGTAAAATACATCATTGGCGCCCAACCATCCGCCGTTGGGATTATTCAGGTGGAGGTTGGTGGCGTAATCCGGGCCGTCTCCATTATAGCCGGCAGTGTGGGTGCCGGCATAAGTATAGATGCGTCCCTCCGGCGTGACCTTGAGCACGGAAGAGCTACGCTGATCCACGATCAATACGTTGCCGCGCGAATCTCCAAAGGCAATGTGCGGACGGGAGAGGCAGGCGTTGGTGGCCCATCCGCCTTCGCACTCGGGCAGCCACTGGTTACTCTCGTCATTCTTCAAGCCGCGGCCTGCCACCGTTTCGAGGACGCCGTAGGATTGCAGCAGGTTGGTATAATGGAACGAGGTGTTGGTGGAGATGTCCACCGCCAGCAACCGGCAGAATGTGGCGTCTGCGGCCAACTGCACGTGGGCGCCACCAAGCGAGTTGGAGGTGAAGTAATTCTCTCGCGGTTGCCACGGGCCATCGAGGTTCGTGGCGGTGAGAACGCTAACGACACCAGCACTGTAAGCATTGGACCAGGTCACGCTGCCGGCAGGGCTGGCGGAACCGATGTCAAAAGGTGCGGAGACGGCTCGGCAAACCGCCAGCGCGAGAATCACACCAGATCGATAATGCATGGCCCCGTGTGGTACCACAAAGGCTGGTTTTCAGTGGGCAAATCAAGGAACTTGCACACCCACACGATAGAAAAGAGTGGCAGCCGGGTTGGTTTCACTGAGAGTCATCAGCCCGCCAGCGCCGGGAACGCTGGTCTGGGTGGGCACGTTGGACCAAACGCCATTCGCCAGGTTGGTTGCATAGAACAGCGTGTAACGCCGGTTGATGGAGGAGAGAAAAGTCGCGGCGGCTGTGAATCCTTGGGGGATGGACTCGATGTGGAAACAGGAGAGCGCGTCCGTCGGATCGGTATCCGCCACGTATTCCTCAGCATTGTTGAATCCGTCGTGGTCAGGGTCGGCAGTCGCCAGGCCAGAGGCAGTCGGATTCAAGCCATACTGTTGGCTCCAACCATCCGGGATGCCGTCCCCGTTGGAGTCGGCACTCGGCAACAAAAGCTCGTAGGCGCCGATGTCAAAGCGTGCCGTGCCGTGGCCTTTGCCGTCCAGCGGGCGGGGTAGTCGCTCGAAGTCATTGGTGACCGTGGCGTTCAAGTCGTTGGTAACCGCGTACAGCAGCCGCTCGGCATCCACGAACATCGTGTTGGTGGTGGTGACGATTCCTGGAGAGCCGCCCGCATCAATGCAGGGGGAATTGGAACTCGGGTGATAGTCTCTGGCTGCGGCCTTCACAAACAGCGGGTCCACGCTGATATTGCCCGGTCCCCACTCCACCCTGTATTTGGTGTTGCTGCCGCTATAGATGCTGTTGGTGCCGCCCTGGATGTTGCAGTAAGAGACGCCAACCCGGAATTCCTGGAACGGGGCGCCCGCCGCACCGGACACATCAATCGCATGGTTTCCGTTCCAAATGATGCAGTTGATCACGGTGGCCCTCCCGCTCAAGGCGGAAAGGCAGTACGGGTACGTAATTCTGCTCTGGTGGTCGAAGAGTTTGATGGCCGAGTTGACGCCGATAAAGGTGTTGTTGACGATCATGGCATCGCACCCGTTTTGGATCGCAATGCCGCCGCTGGGGAAACTGTAACTCGAATTAATGGGGTAAAACAGATTATTGAACACGATGGGACAGCAGGTATCCCGCAGCACGATGGCGTGGTCGGTGCTGCCCAGAAGCAGGTTGCCGTAGATCAGCGCCGAGCATCGCGTCGGGTGAATCCGATCGTCATAGGCCGGCACATCAAACACATTGCCTCGCACCACCGGGTTCGGCAGGCCATACAGGCTGCTCTCCCCGTACAGCTCAACATCGTCGTTGTCACCGGTTTTGCCGATGAAATAGCAGTTCTCCACCAGCACGTAGGCGTAGCGGGTGTTGACCCCCTGCCCAATGTAACGAAACTGGCAGCCCCGGATGTTGGCTGACGCCGGTCCCCGATGCACGGGATCATCCGAAAAGATGCCGATGGCATCGCCTTCCGGGAGCGTCCCTGCGGCATCGTAAAGATCGGTGAAAATGCATCCTTCCAGGTCGAGATGGCAGGCCAGGGCCACGACGGCTTCAAAATAGGTTCGCGGCCCGATGTTCATCGGGTAGTCGCAATTAGTGGCGTAGTACGCGTACTTATGATCGCCCGCACAGTCGGCATATTGGATCGTGCAATTGCGCAACAGGCTGTCCGCCGCATCCACAAACATGATCCGCTCCCAGTTCAAATCGCCCGGATGCCGGGTGAACGAGATCGGCTGGTTCGTGGTTCCGTCGGCCACCAATCGGCCGTTTACCGTGATGCCGCAGTTCTTGCGCAGCCGCACGGTCACCCCCGGCTCAATGGTCAGCGTGACGTTGCTCGCCACGGTGATGTTGTTGGTGACAGTATAAATCCCGTTGGTGGCAAACCAGGTGGTCTCGGCCAGGATGGCGCCGCCAACGCCATTGGTGATCGATGGAGGCGCCGCCACGGTTTCCAGATCGAGCTCCGCCACCTGGATGAAGTCGCTGCTGGACAAGCCACCATTGATCCCCATGAGGGGCAGGGCATGCGTGCCGGCGGAGAGCCGGTTGGCAGCCGGCCCCAGGTCAAGGGACAGCGCCGGGGTGGCCGCCCAGGCGTTCGCCTGGCCGAGCAGGATCAAGGCCAGCAATGAAGTCATGGTCATGGTTGTCTTCATGACAGGGTCATGGCAAAATGCACGGTTCTGTGGTCGGTTTCGGAATTCGCGGTGACGTTCGTGGCGTCAGTCTGTCATTTCGAGCGGCAGATTGACAATCTTGACGTGTTGTCGGTGGCGAAAATCTCATCCGCTTCTGAACGGTAACTCGGAACAACTCGACAAAACTCCGTCACTACCCCGGCACGACTTGCTGAAACGCAATTGGCAGTGCGTTTGGGATACCCGGCCTGCTTCGCCCTCTCGGCCTCCGTTTTGCTGTCCGTTGCGGACGAATCGCCCCCTATCTCCTTACTGCCCCGATGGTTAGAATTGGAGCCAATGGCCGGGATTGAACCGGCGACCGACGGTTTACGAAACCGTTGCTCTACCGCTGAGCTACATTGGCACCCGAAGCCTGATAAATAAGGGAAACCCTGTAAAATCGGGCCGTTTCACTACAGGACAGAGGATACTAGATCGGTCGAATTGATGCAAGCAGATGCAGAGATTTGCTCAAAAGTGAACCTGCGTGAGCAAATCCTTGAGCAAATCGCAGCCTCACAGGACAGGAACGGAGGACGGGTTCTTCCAAGTGCGGATGTGGAGGTTGTCCGTCTCAATGTGCTCTCCCGCCACATAACGCTCGAACTCGCCGCTGTTCGGGTCAGCGTCCTTTTTGACGAACCGCACCACGTCACCGAACTTCACCCGCCGCCAACCGGATTTATTTTTGGCGGTCGCGGCGGTTGGCTTCACGGCGGTCGTGCTCATCCTTTTAGCAGGCGCGGGTCGAAGACGAACTCAGTGGGCTTTTCGATCTTGATCTTCCGAAAGTCCGCGTGGTTGGGATTGAGGAGGAAGTTGAATTCCTCCGGGATGAGAACGCTGGGAACGGCGAGCACGGCGGAGCGGTTTTCGCGCGCCCAGGCGTCGCCTACGTCGCGCGCGGCGCGGGCGGGCATTTCCGCGCGCCAACCCGGCGGCAGCCGTTCGCCGGGCAGCCGTTCCACCAGCGCCTCGTCGAAGGCGAGGCGAAACGTCAGGTGGTGCGAGACCTCCTGGGGGTCGAGATGCGTGAGGATTTCCAGCACGGCCAGGGATTTGTGCTCGCTGGCATAGACCATCGGCACCCCCGGCGAGTTCCAACGTCCGCCCGTGCGCCAAGCGCCTTCGCCCGTGAAGGCGCGGTCGGCGTGCGGGGCTTTGACGATGCGCCAGGCCGAGGGCATCAGGAATAGACCCCGTATTCAATGCGGCCCAGGACGTTCTCGACCTCGCGGGCGCCGGCTTCGGTCTCGGCGTAGTCGAGCGGGATGGCGCCGCCCAAGCCATATTGCGGACGGGTCAGCCAGTGCCGGGCGGCGGCTTCGCCTTCGAGCACTTCCACCGCGCGCCCCAGCAGGCGGGCATAGCGCATGACGCGGTCGGATTCGGCGGGCGTCAGGCGACCTTCGAGCTTGCGCCGGTACAGCGTGGCTTTGGACAGGCCGAGCTTGGGGGCCAGCTTGTCCAACGGCAAATCCAGCCCGGCTTGCAGCGCTTCGACTTCCGCAAACGGCAGGCCGGCCTGCACGGCGCCGATGACGGCGGGCAGGTCGCGCAACGCGGCGGCGGACTTGGTCTTCGGCCCGCGGATGTGGGCAGACACGATGCCGCCCCAGGCGAAGCCCTTGGCGGCGGGTTTGGGTTTGGCGGTCAGCGCGGCTGTTTTCATTTGAGACTCACGCTAGTCGCAACTGAGGCGGCTGTCAAGGGCCGTCCAGTTGGGCCAGCAAGTGTTTCATGGACGAGCGCAGCGTCCTGGAACTGGCCTGCCATTCCTCGACGACCTTCGCCAGCGGTTTGTCGTTGGTGCCGCTCGCCACGCCGTTGGCTTTGGACCGGACGTATAGCGGGATGCTCAGGCTGGAAGTGTTACTGCGGATTTCATCCAGCGGCACCACACGGGCAAAGCCGTCCACGTCCTCGAACTTCTGGTAGGTCTTGAGGATTCGCTGGATGTGCTCCTCATCCCGGAACAAGACGCCGTGCGGGAACAGGATCGCACACCGGCCCGTCTTGGGCTTCAGGCTGGCCAGGATGTGACCGAAGAAGGCGTAGTCAGCACGACCCTGCGACGGGGTGCCCAGGATATTGCGGCCGTACCCGCCGTGCCGCAGGTCGGGTCGTAGATCGTCTGGCCTTCCTTCGGATCGAGGATTTTGACCATCAACCGGACTACGCTGCGTGGCGTGTAAAACTCCCCGGCCTTGCGGTTGGTCTGGTATGCACATAGCCACAGTTGCGGCATTGCCACCGCACCTTGGTTTCCTTGGCGAGTGGACCCGGTCCTCAGACCAGCGTGAGGTTGCAGGCGCCAGCGATGGGCCGGAAAACCTCGGCTTGGACGCCCTGCCCTGCCAGGGCCTGCAACACGTTGGCTGCTTGCGCCTGCTGGACCAGCGCCATGACGCAGCCGCCGAAACCGGCGCCGGCCATCTGCGCC
>Ga0315274_10010800_pt1 | contig 13145 bp, 10 predicted proteins | sample YL17G02_20_MG_FD_203700 | JGI IMG/M metagenome (GOLD analysis project Ga0315274, IMG submission 203700) | Sediment microbial communities from Yellowstone Lake, YNP, Wyoming, USA - YL17G02_20 | ecosystem: Environmental > Aquatic > Freshwater > Lake > Sediment | place: USA: Wyoming | collected... | reverse complement strand
CGGCGAGGCAATGATTCTCGCCTGCGGCGCGCTCTGCGCGGTCGATCCACCCGGCGACTCCCCCGGCCCTGAGGATTGGATTCTGCGTCGCCGAGCATTCGTGCATCGCCTTGTGCCCGAGTTCGACCGCGTCATGGACAACATGTTCTGTCTCTATGCCCTGCGAAAGGAGCACTTCGACGTGCTCTGTCAGCAGGCGCGCAACGGCCGGGCGGCGGCAATACGGGCGCTGTCGCTGTGGCCCGAGAAGGCGGTCGAGAGCGCGCCGGCGCTCTTCCGGATCAGCAGAGAGGGCACGAAGCTCGCGAGGCGCGCCGCGGGCGAGTCGCTCGACATAGTGCGGGCGCGAGCGCGGGTCGACGATCTCGCCGAGCTCGAAAAGCGGGTGGACCTCGCCTCCGCCTGGGCCGATGCCGGCCTCGATGGGAAGCCGGCGCGTGTCTGGTGGGACATCAGCGGCTACCGGGTGAAGCTCTCGGTCGCAGCGGGCAAGGTGACAGTGGAGACGTTCTCCGGGACGCGGCGGCTCGCCAGCATCCCCAAGGCCGTGCGAGAGAGGCCGGAGCACGAGGAGATACGCGGGGCGCGCGCCGAGCTTGCGCGGAGCTATCGCTACTTCCAGGCGCGCTTCGAGGCGGCCATGGTGGAGGGCGTGCGGTACAGCGGCCGCGATTTCGCGATACTGCTCGCGAACCCGGTCGTGCGGTCGCTTGTGTCCCGGCTCGTGCTCCTCGTGGACGGAGCGCCGCGCATCTGGACGCCCGTAGATCCGCTCGCCGACGATGCGCCGGCGACCGGGTTCGCAGGCGCCGGGGAGGTATTCATCGCGCACCCGCTCAGTCTGATGCGAGAGAACACCCTGGGCGAGTGGCAGCAGCGGGTGATCGATGCGCGCATCTCACAGCCCTTCAAGCAGGTATTCCGGGAAACCTACGCGGCAAACGACAGCGGCCCCGACGGCGCGCACTGTGTGCGCTTCGCCGGGCACGCACTGGTCGCTCGCCGCGCTTTCGCCCTGCTCCGCTCTCGCGGCTATTCGCCCCGGCGTGGAGACGCCGTGAAGGACTGGTCGGCACACGGTCTGGTGGCACATGTCCGGTGGGCGGCCGATGGCGAAGACGCCGGCAAGCTGCTCGCCCTGGCGGAGGCGACCGGAACCGTCACCAGTGGGTCTGTCTGGTTCGCGGACGAGCGCGGGCGGCCGATCCGGCTCACGCAGGTCGTCCCAGTCGTGGTGAGCGAGACGCTCAGGGACGCCGACCTGCTTGTCTCGCGCGCTGCCGCGGGGGAGTTCGGCTTCACCTCCGAGGAAACGCTGCGGCTGCGCGCCACGCTGATTCGCTACCTCGCGCGCGTGCTCGGAATGACCACCATCTATGTCGCCGACGATGCGCAGTACGTGCTGGTGGAGGGCACGCGGGCGATGTACCGTGTGAACCTGGGCAGCGGCTCGGTCCTGCTCGAGGCGAGCAGGCGGCATATTGACATCGGCGACGCGGCATCGGAGGCCGCTGCCGATCTGCTCGTCGAGGGCATGGACGAGGGCACCGCGCGTGTGCTCGCCGTCATCGCGACACTGGCGCGGGATCACCAGATCGCGGATGCCGGGTTCCTGAAGCAGGTCCAAGGCGCGTAGGTGGCAGAAGCTGCTGCCTCTGCCCAACAACCATAGGCATGCCCGGCCCACAGTGCTATAATCCGGCGCAATGAGAGAGCCCAAAGACCGGATCATCGTCGCGCTCGACTATTCCGACCTTGCTCCCGCGCTTGCCATGGCGGAGCTGATTGGCTCGCGGGTCGGGATGCTGAAGGTCGGGCTGGAGCTGTTCAACTCGGCCGGACTGCAGGCGATCCACCAGCTGCGAGAGCGCGGCGCTCGCATCTTCTACGACTCGAAGTTCTACGACATCCCCAACACCGCCGCCGGCGCGGCCGCCGCGGCGGGGCGAATGGGGGTATCGATGCTCAACGTCCACGCGCTGGGCGGTGTGGCGATGATGGCAGCCGCGCGCGAGGCAGCGGTCGAGGCCGCCCGCAGCGCTGGGTTCGCGCCGCCACTTGTTCTCGGGGTGACCATCGTCACCAGCCTGGGCGACCGGGAGGTGCAGCAGGAGTTGGGCATTCCTTCGACCGCGGGCGAGGCGGCCATTCGCCTCGCCAAGCTGGCGAAAGAAGCTGGGCTGGATGGCGTAGTCGCCTCGGTGCATGAGGTCGCGGCGATCAAGCGCGCATGTGGAACAGAGTTCTTGGCAGTGACGCCGGGCATCCGGCCGTCGTGGGCCGCGGTCGGCGACCAAACCCGCGTCGCGACCCCCAGAGAGGCGCTGTCGATCGGAGCGGACTTCCTGGTGATCGGCCGTCCGATCACACGGGCCGATAGGCCGGCCGCTGCTCTGGACCGGATCTTGGATGAACTGGGCGCGTAGGATGAGCGGCGGCGGAGCCGCTGCGGGCGGCCGGGCGCTGGGCGCGCAGCCGCGAGCTTGGCTCGTGGCCAGCGCAAAGCCGCCGAGAAGCGCATAGGGACGCAATCGTGGACAACGAACTGGACCTTCTGCTGGGAACCGCGATCGACAGCCTGCTCAAGCTGGACGTACTGCTCTACTTGCAGTCCAGACCCGGCAGCGTGCAGAGCTCACAGGATATTGCCGCCCAGGTCCGGCGGCCGCCGTACCAGGTGAGCGCCTCGCTGGATGAGCTGTCGCAGGCCGGACTGGTGGATCGCTTCGCACTCGGGACGGGCCGACACGTTCTGTACGGCCCGACGGAGGATGAGCATGTCCAGGAGATCATCGATCTCCTGCACGAACGATATCGCGATCCCGAGACCCGCCCTCGGATCGTCCGCGGGGCCACGATCAGTCCGCCTCAGGCGGACGCCTGAGCGATTCGGCTCCCTGCAAGTCCGCCTCGGCCGCGCAATCCCGCGTCACGGCCGGCGGGCAAGCCCTTTCGCGAGTCAGTGTGATGGGCCCGTCAATGAATGAGTCCGAGGCCGGTTCCTATGCCACCTATCACGAGGAGAACGGCCGCCTCATCCTCACGAATCCGCTGCTCGCGATCGCGTTCTCCGAGGCCGATGGCACCATCGTCTCGTTCGTCCAGCGCGAGACGGGAACGGATGTTGTCGAGCCCGAGGATGCGGCGACAGATGGGTATCTTTGGCGCCTCCGTCTTGCCGCCGACGGGGCCGGTGAGTTCGAGGTCACGAACCGCGACTGCGCGGAGTTCACCCATGACCTCGGCCGCCACCGGCACAGAGGCGCCCTGCGACTCTGGCTGCAGTGGCGCGGTTTCAGGACCGGCGGCAAGTTCCTCGATGCAACCTTGACTGCCCAGGTCACTCTGCCCGAGAGCACGGCATCGGCGCTCTTCGAAGAAGAGATCGAGCTTCCCGCGGGCTACACCGCGCGAAGCCTCGCTCTCCCATGTCTCACCGCCGTGAGCTACCCCGACCCGATGATCGACGACGGCCTCTTCCTTCCGCTGTCTGGCGGCGTCCTGCTGCCGAACCCTCGATCGCTGTCTCCCGCCGGGCAACCGCGCACCTGGGGTGTCGGCTACCCAGGCCCCGGGTCACTCCAGCTCCTCGGGTACGCGAGGGGAGAGCGGACGACGGTATGGCTGGCCGCGCAGGACCAGAGCGGCGCGCGGAAGATGCTCGCCGCTGCGGGCATGCCCTCCACTGGCCGGCTCGCATTGTGGATCACGCACTATCCCACGGTACGCGCCGATGGGCATTGGTCGACCGGCTACCCGAGCGCTGTGGGCGTGGTGAACGGCGGCTGGTTCGAGGCGGCACGGGAATACCGGGGTTGGGCGGCGGAGCAGCCATGGGCGGCGCGGGGCAGGGGAGGGGAGCGGATTCTGCCGCCGCTGACGACAGCCTACGGGCTGTGGGCGTCGTACTGGGGTGGGGCGAGGCGGTGTGTGTCTGCGATCAGGGAGCTTCAGCGGATCGTCAACGTCCCGATCAAGCTCGACTGGCGGTGCTGGCATAGCTGCGCGCGAGACGGCGCCTATCCAGACTACCTGCCGCCGCGCGATGGAGAGGCGGCCTGGTCGGCTGCCGAGCAGCAGCTTGGGGAAGCCGGGGTTCTCGATCAGGTGAGCATAAACGCGCTGCTGGCGAGCGAGGAGTCGGCTGCCTGGCGCGAACACGACCTCGCCCCTCACGCAATCCAGTTGGACGGCGAGCCGGCGCCACTCGGCAGACCGCTCCGGCCGCCGCTCTCGACCATGTGCCCGGGCACCGAGCACTGGCGGAACGCGCTCGCCACTGTCGCCCGCGAGATCGCGGGGCGCGGGGCCGACGGGATAGTGCTCGAGGACCTCGGCTCGGCGGGGGCGACCACCTGTCACGCGCTCAACCATGAGCACCGCCCAGCGAACCCGGCGGGATGGGCGATCAGCGTCCGCGCGCTGCTGTCCGAGGTGCGCGCGGCCGTCGGGGAGAGCCGGCAGATCGCCACCGATGAGATGTCGGAGCCGTACATCGCCGACGTGGATGCCTTCCTCTCCTCCCACGCGGCCGCCGAACGGCAGATGACTCTGCCGGAGCAGTTCGGACATCGCTGGATCCCGATACCGCTGTTCGCCTCCGTCTACCACGATTACACGACGCTGGTCGGACCCGCCGCGTCGCTGCTGAACCAGCGCCCCCATGACCCAGCGTGGCCTGCTTCGACGATCTCGGAGCTGCGCGAGCCCACCCATGTCATGCAGCGCGACTACCAGACGCAGTTCTGTCTCGAGGTCGCGCGCGCCCTCATCTGGGGCTATCAGCCGCTGCTCGAAAGCTTCCATCCCGACCAGGCGCGCGATGACGCCAACCGCCGCAAGCTGGCATTTCTGGCTGCCGCGCTTCGAGCGCAGGCATGGGGAATCGGCGCGCTGCTGCCGCAGTCTCAGTTCATGGGGCCGATCGCAGTGGAGTGTCCGACCATCGAGGCCGATATGCTCGTGAACCCGCCCTATTCGGGCGCCGCTGACCGGCGGTCGGTCCGGCGCTCATTGCCCTCGGTGCAGGGATCGGCCTGGCGGGTGCCGGGAGGCGGGCTGGCGTTGGTGCTTGTGAACATCCACAACCAAGCGGTCGATTTCACGGCTCGGCTGCGCTCGAGCCGGCTGAACCTGCATCTCCCCCTTCGCCTGATGGGCCGCACCTTCTCCGAGGACGGCGACGTTCCCGGCGCAAGCCTGGGAACCTCCGGCAGCGACATTAGCGGCCGGCTACCGGGTCGCGCAATCGTGCTGATATCGCTGCGCTGATCGTTCACCCCGGGCGTATCAAGCACCCAGCCAAAGGGAGACAGCGCGGCGGCGTCGTAAGCCTACGGCCGAACACGAGCAGCGGAGGAGCCTGTGCCAAAGCCAAAGGTCTTCATCGTCATCTCAGGGCGGGATCGGGATCTGTTCTTCACCCAGCGGGTGCGCGACACGCTCGCCTCTTTCGCCGATCTCATCTACAACGATCGGGAAAAGCGCATGACCTCCGCGGAGTTCGGCGAGCGGATCGCGGGGTGCGAGGCAGTGATCACCGGGTGGGGGAGCCCGAAATTCACACCGGAGGTGCTACAGGCGGCGAAGAGTCTGAAGATCGTCTCGCATGCAGGGGGAAGCGTACGCTTTCTTATGCCCGACCCGCCATCGGACTTCTACCGGCGCGGCGTTCGCATCACATGCGCGACGCCCGTGATGTCCCGGTACGTGGCGGAGTACACCCTCTGTCTGGTGATCGCGTGTCTGCGCCGCGTCTCCTACTACCGGGATGCGATGAGAGACACGCCCTACTGGTACGAGAGAGGCGACGTCGCCTTCCCCGCGGACACGATCTTCGAGCAGCGCATTGGCATGGTCGGGCTTGGCCTGATCTCGTGGGAGTTCGTCCGGCTGGTCAAGCCCTACGGATGTGAGCTGTGGGCGTATAGCAAGTACGGTGATGCAGAGCGAGCGGCCGCAGAGGCTGTCAAGCTCGTCGATCTCGACACGCTGCTGCGCGAGTGCCCCATAATCTGTCTCTTCGCTGCGGTCAGGCCGGACACGATAGGCATGATCAGCCGCGAGCGGCTCAAGATGATCCAGGACGGGGCAGTGTTCATAAACACGGCGCGGGGCCAACTCATCGATGAACCCGCGCTCATCGAGGAGCTGAAGACCGGACGCCTGTTCGCTGGCATCGATATCACGTATCCGGAGCCGCCGGAGGCGGATAACCCTCTCCGCACCTTGCCTAACGTGCTTCTGTCTCCCCACATTTCCGGGCCGACCCCGACCAGGTACTACGAATTCGCCGAATACGCGGTCGAGGAGCTGCGCCGCTTCTTCTCCGGGGAGCCGCTGCGAGGAGAGGTCACCGAGAAGCGACTTCAGGGGATGGCATAGCGGCACAGCATGCTCTGCCCCTACACAAAAGGCAGCGTAGGGCGCATCGCGGTGCGCCCCTAGTGGCCGCCGGCCTCACCGCTGATCGCGGCGTTCGCCCTTCTGGGGAGCGGCGGGTATCGGCGCATTCGGGCTGGCAGGGGCGACGATGGCCGCCGCCGGCTGGGGCTGCCACGTTGGCGGCGGCTCGAAGGGCCCGCTGAAGAAGTGCCAGACGCCCGCCAGCATCCCGAGCAGCGCCAGCGCTGCGATGACGAGGGGTCTCAGATACGACTTGGTCGGCCTCTGCCACCCGGTGACCTGCCAGTACCCCACCGCGCGCAGCACCCGCCGGTCGAAGTCATGGCTGACCCGTAGCGAGCTCGAGGCCGCCCGGAGGCGCGTGGCGATTCCGCCCAGCGCGTCCAGCTCGGCCTGACAATGAGGACAGACCTTGAGATGGGCCTCGAGCCGCGCCGCCCGCGCGAGCGGCAACTCCCCATCCAGGTAAGACGACAACTGCTCTTCATATAGCGTACACGTCACGATGGTTCATCTCCAAGCTGGGAGAGCTCGGTCCATATCTGCCGGAACGACATCCGCGCCTTGCTCAGGCGGGATCGCACCGTTCCCAACGGCAGCCTCAAAGCCTCCGCAATCTCCGTATAGCTCAACCCTTCCTGGTCCCTCAGCAGCAGAATCGCCCGCAGCTCAGGCGCCATCGCGTCCAGCACCTGCCTGGTCAGCAGCACCTCGGTCACCTGCCGCGATGGGCTGTCGGATGCCCGCGGTTCCTTGACGGCGTCCAGCTCGACCGTCGCCTTCTTGCGTCTTCTGTTCCCGAGGCACAGGTTGGTCACGATCCGGTAGAGCCACGTCGAGAACGCCGCCTGGCCGCGGAACCGCGGGATCGCCTGGAAGACGCGCACGAACGCCTCCTGCGCGACATCCTCGGCGTCCTCCAGATCGCCCAGCATCTGGTAGGCGAGCGTAATCGCCGGCCGCCGGTACCGCGATAGCAACTCCTGGAAGGATCCGGGCGCGCGCTGCGCGCACGCGGCCACCAGTGTTGCGTCATCCGCCGTAGCCAGGCGTCCGTCCGTTGACCAGCCGGTCGTTCGGACGGCGTCTTCCATCTCGCCCTTCCAAATATTAGAGCGCGAATCCGCCAAGAAAGTTCTCGCCGAGCCCGCCGTATCGGCCATTTTACCACGCAACAGGCGGAAAAGCCACGCCTGCAGAATAGCCTGTAGCGGCGCAGCATGCTGAGCCCGTACCTGGGAGCTTGCCCGAGTGAAGGTCTCGGTTATCATACCGGTCTACAACGAGCAAGACACGATCGCAGAGGCGATCTCGCGCGTGCGCGCGGTTCCGATCGACAAGGAGATCATCGTCGTCGACGATGCCAGCGCCGACGGCACGCCCGAGGTCGTCGCCCCCCTGGTCGGCCCGGACCTCAAGCTCGTCCGGCAGCCGCGCAACCGGGGCAAGGGCAGGGCCATCCGCCGGGGCCTTGAGGAAGCGACTGGCGAGATCGTTCTCATCCAGGACGCAGACCTGGAATACGATCCCGCCGACTACCCGAAGCTCATCGCTCCGATCGAGTCCGGCCAGGCCGACGTGGTGTACGGGACCCGGGCGCCGCGGTTTGCTGGCATGCGCCGACCCCACCGGCTCTTCAACTGGCTGGCGGCGCGGCTGGCCAACCTGCTCTACCGCGCGAACATCACTGACGAGGCCACGTGCTATAAGGTCTTCCGCGCCGAGATCATCAGGCAGATTCCGCTCAAGTGCGAGCGATTCGAGTTCTGCCCCGAGGTGACGGCGAAGGTGCGAAAGCGCGGCATCCGTATCCACGAGGTACCGGTCAGCTATCAGGCGCGCTCCATCGGCGCGGGTAAGAAGATACGATGGTGGGACGGGGTTGAGGCGTTGTGGGCGCTGATCAAGTATCGGTTCGTTGATTAGATTCTCTCTCGACGGTGACACGGTAAGGAGATCAGACATGGATCAGAACATGATCGGAGCATACCGTTCGCTTGGCGAAGCAGTGCTGGGAGACAAACCGGCCCGGCTCTCCTTCCGCAACAACCGGTTCAAGGATGTCGACGACTGGCGAGCGGAGGCGCGCGCCAAGGCGCGGGAGCTGCTTGCATCACCCGATCTGGAGGGCGCCCCCAAAGCCGAGGTGCTGTCCGAGACGGTGCTCGATGGGGTGCTTGTTCAGCGGCTGCGGTGGCAGCTCCCCTACGGGCCGGCCACCGATGCAGTCGTGCTCAAGCCGGAGGGGGCGAAGGGCCGCCTGCCTGGGGTCTTGGGCCTCCATTGCCATGCTGGCGCGAAGTACTTCGGCTGGCGCAAGATCGCCGACGACGGTTCGCCCATCAACCCCGAGCTGGCGGCGATTCGGAAGGAGGAGTACGAGGAACATGCCTGGGCGAACAGGCTGGCCAAGCGCGGCTACGTTGTCCTCTGCCACGATGGCTTCCTCTTTGCCTCGCGCCGGGTCCGGATTGGTGAGGTCCTGCCGGTGATCCGATGGAATCAGGCCAAGGACGTGTCTGACGGCGAGCCGCCCGAGGAGATTCGCGCCTACAATCAATGGGCCGGACAGCACGAGCACGTCATGTCGAAGAGTCTGCTCTGCGCGGGGACGACCTGGCCGGGGGTGGTTGTGGCGGAGGATCAGAGGGCGCTCGACGTGCTCTGCGCGCGGGATGACGTCGACCCGGAGCGGATCGGGTGCGGCGGCCTCTCCGGCGGCGGCCTTCGCACCGTGCTTCTGGGCGGCATGGACGAGCGCATCAAGTGCGCGGTATGTGCGGGCCTGATGACGACGTGGCGTGACGGAATGCTGTGGAAATCCCATACTCACACCTGGATGCTGTATGTGCCGCTGCTCCCGCAGTACCTCGACTGGCCCGAGTTGCTCGGCCTGAGAGTGCCGCTGCCGACCATGGTGATGAACAACAACGAGGACAGCCTGTTTACCCTGTCTGAGATGCAGCGTGCAGATGATATCTTGCGAGAGGTCTACGAGAAGGCGGGCGCTGCTGATCGGTACCAGTGCACCTTCTATCCAGGCCCGCACAAGTTCGATCTCAGGATGCAAGATGAGGCATTCGATTGGTACGATCGCTGGCTCAAGAGTCAATGATGTGAGGTGAGCTGCAGTGAACCCGAAGGAACGGGTGCGGGCGGCCATCGCGCGGCAGCCCGTTGATAGGATACCGCTGGGCTTCTACGTCGTGGACTGCGACACTATCGAGCGAGTGATCGGCCACAAGACCTATGTGCGCGACAAGATCGGCGCGGCGATCGCCTTCTGGGATGGGCGGCGAGATGAAGTCGTCGAGAGCTACAGGAAAGACACGGTCGAGTTCTACCAGAAGATCGATTGCGCCGATCTGATCTGCTTCAAGGAGGCGCCGATCGTTCCGCGGAAGGGCTATCACCCCGAGCGCCCGCGCCAGATCGACGCCGAGACCTGGGAGGACAAGGGCGGCCGCGTCTACAAGCTCTCGCGCGTTTCCAATGAGCTGGTCTGCGTCTACGATCCGGACCGGCCGGATGTCGACGACTTCACGGTCGAGATGTTCCCCGAGTTCGACGAGTCGGAGTTCGCACCGCCCAATCCGTCGATCTTCGAGGCGTGTGACTACATCATCGAGAAGCTCGGGAAAGATCGCTACATCGCAGGCGCGTCGGGGGGGATGGTCGCCTACACGCTTCTCGGCGACGATGTCACCGGCCTGATGATGTACGCGCTCAAGCCTGAGGTGGTGCGGGCGGCAAACCGCCGGATGACGGCAGAGGCAAACCTCAAGGATAGATACTATATCCGGCCAGGCCAGGACGGCGTCCTGCTCGAAGAGGACACGGCGGGCACGAACGGCCCAATGGTCAGCCCCGAGTGCTTCCGCGAGAACTGTCTTCCCTTCATGAAGGAGCGCGTGGCGAGCGTCAAGTCCTACGCAATGCAGACCATCTTCCACGACTGCGGCGACAACCGGCCGCTCATGGACATGATCGTCGATGCTGGCATCGAGTGCTACCAGTCGCTTCAGACAACCGCGGGAATGGAGGTCGGTTCCCTTCAGGACAGATGGGGACAGTCCCTGGCTTTTTGGGGAGGCGTGTCGGTCGAGCTTCTCGTCGGCGGCACGCCCGACGACGTCCGCAGGAACGTCCGCGAGGCGATGGAGCGCGGCCGGCGCGGCCCTGGCTTCATCCTCGGCCCAAGCCATTCCATCGCCTACGGGACCAAGTACGATAACTTCATGGCGATGCTGGACGAGTACAACAAGTTGGCGGACAAGGTGTGAGGCCTCCTCCCTGCCGGGCGAGTATATCAGGATAGCGTGATGTGATCGGCGGAGTGCTCGGGAATGCGAATGCACGGGAGGCGTCTATCGGCGGGCCTCGTAGTCGCCTTGCTCGTGGGCCTGCCGGCCTGCGGCCTGGTACATAGGGCTGCCCTGGCACACCGCAGCGCCGCACCCGGTCCGACGCGGCCTCGGAGCTCACAGCAGGCCCAAAAGCCGCGGAAAGCGAGGCCGGCCACGCCAGCCGCGGGCCCGAACGTCGTCATCTGCGTCCTCGACGCGGCCCGGGCGGATCACTTCGGCTGCTACGGATATCCGCGGGAAACGACGCCCAACATCGATCGGCTCGCCCACGAGTCGGTTGTCTTCGAGCAGCACTTCACAACCTTCGCCCATACGAAGCCCTCGACGGCATCGCTGATGACGGGCCTCTACCCGGACACCCACCTCGCATACGAGCGGAGGCAGATGGACGATTCCCTCTTCACTCTGGCAAGGGGGCTGGGTGACGCCGGGCTGCGGACCGCGTTCTTCGCCTCGAACGTGGTGGCCTCAGCTCAGGGCGTGGACAAGGACTTCGGGTGGCGGGTCACCGCGCAGGTCCTGGTTCACCGCCAGCGCAGCGCCGGCCAGCCGGGGCAGGGCTCGTGGAGAGCCCCCGGCCAGCTCCTGCATGCGTTCGGTGAATGGTTGCTGGCGCACCGCGGTGACCGGTTCTTCGTCTACCTGCACTTCCTGCCGCCGCACATACCGTACGACGCGCCGAAAGAGATGAAGGCGCTCTTTGCGGGCAAGAAGCCGCCTAGCGCCTGGCAGGGGGACTATCCTTTCGCGCGGCTGGAACGATGGCAACCGCGGCAGGACCCGCCGCCGCTGGAGGAATGGGTCAACCTCTATGACGCCAACCTGCGATGGGCGGACTGGGCCGTCGGGGAGGTGGAAAGGCTGCTGCGAGAGCAAGGACTGCTGGAGAACACGCTCCTCATCATCACGGCCGATCACGGCGAGGCGTTTGGCGAGCACGGCTACAAGTACCACAGCCGGGCAGTGTACGAGGAGGCGGTCCACGTACCGCTGCTGATGCGCCTCCCGAACCGCGAGCACCGCGGTCGGCGTGTGTCGGCGCTGACCCAGAACATCGACATCCTGCCGACGGTCTTCGACTCCCTGCACATTCCCTATCCGCACGAGAGCGTGCAGGGGCGATCGCTGCTGCCGCTGCTATCCCCAGCCGCCTCCGTGGGCGCGGGGTTCGTGAACCCCGCGCTCGCTCCGCAGGCTTCACGAAGCTTGCGCCCAGCCTCCAGCGTGCATGACTACGTCTTCGCCACCTGCCTTGGCTGGCCGAGCTACCTCGTGCGGGACAAACGATACGCGCTCATCCTCTATAGCGGTGGGAGAATGCGGGCGCTCTACGACCTGAAGGCCGACCCACAGCAGCGCCACAACATCATCGCTCAGAAGCCCGAGGTCGAGGCGCGTATGTCGGCGGCCTTCGGCCGATTCGCGAGGACCCAGACACTGTCGCCCCTGGGATTCCTGGACCCAAAGGCGAGGCAGCGCCAGCAGCCAAGGCCCGAGCCGGGCGGCATGGCGCCGGATACACGCAACGAGCTGAAGGCTCTCGGCTACCTGGAGTAGAAGATATTGCCTGGCGAGCAGCCCCAGAGTGATGCGGTTCAGCCCGAAGCAATGACCGGACCTCGCCTGGCGAAAGCTCTTCTTATCTGGCTGATGCTTGCGTCGGCGTTGCCCCTCACCGGCTGCGCACGCAGGCAGGGCGTTGCACGGGGAGGGCACGAGCGATCCGCCGCGCCCCGGCGGGTCGGAGCACGGGAAATCGCGCCCCGGCAACCGGCCACGCCCCCGGTGGTGGCGAAGCTGGGCGCGCTCAGCGCCCAGCAGCTCCGCCGCGCGGCGAAGTCGGCGAATCTGGTGATCGTCGTCATGGACGCGGCCAGGGCGGATCACGTCGGATGCTACGGCTATCCCCGGCAGACGACACCGAACGTCGACCGGCTCGCCGCGGAGTCGGTGGTGTTCGAGAGCTACTTCACCACCTACTCGCAGACCAAGCCGTCGACGGCGGGACTGTTCACAAGTCTCTATCCCGACACCCACCTCGTGGCGAGCAACGGGATGGTGTTGGGGAGCAATGTCCCCACGCTCGCCGGATTGCTGAAGGCGGCGGGGTTTGAGACCATCCTGTGCACCTCGAACTCGGTGGTCTCGACCAAGTACGGCATCGGGTCCGGCTTCGATTGGGCGCTGGACTCGTTTCCTCGTCTGGTCGAAGGCACAGCGGCCGAGAGGAACCACTTGGAACCGCAGCAGTGGCAAGGGAACCCACAGACACCGGAGGCGCTGGTCGAGGAGTTCGACAACTGGCTTGGTGATGGTCGCAAGCCCAGGTTCTTCGCCTACGTTCACTTCCTGCCTCCACATGTGCCCTATGCC
>Ga0315274_10010799_pt1 | contig 13145 bp, 11 predicted proteins | sample YL17G02_20_MG_FD_203700 | JGI IMG/M metagenome (GOLD analysis project Ga0315274, IMG submission 203700) | Sediment microbial communities from Yellowstone Lake, YNP, Wyoming, USA - YL17G02_20 | ecosystem: Environmental > Aquatic > Freshwater > Lake > Sediment | place: USA: Wyoming | collected... | reverse complement strand
AATTGATCCCGTCAATCCAGTTGGACCAATTGATCCCGTCAATCCAGTTGGACCAGTTGATCCCGTCAATCCAGTTGGACCAATTGATCCCGTCAATCCAGTTGGACCAGTAGCTCCTGTTGGTCCAATCATCCCATTTTGTTGTACCCATGATGTTCCATTAAAATACCATGTTGAATCTATGGCACCTACATAAACAGTGTAGCCTATATAAGATATAATTGATGTCCATATGCTTCCTGAATAAGTATAAATATTATCTTTAATCCATCCATTTCCTGCAACAGAACAAATATATCTATTTCCTGTAATAGATGGAGGTAAACTGACGGAAGCATCCCAAAAATTGATAACTGGTTGTTGCCACGATGTATTACCAAAATACGAATTTTGAACATATGATTTTGTGGCACTTTGTGTCGATAGTACATTATCGGTATCAGAATTAAAATATTTATCGGTTGAGATTGATGTTATTGTCTGACCCCCTCCAATTTGCAAACTCGGAATATTTTTTACACCTGCGCCAATAGTTTGATTTTGTAATGATATAATACCCGTAGATGCAGAACTTGCGTATTTGATCGACAATGCGCCCGTATTTTTGTCATAAATTAGTGGATCTTGTGCAATTATAGTTGTTTCATATTTATCATTTATGTCATTTTTAAGACAATCATCATCAGGTATAATTATTTGTGACATTTCAATATATTAGTAGATTATATTATTTAATTATTAATCCATGTCAATCAATTCTACTTGGACAATACAGTTACCATATAACCAAACAGTTTCATTTCCAGCGCCATTTGTAAAATTAATCGAAAATGATTCTATTGTGGAAGGGATAGAAGCTTGAACAATTGGGCTTATAAATCCAGTCGATCCTGATGGGTATATGATTTCGACACCTCCACTACTGTTAATTGGGACTCTGCATATTGCATTCGATATTTGTCCATTTACCCAACGTGTACCAAGTATGCATGACATTTTAATTTCTATATATGTACTTTGAACGTCTAATTGCGGGGGATTACTAGCCGTGGATAATCCATCAATAAGTATGATACCCGATAATAATGTGTAACCGAGCATTTGATAAAAAGAACTCACTGTATAATTAATCGCCAATTGTCCACCACCTAACAATTTTGAACTGTCCAATTGTGTGTATACAAGTGTTGTGGCGGGATTATATGCAACTATAAACCCAGGGTCGTTATTATTTATCCACCAATTAACTTGTGATGCTGCGTTATTTATTGCGTCTTGAATCATTTGAATAGTATATATTCCTGCTTTGAATTGGACGGTTATCCATGTCGCTCCACCATCTTTTGAAATATTTACAGTTGTATTATTGAAGCCGTTATATGAATAAATATTCGGTATTTCTGGAGACATAATAATGCTTATCACTCTGTAAGCTTTCTTTCTATTTGGATCCATCATTATTGGTTGCCTCATGCTAATTATTCCTGATCTTGTACCAAATTGTAATCCTGTTTTTTCGTCAGTTGATTTATTATAATCCAGTAAAATTGACATATTTTTTTGATCTATATATACGATAGTTTGATATAAAAAAAATATCAAACCGTAATATATAGACAATTATACTAATAAATAATGGCGGCATTGCAACATAGAAGAGAAATAACGGGAACAATTATTGATAAATTGAGTAAGAAAATTGGTGATGTTACGAGTGAAGATGTCTTTGAAGACGTAATTAATCCTATGGAAATAAAAGGAACGAATTATAGTTATACAATAAATTTCCCAGAATGGTGTAAACGTGGTCCATCTAAAAGTACATGGCTTGTATCGGCTCCGACCACAAGAGAAACAGGTAGTAAATATCCAAGTCAAGGATTAATGAGCGTAGATGTAAAATTATTCGCAGGTGATAAAGAACTAACTACGCAAACGATTCAAGTGAATCCGAGAGAAATAGAAAATGTTGATGATATTATTAAAATCGCAGGCGACTATATTAAGTCCAATTTACCCCCACATTTCGAAGTACAAGGAGAAAAAGAAATGAAAGAAATTGAAGAAGAAAAAGAAACAAAAGAAATGAAAGAAATGGAAGAAGGTTTAGCGAGCCTACACCCTCCCAAAATGAAAGGACGCAAATATTTGACTCCCGAAGAAACGCAAGAATTAAAACAGACAATTCACCGTGAAAAAAAAATAGGGCAACATAAAAAAAAAATAAAAGAATTAATGGAACCATCGACGTCTTATGATCCATTTGGAGAAGAAGGTGAACCAATTGAAGAATTTTATTCGCAAAAAGAAACTGGAAGATTACAAAAAAGAAAAGAAAAAAAGAAAGCCAAAAAATTGAAAATTGAATCGGCTGTGTCTGAACAACGCTTAAAAGCAATGATACCGCCCGAAAAATTCGCAGAGTTCAATATGGCGATAGATAAAGCATTGGAAGATACTGGAGAAGTCAAAGTTTTTGATGAATCGGGAAAGACAATAATGACAGCGCATACGAGACCACACGCATTATTAAAATTACAAAAATTAGTAGACGAGGATTATGACAAAGGGTCTCGAAGAGTTTATCAAGTCGGCACCCGATTTGCTGTTGTTGGAATTGATCAGACACAAGCAGGACTTCCAATGTTATATGGTCAAGTTTTATCGCTCTTGTCTAATTTAAATATGAAAAAAGAAAGTGATAAGAAGATTGCATATAAAGTCAAAGATATGGTATCAAGAGGTGTAAGATCGTCTGATATTGTTGCACTTGCAAAAGAAATGCTCGAAAAGAAGTTACCATCTGAAAGTATGTCAAAACCCGGTAATGCAAAATTAAAATCTCGTAATTTTACACAAAAAGATATTGACAAATATGTTAATTATATGAGTAAATACTCATGAACATAATGGTCATTAATTATATTTAAAGATACTTTGATCTTAAATTTCTTTTGGGACGGAAAAGACGCCCTCCTATTGTTTGCCCTTGTGTCTTGTCCAATTTGGAATTTAGACTGGGATTTGTTTGATGTCTATTTTCAAGTGATCTCAACCCTTTGGAAATTGATAAATTTTCAGATACATATTCGCTTACAATCGGATCTTCTCTTTCTTTATCAAGCATACCCTCTATGAAATCTTTTGTATTGTCTAGTCTCAATGATCCAAAATTGGGATCTTGATATATTCCATACATTGGAAAGTGTAATTCAACTGTGTTAAAATCCATATGACTATATAAACACACCATAAAATAATATCTTCCGCACTATATATATATATATAAGTAACTTATGGTTTTTGACAATGGTTCTTTCTCTGAAAATGTATCCGATCCACGATATGATATTTTAAAAAAAAAAATCAAGGTTGATAAAGATAACAAGGCTTATGAAATACAGTTTATTCCCCCAGCAACCGCAATAAAAACATTTGATGCGCCAGGGGCGGGCGGCGGCAATCTCGCTCATGATCTCGTTAATTGTTGGAACGGTGATGGTACGAACCACTACATTGATGTCTACTGTGGTGCAGACTTTAAAGCGAACATGCAAGGAAGTGGTCTATTAATTCGGTATTGGGCGAAGCAAGGACGTTTAACAAATAGTGGGGTCAACGCTTATTGGGGTCCTCCTATTGATGCGGCATCAGTGACTACAGTTGGTTCAGGTTCATCTGTTCCTTGGAATCCTCTGTATATGTTTCAAACAATATCGCTAAAAATAAACACTAGCCAAACGCCAATTGAACAGTATGTGAATCAGAATAATTTGCAACATATAAGTACGGCGAGATTTCTATTGAAATATAAATCTGCAATCGAAAATAGTGATTCTACGTTTATGACCCCTTGTATTGAAAGTAATTTTGATGGTGTGAATGACAAGTTAAGTGCTGAATCTTGTTTACGTGCACAGAGATGGCTCGGTGCTATTGGCGACAGTGATGATCAGAACGGAGCGGATATTGTATCGGCTAACAGCGAACAAATACTCGGGATACAAACAGCCGCAGGACGGATAGCGCATAAAAAATATACTAAATTTATTCCATTGTCGGATATATTTGAATCATGCGAAACTCCCGCTATTTGGAATAATGTAAATCGGTTCCGTCTTGAATTTACGTTCAGATCACCTGATCAAATATGTTTCCAAGCAGGAACCCCACCAGATTCGACAGTAACATATTTTTACATTGACGATATCAAATTGATGTTTGATTCGACTAGAATGCAACCAATGCAAACTATAGAGACAGCCGAGCAAAAAGAGAAAGGTACAGTTGAGAATATAGGATATATGGAGAACTTTTGTGTACCTGTCCCATACCCTGTAGGCGGTGGATCAAGTCAACTTGTCGTAACTGGTCAGCGTGACGTCCAGATGGTCATTCTTGGTTTTCCAGCGATAAATCAAGGTGGTAATGCTTGTGTTAATCCTCTTCAATATGGTTCTGGTGGTTTAACGTCGTTAAATTTGCTCTATGGGTCTGATATGCCTCTTCGTACTCCCCTAAATTTAGATTCACCGGGAAATAATGCCCCAGTTAATAATATTTATGATAATGTCGCTGCGTATAGACTCTATATAAAAGCGTGCGGATGTGATCGCTCACCACTTGTCGCCCCTGCACTTACATTTAGAACTTTTAAATTCTATAATTTATATTTCTTCCCTATATATTATCCCGCCCTTCCACATCGTAATAATGACCCCCGTGATATTCGTTTGGATAATGTCGGAAATCAAGATTATACTCAAGCAGTTGTCATAGTTCGTCGGTTTAACGGTGCTCAGATAATGTCGAACGGACTCGTCGAAAAATTGTAATTGAAGAAGGATCTTCTGGAAAAAAATATTTTTGTCATATTATTTCTATTTAATTAAAAATTAATTAGAAAATTATTTAATATTGGATTAAATTAAATGGTGCACTTTAGACCATTTTGTTATTTTATCAACGTTATAATCAGTCGGAACTATGTCGAATTCTTTTTTGATAATATCGTCGAATGTTTGTTCGGTAAGTTTACCAATCATTGAATCTAATTTTTCAGCCATAAATAACGAATAATGACCACATAACCATGATTTGATATGTTGTATTGGGAATTCATTAGCAATGATCTTTTTAAATCCGTATTTTTTACCCCACGATCTTAATTCTTGTGGAGGATATCCGCCCAATTCAGTCGAAAAAGGATCAAAATAAAAAATATCGGGATATTGAATACATACACATGTCCAATGTGAACCATTTTTATCTTTATCATCCATATTGTATAAAAAACATTGATCTTGAATTGAAGATTTAGGCAAGTTATTTCTCATAAAAAATCCAAATCCAGCTTTGCTAATATCATCCGACGTAACTTGTTGATATGGATACTCATTATAATCATCGTAATTTACTTTTTTGTCAGTTTTACTACCCATGATCCTCCGCAAGCTTTTTTTTTGCTCAATCCATCGCCATAGACTGGTGCGCCGTTTGCAAATCCTATAACTCTCCGTTTTTTTGGTATAACTTCTTCCTTCTGTCCTCGTCTTTGTCTCACTAACTCTCGACCTCTTGTTGATGGTTCTGCTGCTGGTAGTTCATAACGTCTTATTGCGGTTGGTTCATATCGTCTTGGTTCAAATTCTTCTTCTTCCTCTTCTTCTTCCTCATCATATCCCCTGCGTCTTCTTCTACGTCTTTCGTCTTCTTCGAGTAGTTTTTTGGCTCTCGCTTTTCTTTCTCTCTTTTGTAGAGTTGTTTGAACTCTTTCAATATCTTCTTCTGTTGGTTCGTCATCTCTCATTGTTTTATCTGCATAATCTGACAATCTTTCTGCGGCTGTTTCGATAAGTTTGGGTCCATGCTTCCCAATCGCTCCTGTTGTTGATTCTAAAAGTTTTGAACCTGCATCACGAACATTCTTATTTCCAAGAAATCCTTTCACACCTTTAACTGCACTTCCAAATAAGCTTTTTGCCCCTTTCCAAAGAGAACTTAATATTGAGCCACCTCGTGACAATTCTGTAGGCGATACTTCTCTATCTAAGAAAGGTCTAAATGCCGACTCTAAATAGTGCAACATTTCAGGAGGTGCTATTTTAGTACCCTTTAAGGCATTTTTCATATGACCCAATAAAATGGGCGCCATTAAGTGTCCCATTTTCATCGGTTCATGTAATACAGCGCCTCCTATTTTACCTTTCATAACTTTATTGAACATTCCTGTTCCTCCAAACAACTTTGTTAATTTATTTTTGACCATTCCAGCAGGCGCACCAGCTCGAAGTGATTGATCCATAATATCACGGAAGAAACTTGATGCATTATTCAAATTTGGTTGTCGTTGTAGATGATATAATGGATTTGCTAAACCTCCACGCTTACTTATACCAGAACCCAATAGGAGACTTGCTATACCAGAAAGAATTGGAATTAAAGGAAATAAACCGCCACGAGCATTTGGAGGTCTTATATATCCTCTCCCAGAAGGCGAAGGAGCATTCAGATAACCCATTCCCATTTTTTGATCCATTATGTAATCGGTCATCCCATCCATGTACATTTCTTTTGTCCTAACATCGTTCTTTATTTTATTTTCCATTTCTGCTTCCCTGACTTTTGGATCTTTCCACTTGGGATTAATATCTTCTAATATTGATTCTTCCTGTTGATAATATTCAGGTCGCGCTTTTTTAACAGTATATTCCATTACCTAATATAATAATGGTAGATATATTAATATTAGCGCATGTATATTTAATTTATGGCTGACTATATTATATTACACGATGAGTGATAAAATTAAGATCCCGCCCAAAATTGAGACCAAATTAAAAGAGATTGAAAAAAAGGATAACAAAAAAAATAATAAAAAAGAAGACGAAGAAACAAATTCATCAGAAGAACAATCAGATGGCGACATAATTGAAAAAGACGCGAATGCTCCTATGGGTTACGCAATAAAACGAAAGAAATCAAAAGATTTGGTTCACAAATCAAAACTTTTAAAAAATAATTCTAATTTTATTATGGTAACTGGAGCAACAGGATCGGGAAAATCAACAATTGTTCTACAGCTTTTGTTATGTTTTAGTAAGAAAGTGAAATATATTCTTTTGGCGTCTGCAAAAATATTTGATGATGCACATGAATCTATTAAAAAATATTGTAAGAAAGAGGATATTATATTTAATTATGTCCATGACGCAGATGAATGCAATAATAAACTTGCGGATATTTTAGACGAGAAAAAAAAAGATGATCATGTTATTGTTATTTTTGATGATTTTAACGCGAATTTTAATGCGCAAGGAAATGATCCATTGAATCAAATTATCATTAAAGTTTTTTCTCTATTGCGTTCCCAAAATTGTAGTGCGTTTGTCATAACGCAAACATATTATTCAGTTGCAACAAAAGTACGAGAGAACTGTAATATTAGAATTGTTTTTAAAATGGATAATGTACATTCTCATCGAGCTTTAATTAACGATATTGAAGGATTATTTTATAACGGTGATAATGAACATGATGTAAGGAAAGATTTAAAAGTATTATACAATAAGATATTCTCTGAACCATATAAATTTTTATTAATACTATCCCATCCCCCTCCACAAATTCGCATTGGTTGGCATGATATCGTGTATCCTCCTGATCAAGTTGGACATGTTGAAGGCGGAGAAATGAAAACAAAAAAGAAAAGAGAAATATCGAAACCGATAAAAGAAAAGCACGCATTGTACCGAATTGCTGTAGATCTAGGAATGCCACGATATTTATATAAGAAATCAACACTTGAACAAATAAAGAAATGGATAGAAATAAAAACTTCAAAAGCGCAATTGAGCAATGGCAACACAGCTCCTGAATTAGAAAAGATATTATCGGGTGAGGGATTTGGAGAAGAGACAGTCGATAAATTAAGGGGAAGACTCCAATATAATATCAGAAGGTATAAAGCATATGAAAACCCACGAAATATTAGTGCCATTTCTGAAATTTGTAATAAATTAGTCGATAAAGGTATGCCAATTGATCAAGTGCGATATTTAATTCGTTCCGCAAATATGGACGAACATATTGAGTTGTAAAAAATAATTTTTGTAATTAATATATTAAAATATGTAACATATTAACATCGATAAATAATAATTCTTAATTAATTTCAATTATTTCTTTTGGTTTGGGTTTCGCATTTTTTCGTGTCTTCTTTATTTTAATTTCCGTTGGTATTGCTATTGGTTGTGATGGTTGTAATACTGGTGAGGGTGATTTGCATCTTTCTATTTCGGCTATTTCTGAAAGTTCAAATTTGGGGCATACATAACATTTTTTCTTATTTTTAGTACATGATTCCGCGTACTTCTCCCGAAAATCTCGCAGTACATCCCTATTGTTTTTAATCTTTTTCCTCAACTCATCGACTTGTATATTCAAATCCCTCAGTTTTTCTCTTTTTAATACTATATCATTAATCTGATTTTGTATACTTTCAAAGAGCATGTCTTCGGCTTTTGTTTCGGTTATATTTGATTCGGTCATTTTTATATGTTATATATTATATTTATATTTTATTTTTTAATTTATTTCTTATATCTTTCGAAATATTTTTGCATTCTTGTATTTCATGCTCCGTAAATTTTAATAACATGGTTAATTCACTCATATTACTACAATTCATGTATTGCATTTCTTTTTTAATTTGTTTTACATATGAATTTAATTCACGAATTGTATTTTTGGTGTGTTCCAATATTGAATTGTATTCTTGTGATTGTTGTGACATTAAATAAATTTATTATATATTATATTTAGGTATTTTAATTATCTAAAAATAAATTAATATGATTATGTTATATTATATTATGTGTGCTTGTATAGAAACAAATAATTTTAAATCATTGATTAAAAGAGACTTTGAAAACGTTCAAAATATCGAAAAAAGGGGAAGGGGACGACCAAAAACGAGATCTATTATTATTAAACAGAATGTTAAACAGAATGTTAAACAACCTAAACCCGAGTTAGAAAAAAAACCAGTTGGGCGTCCACGCATTCACGAAAAGAAGAACATTGACCCAGATGTGAAACAAGAAAGGAAACGAGGAAGACCAAAAATAGACGAAACATTAAAAAAGCTTCATAAATTAGAATATCAAAATGAAAAATATAAGACAGACATGACTTATAAGATAATAAAACAACAACGATCTACCGAGTACTATAAAAATAAAAAACAAAAACAAAAGGATGTTAAACAGTCAGATGTTTAAGTGTATAAGCTGATTTGGTGCCATAGTTTTTATCAACATCATCTCTCAATTTATGCATACTGAATGTTAAAACATCAATGTATCTATTATTGTGTAAATATTCAAAGAATTTTATGTAATTTGCGCCAATACAATTATCATGATTATCCTTGTATATTTTATATAAATCCTCTTGTTTCATTTTATCTTCAGGATTTATATTTAAATTGTTGATCATTATTGATCTATCAGTTATACTACTTACATGAAAGTTTGTATTTTTTATATCATTAGTATCCATGCACATGTAAAGTTGCTTTTGCTCAAAATATGAAATATGGTTGGTTTGATTATTATATTCATTTTCAAACGAACCACTTAATTTGAAATCTTTATTATAAATTTTCGCATCTTTATATTTGATTTCAAAATCTTCTACTTCTTTCCAATGTGGAATATTAATAGTACTTGCATATTTACTCCATGCGTCAAAACCTGATTGGTTCATTTTGCACGAATCAGTAGCCGTATAATATTCATGTTCCATTGGTACTTTTGTGTACATGTATTTATGCATATATATTCTCGAATAATCGTAAATCAATGTGCCAATAAAAATAGGTTTACTACCTTTCATTTTTTCATCTCCTTTTGCTTTGTAAGAAATATTAGCTTTACCGTGCACAATATTGATATCAGTTATTTCATCGGCTTCGTTTTGTATAAGTTGCATTTCATTACCGCTATCAATTCGCTTACTTTTATCTAATATTAAGCGTTGGTTCATTTTTCCTGAAACAATATTAGATATCAATTTATAGACATTTCTAAGTGAATTATTATATCCAGGATCCCCATTTTTTTTGTATTCATCTTCGATGTTTTTTAATTGCATTATTTCCAACATCCATCCGAACATTTCGCAACTTTTCTTTTTCTGAGAAAATTGAATGTATTGTCCTGTATATGTTATCTTACATTTGAGTTCTTTTAAATAATCGATAACAGGTGATGACAATAATAAATCTTTTAGTATATTCTGTGTCCAATCGTTTTCTTTTTTATTTTTTTGCGCCAAAAATTTAATTTCAAGATCAGATTGATCAACTTCTTGAAGATAATAAAATCTAATTAGATCATCTGGATTTTCTGGTACTCCGTTTTTTGGGTCAAACGATTCAAACGAAATTATGCCACATGGATAATAGACTGGCAGGATACTACATATAAAAGCGTACAAAGCACAGCAATCCATCGAAAAAATACGACCTAAATATTTGATGCGATCATTGAACAATTGACATCTACCACCAACGCGGTTTATTAAAATATCATCATAAAATTTCTTTAAGTTATCATTATACTTTTTAATCTCTTCGTCTGTACCCTTCTTATTTATAGTATTATGGTAACCTGTTTTTGATAGATAAAAAGGTGATATATATATATTCTGTTCTTTTGTATGTTGTTCTTGTTTATCGTACGCAATTGAACCGATTGTTAAAAACTCGGTCATATCGCGACTTTTAAATACATCCGATAATGTTTTTATCTCCGATATTGAACTTGAATATCTATAAAATAATAGAGCAGTAGATATACAATCAAATTTATTGTATTCTTTTAACTCCTCGTTATCTTTGATGTATTCTAATAATATACCATCATTATATTTCTGTTGCATATTATCGAATGAAAATCCTTCCCTTTTAGCACATAATTTAATATCGAAACTTGTGCAATTTGCTTTTAATGAATCTCCAAGATGTTTATGAAGATCGAATAATTGATGTCTTCCATAAATCTTAAAATTGAGAAGTTCGCCTTTATGAAAAAATGGCTTTCCTACATTATCCATCATTTGATGGGATAAATCATTATACAAGATGTAATTATCGAAATTACAGTTATTGAATCCAATTAGGGTATATACTTTATTTTTTTGATTATCAACGATATATTTATGAAATTGAGCTGTACAATCGTAGCCCAAAAATGTATGTGCTTTAGGTGCGATGAAGTCATTAAAAGTCTTGCCAATTGCATCACCATTGCAAATTTTAAATTCACTAAAAGCATTCATATCATACTCCAATCTTTTGTATTCGTTTTCATACATGTCAAGTTGTTCTAAATCATTATCATTACATACGTATATTGTCAGTGAATAAGGCTTATTTAAACTAACGCACTTAAAATCGATAACAGTTTCGTAATCAAAGAATATATTCAACTTTTCGACATGTACATCAGTCAAAAGTTTACACTTTATTTTATTTTGATAATCTTTACTTTTATTACCACTCAATAACTCCATCCCATTATCTTCATATAATTTACATACAAATTTCTTATCATTGATATAAATATCATCTCGTAAAATAAGACAATCAGTAACAAAATAATGATTCAGATTATCATTGTATATTATTATAAAATTTGGAGGCTCTAATTCTTCCCCAATAACTACCTCTTCATCTTCACCGGGATAATAATACTCGGGAAATTTACAATCTCCAATTTCAGCACGAAAAGCAGTGTACCTTCCCTTTTTTTTTTCATCAGTGCCCTCAATTCTGTATTCTTTTTTAGGTATATTTTTAAAATCATCAGAAGATTTTTCTCTTAAAACATATTTTATAAAATCTCCCACTATTGCAATATTGATACCATGTTCCTTAAAATAAGCCTTCATAGATCTTACTTTACTAAGGCCTTTCTTAATATATTCTTCTTCTGTCATGAGTTCTTTTTTCATCCGTGTAAAACAATAATTAATACAATCAAGACCACATAAAGATTTACCAGAATAGACTATATCTAATGTTTTAAAACATTCGCATTCTACATTATTGTTCGTTTCGCCAAACTCTATAGAATTAATTAAATCAAAACACATGAAAAAAACTTCTTTATCATCCTTTTTAACCCCGTCTGATTTATTTTTAATTTGTGTTGCATCTTCATATAACATCTCAATATAATCTTTTATGTCTTTATATTTAGAAAGATCCATACTTTTTGCGTATACTTCTAAATTTTCAGTTGGTCTTTCTGGATCAAAAAGTCCGATATCATCGCGATTAATATTAACAAACCAAATTTTTAAAATTAAAGGATCAAACTTGAATTTATCTTCGATATATTTGATATAAAAATTAACAGTTAGTACATAATCGTCAATATTATTGACAGAAGGGCAAAAAATACGCTTATGATTCATATATTTCAATCCATCTAAATCAATAATTTTATCTCCAAAATGCATCATACCATTTGGCGGTATAATTTTAGGTAACAAGGTTGGTAGCGATTGTTGTTTTGGTTCATTATAATTCTTTATATTTTTATGTGCGACCAAATCCCAATATGCAATATCTCGCACTATATTTTGTACGCTTCGTGCACCTACCCTACTTACTGGATACCATAAGTTTTTTATAAAAATATATAATTGAAGACGTGACCAATTCATCATATCTTCCCATACATCAACCATATGATCTGTAGCTTGTGAAATTCCTAACACCTTATTTAAACCCAAGTTGATTATCCGATTTTTCAAAGATTGTTTCATTTCATTTATATCTATATTCGACATTTTTTTTTCTAAAGTTTCTTATATATTATAAATATATATTTTTTTATTTAAGCCTTTTAATTAATTAATTAATCAATAAAATCATTTGAGGCACTTTTTAAACATTCCGCTAAAAACCGATATCAGATATCGTTTTTTAAAGGAACAATTAAACCGAGGGTTTTGGTGGCTCTCTCTCCCCTCATATTGACACTCTCATTTTGATGTCTTTTTGATGGTATCATTTTGATGGACTATATTTAATAACTCATTCAAATGGCATTATTAATTTTGATCCTCGATAT
>Ga0315274_10010798_pt1 | contig 13146 bp, 11 predicted proteins | sample YL17G02_20_MG_FD_203700 | JGI IMG/M metagenome (GOLD analysis project Ga0315274, IMG submission 203700) | Sediment microbial communities from Yellowstone Lake, YNP, Wyoming, USA - YL17G02_20 | ecosystem: Environmental > Aquatic > Freshwater > Lake > Sediment | place: USA: Wyoming | collected... | reverse complement strand
CCTCACCGCGCCGTTGGGCCATACCCCCACCCAACGCGGCGGGCTGAGGACAGACCCGCCCTACCTCAAGGCGCGACCGCCAACTTCGGGATGCTCCGCGAGCCCACCCGCGTCATCGTTCCCCTCGAAGTCATTGTCGCTTCAATGGTCCGGGACATCGATGAACCCGTTCCCAAACAGGTCAACACCGTTGCGAACCACGATGGCGTCGTTGCGGAACGAGTTGGCGACAGTGCGCAATGGGCTGGGAAGCGTGCGGAGCGAGTTGGGGAGGGTGTGGAATGAGTTCGGAAGCGTGCGGAATGAGTTGGGGGCTGTGCGGAACAAGTCCGGAAGCGTGCGGAATGAGTTCTGAAGCGTGCGGAATGAGTTCGGGACCGTGTGAAATGAGTTAGGAAGCGGGTGAAATGAGTTGGGAACCGTGTGGAACGAGTTGGGGAGCGTGTGAAACCAGTTCAGGACCGTGTGAAACGAGTTCGGGACCGTGCGGAAGAGCTCGGCAAGCGTGCGGAATAGGTCGGGAAGCGTGCGGAACACCTCCGGAGGCGTGCGAAATGAGTCGGGGAGCCTGCGGAATGAGTTGGCGACCGCGCGGAAGGTATCGGCACGCGTCCGCAACAGGTCCGCAACCGTGCGGAACAGGTCCGGAGCCGGCCGGAATGAGCTGGAACCCTCGCTGAACTCGTCGGAACGCCTGCCGCCATGCGTGCCGAGCCCGCCGGCATAGCTGGAAACCGTCAGGACACGGTCGGAAGGCGGGAGGGAACGGTTGGGAAGTGCGGTGACATGGGTGTAAAGCCTGCCGACATGAACGGAAGGCATGGTCAGGAGGCCCACGCTTCACGCCCATGCGGCAACGACATCCGGGAGGCCCATTCGCGCCCATGCGGCAATGATGTTCGGGTGGCCCACACTTCGCACCCATGCGGCAATGACATTCGGGTGGCCCACACTTCGCGCCAAAGGCGCAACGACACTACAGCCCAGGGCATCGCCCTGGGAACTCGGCCCAAACAAGCCATCCCCGCCCTGAAGGGGCGGAACCCGGCGGGGATGGCGGCCTTAAGGACTTCGCGGTCGGTGTTCTTATGGTTGGATTCTCTGAACTGGCTGTGGAGCGCCTCGAAATCAATCCTCGACAGGTCCATCACCGGCGCAGGCTTGCTCGGCAAGCCAAGTGGCACTATCCCGCCTTTGCGAGGTCGAGGAACACGATGATCGATGGATTACCGACTGGGGTGTAATGCCCGGTGAAGCTCAGTCGGCCTGCGTTGCGATCCACGCGGAACACCGCGACGTTGTCGCCCCGCTGGTTGCAGGAATAGAGGAGCTGGCCGGTGGGGTCGAAATTGAAGCTGCGTGGATAGTTTCCACGTGTCCATTCTTCACCGACGAAGGCCAGCTCCCCGGTATTGCCGACCGAGAATATCCCAATGCTGTCATGCAGGCGGTTGCCGGCATACACGAACCGGCCATCGCCAGAAACCATGATCTCCGAGCAGAAGTTGCTCCCGGCGAAACCGGGCGGCAGGCTGGAGATGGTCTGCCGCGAGACCAGCCGCCCCTTCGCGGCATCGTAGTCGAACAGGACGATGTTGGAGCCTTCCTCCTGGAGGGAGTAGCACCAGCGTCCGTTGGGGTGGAAGCAGAAATGCCGCGGCCCATCACCCGGCGGCAGCGAGACGGTGGGGGGATCGTTGGGTGTCAGAACGCCGCTGCGCTCATCAAACTTCCAGACGAAGATCCGATCCAATCCCAAATCGACGTGCAACACGAAACGCCCCGAGGAATCAGCCGCAATCATGTGCGCGTGCGTTCGGTCGTGTCCGCTGAAGGCGAAGCTTCCCGGCGGAGCATGAGTGGGCTTTTTCGGTCCCACCGTGCCGCCATCCTGCTTGATGTCCGTGGCGGCCCCCAGGCGGCCGTCAGGCAGAATCGGCAGCACCGCCACGGAGCCGCCAAAGTAGTTGGCCACCAGCACGAACCTTCCGGATGGATGAATGCTCACATAGGTGGGACCAGCCCCGCCGGAACGGACAGTGTTGAGCAGGCTCAACTGCCCGTCCGCCCGGTTAATCGCAAAGGCGCAGACCGTGCCTTCGTTGCCTTCGCCCACCCGGTCCGTCTCATTGGCAGAATACAGGCGAGTGCCGGCGGCATTCAAAGCGAGGCAGCTCGGGCTGGTGCCCAGTTCATACACACCGCTGGGGGTCATGGCCCCGGTGGTGCGATTCACCTGATACAGGTGAATGCCACGGCCATTTCCCGGCGGCAAATCCACCTGAGTCGGCAGCACATCGCGGAGCGGAGAGCTGAAGGTGCCCACGTAGGCCATGAGCGGTGCCTTCCCTCCGCCCGATTGCGCCTCGATCACTCCCGCCAAAAGCGGGGCACTCCCAGCGAGCACGGCGGAGGCTTTCAGAAAGGAGCGACGGGGAACTTCCGGCGAAATTGGATGGACAGCCGATTGCATGGTTAACAGCCAAGGCTAGGCTGTTGTGCGGGGCGGTGGAAAGCACATTTCCAATGCCTCCAGCGCACCGTTGGGTCTTCGAGCGGCAGTCAATTTCAATTTTGGGGAAGGAGGACCCGTATCGAGGATACAACTATGCGCTCGCCCTTTTCATGAGCAACGAGCGACTTCGTATTGCTGTCCTGCCCAGACGGCGATTGGGGCTTGCTGCCGGGGCCGCACAAGGTAAAAGAGGCGGAAATGAAAGGCGCCTTTCTGAACTGGGCCCTCGTCGCGCTCGGCACGGCTGCAGCGCTGAACACGTGGCCAGCCGATCAATCAGCAACCCCAGCCGCTCCGGTCCAGGTCAACTACGCGCGGCCTTTTGAGCCGCCGACACGTCGAGCGTTCATCCCGCTGCCTCCCGGTGTGGTGGAACCCGCCGGCTGGCTGCGCGACTGGTGCCTGGCGGCGCGGGACGGCTTCACCGGCCACATGGACGAGTATGACGCCGAGTTCAAGCGGGCCTGGGCGTCCGACCACAAGATGACCGGCGAGCGCCTCGACTGGCCCAAGGGCGGCTGGCCGTACGAAGGCGGTGGCTACTGGTTCGACGGCCTCGTGCGCCTGGGCTACGTCCTGCACGATGACGCGCTCATTCAACAGGCGAAGCGGCGCCTCGACGTCGTCGTCACCAACATGAATCCTGACACCATCCTGTTCCTGTGGTGGCTCAACCGAAACAACCCCGCAGACAGAAACGGGAGCATCGTCAGCGAAGCCTGGCCCATGTGGGCGAACGGTCTCCTAGGACGCGCGCTGGCTGGCTACTACGCCGCTTCGGAGGACCAACGCGTGCTGCAAGCGCTGGAAGCGGGCTACAGCGGCGACCGCGACTGGCTGCGGCTGGGATGGGCCATGTCGAATCCCTGGCCGGCCTTTGACACTTACACCTGGACGGGAAACCAGGAGATCGCCGCGGCGCTCACCACGCTGTTCTCGAAGGATGGCGGCGGCAGGAATCCCGGCGGGACGTCATGGAACCGCTACCGCCACACGCCCGACGCAAAACCCGGCGCCGAGAAGAACGATCACGTCGTGCATTTCCTCGAAAGCACGACCCCGTGGGCGCTGGGTTACCTGTGGACGGGCAATCGCGACTTTCTCGACGCGACCCTCGCGTGGCACGACCTCCTGGAGCGCGAGGCGATGCAGCCTTCGGGCGTGCCCGTCGCCGATGAGTATTACGGGCCGACCGGTGCGTTCCGCGGAACCGAGACCTGTGACGTGGCCGGCTACCTGTGGAGTCAGATCGCGTTGCTGACCGTCAGCGGCCAGGGGCGCATGGCGGACCGTGCGGAGCGAGCGTTCTTCAACGCCGGCCCGGCCACCGTCGCGCGCGATTTCAAAACCCACGTCTATTTTCAGTGTCCCAACCGAGTGGTTGACAAATCCCCGCCGCATCCCCATGGACCTCAAGCCGAGGGCAACTCCTATAAGCGGACGCATTACCCGCTGTGCTGCACCGCCGCCCTCAACCGGATTGTGCCCAATTACGTCATGCACCTGTGGATGGCCACCTATGACAACGGACTGGCCGCCGCGCACTACGGTCCCTGCAAAGTCTCTGCGCTGGTTGCCGACCGTGTGCCCGTCGAGGTCGTTTGCCGGACCGACTACCCCTTCGATGACGTGATCGCCATGAGCGTAAAGCCTGCGCGCGCAGCGACGTTCCCTCTCGCGTTCCGCATTCCCGGCTGGTGCAAGAATCCCACGTTGAGTGTGAACGGCACCGCGCTCGAAGCCGTGCCCGACGCCAAGGGCTTCGTGCGCGTCGAGCGTCTCTGGAGGCCGGGTGACGCGATCCGCCTGCGCCTGCCAATGTCCGCGAGCGTGACCACGGGGCGCGACCACAACGCGCAAGACGCGCCGTACGCCTCGGTCTCCTATGGCCCGTTGCTGTTCGCGCTACCCATCCCGGAGACCGCCGATGCCAACACGCCCGATCCGGCCGCCAGGTGGAACTATGCCTTGGACGTGCAAGAGCCCGGCTTGACCCTCGAGCGCGGCGCGATGCCGGCCAAATGGGACTGGCCGCTGGCGGCGCCCCTGAAGCTTCGGGCTAATGCGATCGAGGTCGCGTGGAATCCCGACCCGAAAGCCCCCCGGCTGCCGCTCCTGCCGATCGCCCGGTCGAAACTGGCACAGCCGGTTACGCTCATTCCCTACGGCTGCACCAAGTTCCGGATCTCCATGTTTCCGGTCACGGCTGGGCCGTAGGTCAAGCCCTCCACCTCGCCGCCACGGCTGTCCGTACCGTTCGAGGCGATGAGCAGCGAATTGAAGCAGAACAGCATCTCCCTCTCCGCCTCGACCGGGGAGAGGGTTGGGGTGAGGTGTCGATTTATTCTCGATAGTGCGTCAGGTTCTCGTCGAACGCCACGCGCGCGGGCACGCCAGGCTTCTTCAACTCGACGACCACCAGCGGCAGGCCGTTGACGAAGCCGACCGGGGGAAGTCCGAAGTGCGAAGTCCGATTTACGAACTTCAGTCAGTTCGACATTCGAAACTCGTCATTCGGCATTTCCTCCGCGCGCCGGTGACGCTGAACTGGCTGACCAGCAGGAAATCATTGTTTGCCGGATGCCCCCAATCCATCACCCGCAAGCGCTCCGTCTTCTGCCCGCCGCCATTTGAACGAACCCCCTCTCCGCCCGCGTCCGCCGAAGCCTTGGCGGAGGTGGATCGACCGGGGAGAGGGCTGGGGTGAGGTGTCGATTTGTTCTCGATAGTGCGTCAGGTTCTCGTCGAACACCGCGCGCGCGAGCCACGCCGGGCTTCTTCAATTCGATGACCACCAGCCCTGTTCACACCAACCTTCCGCGCAGGCGTTCGCGATTGCGATAGACCTGGCGAACCATCGCGTAAAGGCCATCTACGTCAGGTTCGTATGGACAGACGAAGACCGAGATCCCCTCGGGATGACCGGGCGTGGTCAACGTGGGCAGCGGGCGCCGACCAAGCCACTGGCAATGATGATTCTCGCACTGGTCTCCGATGAAATCTGCCAGTTGCTGCCTTCTGCCATCCGCTCTCGGAATGGGGCCGGCAACGAGCAGTAGTTGTACTTGCGGAAGCTTGCCCAGCAGTTCGAAAAACCATTTTACGTCGTACTCGACCATGGTTCGGAACTCACGCTGGTCGGTCTTTGCGTTCTTGATCATGGCTTTTGTAGGCCGCGGAGAAATGTCGAGATGCGCGGCCGAACCGGCGGCGTAAGAAAGTCCGAGGAATTCCAAGCAGATGGACCACGTCTCGAACCACTCGCAGGCGGGAACCGGCCAATTGAAATAATTCACCAGCCGCTCCTGCCAAGCAGGTAGCTTGAGTGGCTCTTGCCATCGGCGCTTTCTCGTGAACTCCGCGCTGGAAGGGTTAACGCCAACAGTCAGGACCCGTGCCTTCAACACACTTCCGAAAAAGGGAATCGGACAACCGCGAACGACGTTGCACGGGAAATCAGGCTTCGTCCTCTTTACTTCCGCTGCCAGAGCGCGCAACCAGTCGGTGAGTTCCTGCAGATTCATCCCTCACTCCTTCGAATCCTCCGCGATGGTCGCGAACTGCTCCAACGCCGCCTCTAAGTCATCCGAGATTTCCTGGGCGATCATTTGGGGGGCGGGCAGATTCGCGGATTCCTCAAGCGATTCGTCCTTTAACCAGAAGATGTCGAGGTTCACCTTGTCGCGCTTCAGCAACTCATCGTAGGTGAAGGACTTGAAGCGCTCGGTCTCGACGCGGCTATGGCGCGAGCCACCCTCTCCGCCTCGACCGGGGAGAGGGCCGGGGTGAGGTGTCGATTTCCCTGTAGGCCGGGTCCCCTGACCCGGCGTCCCGTTTCTCCCCTGACCCGGCGCGCCCGGTGAGGGCACCGGGCCTACATTGCCGAAATAGCACGCCACGAAATCGTCCAGGTCGCTGCGCTTGAGGGTGTTTTCTTTGAGCGTGAAGTGCTGGTTGGTGCGCAGGTCGTAGATCCAGAGCTTCTGCGTCCAGGGCTTTTCCTGCGCGGGTTTGCGGTCGAAGAACAGGACGTTCGCCTTCACGCCTTGCGCGTAGAAGATGCCGGTGGGCAGGCGCAGCAGCGTGTGAACGTCCGCCTGCTTGAGCAATTCGCGCCGGATGGTTTCGCCCGCGCCGCCTTCGAAGAGCACGTTGTCCGGCACCACCACCGCCGCGCGCCCGTGCTGCTTGAGAATGGTGAACACGTGCTGGAGGAAGTTGAGCTGTTTGTTGCTCGTGCTCGCCCAGAAATCGTCGCGGTTGATGATGAGCGATTCCTTGGATGTGTCGCCCGCGTCGTTGACGATGGTCACGCTGCTCTTCTTGCCGAAGGGCGGATTGGTCATCACCAGGTCGTACTCCCCATGCTTGCCGGCCAGAGCGTCCCGGACCAGCACGGGTATGTAGGCCGGGTCCCCTGACCCGGTGTCCTTCGCGCGCGATGGGGGCATCGGGCCTACAGACTCCCCGATTCCGTGCAGGAGCAGGTTCATGCAACAAAGCCGGGCGACGCTGTCCACCAATTCCACCACGAACAGCGTCCCGCTCTTCAGCAACTTTTTCTGCGCGCGATCCAGCGCGTAATGGCTGGCGAGGTAATCGTGGGTGGCCAGCACGAAGCCGCCCGTGCCGCCCGCCGGATCGCACATCGTCTGGCCGGGCCGGGGTATCATCACGTCCACCACCGCCGAAATCAGCGAACGCGCCGTGAAGTATTGGCCCGCACCGCCTTTCACGTCCTCGGCGTTCTTTTGCAGCAACCCCTCGTAAGCGTCGCCCTTCACGTCGGCGGAAAGGCTGGACCACTGCTCCTTGTCAATCAGGTCCACGATGAGGCGGCGGAGCTTGGCCGGGTCTTGGATTTTGTTCTGCGCCTTGCGGAAGATGACGCCGAGCATGCCCGACCGCTTGCCGAGTTCCTCCAACGTATGGCGATAATGAATTTCCAACTCGTCGCCGTCCTTGGCGAGCAACGCCGGCCAATCCTTGCCCTTGGGGATGGGCGACGGCTTGTTGAACGGCGGCCTGGCCTGCTCGTCCGCCATTTTCAGGAAGAGCAGAAACGTCAACTGCTCGACGTAATCGCCGTAAGACAGGCCATCGTCGCGGAGAATCGAACAATAATTCCAAAGTTTGGAAACAAGTGCGTTGGGTGTGCTCATTTGGAGAATGACAGTCAGCGTTGACGCACTTTCAAGGCGCGTTCCAACCTGGCGCGAACCTCTGCGAACCCTCCTTTCGCGAGCGCACCAGGCGCCCGCTTGATATTGTCCATCGTGTCGCGAAGCTTTCTCCGTAGTAAGCGTTCGTTGAGGTCGCCGCAGCCTTTGCGGACGTCACCTGCAAGTTCAAGAAGCTCAACTGGAATTTGGTCAGCCAAAATATCGAACATTGCTACCGGCAAAGTTGCTTCAATCTGTTTCGTAACCCTTGCGCGGAGAGGCCCAACCGCTAGGTAGTCAGCTAAGAAATCGGGGCTTATGACCGGGGCTTTTGGCGCATCTCCACCTAGGGTCTCCCAAAGCTGTCGTTCGATGTCACGGACGGTCTTGTCGAAGGTCAACCACCAATGCACATAGCCCAGTTCACTATCCGCAGAGCCTTGCCGTTTGCCGATTACGCCCAAGAAGCATTCGACATCGTGCTTTATGAGGCGATCAATAACAAACGAATCAAACTCATACAAGCCCGACGCCCTTCGCTGCTCGTGGGCCTCACGCCAAATGCGCTCCACTTCCCAGCGGAGCTTTTCAGGAGCCGCTTGAACACATTCCTCCAAATTCGACACTTCGACACCCCATTCGTCCAGCAAGTAGTCCGCGATGTCGTCACGCGGGCGCTGGTTTCCACAAAACGTATTGACCCACCGCTGAAACTCGTCCGCGCTATGCCCACCGATTGCAAACATGGCATACAAAAAGGGGACGCTACCTTTCCACAGGCCGCCTTGCGTTCGTGTATATACGATGCACCGATTGATGTGCCGCTCCGCTTCTTCGATGACACCAGATGTAACGCGCAATTTGAGACCGGCGTCCAAAGCAGCTCGCAATAGCCGGGATACGGTTTGCTCATCTTCATCAAGCAAAGTTTCCGCTATGACGGGAAGCAGAACAGACGTATCGATCCAAATCTCGCCGTCGGCGAAAATGCGCTGCAGAACTTTCTGGACATCTGGAACAGCACGCAGAAACCCAAATAGTGTGTAGCCGTCGGCTATTTCTCGGAGATACCCATGAACCTGCGGGCCAGACCGCTGTAGAACTTCCACGAGTGCCAGACGCACTGCGCGAACCGCGCTCTCTCCGAGCTGTGTATCATCTTTTTGTACAGCGAAGTCGTTCGCGACAATCACATCCAGTGCGTCGCCTTTAGTCGTGACGCATTGATTGTTTGTGACCGCAGATGCAAACTGCTCTCCTTTCTTCAACAAGAACTGGTCCAAGACGCGACGCGCCCGGGAACACAAAGAGGCAAGAGCTTCAGGTTGCGGCAACTCATCGAAATAGTCGCTGATTGTCGCACGAAGTTCTTCAACAAGCGCGATGTCCTTTACCTCCTTCTTCGCCAAGCCTTCCCGAACTCGAAGAACCTCTTCATGGCTGAGGCACACTTCATCCTCCGCACGCCAATGTTTCACCGCTTTCTTGTCCAGTCTTGCGAGGGCGGAATTCACATTAACGACAACTGTTTCGGGGGAGATATTCGGAAGGAGTTTCTGAATAGCTTCCCGCACCGCCCGCGTTTTAAGTCGCTTTTCTGTGGAGGTTTCGCGAAGCACTGCTCTTACCAAGCCATCATAGCAGAGCTTTGTGAGACCCTTTTCTCTTGCGTCGTCCTCCCATTGTAGTTGGAGATGAAGCACGGCAGCTTTCAACTCATATTCGCTCAAGGCGGGCGCTTTGGACTCAACCACATCTCTGCTCGAAAGAAAAGGGTCAACGATGTCTTTGGCCAATGACTCAGCTACTTTGACTCTGTCCGCAGGGGAAAACATTCTATCCAAAAACCACGCCCTGTCGTGTATGTCCAAAGCGAGTTTGAAGTCCTTTCTAATTTCCTTCTTTAGCGCGTCTGCCCCCGCACCAATCTGCTGGTTTGTCACGTATACAAGGATGGCGGCTTCCGCAAAGTTCTGTCGGACTCGCTTGGCAGTTTGTTTCACTTTTACATCCCAACTCTTGGTGACTGAATACTGCATCAGAAGCGAGGCATCCCCCTCCGGCGAAAACAATTCTGCATCACGTCCTAAGTCGCCCGAGGCCGTAGCGACAGAGCGCAGTTGCCCATAGTCAAAAACCAGGAACTGCGATGCAAATCGCTCGAACCGCGCCCAATCCCCAGGTTGCAAGCGTTGAAGTGCGAATTCAAAACGTTGTGTCTTCATATCAGGTTTGCGGGTCGTGCGTGGCGTTTAGCACCACTTGGATAATACTTCATAGGAAAAGTGTTCCGATGAATGCTTTCTGTAAAATGGACTGGCGAAGGCGGGTGGCGCGCTGGAGGTTGGCGGACATCACCGCTTCCAACTCCTCCACTACGCTCAACCGCCGCTCCACTTCCGCCACGATCCGCGTCTGCTCGGCGAGGGGTGGGAGCGGGAGGACCATCCCTTCAACTTGAGGCTGAGCAATCTTGTAGATGCCAGCCGTGGTTTTGACTCTCGCCTCGATTTGTGATCGAACGATGCTCGATGGCCAGAGTGTTCGAACCCAGCCGGATTTGCGAACTGCATCGGCCAAGCGAAGCCGAATCATCGTATCGGGAAAGATGGTTGCTTGTGGTGGTTTCTGGGCGGACGTGCCCCGACCAACGAGGTGAAGGCTGCCGTTGCCACGTGACATGAAGAAATCGCCCTCTTGAATCCAAAGGTCATCAACGTCCAACTCAGCCAACGGCAGAAAGCGGGCATCCGAGTAATCGAATCCGGAATTGGACATCGCGCTCAACCGGAGCGCACGAACGCCCGGGGGATTGTCACTGCCTTTGACTGACACTCCGTTGCACAACGATTCAATCAGCAGCTGCTCGACACTTGCCCACGTCCATCCGTCCGGGATCGGCGGAAGGCCAGCGGTGTCCGGAGCAGCAGGCTCTTTGTATTTCCCCCGGCCCTGCCAGTTTTGGCGGCGCTCGGTGAGGATGCGGGCGAGCAGGGCTTCGCCGGTTTCAAAAGGCGCGTCGTTGCAGGCCGCGTGCCCCCACGCGGCGTTTTTGGCGTTGGGCCGGACGCCGCGTGGGGGCACGCGGCCTACACGGGTCAGTTCGGCTTCGGTGTGGACGAGTCGGCCTTCGCAGGCGGCTTTCAGGACGGCGGCGCGGTAGCGTTTGAGGTTGGTCTGAACCCGCCGCAACGCCGCCACGCCCGCCTCCAGCCGCGTGAATTGCTTCTCAATCTTCGCCACAATCCGCCGCTGTTCGGGGAGGGGCGCGACAGGAAATTGGACCTGGCCAAGCACCTGGCCGTTGACGTTTGGTTGGCCGATGCCGCGTTTGCCGCCTTCAATCTGACGCCAGTAATCCGGGCTCTGGAAAAACGCCGAGAGGTAACGCGAATCCACGCCAGCCGAAACGCGAACGCGAATCAAGTAAGACGCGAACACCGCCTCCGGACAGTCGCCGATGAGAAAACTCTTTCCGGTGGTCGCTCCAGTGCGCGCAAATACAAGGTCGCCGGATGACAGCCGGTACTTCGGGATGTCCTCTTTCGGAATGTCGCACGATGGAACTGCGCTCCAGTCAACACGACCGTCCTGAATGTCGGTGATGCGGAGAAATCGAGGGCCGTCCTTCCGGTCGATTGCGCTCGCGGTGTGGCCGTATTGGATGGAATCGGCCATGTCTTTTATCGCGACGCGACTCCAGCCCTTCGGAAGTTCGCCGCCTTCCTTCGCCCCTTCAGGGCTTTCGCCGCGTGAGGGCACGCGGCCTACACCGGGAACGCGCTTGGTGTTGTAGGCCGGGTCTCCTGACCCGATGTCCCCGCTCGGCGTGTTTTGGGATTGGTGACCCAGGGCGGCAGGTGGCTTCGCCGGATCGCCAATGGCCGATGGCCGATGACCAGCCTTCTTCCGCCCCGTTGGGGCTGCGCCGTGTGGGGGCACACGGCCTACAGCGCCGCCGGTTGAGGGCAACCGGCCCACAGATGGACGGTGCGCGCTCATGTTGTAGGCCGGGTACCCTTACTCATGTTGTAGGCCGGGTACCCTTACCCGGCGTTTTGTTGCCTCCACGCAGCGCTTCCCTTTCCTCCTCCACCACCAACATCCCGGTCTCCAACAATGGTGGTGTGCCTCGCACCAATCTTGGCCCGCTCGCCTCGTCGTAAAAGACCTCGCCACCGAACGGCCATTCCTCCGGACGTTTCACGAAACCGTATCGCACCGGATTGAGGCACACGTATTCCCATTTGCGCGATTCGCTTTCGGGCGTGCGGAATTTGTGGTCGTGGTAACCGTCCTGCCAGCGCCACGCGCGTTTGATGCGTGTGAATTCGTGTTCGCCGTGTGAGGGCACGGGGACGCCGTGTGGGGGCACACGGCCTACATCGACGGGGCGGGTCGCGTTGTAGGCCGCGTCCCCCGACGCGGCGTTTGGTGTGGCGTCTTGTAGGCCCGGTGTCCCTACCGGGCGTTCCTCGCGCCGTTCCAGCCCACCCACTACCGCCTTCAATGCCTTGATCCATTGACCAAGGCGAATGGCGTCGTGTCCTTGGTGCGCGATGAGGTGAATGTGGTCGGGCATGACAACGAAACGGCGTCCGAACCAACGGTATCGTGTCGGGCTGTCGAGAAGGAATGCAGCCAGACGTTCGAGTGTGGCTTCGTTGTTCAGAACGTGCGCGTGACCATCCACGCACAGCGTGAGGAGGTAGGAGACGTTGCCGTCGCGATCAGGCCAGACCCGATGGAGACGGCGGAGGCGGTGCGGGGGCGGTTCGTCCGGTGCGGGAACCGGGACGCCGTGTGAGGGCACGTGGGCGCCGTGTGAGGGCACGTGGGCGCCGTGTGGGGGCACACGGCCTACAGCAGTGGGGCGCGGTTTGTTGTAGGCCGCGTCCCCTGACGCGGCGTTTGGTGGCGACGAGGATTCGCCGGCTGAGGGCAGCCGGCCTACAGGGTCGCGGTTGTTCGCTTCTTCACTCATGCCACAAGCACCTCGTTGAGTTCATCGAGCAGCTTAGGCAATTGCTCGCCGAAGAGTCGATGCGCTTCCTCCTTCGTCCCGCAGGGCGGGACTACGGCGGACTGGTTGCCCAAACTATGCGGCAAGCGTTTCATTCAACTCCTCCAGTAATCTGTTGAGTTCGCTGCCGAATAGCTGATGGGCCTTCCCTAAACCGCCGCGCTGGTTGAACGGTGAGAGTTCTAAATCCTCCGGCTCAATGCTGATGGCCGTGGCGATGTGGTCGCGAATCAAATTGAGCCACGCGAGTTGTTCGGCGTTGAACTTGATGCCGACCTTGGCCTTGTCCATGAGCCATTCGTTGAACCGTTCCGACACGGAGTCCAGAACTCCTGACATAGGGGTGTTTGAAATGTCCGCTTTTTCTTTCAGAGGGCCTCCCGGACGGCGTAGTGCAAGCGCAGGCGGGAACCCGGGAACGCCGTGTTGGATTCGTTGAGTGTTTT
>Ga0315274_10010797_pt1 | contig 13148 bp, 16 predicted proteins | sample YL17G02_20_MG_FD_203700 | JGI IMG/M metagenome (GOLD analysis project Ga0315274, IMG submission 203700) | Sediment microbial communities from Yellowstone Lake, YNP, Wyoming, USA - YL17G02_20 | ecosystem: Environmental > Aquatic > Freshwater > Lake > Sediment | place: USA: Wyoming | collected... | reverse complement strand
CGGCGCATTCGACTCATTGAAGCCCTCAATCTCAAGCCCTCAGTCAGCCGTCAGTTTCAGCCCTCGGTTCAGGCCCTCGGGTTTCAGGCTTGCTCCGGCCTCCCGACTGTGGCTAACTCCATCCTAAGTTCCCAGCGGCCTTGGCCAGACTTGAGGCTTTGAGTCCTTCGAGCTTGCGCCGGGGCGTCTGGGTTCAGCGAAGGTCGTGTCCATGCCTTCGGAAGTCTTAGCGAGTCGGCCGCGCGGATGTCGGCCCACGACGGCGCTTCGGAGCGCCGCGTGGGCAACGGGGGATAGCGCGTCGCCGGACTCACAGGGGGGCTACCGGTTCTGACTGCCAACGAATCGTTGACGCACTAACGCTACTTTTATGAAACGGGTTTTAACCGCTGCCGGGTCGATCGCTGTCTGCTTGTTCCAGAACTCAGCGCGCTGCTTGGGGTGGGCTATTGCCGTTGCGTTGGTTTGGGGCGCGCTCGTGGCCAAGCTTCGCGCCGACGACCCACCGAACTCAGCCACCGAGGACAACGCCCGGTCCGCGCTCCTGCGAACAGCCGCGTCGAGCGTGAGGCTCTCCCTTGGGCCTCTGGACCTCTCGAAGACGCCGAGTGACGAGGAGCTCATGGCCGCCGGCCAGCTCGGAGGCCCTTTGTACCCGACCCACAAGCTGGCCGATTCACGCCGGGAGGAAGCTGCACGCCTGGATCTCGGCAAGGCCATCGAGCAATGGAACAGGCACCAATACCCCAAAGCCGTGGCCATGTTCCGCAAGCACGTGGCGGACTTCCCCGACAGCCCCTGGGCGGCCGAGGCGGAGCTGCACGTCGGCTGCGCCGCCACCTACAATGGCCGCTACACCGAAGCCGAGGGAATCTTCCGTAAGCTCGTTGCTGACCACCAAGGCAAGAACGACGAGGACGGCCGCATGATGCTCGCGCCGAGCGTCAGCTCGGTGGGGCGGCCCACGTAGCCCCTCCGAGCCGGAGCGAGCAAGTACGGGCCCGGCTCACCATACACTGTGGAATCGCCGTTTGCGCCCGCCATCACGATTGTCCCCTGAAGGCCATACGGCCGAACCAAACCCACCATTGCGTACCCCAACGGCAACCCAGTGACCGCGTCCGTGACGCGGCCTGACACACCTTGGGCCAGCACCTCCTGACGGACTTCAAAGGTGTTGGTGGCCGGCTCGATGGTGACGTTGACGCCACGCACGCGGAACAGGAATCTTCCGGGCATGCCACCGCTGATGGGCTCTACCCCAGGGAACCGTACCTCAGTGCGGAGTTGGCCATCGGCCGAGCCGTCCTCATCTCCTGGTACGTTGATATTCCGTACACCCCCAATGACCGGCAATTGTCCGTCGGTCAACGTGAATCCTTGGACGACAGGCTCCTGGTCGTCGATTAGGCCGTTCTCATTCACGTCGAGGTATTTCTCCACGGCGAGACTGGCGCCGGCGGGCACACCGTCGATGGCGAATGTGATTGTTCCAGAGTAGTTGTTCGTGACCAACGACGGCGTAACGGCCAGATCAGCCTGAGCCAACGCCGGATTGACCATCAAGGCGACCTGCAGACACAGCGCCGGAAACAAGCCCAGAAGGCGCTCACGGGCGGATCGTGGGCGTTTGTCGAACGTCAGTGCTTTGGCCCAGCGGAGGGTCGAGGGAGTCATTTTCCATATTCCTTGTGTGAGTCAATGAGTGAGACATGAACGGGAGACAGTGGGGCGAGAGAGGAAACGCGAAGCCAAGCCACCGCCGATCTGATGGTTGCAGCTCTCTGTCGGAGGAGGGTCTCCTTTGTCGAGGCGGCGGACTTCATACCATCGTCCTTCGCCAGACGAGCACTGAACGGTGCTCACCGGAATGGCTTTTAATCGCCGGGTTCGTACATTAACGCAGTCAACAAGTCGAGGCAGAAGTTGCCGTGAAAAGCCCCTGCCACTTCTCTTGTTGCAGCCCCTGTTGACTTGACTGGGGAAACGAAACTCAGAGACTCCGGAACCATGACCGAAATTTTGTTCCCGATCCTCCTCCCTTTCCGGCCGTCCTTCCTGAACTGCATCGCCCTCCTGGCGCTCTTCGTGTCTTGCGCTCTGGCGGCCGCGGCGGCCGAAACGGCGACGCGGATGGCGATGGCATCCCGGGCTGGTGGGAGGAGCAGTATTTCGGCTCCGTCACCAACGGCGCCCCCGAAGCCGACCCCGATGGCGACGGTATGCCGACTTTGTTCGAGTATCTTGCCGACACCAATCCGACCAACGCGCTCTCCGTGCTGCGCATTTCCCGGATCGTCACCGAAAGCAACGGTCTCCGCATCGAATGGCAGGGCGGCGAGCAGTCCAGACAATTCGTTGAGCGCAACAACGACATGGCGCTTTCCACCGACCGTTGGGTCGTCATCCACAGCAACAACCCACCCACCCCGCTCCTGACGAACTTTTTCGACATCCTTGGCACGAACCGCACGCTGTTCTACCGCGTGAGAGCGGTGAGAGAATAGTTGAGGGTTGAAAGTTGAGAGTTGAGGGGTGGAAAACCAGAGCGACTCCTCACCCCAGCCCTCTCCTCGGTCGAGGAGGGGAGGGAGAAGCAGCAGAAGTTGAGCGTTGAGGAGGACTACGTTTGCGCAGTTGGGGCGACGAGAGGCACGCACGTAAACTCGCCGAACACGGCAAAGTCCGCCGCATTCAGCGTCAGCAGCGAAGTGATGTTCGCGCTGTGGAACGTGCCGGCCAGCAGAGTATCCAGCACCCGTTTCCTGCCCAATTGGTGCTTGGCCATGGCGGCGAGAAACCAACTCACGGCCGACTCATCGGGCCAGACGCGCTCCACGTCGGGAGCATCCCACCAGACCTGCGTGCGTTCGAGCGCCTGCGGCATGGTCAGGGGCGCCGTGAATCGTTTCGGGTCGGTGACGATATGCACGAATTCTGCGAGCATCTGAGGCGCGAGAGCGAAGTGGTCTCCCCTCTGGCGCAGGGAACTGGCCAGGGTTCGTGCCGTCACATGGTCGGCGTGGCACGAAACTTCTGCCGCCATGAGAAAGCTCGTGTCGAGTCCGTGCGTCACACCCGCCCCTCCAGCATTTCGTCGTACCATTCCGCGCGCGTGCCTAGTGGCTTCAGCATCCGGCCCAAGTCCAGTGGTGGCAGGTCGAGTGCGCTGCGTCCACTGCCCTGCGTTTTCTTCAAACGAATGTGACGGACGAACTGCTCGAGTTCCGCCAGTTCCTTCGCCGAGAATTGTGGCACCACGGCTTCCACTTCAGTGAGTGTACTCATGGCTGCCAAAGTAACGTCCGCCCCCGCCTCCAGCAAGCTCGAACGACGCGGGCGACGATCCTTCACTCAAAGTCAAGACGGACGCCCGGAACACCGTCTTTGAGGCCAACAAGACAAGCAACTGGCGGGCCTTCGGCCTGGACCAATATCGCGACGCGGATGGCGATGGCATCGCAGACTCGTGGGAGCAACAGTATTTCGGCTCCATCACCCACTGCGCCCCCGACGCCGACCCCGATGGCGACGGCATGCCCAACCTGCTGGAATATTTGGCCGACACCAACCCGACCAACGCGCTCTCCGTGCTGCGCATTTCCCGGATCGTTCCCGAAGCCAACGGCCTCCGCCTCGAATGGCAGGGTGGCGCCCAAGCGAGGCAATTCCCGGAGCGGAGCAGGAGTGTTGGCACTGCTGGAACGAACTGGCTGACCATCTACACCAACAGCCCGCCCACGCCGCTCCAGACCAATCTCTTCGACCTCCTCGGCACCAACCGTGCGTTGTTCTATCGGGTGAGGGCGGTGAGGGAGTAGAGGAGAATTGCACCTCCATGCAGAGCGTGTATGCTCGGCCCACGATGATGACCGTAGATCAGATCGTGGAAGAAGCCCGCGGCTGGCCGTGCGACCAGGTGGCGGAACTGGTGGACCACCTGACGTTGAGCCTGCACCAGAGGATCGAGCCGGAAGTGGAAGAGGCTTGGAGGCAGGAAAGCCGCCGCCGGGTCGCGGAGATTGAAAGCGGACAGGTCACCGCCGTGCCAGGCGAGGGAGTTTCCCGGCGCGTGCGCCAGATCGCGGGCCGGTGAAGCCCCGCGCATTCCATCCCGAAGCGGCTGAGGAATACGCCGAAGCCGCCGCTTTTTACGCCCGCATCAGTCTGGATGCTGGGTGGGCGCTTTTACGACGAGATGGAGCGGCTGATCGACGACATACGCCGGTATCCCGAAAGGTTCCGGCTGTTCAATCCACCGGCTCGCCGCCATTTCTCGGACGTGTCTCCCTACGCTGTGATCTATTTGGACCAACCCGATCGCGTCTGGATCGTGGCGGTCATGCACTTCAAGCGCCGGCCCGGCTATTGGAAGCAGCGCCTGGATTGAGACAGGATTATCCATGAGCACCACGACGAGCTTCTCCAGGCCTACCTCGACTCGCACTGAATCGAGCGTGCAGGCAAAGGCGGTCCGGGTCACCGGGCGCACAATCCATCTCACGCTCAAGGACGGACGAAAGCTGGCATTTTCGGTCGATCGTTATCCCCGACTGCGCGAGGCCACGCCGCCGCAGTTGCGGGCCGTCACGCTGGAAGTGGACGGCGAAGCCCTGCGCTGGGAGGAGTTGGACGAAGACATCTTGGTTCAGGATGTGGTGGAAGGCCGTTTTCCCAAGCCCAGGGGCGGGCCTCGTCCAGCCGCGGGCCGGAAACCGAGCGGGCGCGCGCCCTTCCTCATCCGGATGAAGCCTGAAATCATGCAGCGCGTGCGCCGGAAAGCCGGGGCGGTTGGATTGTCGCTGTCCGAGTTTGTTGAGAAACAGTTGGCTGAGGTCTGAACTGGGCCGGGCTTTTCTCCCGCCGCATCTGGCGATGGAGGCTCAGGAAGAAATGATCTGGCGTGTTGGCATCGAGGCCGTGACGCTGGCGCCCGCAGCCGTCAACGGTGCCGCCAACACGGTGACGGTCCCCACGAACGCCCTCTCCGTGCTGCGCGTTTCCCGGATCGTCCCCGAAGCCGGCGGCCTCCGCATCGAGTGGCACGGGGGAACTGAGGCCAGACAGTTCCTCGTCCTCGAGCACCGGAAACACCTGCCGCCTGCCGCAGACAACCGGATCACCATCTACTCCAATCCTCCGCCGACGCCGTTACAGACAAACGTCTTTGAGCTCACGGGCACGAACCGCACCCTGTTCTACCGCGTCAGAGCAGTGCGGGAGTAGTTGAGGTTGGTTGAGAGCTGAACTGGCGAAGTCGCCGACCCGAAAAAATCCTCTCGAAAGAAGGCGTTGCCCCGCGTATTTTCACGGCATGAAGACTGTGCTCGACTGCGTGCGACGCTGGGCCGAAGGCGAGCCCTTCCGCCCGTTCACGCTCCGGCTGGAAGATGGCCGGGCGATCCCGGTCACGCGCCTGGCGCACATCGCCTGTTCTGACACTGGAGAGACGATTGCCGTCTTCCTGCCCGATGGCAGCCTGGAAATCGTCGCCCAGAAAAGCGTCACCTCTCTGCAAGAGTCCCCGGCCTGATTTCGTCCTTGCCCGTGTGGGGGGGGGCCGACCCGGGCCTGGCCGTCACCGGCCCGCGGTTCGACTGCCTGTCTGCTTCCACGAATGCAGACCTGGACGGGCCAGACACGCATTTGCGCTTGCAGAGCCGCAGCCTGGCCTTGGCCCTGGGCGGTAGCTGTCAACCTGAAGTCCGGAATGGAATAGCCGCAAGAGCACGCAAAGATCGCACAAACATGCCGGGTCCTCCGAGCTGGACAAGGAATTGCCGTGAAAAACCCGTGCCACTTCTCTTGTTGCAGCCCCTGTTGGCTTGACTGGGCAGGCGAAACTCGGAGACTTCAAAACCATGACCAAGACCTTGTTCGCGATCCTCCCGTCGCTGCGACAATCCTTTCTGAACGGCGTTGCCTTCCTGTCGCTCCTGGTGTCTTCCGCCCTGGCGGCAGCGGCTGCCGAACCAGCGACGTCGTCCTCAAGCACTGCGGCGATCCACGTTATCGCCCTGCAGGCCTCGCCGCTGGTGCTCAGAACTCCGGAAGGCGAGCGCGGGGTCGTGTCGCTTCAGCTCGCTGGGGCCGCGACGGCCAGTCTTCCCGTGCGCGTCGTCAGCGCCGCCTGGCCCGCGCAGGAGCTGACGGTTCTGACGAACTTGCCGGCGGGCACGAATGCCGTGGAGTTGGCCGTCCCGGTTTTCACCGAACCGGTTGAGGTGAAGGTGCGCTTCGAGTTGCCCGGGGGCCCACAGGAGTTCGGTCCGTTCACGCTGACCCCGCCGCGGCGGTGGACGATCTACCTCACGCAACACACGCACACGGACATTGGCTACACACGACCGCAGACCGAGATCCTCCCGGAGCACCTGCGGTACATCGACTACGCGCTGGACTATTGCGATCTGACGGACCGTCTGCCCGACGACGCCCGGTTCCGCTGGACGTGTGAAACCGCGTGGGCCGTGCGCGAGTATTTGCAGCGGCGCCCAGCCGCGCAGATCGCGCGCCTCAAGCAACGCGTACAGGAAGGGCGCATCGAGATCGCCGGCATGCTGTTGAACATGTCGGACATCGCGACCGAGAACAGCCTCGCGGCGTCACTCCAACCGTTGCGCACGCTCAAAGAGGACTTGGGCATCACTGTCCGCACCACCCTGCAGAACGATGTGAACGGCGCCGCCTGGTGTCTGGTGGACTACTTCAGCGACATCGGCATCCGGTACCTAAGCATGGGCATCAACCAGACCCGTTCGATCCTGCCCTTCGACCAGCCCACCGCTTTTTGGTGGGAATCGCCCTCCGGCAAACGTGTCCTGGCCTACCGGTCCGACCACTACATGACCGCCAACTTCTGGGGGATCGAGAAAGGGGAGCTGGCGAAGTTCAAACCCGCCGCACTGGGTTACCTGCGTTCGCTCGAAGACCGGAAGTATCCGTTCGACCGCGCCGGCGTGCAGTTCTCCGGCTATTTCACGGACAACTCGCCTCCCTCGACCGCGGCCTGCGACATCGTTCGTGAATGGAACGAAACCTACGCGTGGCCGAAGCTGCGCCTGTCCACTGCCCAGGAGTTTCTGAGCTACGTCGAGCAGGAGCACGGCAAGGACTTGGCCGTGCACCGCCAGGCCTGGCCCGACTGGTGGACCGATGGCTTCGGCTCGGCGGCACGCGAGACCGCCGCCGCGCGCGAGACCGAAACCGCGATGCACGTCACCCAAGGATTGCTGGCGATGGCGTCGATCCTCGGCGCCGACATCCGGCCCGGCCTGCTGGAGCGCATCGCCGACGTTCAGGACAACCTGCTGTTCTATGCGGAACACACCTACGGTGCCGCCGAGAGCGTCGATGATCCCCTTGCCGAGAACACCCAGGTGCAATGGGGCGAAAAGGCCTCCTACGTCTGGGCCGCCGTGAAGGAGTCCAACCTGCTGCGCGAGGAAGCCTTCGGCCTGTTGCAGGACTTCCTGCCGCGCGCCGAGGTGCCCACCCTCGCCGTGTTCAACACGCTGAACTGGGAGCGCTCGGGCCTCGTGCGCGTCTTCATTGACCACGAGATTCTCCCGCCGGATCGCGCGTTCCGCATCGTGGATGCGGCCACGGGCACGGCCGTACCGGCCCAGGCGATGGATCGGCGCGCCGAAGGCACCTACTGGGCGCTCTGGGTCAAGGACGTTCCGCCGCTCGGTTACCGGATCCTGCGTCTCGAGGCCGGCAAAGAGAAGCGGGCCCAGGAACCACGGACCACTGAAACCACTTCGCTCGAGAACGCGTTCTATTCTCTGACGGTCGATCCCGCTCGCGGCGCGGTGAAGAGCCTCGTGGACAAGCAGACCGGCCAGGAACTCGTGGATGCGAGCGCCGCGTGGGGCCTGGGCCAGTGTGTCTATGAGACGCTCGTGGACCGGAACCAGATGGAGCCCAAGGTCGCCGCCCGCACTTCATTACGCGACGTGAAAGTCCAACCCGGCGCCAACGGCCCCATCTGGCAGAGCCTGCGGCTGACCGGCAACCTGGACGGCTGCGCCACCAATGGCGGCGTGAAGGCGGAGCTCCGGCTCTACGAAACCGAGAAACGCGTGGAACTGCACTACGCGGCGCGAAAGCTGCCGATCCGGAAACCGGAAGGCCTCTATGTCGCCTTCCCGTTTCGCAGTTCGGAAGCGAAGCTGCTCTACGAGGTGGCGGGCGGTAGCGTCACGCCGGGAGACGAGCAGATTCCCGGCTCGGCCTCGGACTGGCAGACGTTCCAGAACTTCATCTCCGTGCGAGGCGCGGAGTCGCAGATCATCTGGGGCAGCGAAGGCGCGCCGTTGGTGCAACTCGGGGACTTCAACCTCGGCAAATGGCAGCGGGTGGCCAAGGTGGAAAAGCCGCACGTCTATTCGTGGGTGATGAACAACTACTGGTTCACCAACTTCCGCGTCGAACAGGAGGGCGAATTCAGATGGAGCTACTACCTCACCTCAACCCGGGACCTGACCCGCTCGGCCGCCGCGCGGTTCGGCTGGGGTTCGCGTGTCCAGTTGGCGACGCGCGTCCTGCCGCCCAGCCACGGCGCGAAGTCCGACCGGCCCTGGACGCTCTCGACCTTCGACGTGAAGCTGCCGAACGCGCTGCTGGTGGAAGCGCGACCGCTCGGGCAGGGCGAGGGGGTGCTGCTGCACCTGCGCGAGACGGACGGGAAACCCTTCGCCGTCTCGGAGGCGGACATCGAATCGCCGTTCCCGGTGGCGCAAGCCGCGGTGGTCAACGTCTTGGGCGAAGTTCTGAACGGAGCAATCGAGTCCCACAGCCAGGCGCCGTTCGAATCGCGATTCCTCATGCTCAAGTTCCGTCAGCCCTGAGCGTCGGCAAGATTCGATTGGACAGTCTCGGCCCAAACGCCTAGCGTGCCTCCACCCAGCGAAACCCGAGCAAGCACAGCAGCCGAAACAGGGCTGAGCCGTCAGACTGACCGGGCAAGCGAGCGGACCGGACCATGAAATACCATTACGCGGATCAGAACAACGTCCCCATCGGCCCTTACGAGATCGACGACCTGCTCGGGCTGCAGGCCCGGGGCCTCGTGCGCCCGGAGACCTACGTGCTGGCGGAAGGAACGACCGCCTGGCAGCCGTTTGCCACCGTCCTGGCCCAGCAACGCCCGTCGAACAGTCTGCCGCTGCCGCCCATGACTCCGCCCCCGGCGTCCAAGCCGGGGAAGGTCCAGGCGATCGCCATCATGTCCCTGGTCAGCGGCGTTTTGAACTGCGTGGGCGGACTCGGCTGGCTGGTGGCCGGCCTGTTCATGTTCCTGGTCGGCGTCATCTTCACCATCATTCCGGCGACCTATTTGCTCATCGTCGGAGTCCTCGACATCATTTATGCCTCGAATTTGATGGGTGCGAGCGCTGCGTCGGTCCGGCCGGCTCGTCACCTCGCGATTCTGAACATCGTCAGCATCATCTTTTTCAATCTCATTCCCTGCGTGCTGGGCATCGTCAACCTGGTGTTCTACGGCGACGAGGAGACGCAGCGCTTCTTCGAGTCCGGCAATCGCCCGCGCTGACGACCAGGCGGAAGCCGTAGCAGTGGCAACGGTAGGAGGGCTCGCTCACGTAACGCGCTGCGACTCGACAGTACTTGTCGCTGCTGATCCAGCTCCCGCCTCGGAGAACACGCCCATAACCTGTGGGTGGTCCGCGTGGGTCCGTGGCGGTTGCTTCCGGTCGGCCATAGCCGCTGTCATGATAGAGGTCCCAACACCATTCGAAGGCGTTCCCCGCCATGTCATACAGCCCAAAGCCGTTCGTCATGTTGGCACCAACGGGCGTCTGCCGGCCATCGAAGTAGCCCACCGGGCTGGTCGCACAATCCGCGTCAGACTCGAACGGATCGCCGCTCTGCCAGAAATTCGCCTTGCTGCCGTCGAAGAAGCGGCTGAATTCGGGGCCGTCGCTGGGCCACGGATACTGGTGACCGTTCAACCCGCCGCGTGCCGCCTTCTCCCATTCAGCTTCGGTCGGGAGCCGATAACCGTTGGCTGACCAATTCACCCCTTGCGCCGGGATGTCCGCGAGCCCGCGCCGATAGACTTCCCGCTGCGCCGCGTCGAGGTGGTACACCGGCGTTCGACCCTCCTTCTCGGAGCGTGCGTTGGCCCATTTGACCGCATCGAGCCAGGATACGTTGCAGATGGGGTGTGCGGGCTTCCGTTTGGGGCAGCGCTCGAATCCCTCGAAGGCGTAGCCATTCGTCTGCGCCCAGGCCGCCACGTCATCCCACAGCGCCTGGGTCACCTCGGTCCTGGCAACATCAAATCCGCTCACAGAAACCCGACGAACCGGGCGCTCGTCCCGATAACCGGTGCCGTGCGCATCCCCCATCTCGAACTCGCCCGCCGGCACGTCAACCATGTCAGTGCCCAAGGTCAGGGGGCCACGATTGGTGCCCGAGGTCAGCGGGCCACGACGCGGCGCCTCTCCGACGAGGATCGCCAGCGCTGCTCCGGCGCAAAAACTGCCAAGAGCCCGCGCCGAGGTCCTTGGGAAGCGCCAGCCGTTGTTCTGGAAAGACATCGAATGGCCACCGCGCCAACCGCGCGAGAAGAAGCACAGCGGCAGAGGGGAGTTGTGTCAACCGGGGAATCTGACGAAGCACAGCTCAAAGGGCCAGGTGCTCCAGCCCGAGCACGTACTTCGAGCAACGGGTCAGACGGAAGGGGAGGGCATTGGCAATCCGGTCCGCGTCGGCGGCATGCGCCGTGTCGTACTTCAGCTCGAGGATCAACCGCGGCTCATCGTAACGCACCGCGCGCGGCGCATGCGCTGCCGCCCGCACGTCGTAGGTCTCCAATGCCCAGTCGAGCGTGAGCCGGAAGTGCCCGTCGGCGCTGACGAAATAGCGCCGCCGATAACGATTCGCCAGGACGGGCTGGACGCCGCGCAACTGCAGGCGCGTCGCCGCGGGCAGATTGGCGCGCGTCCAGAGCGCCGCCAGCGCATCACGGTCGAACCCCCCGTTGACCGCGAATGGTGGGAGGTTGTGCGTCGTCTTGCCGCCGAGCAAGCCCTGTCGATGTTTGAACTCCAGCCGGGGGCGCTCGACGTGGCCGTGGAACTCGCCGTACCAGCGAAGCCGGACTTTCTCGCGACAAGCCGCGCCGTTGACATGGTCGAAGTAATGGCGCAGCCCGGGGGTGTCGAAGTAGAGATTGTTCACCGGTCGTTCCGGATAGGCCTCGCGGAACAGCGCGGGATGCTGCCGAACGAACGCGAGAACCTCGGCAACGGAGAAGCCGGCGGGGAGGAACTTGCGTTCGTAGCGGAGGTCTGTCGGCAGGAGGGTCATCCTGAAATCGGCCGCACGATTCACGAGCCCAGCCCGCGTTCCTCGAAGTAGCTGACGCGCACGGCCGGGTTCAGTTCGCGCAGCCGTTGGTTGAAGCTTTCCAGCTTGGCGGCATCCGCGAACGCCACGAGGAACGAACCCTCGAGCAACTCGGGGGTCTGCTCGAATCGTTTCAAGCTGGCGGTGGCGCCCGCCTGGGTGAGGGCCTCAAGCACCTGGCTGACGCTGAACGTCTGGGGCGCCGGGCTGGTCACGGTCAGGTAGAGGTTGGGCGGGTCGGGCCGACGATGAAGCCAGTGCCGGACTGCGAGCAGGACCAGGACCAGCGCGAAGGCGGTCACGGTGACGAGGGCCTGGCTGGCGCCGAGCCCGAGCCCGATGCTGATGGCGAGGAACAGGAAAGCCAGTTCCTCCGGTTCCTTGATGGCCGCGCGGAACCGTACAATGGACAGTGCGCCCACCAACCCCAGCGACAATGCGAGCGACGACTTGACGATGCTGATGATCAGCGTGGTGGTGATCGTCAGCAGGAGGAAGTTGCGGGCAAAACTCCGCCGATTGGAGAGTGCCTGGCCGAAGCGCACGTAAGCGAGGCCGAGGAGGTAGGCCAGCCCGGCCGCCAGCAGCAGGTTGAGGGTGAAGGCCGGCAAGGAGACGACCGCGTCGCGATTCCAGGCGGCATTGAGGAGGTTCTGGGTGTTTTGCATGAGGTTGGCTCGTTCAGGGGCAAGACGGCTATCGGGTTCAGGACAGGCGCCGGTGCGGACTTCACTGCGGGAGGTTCGCGGCCTTGACGTCCGGGCGATTCAGCAGGTAAGCCCGACGCTGTTCGGCGAAGCGCTTCAGGCTGATCTTGGCTCCACCGCCGAACCCTCCTCCGCCCGCTTCCTGGACATCTTCAGTGAGGCCTTTCATGAAGGCCTCGGAGGAATCGAGCTTGCGGGTGTCCGCTGTTACGTCCTCGGCGATGAGTGAATGGTACTGCTGCGCGAGCGGGCCGAGTCGGGTCCAGTCCAGCCACTTTTCCGCCACGTCGCGGACATAGCCGAGATAGCGCGTCCGCAGTGACGGAATAGCGAGGAGTTTCGAGATGAGCGGTTTGCCCGAGTCATTGGCGGCGACCAACGGGTCGAGTTTCACGCCGCCCGCGCCCGGACCGCCGCCGAAACCGGGACCACCCCGGCCACGACCGCCACCCGGTCCGCCGCGACCGCCACCGGGGCCGGCGAAACTGGGTTGAGGCAGAGCCGTATTCAGTCCGCTGCGAAGCTGCTCCTCCTGCAACACGCCGCGTTTGTCAGCGTCCCATTCGCCAAACCACTTGGCAAAGGTGTCCTTGAGTTCAACCCGGGTGAGCGAACCGTTCTTGTCGGCGTCCACCGCGGTGAATAGGCCCGGGCCGATGAACATCGCCGGGCCAAAACCTCCGCGCCCGCGCCCCGGCCGCGGGTCATTGCCGCGTGCGGCTGCCCCGGGAGGACCAAAACCCTGCGGCGGGGGGAGGACCTCGCCCAGCTTCGCGATGAACTGCTCCTGGCTCAGCTTGCCGGTCTTGTCCGGATCCAGCCTGTCGTACCACGTGTCTGCCAACGCAGTGAATTCCTCCTTCGTGAGTTTCTGGTCGTCGTTCTGGTCCGCTTGAGTGAGCAACTGCGGCGCGATGAACATCCCCGGACCGAATCCTCCCGGCCCGCCCGGTCCTCCGGGACCGCCCCCGTCACTGAATGTCTCGTTCGCGTCCTGCGGGATGAGGTGGAAGCATCCCTTTTCGTCCCGGTAAAGGTCGTAGTCGCTGGCGCGCGTCCAGAAAC
>Ga0315274_10010796_pt1 | contig 13149 bp, 13 predicted proteins | sample YL17G02_20_MG_FD_203700 | JGI IMG/M metagenome (GOLD analysis project Ga0315274, IMG submission 203700) | Sediment microbial communities from Yellowstone Lake, YNP, Wyoming, USA - YL17G02_20 | ecosystem: Environmental > Aquatic > Freshwater > Lake > Sediment | place: USA: Wyoming | collected... | reverse complement strand
CAGCCTTCGAGCGACTCGGGATTCTCCGCGACGCTCTCCTGGTATAACGCGAGGCTGCCGGAGATCCGGCCTTCACGGCTGGTCAGGCGGGCGAGTCCCAACCGTGCTTCGGGGCGCTGGGGCGTGAGGCGCACGGCCCGCTCGTAGAACTGCCGGGCCAGCGTGCGCTGGTCGGCTGCCGCGTAGCCATCCGCCGCGTCGAGCAGCGCGTCGTAGTCATTCGAGTCAGGCGTGGCGAACCACTGCATCTTGCGCAGCCCTTCCTCGTAGCGTCCGCGTCGGATGAGGTGGCTGGCGAGGAAGGCGTCCTGCCGCCGTTGCAGGTCGGGATTGGTGGCGGGACGCGTGGCGAGGCTTTCCACCAAGTCCAACGCGTTGATGCGGGCAGCCAGCCCGGCCAGAAGGAGTCCCAACTCGGCGTCCTTTTCCTGGGTCTGGAGGTCCCGCGCCCGCGCAGTCTGCCAGGCAAGCGACACCTGACCCGCCGCCGCCAGGGCGCGGACTTGGGAATAAAAGGCGAGTTCGTGGTCTGGGTTGCGCTGAAGGGCGTCGGAGAACAACCGCTTGGCTCGCTGCCACTCGCCGCGCCACGACCACGTGAGCCCCAGGCCGGTAACCGCGTCGAGGTCGTCCGGCGCGTCTTTGAGGTAGGCTTCGTACTTCTCCTGGGCTGAACGAAGACGGCCCAGTTGCGTGAGCACCTGGGCTTCGCGGAAGTGGGCGCGCCGGTGGTTGGGATGATCCACAGTGATGCTGCGCATCGCCGCCAGCGCGTTGGTCAACTGGCCGGACGCGGCTTGCCAGTCAGCGTGGAGCAACCGCCACTCGGGATCCCCCGGGGTCTTTGCCAGTTCGCTCTCGATCAACTGCCGGACGACCGTGAGGTCCCGCCCCGCCAGCGCCTTGCGCGCCCGGGCCGTCGGGTCCTCTTGCGCCTCGGTCTCGGCGGCGTGAAGAACCGGCAGCAGCCCGGCGAGACCCAGGCAAAGCGCCAGCCCGACGCGCGAGGCGCACAGGAGAAGCTGCCGGAAGATCACGGCCGGGGCGAACTCAACGCGAGGAAGCTGGCCGGGCCATCCGCGCACCGGAAGGGCTATTTGCCCGCACGCGACTCGGTGCGGCGCGGCTCAACCATCGTGCGGGTCATCTGCCCCAGGAGTTCCTTGAGGACCTCGTGAGCCAGCCGATGAACGCTTTCTTCGCTGAAGGCGGTGCAGGCGGCCCGCCGCGAGAGCGCCCCGGCCCAGACGACGCTCTCTTCTTCCACGCGCAGCAACCGGAGGTTGACGCCGACGGTGGCGGTCTCGCCGAAGCCATCGACGAACCCGTATTCGCCGACGGAGCCGACCAGCACATAATCGGTCTGGAGCGCTTTGCCGACGTTCGCGGCCGTCGCCGTGTTAAGTCCCACCTGGCGTTCCCACGGTGCGATCTCCAGCCGGCGCAGCATGAGCTCCTTATCGTCGGTGAGGCGGCTGAGCTCGACCATTTTGAAGGAGCGGTCGGCGTACAGCAGCGAGGCCGCCAGGTCCGTGAGGATCAACCCGGCGTTGCGGCTGGAACTGAGGTTTTCAAACGGCACCACCGCGAGGCTGGAACCGCTCTCGGGGAGTTTGGCGTCCCGCTGCCAGGCCGACGTCATGGTCCGGGCGCTGCAGCCCGCCAGCAACAGAACCAGAGCCGCGAGTCCGCTCAGCCGGCCCCAGCCGCGCCCGCGTCCGCGAGGTCGGCCCGAGGCCGGAGGGGAAACCCGATCACGCGCACCGGGATTTGAAGAAGGTTGCGCTTCCACGGATGGGCCATTAACGTGCATGCGTCTCTGGGCTTTCAACCACGGCGCAGTCTATGGCGGGCCGCCATGCGGACAAGCACAAATTATGAACCTGCTGCTGCTCGTTTGGTGGCTCACGGTGGCACTGGCGGCGATGTCCCTCCTCGCCATGACGGCCCTCATCATCTACCGCCTGCATCGGAACCGCCGCCTTGAGCTGGACGCGGCTCGCCGGGAGGTGCTCAAACAGATGGCGTGGGACCTGATGGACCGTCCCGACCGGTTGGTGGAGCTCAGAAGCATGATCCGGCCGGATGACCGTCGTCTGTTGCTGCAACTGTTCGCCGAGTTGCTCCAGAAAATCCGGGGCAAGTACGCCGAGCGGTTTGTCAGCCTCATGCGGCTGCTGGGACTGGTGGAGGAGTGCCTGGAAGGCTTGGAGGACCGATCCTGGGCCACCCGCGCCGAGGCGTGCACCGTGCTGGGGGCCTTCAACGACGCGAACGTCCGCGCCGCCTTGTATGGCGCCTTGGAAGACCCGGTGATGGAGGTGCGCGTGGAGGCCGCGCGCGCGCTGGTCCGGTTGGGAGCGGTGCGTTCGGTGACGCGCCTGATCCGACACCTCACGCCGACGGAAGGAACCCCTTCGCTGGCAGTAATGGACCTCTTCCGCAACCTGGGTCGGCAGGCCATGCGGGACTGGTTGGCACTGCTGGAGTCGGACGCCCCGGTCCCCGCCAAGCTTATCGCGATTGACGCCCTGGGTCACAGTGGCGACCTGCAAGCGGTGCCGCCCTTGCTGCAATACTACGATCACCCGTCCCAGACGGTGCGCGTGACCACGTTGCAGTCGCTGGGTTTGCTGCGCGACCCGCGGGCGCTGCCGGCAGTGCTGCTGGCCATGACAGACCACGACTGGGAAGTGCGCGCCCAGGCAGCGATGGCCGCGGGCGACATCGGCGCGAAGGAAGCCATTCCGCTGCTGGAGCGATTGCTGGAGGACGACTCCTGGTGGGTGCGCTACCGCGCCGCGGAGGCGCTCTACCGGATCGGCGATCCGGGCATCTTCGCGTTGAACGACGCCGCGGTCCGCCCGCATCCGTTGGCGGCGGAGATCGCGTGGGATGTGTTGCGCGAGAAGGGGGCGGCGGCATGATGCTGGCGGTCACCACCTTTCGGGACGTCTTTCTGCCGCTGGTCTATTACCTGGATTCGTGGGTGTTGACCATGCTGGGGATCTACGCCTCGTGCTTCCTGTTCCAGATCGGCGCGGCCTTCTTCGAACTGCGCCGCAGCCAGCGCGAGGGCAAGAGCGTGACGCCCTGGTGGCTGCTCACCAGCAAGGTCACGATCCCCATCTCCATCCTGGTGCCGGCGCACAACGAAGAGAAGACCATCGTCGAAAACGTGCGCTCACTGCTGTCCCTGCACTATCCCGACTTCGAAGTCCTCGTGGTCAACGACGGTTCCAAGGACAACACCCTGGCGGTGCTCAGGGCCGCCTTTGACCTGAAGGCCGTCTCGCGGGCCTACCCGCACTCGCTGCCTTGCAAGCCGATCCGCGGCATCTACCACAGCGGGCGCTATCCCAAGCTGGCGGTGGTGGACAAGTTGAACGGGGGCAAGTCGGACGCGTTCAACGCCGGCCTGAACCTGTCGCGCAATCCGCTCGTGTGCATGGTGGACGCGGACTCGATGCTGGAATCCGATTCCTTGCTGCGGTTGGTGCGCCCGTTCATCCTGGAGCCGGACGAGATGGTGGCCGTGGGCGGCCGGATTCGCGTGGTGAACGGCTGCGAAGTCCGGTCGGGCCGGCTGGTGCGCGTGGACCTGCCCCGGGAGTTCCTGCCCTTGGTGCAGACCGTGGAGTACATCCGCTCGTTCCAGATCGCCCGCCTTTCCTGGAGCCGGATGCAGTCCGTGACGATCATCTCCGGGGCCTTCGGTTTGTTCAAACGCGCCGCCTTGATGAAGGTGGGCGGCTACGCGCACGACACGGTGGGCGAGGACATGGAGGTGACGGTCAAACTCCACCGGTATTACCTGGAGAACCGGATTCCGTACAAAGTGTCCTACCTGGCGGACCCGGTGTGTTGGACTGAGGTGCCGGCGACGCTGAAGATCCTCTGCAACCAGCGGACGCGCTGGGCGCGGGGCATGTTGGAGGTGCTGTTCCGACACCGGGCGATGATCCTCTCCCCGCGGTACGGGATGCCCGGCATGTTCGGGCTGGGCTATTTCTTCCTGTTCGACGCCATCGGGCCGATCATCGAGCTGCTGGGCTACATTATCATCCCGACCTGCTGGCTGGCTGGCATCCTTAACCTCCCGTTCTTCCTTTCCTATCTCGGCCTGCTGTTCATGTTCGGCGTGTTCGTCAGCGTGGGCTCGCTCTTCCTGGAGGAACTCACCACCTCCGAGCCGTCGCCGCCGCACGACCTGCTCATTCTGACGCTCTGCGCGTTTGCGGAGAACTTCGGCTACCGGCAACTGAACAGTTGGTGGCGGATCAAGGCCACCTACCAGTTCCTGCGCAAAAAACGCGGGTGGGGCGCGATGACGCGCGCCGGCTTCACCCAGAAACCCGCGCAGAAAGCCGCTTGACCGCCGCCGTCAGGCCGTTGCGCCCGGCAGCACGTCCTCGAAGCGCGCGTGCTGCTCCAGAAGATCCATGACTTTGGAGGTCACGATCTGCTCCTCGATCTCCGCCACGCCGTTCCGCTCCTGCAACTGCTTGATGAGTTGGTCCGGCTTGATCTGATACTGCTCGGCCAGGACGAGGATGCGTTGGGTCACTTCCTTCTGGTCCGCTTTGAGGCCCTCCTTGTCCGCGATGCGGCCGAGGACGAACGCCGCCTTGACGCGCTCCTTGGCGCTGTGGGTCGCGAAGGAGAAAATCTGGTCCTTCTGCTGGTCAATCGCTTCACGGGAGATGCCGCGCTGCTGGTTCTCGCGCACAAGGTCATAAACCACGTGACGGGTTTCGTTGAGGACGACCGACTCCGGGAGGTCGAAGCTGACGCGATTGAGCAGCTCGCGCATCAACTGGTCGCGCGTGGTCCGCTTGGTCTTGTACTTGAGCTCGTTGTCCAGATCCTTGCGCACGCCCTCGCGCAACCGCTCGACGTTGTCCGCGCCATAGCTCTTGGCGAGCTCGTCGTTCAACTCCGGCAGCGTCTTTTCCTTCACCTGTACGATCTCGACTTCGAAGGCGCCCGGCTTGCCCGCCAACTGCGGCGTCACGAAGTCCGCCGGGAAGGTGACCGTCACCGTGCGCTTCTCCCCCGCCTGGGCCCCGACCAATTGCTCGGTGAAGCCCGGGATGAACGAATCCTTGGCCGCGTGCAGCCAAAACTCTTTCTTCTCGCCCAGCCCCCGCGCCGTGGGGACGATCTCGGTGATCGGCTTGCCTTCGCTGGTCCCGGTGTAGTTCACGACCACAAAATCGCCGTCTTGGACGGGCCGGGCCACGTCGGTATAGACCGCCCGCTGCTCGCGCAGCACTCCCAGGGCCCGCTCGATATCGTCGTCCGTCACGATCCGCACTTCGCGGCGGACCGGCATCCCTTTGTATTCCGGCAGCTCGAACTCGGGCGCCGTCTCCACGGTGGCGGCGAACTGGAGCGCCTGGCTGCGGCCGAACTGGATTTCCTCGATGTCCGGTTGGCCCACCAGGTGGAGCTTCTGGTCGCTCACCGCCTGGCGGAACGAGTCGGAGATGAGCTGGCGCTTCACCTCCTCGTCGATCTGGGCGGTGTAGGCTTTGATCACGAGGTGCCGCGGCGCCTTGCCGGGTCGGAAGCCCGGCAGCCGTGCGATCTTCATGAACTCACGCGTCGTCTTCTCGAACTCCGCGTCCACCGCGGCCGCATCCACCTCCACCCGCAAGAGCTTCTTGCAGGGCGCCAGATTTTCCACAGTCACATTCACGAGCATTCCTTTCGCAGCCAAGGGTTGAGCCGGCCTACTTGAGCAGTTCCTCGGCGATTTGGACGGCGTTCAGCGCCGCCCCTTTCAGGAGTTGGTCGCCGCTGACCCAAAAGCACAGGCCGTTGTCGAGGGCGCAATCTTTGCGGAGGCGGCCCACGGCGCAGTTGTATCGCTCGGCCTGATAAAGCGGCTGCGGGTACTCGCACCTGGCCGGATTGTCGATCACGTCCAGCCCGGGCGCCTTCCTCAACACCTCCCGCGCGGCTTCGACGGTCACCGGTTTCTCGAACTCGGCGCTCACCGCCACGGAATGGGCGCGGTACACCGGCACGCGCACGCAAGTGACGCTCGCCTTGAAGGTCGGATGATGCATGATCTTGCGCCCCTCGTTCTCCATCTTCATCTCTTCTTTGGTGTAGCCGGAGGGCAGGAAGGAATCGACGTGCGGCAACACATTGAAGGCGATCTGGTGCGGATACACCTCGCGCGTCACCGGCTGGCGCTTGACGATCTGGTCCACCTGGCGCTCGAGCTCGGCAATGGCCTTGGCGCCGGTGCCGGACACGGCCTGGTAGCTCGAGGCGAAAATGCGCTGGCAGCCAAACGCCGCGTGCAGCGGGTACAACGCCAGGAGCGCAATCGCCGTCGTGCAATTTGGATTGGCGATGATGCCCCGGTGCTGCTGGATGTCGGCGGCGTTGATCTCGGGGATGACCAGCGGCACCGCAGGATCCATCCGGAAGGCGCTCGAATTATCGACCACGACGCAGGCAGCTCGGGCGGCGGCGGGCGCGAACTCCTTCGAGATACTGCCCCCGGCGCTGAACAGGGCCATGTCGATGCCCTGGAAGGAATCCTGCTTGAGCTCCTGGACGGTGATCTCGGTGCCGCGGAACTTGAGCGGCTTGCCCACCGAGCGGGCGGAGGCGAGCAACGTCAGTCTGCCCAGCGGGAAGTTGCGCTGCTCGAGGGTCCTGATCATCTCGACGCCGACGGCACCCGTCGCACCGACCACGGCCACATGTGGATTCCGGTTCATAAAAGGGGGGCACTATACCGAACGCGAGAGGCGTGTCAAATCCGTGAACGAGGCGAATGGGTGGGCGGGCAAACTAATTGATGGCGGTTAAACGCCGGCAAGCGGAGGGCAGCGCGCGGGGGACCGCGCGGCCGAGCCTCAATACCGTGACCGCCCGCGGGCCAAAAAGGGATTGAGATTCCCGCACGGCAGCGTAAAGTAGTTGTCGAAATGACCAGCATCACGGGTGCTTTAAGGACCGAACATGTGGTTTTCACCGCAGTGTTTGACTCTATCGAACGCACTTTGTCGCAAGTCCAGACGGTGGAGGAGGCGAAGAGGCTGGCCGGCCTGGTCGAGTCGCTGCTGCGAGGCCACAGCGACACCGAGACGGATCTGGCGTATGCCGCCCTGGATCACGTGCTGGAGAACGAGGGGGAACTCGACCAACTGCACGAGGATCATCAGGAAATCGATGCCCGGCTGAAGCGCGTCCAGTCGACGAAAGACTGCGGGGAAGCTCGGCGGTTGCTGAAAGCGGCGCTCCGCGCATCGCGCGAGCACTTTCTCCGCGAGGAGCGGACGGTGTTCCCGCTGATTGACCGGGCGCTCAGCCAGGAGATGCTTACGGCCTTGGGGAGCGCCTGGGCACAGCGAGGCTTGGCGCAAAGGTTCTCGCGGGAGCAAGCACCGAGGAACGTCTGAGGAGGATCACATCCAGTTGCGCTGTCGGGCAACCTCGTAGAGAAACGCGGCGGCAGCGCAGCCGACGTTGAGCGAGTCCGCACCGCCGTGCATGGGAATGGCCACCGCCTCGTCGCACGCTGCCAGGACCGACGTCGAGAGCCCGTGGCCTTCGCTCCCAAATACGACACAGCAGTCCGACGTGAAGTCCGCCTCAGCAAGGCTCCGCTCGTCCGTGTGCGGGTGCGCCGCGACGCAGCGGACGCCGCGGGCGCGCAGCGTGGTCAGCGCCTCGACCAGGCTGGGCACCTCCACGGCCGGGAGCCGGAAGATTGCGCCCATCGAGGTGCGGATGGCGCGGGTGAGGAACGGGCTGCCGGACGTTTCGCCGACAATCAACGCCTGTGCGCCCAAGGCCGCGCAGTTCCGAACCACGACGCCCAGGTTCTCCGCGTTCGAGAGGCCATCCAGCGCGACGAAGAACCAGGGCCGCACTGACCTCTGCAGGACCGTGTCGAGGGTGGCCGGCTCGTGAATCCGGCCCACGGCCTTGACGCCCTGGTAGCAACTGAAGCCGGTGATCTGCTCGATCTCCTCTTTCGTGGCCACGAACACCTGGATCGATTCCGGGCGGAGGCGCAACCGGGGCTCCAGTTGTTCGAGCCACTCGCGGGTCAAGAGGAGCGAGACGACCGGAAAGGCACTTTCCAGGAGCCGCCGCACGACTTTCTCGCCTTCGGCCACGAACAGTTGCCGGCGCTCGAGGTCCTTGCGCCGGCGCAGGGTTCGATACGGCTCCAGTTCCGGCGGAGCGACGGACGCGATGTTCTGAACGTGCAGCACCGGGCTGGCTTAAGCCGCCACTTCCTGGGGGCCCTTGCCGCCGCTGACGAGGAACAGCACCGCCATCCGGACCGCCAGCCCGTTGGTCACCTGCTCGAGGATCACGGAACGGTTGCTGTCGGCGATCTCGCTGTCGATCTCCACGCCGCGGTTGATCGGCCCCGGATGCATGATGAGGGCGTCCGGCTTGGTGCGGGCGAGCCGGGTCTTGTTCAGCCCATAGAGGTTCGCGTATTCGCCGATGCCCGGGAACATCGTCTTGCGCTGCCGCTCGTGCTGGATGCGGAGCAGGTTGATGATATCGGCATCGGCGATGGCCTCCTCGACGTTGTGCGTCACGCGACAGCCCATCTTTTCGAACACCCGCGGCACCAGCGTGCTCGGACCGCCGAGCGTGACGTGCGCGCCCAGCTTGGTCAGGGCCCAGATGTTCGACCGGGCCACCCGGCTGTAGAGGATGTCGCCGAGGATGGTGACCTTGAGCCCCTCGATCCGGCCTTTCTTCTCGCGGATGGTGAAAGCGTCCAGCAGGGCCTGCGTCGGGTGCTCGTGCGCGCCATCGCCGGCATTGACCACGCTGGCATTGAGAAACCGGGCCAGGAAATGCGGCGCGCCGGCGGCGCTGTGGCGGATGACGAAGATGTCGGCGTTCAGCGACTCGAGGTTGCGCGCCGTGTCGCGGAGGGTTTCCCCCTTCTTGAGCGACGAGGCCTCGGCGGTGAAGTTGACGACATCGGCGGTGAGACGGACGGCGGCCAGTTCGAAGCTGGTGCGGGTGCGGGTGGACGGTTCGATGAACAGGTTGACCACCGTCTTGCCGCGCAGGGCCGGGACCTTCTTGATGGCCCGTTCGCCGACGGCTTTGAAGGCGGTGGCGGTGTCGAGCACCGTGAGGATCTCGGGGGCGCTGAGGGACTCGATGTCGAGCAGGTGCTTGCGGTTCCAGCTCATAGTTTCACGAGGGACACCTTGTCTTCGCCTTCCTCCTCCTGCAACTGCACGTTGACGCGTTCGTGGAGCGCGGTCGGGACATTCTTTCCCACGAAATCGGCCTTGATGGGCAACTCGCGGTGGCCGCGATCGATCAGGACCGCCAGTTGAATCCGCTTCGGCCGGCCGAAATCGTTGAGCGCATCGAGGGCCGCGCGCGTCGTGCGTCCGCTGAACAGCACGTCGTCCACCAGCACGACCGTTTTGTCCGTGACGTCGAAGGGGATTTCCGTGGGATGGACGCGGGGCGCGAGCTGCTGGTGAAGATCATCCCGGTGCATGTTGATGTCGAGGCTGCCTACCGGGACGGGGTGATTCCAGATGCCGGTCAGGAGTTGGCCGAGCCGGCGGGCCAGGTGCACGCCGCCGCGCTGGACGCCGACGAGGACCACGCGGGCGCTGGCTTCATTCCGCTCCGCGACTTCGTGGGCGATGCGGGTGAGGGCCCGGTCGAGCGACGCGGCGTCGAGGATGACGACATCGTGATGATCAGACATAAAAAAAGAATTGGCTCACGCCGTGAACCAATTCAAGCCTGCGTGCGTCGCCCCGGGCGCGCGACCCGGGGCGGCTAGGCACCGTGCTGCATTTGGGTCTGGCGCGCTTTGCGCCACTTCGAGCGGTGCTTTATGATCCAGTCGGTCAGCGCCCGGTCGAACCCGATGTCATAGCCCACTTTCTCCGATTCAATCCACTTGTGCCTGAGGATTTCCTCCCGCTCGGCCTGGAACTCCTTGTACAGTGAGGAGTTCCTCACCAAGTCTTGGCTGTCGGGCAGGTTCGGCTTATCGCTCGACATAGGCGCACACAACAGGTCTTAACAAAGGTCTGGCAACTTTAACACTGGACCCCTGCATGGCAATGGAAAAGTTCGCCCTCAAAAAAGGCGCAGTGCATCCCGAAGTTGTCGGTGTGGGTAGGGCGCGTGTGTCCTCACCGCGGCGTTGGGCCAGACCCTCACCCAACACGGCGGGCTGGGGACAGACCCGCCCTACCTGAAAGCGCGACCGCCAACTTCGGGATGCACTGAAAGAAGGCGGCCGGAGGCTCCCCGGTTACTCACCGATTACTGTCACCACGATCGTGCGGCGCCGAGGCTTCACGTCGCATTCCAGGTGAAACACCTGTTGCCAGCTGCCCAGCACCAGCTTCCCGTTGCGGATCGGGAGAGTGAGCGACGGCCCCAGCAGCGTCGCCTGCAAATGCGAGTGGCCATTGCCGTCGTGCCACGCCTGTTCGTGGCCGTAGGCGCGGCTGGGCGGGATCAGTCGGTCCAGAATGTCCGGCAAGTCCTGCTCCAGTCCGGGTTCAAACTCGATGGTGCCCAGGGCGGCGGTGCTGCCGACGTTGAACAGTTGGACGAGCCCCTGTTGAACCTTCGATTCGCCGACGACGCGGGCCAGCTCAGCCGTGAGATCGTGCATGTCCCGGTGGCCCGCGGTCTGAATGTGGAGCTCGCTCTGGTGGACCATGCGGCGGGTGTTCGGCGGGAGCGTGGATCAGGGGCGGTGGTGACGAAGGCTAGAAACCCATTTGGGCCATGGCGTTCTGCAACTCGACCTGAAAGACGGTCACGTCCTGCTGGGAAGGCCGGTAGCCTTTCTGGGCGGGGGCCAAGCCAAGCCGTCCCATCTGATCGAGATACCACTCGGCCGATTGACCGTCGCTGAACCGGACCTTGCCGCTGACCACCGCGCCGGCGCGCGTGACCTGATCCACTGTCACCGAAACCTCGCCCGCGCCGGCGCCTTCGGCTGGGGCTTCGGGTGCTGAGGGCAGCGGTGCCAGAGCGTCCGCCGATTCGGCGGGCGCTGCCGCTTGGGCCGGAGCCGACCGCACCCGCGGGGTGGCGAGTGGCGGTGGAGGAACGGGTTCCTTGTCTTTGGGTCTGAGCTTCAGGTCGTCCAGGAGGAAGCGCACTTCCATGTAGGTCAGGCGGAGGCCGAGTTCGTCGGCCAGGCGTTTCTGGAGATCGGCGGGCTGGAGGCCTTGTTCGATCCACTGCCGGACTTGTTGTTGTTGGGCGTCGTCCAAATTCATAGCGTTGGCGGGCGCACGATCCTCCGGGCACACGTTGCGTGCCAGAGGCACCGAAGGAAGTCAGCGCCCGCGACGGCATGGTGGCATGGCCAGCGCCGGGCGGCAACCCCGATCGTCGCCGCGTGGACCGGCTTGGCAGCGAGGGTGCTCGCGCTGCGGGTGCGGGTTACTTCAGCGTGAAATCGAGCTTATGGCGCTCCAGGGTGGTGCCTTCGGCGAAGGCCAGTTGGGCGAGGGCGACGTTGTAGGCGGCCAGCGCCTGAATCTCCGCGGACATCGCGCTGGTCAGGTCCCGCTGCAGGCGAAGCACTTCGAAGTTGGTGCTCTTGCCGTTCTCGAGCTTCTTGACCTCGGCGTCCATCGCTGCCTGGGAATAGACCCGGGCTTCGCGGGTGGCATTGACCCGCTCCAGACTCGTCCGAACCAGGGTGATGGCGTTGTCGATCGTCATCATGACGCCCTGTTCCATTTGTTTGATCCGCAGTTCCTCCTGTTCCCGCTGGGCCTTGGCGGTTTTGTAGCTGTTGCGGGCCGCTTGGTTGCCCAGGGGCATGGAGAACTCCACCCCGATGGATGAGAACGGGGCGTCGCCCTGGCCCCACTGTCTGAGCGCTCCGTCGTAATTCCTGCTGGAAGCACTGTACCCAACCCGCCCCACGACATCGAACCTCGGATAGATCTGGTTCTTCTGGTAAGTCAGTGCGACCCCCAGGCGGTCGAGGTTCAGCCGCGCCTGGAGAATGTCCGGTCGCTGGGCCAAAGCACGACCCCAGCTTTCTCGAGTGTCCAGGGAGACGGGCACCGCCACGAGCTTGGTCGCGGGCCGCAGCTCGGTGCCGTGCCAGTGGGAGTAATCGTCCGTCAGCAACGCCTTCAGCGAGTTCTGGGAAACCGCGAGGTTGCGCTGAGCCGTGAGCAGGTCCGCCTTGCTCGAAGCCAATTGCGCCTCTGCTTGTTTCTCATCCAACGGAGCCATGGCGCCGACCTCGACCCGCTTCTTGTTTTCGGCCAGCAGCTTCTCGGCAAGTTCGACGGCCTTCTCCTGCACCTTCACTTCGTCAAACGAGTAGATCAGCGTGTAGTAGGATGACTCGACGGAGGTGATCGTGGTCATGATCTGGTAGCGCACGCCGAGTTCGGAGCTCTTCAGGCTGTTCTTGCTCAGGGCGATATTGTACCGGGTGCCATCAATCCAAAAACCCTGGAGAAGCGGCTGCCGTAGCGTCAACACTCCCATGTTTCCACTCACCTGTCGCCTCGAGATGGGTACGGCCGTGGCGTTAGTGCTCACCGGCTCCCCCGTCACCGGGTCGGTCACAATGTTCGTCACGATCAGCGTTGACGCGAAGTCGGTGTTGCCCAAGTTCGCCCCGACCTCGTACGACGTGCCCCAGGGCAGCAGGCCTGAAACCCCAGCGCTGAAGTTTTCGTTCTGGTCCGTCGCCCCCGGATAGCTGCCATACAGCGGGTTATAGCCTGGAAGCTGCTGCGAGTTGCCTTCGGAGAAGCCCAGGCTCAGCGATGGATTGTAGGACCCATACATCGAGCGCAGGTTGAAGAGGGCGATCTGCGGATTGTAGCGCTGGATCTGGATGTCCAGGTTGTGCTGGAGGGCCAACTGGACGCATTCCTCCAACGTGATCGTGCGCTGCGGCGGTGGGGCAGTTTCGCCGAGGGCCGCGGTGGAGAGGGCGAAGGCAAAGAGGCAGACAACTCGATTGAAGTGCATGGCAGGCGGAGCTTGCTTGATTTGGGCAGATTCGTCAAACACTCGTCTTCCGCTTAACCGAAATTTCATGGTTGAGGGGTATGGGGAAACGTAAGGCGTTGGTTTTCAAGCCAACGATCCCAAAGGTCTCCACTACATTTTTGA
>Ga0315274_10010795_pt1 | contig 13149 bp, 11 predicted proteins | sample YL17G02_20_MG_FD_203700 | JGI IMG/M metagenome (GOLD analysis project Ga0315274, IMG submission 203700) | Sediment microbial communities from Yellowstone Lake, YNP, Wyoming, USA - YL17G02_20 | ecosystem: Environmental > Aquatic > Freshwater > Lake > Sediment | place: USA: Wyoming | collected... | reverse complement strand
AGGTGGGGGTGTTTATGTCTTATGCTTCCGGTCATGGCCACACTCTGGTGGATCGACGTTTGTATATCATGTCTCAGTGGTTTGAGGATGCTGCCGAGGGGAGAAGGAAAAGAGCGGGTATTCCTTCTACTGTTCAGTTCAAGACCAAGATCGAACTGGCCATGGAGATGCTGGACAAGGCTCATAAGAGAGGACATATGTTGTTTCAGTGGGTCAGTGGGGACGGCGCCTATGGAGATGCCCATGAGTTTCGGAAGTTTGTCGAAGGCATGGGGAAATGGTATTGTTTTGAGGTTCATTGTGACACCCATGTCTGGATGGATGACCCGGCCTGGAAAGTACCAACGGTTCAGGAAAAAAGACGAGGGCGAAAACCAAAGCTTCCGAAGCCAACGGAAGAATCTCCCGCTGCGGTAACCGCGTCGTCTCTTGAGTCTTCTGTTCCACAAAACGAATGGCAGCGCATTTGTCTCCGTGAGGGAGATAAGGGACCACGGGAGTTTGAGTTTGCCCGTCTGAGGGTGATCGAAAAGTGGAACGGAAAACCGGGTCTGGTTTCTTGGCTGATGATCCGGAGAACTCTGGAGGTGGCAGAGAAAGAAATCAAGTTTTACCTTTCCAATGCTCCGGAGACTATCTCCCTTGCGGAAATGGCCTGGGCAGGATGTCAGCGCTGGAGCATCGAAGTTGATTTTAAACTGGCCAAGGGCGAAGTGGGACTCGATCATTATGAACTGACGAAGTACCGGGGCTGGTATCATCATATTACCTTATCAATACTTGCTCTTGCCTTTCTCAAAGCCGTTCAGCGGCAATGGGGAAAAAAAAGAATGTATCGGCTACCGTGCCCGAGATCCGCAGGCTCCTAGAGGTAATATTGCCGAGAATCACCTGGGATCCGAAAAATATCATTGCCTGGTTCATGAAACAGAGACAAAACAAAGAGAAAGCCCGAAAGTCCCATAAGCAAAAATGGCTGGCGAATCATCCAATTTAAACCATTATAAACGGCGTTGTAGTGATAAATGCTAATTATTTTTTATCACATCATTAAAATTCGTCGTTGGTGTGCCGCTGAAACTTCTTATCAGGCACTTGAAACACGACTCGCTCGCTATGCCTTCTCGTCCAATTGAGCCTTCAACTCCGCCTTGGTTGGTAAGTATAACTGATATTTGCGGGCAAATACGCGGCTGTGTTCTGGCAGCGTGATTTCCACCAGTGAGTTGTTCTTACGCTTGCAGAGAATGATTCCGACGGTCTTGTTCTCCTCGGGCGTCTTCACGAAGCGGTCGTAATAGTTTACATACATCTGCATTTGGCCCAGGTCCTGATGGGTCAGTTCACCAATCTTCAAATCAATCAGAACATAACAACGAAGAATGCGGTTGTAAAAAACAAGATCCACCCGGAAATGCCTGTCTTCAAAGGTAAACCGTTTCTGTCTGGCTTCAAAGAGAAACCCTTTGCCGAGCTCAAGGAGAAAATGCTCGATCCGGTTGATAATGGACGTCTCGAGATCGGTTTCAGAATAGGCGGACTCCTCTTTGAGTCCCAGAAACTCAAGGACGTAGGGATCTTTCATCAGATCTTCGGGTTTTTCCACGATCTGTCCCCGTCTGCCGAGATCGTGGACCTTTTTCTTGTCTCGACTCAATGCAAGCCGCTCATAAAGCGATGAGTTAAACTGTCGCCGAAGTTCACGAAGCGACCAGTTTTGATTGTCAGACTCGATCTCGTAAAACCGCCGTTCGTTCTCGTCCTCGATGCCTATCAGAAAGACATAATGCGACCAGCTCAGGGGAAAGGCAGATGGAGAAATCCGAGACACTGTCTGGGAAATCTTTTTCTCAGAAATACGCGACAGTGTCGCGTATTTCTGGTATATAAGGTAAAAGGCACGCATCCGTTGTAGATTGTCCACGGAATAGCCCTTTCCGAACTCCGCCGTAAGCTTTTGTGAAAGCGACTTCAACGTCTCTTCCGCATATTCGGCCCGCGCCTTGCCTCTTTGCTCATGCTCCACGATCCGGCGACCGATCTCGAAGTTCGTCCAGACCAGCGCCGCGTTAACACCGCGGACAACGTTCCGGCGGGCTTCGAGAATCAGGTCCCGAACATCTGACCACAGCACCGTATCTACGGTCATGGCGCCAGCTTTTCCCTTTTTCTTCACAGGTCTGTTTACCATAAAAAACCCATAATACTTCAGCGCTTTGAAAATCCCTCCTGACCTCCCTTTTTCAAAGGGAGGAGGGGGGATAGGGTCGGACCAAGTCAACTGCTTGATCGAATTGATTACACTAACGAAAGATATCCTTTTTCAAGCTCTTTCAAAATCCGTTTGCTGAGCACGTCAGCCGATACGTCATATATTCCGATAAGCTTTGTCGCAATTGCATTTACAATATAGTCCTGAGAAGATTCGACCGAAAGCCCCTTTGAACGAATAAAGTCTATTTTGGGCTGCAATAACTTTAATTCTTCGCGGAAGTTCTGTTTCAACGAAACTGGTGGCACTAAGACCGCTGCAGCAAAAGAATAGGCTTGCCACTCAAGCCAACCATAAGTTTCTTCATCGATACCGAGAACAAATGTTTTCCAGTCAGCCACACTCTGAGGGTGAAACGACGCAATCAAATCCGAATGGAATACATAATGCCCTATCTCATGGGCAAGGGTAAAACGGTATCTTGCAGGGCGCTGGTAGTAAATGAATTCATCAACATAAATGACGTTCAGATCACCGGAAATAAATCCTTCTATGTCAAAGGTTTGCTGTAAATTGGGAAACGGGAAGATATTCAAACCAAGGTCGAATTCTGCTATTGCCTCGATGTCCACGGGAAGAATTTCATTTCGCTTGTATTCCCTTAATAAATCTTCAGCACGTTTGCTAATATCATCATATGATAGAATAGGCGCACTTACATCACTCTGGGTCATTGAGTTTTCCCAATTCACGAGCAAATTTTTCCAATTGCTCTCCAGTGAGTTTTTGCCCTTTCAGGGTTCTGAAAACTAGCGGCAACTTAGCGACTATATTCCTGTCTGCAAGTAAATCTTCAGGAATACGACCGGCGTCAGTTCGCGCTACGTCAAAGAACTCTAACCATTCATCGCTGCCTTCTATGATTCCCAGGCATTTCGCATAGTGTGCCAGTTTATCCCTTGATTGTGGCGGTCGTAATATTCCTCTCTCGATCTTGCTTATATTCCCGGGGTCCAATCCGTTTTCCAAACAGAATTGCCTCAAGGTTTTCCCAATTCCCAAACGTTTCTTTTTAAAATACTCACCAAATAAAGCACTCATCTCAGGCCCTCCTTTCTATGTTGTAGATTTATTACTACGTTGTAATATTATTACAACATTCAGCAGCAATTGTCAAGTGGTTTTATGGACAAGCATTTTTCAAAATGGTAACAACGGGACGTAGTTTCTAAAACGACTTAAGACCCTTGCTCATTTTACGGAAGCGGTTCTCAATATCCCTGCCCTCATCCTGCCTGGGCGGAATTGATGAATTATCGCTCCACAACAGTCCCTATGAATTCAACGCGAATTCAATCTCCGACATCAAGACCTTCATCTCTCGGGGACATCCTAAGTTGAAAATTTATACTTTAAAAAAACGGATTAAGATCGCAGGCAGGCATGAACCATCTATCCTTCGTCCCGCCTTGCGGGACTACGGAGGACAGGTAGCGCATAGCGTAACTTCAGGAACTTGATCTGTTTTCGTGGTTCGAGGGTGACGAACTCAAATTAAGCTTATCCAGTGAGCATCAGGAATTTTGATGCGGGAATTTTGAAACAATTGTTCGGGAATGCTTCACACCTTCCAAAACGGTGGACGATCTGGTAAAGAGGGATTCCGAGCCTTTCCCCAAAATATCTCCCGGAAGGACTGATTTCAGAATCTCCTTCCTTTGTTTCAAAGAGCGCCATCGGTTTGTTATCTTTAATCAGGACGAAGTCAACCTCGCGCTTTTCTTTGTCCCGAATATACATGACTTCAAAACTTCCCAAACCCATTTCTGTGAACCTGGCAGCCATCCTGACAAGGCTTACTGCCATGAGATTTTCGAAACGCCTTCCCTGATCCGGAAGGCCGGACCAGTCGAAAAAGAAAAGTTTTGCCTCTTTCCTGATCGAACGGAGGATATTTCTGTACCATGGGCGGATGGTAAACACCAGATAGAGTTCCTTGATGATATTGATCCAATTGACGAGGGTACTGTGATGATATCCCAGGTCTTCTCTCAATGAATTAATACTGAGCGGGGACCCCACCTTCGAAGGAAGGATGTCAATCAGGTGTTCAAGGCCTCTAATGTCTGAGATCCTTGAAAGGTCCCATACCTCCTCCCTTGTCAGCAGCGTTTTGTACTCCTTGATCCATCGCTGATGGAACCTCGCCGAAGCTTTGACGAGAGGCTCTGGAAACCCTCCAAAGGTCAGGAGCTTTTCAAGAGCTTCTTCGACGTGTTTGTTATTAACCTTCCTTGCGTGTTCCAGTAGTGATTCGCCGTCAACAAGGGGACGATCTTCTTCAAGAATCCAGGAAAAATCACCCGTAGCCTCGGGTAGCCCCAGAGGGAATATCTGAAAGGAAAAGTATCTGCCGACAAGGGAATCCCCTGATTTCCGATAAAGCCCCAGACGGGCACTGCCTGTCACAAGGAGTTGCACTTTTTCCCTGTTCGGATCGTAGACTCCCTTGAGAATGTTCCTCCAGTTTTTCTGTTTGTGTATCTCATCAAAAACCATGGGAACAGGTCTGCCCTTAAACTTAGCGTTGACAATATTTCTGAAAAAAAGAGGGTTCCGGTTGTACTCACTCCTGACTGCCGGATCATCCCAGTCGAAGTAAGTATCCTCAACCCTTTCAGAAGAAAGCCAGTTTTTTGCAAAAGTGGTCTTGCCAACCTGCCGAGGACCCGTTAGGAAAACCATCTTTCCAGCACTGATCTCAGGGTCAAAGATATATTTTCCAACCAACCTTTCCATACCGACTTTTTTTCATAAATACGTAAAAAAGTCAAGACTTTTTTTCAGTGATATGAAAATTAGTCGAAATACCCCTTCATCAAGTCTGCCTTTTCTCCGTAAATCTCGAGGAAGGTACTGTAGTGAGGCGAAAGGATCTCATTCGGCTAAAACGAGCGAATCTCAATCCCCCTGCCCTCTCCCTGCCCGGACAAAGTCAATGAATCCTCGTTCTACATCAGTCCCTATGAGCTCAACACGAACTCGATCTCCGACATCAAGACCTTCAAACCCTTGAGGGAGTATAAATGGGACCGTTGTTCCCGTTTTCTTTTTTGAACCGGAGAGAGCCGAAGGCCGAGAAAAATCTTGACCTAAGGATCTAATACCCAGTATGTTTAAGTAGATCTTATCGTCTTCAAACTAAAAACCTATGTTCTTCCTCTTTCGTTTATTGATCCATATGGTGGCCATCCTGATCATAGCCTATCTCTTACCAAATGTAATCAGGGTGGATGGCCTTCTGGCGGCTCTGGTTGCTGCCTTTCTCCTTGGGATTGTCAATGCGGTTATCCGGCCCATCCTCGTCATTTTCACCTTTCCTCTTACCATATTGACATTTGGACTCTTCCTGCTCGTCATCAATGGGTTGATGCTGTGGTTGGTGGCAGCTCTAGTAAGGGGATTCTACGTCAATGGCTTCTGGGGAGCTCTCTTTGGCTCCATCTTAATCAGTATCGTGAGCTGGATACTTTCCAGGGTTTTACCCTCCTGAGTTAGGATATGGGGACCGTCATTTGGCATCTTCAGATTATCCCAAGACTGACTACCCCCGCCGGATTTGAAATGGGATCCGGCATCTATATCAACGTTTCCTTTCCCGAGGAGAGTGCCCAATTCCTGAGGGAGGGTTAGTTTACAAAAGATGATAGAAAAAGAAACAGAAAATGCGATCTTAACTGCTCAAAAGATTGAAATCACAGCGCATTTTGTTTACCATAAGCTGTCACAATCGGCAATGGATCCTCGTAACAAAAGCGTCTTAAAACAAATTTCGGACGATGAACTGAAACATTATAATTTCTGGAAGATATATACCCGCCAGGATGCAAAACCGAACAAGTTAAGCATATGGAAATACCATCTTATTTCAAGAATATTCGGGATAACATTTGGAATAAAGCTAATGGAGAAGGTCGAAGGAAAGACTCAGGCGATCTATGAAGAGATCTCGAAATATGTTCCAGCCGCCATAGATATTGAAAAGGACGAAAAAGAACATAAAAGAAAACTCATAGATTTAATAGACGAAGAGCGACTTAGATATGTTGGTTCTATGGTTATGGGTTTGAATGATGCATTAGTAGGGCTGACCGGAGCGCTTGTAGGATTTACCCTGGCCTTCCGAAATACACGCCTTATTGCTATGGCAGGTTTCATTACTGGAATCGCTGCATCGCTGTCAATGGCTGCTTCAGAGTATCTTTCGACCAAATCTGAAGAAAGCTCTCGAGACCCTTTTAAGGCTTCCGTTTATACTGGCTCCGCCTATGTTATAACAGGGTTATTTCTGATTTTTCCTTATGTCATTTTTACGAACTACTATTTTTGCCTCGGCTTTACGCTCTTTAATGCAATTATAGTGATCCTTATATTCACTTTTTATGTCTCTGTTGCCAAAGACATCCCATTCTGGAAGAGGTTTTCTGAGATGGCGGTAATCAGTCTTGGAATAGCTACCTTAACATTTTTCATAGGGTTTTTTGTAAGGATGTTTTTGAATATAGACCTATAAATCTCGGTTATTTTAATTGATGTGCTAACTTTGGCTTTCAGAGAAAAGCTACCCTCTCCCTGAATCTTTTACGTCTATCCTCTCTTTCAATCGGAAATCAGCGAACCGGAACGTAGACTGATCCACACACTTTGGAGGTGAAGTCGCCAATCAGAAATCAACCTGACAATATCTGCCAAGTCAAGTTTTAACCCTTACAGATTTAAGGTGATGAGGAGAGTTCTTCTACTCTTTGCACTATGCTTCTTAGGTCTTTTCGGTAGCTTCGGGCAGTTTTTCTAACTTTACCTTTGAGATCCTCTGCCCTACCATTTCTACGATACGAATTCTTTTCTCTTCGATTTCTACCACATCGCCCGTCTGAGGAATCTTTTGCAGGGTTGTCATCAAAAATCCCCCGAGGGTTTCGTATTCGGGCGATTCTGGGAGTTGAATGTGATAATCTTCCCTTAAATCCTTTAGATTGATCGATGCATCGATCAGCATGGTTCCGTCTGAGAGTTGAACCACAGGACTCTCGGTATCATATTCATCCCTGATTTCCCCGACGATCTCCTCGATCAGATCCTCAATCGTCACCAGACCAGAAACCCCACCATATTCATCCACGGCTAAGGCCACATGGATCCTCTTTCTTTGCATCTCCCTCAGGAGAAAGCTGATTTTCATTGTCTCAGGGATGAAGAAAGGGGGCTTGATGATCTTTCGGATATCGACCTGTCCTGTTTTGGCAAAGATCGTTAGGAAATCTTTTGCATAGAGGATTCCTCTGATATCACTGGGTTCCCTGCCAAAGACAGGATAACGAGAGAACTGTTCTTCATCAATGAGGGAGAGAATCTCCTGCGGTGGCTTATCGATTTGAATCGCCACCATCTGAGTATCCGGTACCATGACTTCTTTTACAGACATGTCCGTAAATTCAAAAATACTCTGGATAATTTTTTCCTCCGTGGACTCAAATACCCCGTGTTTTCTACCTTCTTTGATCAGCAGCTTCACCTCTTCTTCGGTGATATAAGTCCTTTCAGTAAATGGCTTTGTACCAAAGGGGCTAAGCACGACGGCTGTACTGAAAGTGAGTATTTTGACAAATATAGAGGCGATTTTTGAAAAGGTATCAATGGATCTGGCGGTCCATAATCCGATCGTTTCAGGATGCATCAAAGCGATAGATTTAGGTATGAGTTCACCAAAGATCACAAAAAAATAGGTAATAATGACTACAACGATTCCTATTGCGATGGGCCCGGCCGCCAAAGAGATGGCCTTGATAGGAACTTCTTTAAGCAAAGGTTCTAATACCTTTACAGATGCTGCTCCACCGATTGCGGATGCCAGGACACCCATTGTGGTAATTCCAATCTGTATCGTGGCCAGAAACCGATCGGGTTCCTCTTTCAACCTTAAGAAGATCCTGGCATTTCTCTTTCCACTTTCAACCATATGCTTGATGTGACTTTTCCTTGCCGTCACTACCGCAATTTCTGTCCCCGCAAAAAAACCACTTAAGAGGATAAGAAGAGCGATGAGAAATATCTCCAGAAAAATGCTTTGCATTTCATACCTCCCTGCTTTTGTAAAGGGGTAGAGGAAAAGGTAAAAAAGGAAAACAGAAAATTACCCGGTACCATTCAACAGGTTTATAAAAGAAAAAATCCTTAGAATTTGATCCGTTTGAGTCTCTCAATCGCCTCCTTTAGCCTTGGTTCATCGACAGTAAGAGCCATCCGGATATAACCCTCGCCGGCGTCTCCAAAGCCATTGCCCGGTGTGGCGACGATTCCTGCCTGCTCAATCAGGAGGGTGGCGAATTGGGCGGATGTATGTCCCCTTGGAACCTGAATCCAGAGATAGAAGGTGGCCTTCGGACGATCCACTTCCAACCCGATCTCTCGAAGGCCCTTCACCATCACATCCCTTCGCCTCTCATAGATTTTGATAATTTCGGGAAGGGGCGTATCGAAGTGATTCAGTGCTTCAATCCCTGCTTCTTGGATAGCCTGGAAGAGACCAGAGTCAATATTTGTCTTCACCCTTCCCAATCCAGAGACGATTTCAGAATGGCCCACGGCAAACCCGATTCTCCACCCCGTCATATTGAAGGTTTTGGATAGGCTATGAAATTCGATTCCCGCCTCTTTGGCATCCTCTACCTCCAAAAAACTGAGCGGTTTATATCCGTCGAAAGCGATTTCTGAATAGGCCGCATCGTGACAGACAATAATCTGATAACGATGAGCAAAGGCCACCACCTCTTCGAAAAAAGGCTTCTCAGCGATTGCGGATGTTGGATTATTGGGGTAGTTGATGAAAAGAATTTTTGCCCTTTCTGCTACCTTCTTGGGAATTTCTGAGAGTTTCGGCAGAAAGCCATTCTCTTTTCGGAGAGGTAAGAAGTAGGGGGTTCCTCCTGCGAAAAGGGTGGAGACACTATAGACAGGATAGCCTGGATTGGGGACCAATACATAATCCCCTGGGTTGACGAAGGCAAGGGGGATATGGGCGATACCTTCTTTCGAACCGATGAGGGAGAGAACTTCTGTCCCAGGATCGAGCTTGACGTTAAATCTCCTTTCATACCATTGGGCCACTGCTGTTCTAAATTCGATCATCCCTTCATAGGGTGGATATCGATGGTTCTTGGGATTTTCCGCCGCCATCTTTAATCGTTCAATGATCAGTTTGGGAGTAGGGAGGTCTGGATCTCCAATACTCATGTCAATGAGATCTATCCCTTTCTGTCTCATCTCCCTTTTCTTCTTGTCAATCTCTGCAAAGAGGTAAGGGGGAATCTGTTCAATCCGTTTTGCCTTCTCGATCCGCATCTCTTTCTCTCCTTTTTTAAATTACTATTAATCTTAGGTGTTTTGGCCTCGAAATTCAAGACAAAAGTTGTGATTGAACAGAAGCAACAACTACCTGCTAATCCCACCGGGAAGGGATTTTTATATTGACATCCTAAACCCTTCCTATCATAATTATAAAGCTTTTTTAGAAAGACTTTCCTATGAAAAAGAAAACATTGATCAAATGGGTTATCCTCCTTCCTATCATTCTCTTCCTCTTTATGGGATGTGCGAAGAAGGGCGTCAAGACGACTGAAGGAGATCCTGAAACACTTTATAAACAAGGGTTGACTCGATTCAATAAAAGAGACTATTCCGAGGCCTTAAAGAGATTTGAAGAGCTCAAGTCAAGTTTTCCCGACAGCCCTCCCTATACGGTTTGGGCAGAACTGAAGGTTGGGGATTGTCATTTCTTTCAAAAGGATTATGTGGAAGCCATTGCTACTTATGAGGAGTTTAAGAAGATCCATCCCACCCATGAAGAGATCCCTTATGTTCTATATCAAATCGGGACGGCCTATTTCAAACAGATGCTCACCCTTGATCGGGATCAGACCTCCACACAGAAGGCCCTCTCCAATTTTGAATATTTAATCGCTAATTACCCACTAAGCCTCTTCACCGAGAAGGCAAAAGAGAAAATTGGTGTCTGCAAGAAGCGATTGGCCGATCATGAATTCTATATTGGGAATTATTATTATAAGAGTGGAAAATTTAAGGCTGCTTCGGCCCGTTTCCAAGGTTTGATCGAAAAGTTTCCAAAGATGCCCGAAGAGGACAAAACCCTCTTCCTTTTGGGAAAGAGTTATCTTGAACTCGATCAAGGGGAGAAAGCAACAGAAGCCTTAAATAAGATTGTCAACGAATATCCAAAAAGCTCCCATTACAAAGAAGCCAAAGCGATTCTTGATCAAGGTATAAAGGAAAAGGCGATTCCACTTCGTAAGACGAAGACAAAAGAGTCCAAGGAGAAGGAAGAGAAGGCAGAGGTAGAACCAGACAGGGTCTATCTGGTCAAATTCGAAGAGGAAAGGAGGCAGTCCGTTTCCCTTGCTCCCTCCCTTCCTGTCACCAGCGAGTCGGTTAAGCCGATCCCTCCGAAGGAAGAAGTTAAGAGAGTAACACCTCCTTTGGTTGGAGAACCCATGCAAGAGGATCGAGCCAAAGCCATATCTCCTCCTCCAGAGACGAAACTTAGGGTGGAGATGAAACCAGAAGAGGAGAAAAGGGTTGCACAAAAGGATATCTCATCCGAAACGAAAACAGAAGAAGAAAAGCAGATAACAGCATTGCCAGGTACCCCAATCACAACCTTGGAAAGGGAGAAACCCCCAAAAGGAGTTCTCCCGGAGCCAGGGCAGGCGAAGCTTCTGGACACAGGTCAACCCATTGATATCACTTCAGACAGGGTGGAGACATACTCTAAGGAAAACTTGATCATCTTCAAAGGGAATGTCACGGCTCGACAGAAGGATATCGTGATCTATGCCGATTCCTTAGAGGCGATGGTCATTGAAGGCGGTAAGGGAATCGAAAGAGTTGTTGCAGGCGGGAATGTGAAGATTCAGCAAGGAATTAGAGTAGCCAATTGTCAGAAGGCGGTCTTTTACAATATCGATCAAAAAATGGTTTTAACGGGTGATCCGAAGGTTTGGGAAGGTGATAATATGATTTCAGGAGATGAGATTGTCTTCTATATTGAACAGAATCGAATCGAAGTGAAAGGAGGACCGGGTGGACGAGGAAAGGCGAAGATCCATCCCGGAGGGGAATTTGAAAAGTTGAAATGAGAATTTGAAAGAGAGAGAACCACAGTAATACAAGCGTTCCATTTTGGAATAAAATAGAGACGCCCCGATGGGGCGTCTCTATTTTTTGGGTGTTGTGGAGAGCTCTGAGAAACTACTACACGCTCTCTTGATAGAGATTTCTTGACTTTTTCAGAAATCTCTTGTGGAGAAATTGACAATCTGGAGAAAAACGAATAAGATGAAACATTTATAATTTCTTTGGTGTTTGGAAATGTTTGAAAATCTTTCATCAAAACTGGATGCTATCTTTAAGAGACTGAAAGGCCATGGAAAATTGACTGAGCAGAATATCAAAGAGGCCTTAAAGGAAGTGAGGATCGCCCTCTTAGAAGCTGATGTCAATTTCAAAGTGGTCAAGGGTTTCATCCAATCTGTTGAACAGAGGGCGACCGGTCAGGAAGTGATGGCCAGCTTCACACCAGCACAACAGTTGATTAAGATCGTAAAAGATGAATTGACTTCCCTGATGGGAGAGGGTGAGCAAAAGGTTCATCTTTCTGGAACCCCCCCTGTTCCAATCATGCTGGTTGGTCTACATGGCTGTGGGAAAACCACCACCGTAGCTAAACTTGCCCGATATTTTCAGGAAAGAAAGAAGCGCCCCTACCTTATTCCTGCTGATGTCTATCGGCCAGCAGCCATTGAACAGTTACAGAAATTGGGGGAGGAGTTAAGCGTCGATTTTTACCGTCCTGGTGCATCCGAAACGCCCTTGGATATCTGTCTGAAAGGAAGGGATTTCGCCCTCAAAGGGGGCTACGATTTGATGCTCATCGACACTGCTGGACGACTTCATATCGATGAGGCATTAATGCTGGAACTGAGGGAGATCAAGACAAATCTCAAGCCGAAAGAGGTGCTCTTGGTAGCAGATGCCATGACCGGGCAGGATGCTGTCAATATTGCTAAAAATTTTAATGAACGACTGGGTGTCGACGGAATCATTTTGACCAAGATGGATGGGGATGCACGGGGAGGAGCTGCCCTTTCGATCAAATCGGTGACACAAAAACCCATTAAATTCATCGGCGTAGGTGAAAAGTTGGATGCCCTGGAAGTTTTTCATCCCGATCGGATGGCCTCGAGAATTCTGGGAATGGGCGATGTCCTCACCCTGATCGAGAAGGCAGAAGCCGTTTTCGATGAGAAAAAAGCCAAGGAATTGGAGAAGAAGATTCGAAAGGATTCCTTTACGCTGGAGGATTTTCGGGATCAACTCCAACAAGTTCGAAAGATGGGGTCATTGGAATCGATCTTAGGAATGATCCCAGGTCTTTCAAAAAAGATGAAGGGAATGGAGGGCCTCGATTTCGATGAGAAAGAACTGGTTAAGGTGGAAGCCATCATCAATTCAATGACGCCAAAAGAAAGAACCAATTATATGATCATCAATGGAAGTCGGAGATTGAGGATTGCTCGAGGAAGTGGGACGAGCGTTCAAGAGGTGAACCAACTTTTAAAACGTTATGCCCAGGCTCGAAAAATGATGAAGCGTTTTGCCCAAATGGGAGAGAAGGGATTCTCCAGAGGGAGAATGCCGTTCTTCAGCTAAAAGCATAGTGCATAGAGCATAGGGCATGGAGTAACTCAGGGCTTTAGCCCTGAGCTCAGCCCTGAAGGGCTGAGTTACACCCAATTGGAAGCAAAGGAGGTGATCAAAAACAATATGGCCGTATCGATGAGACTAATGAGATTTGGTGGAAA
>Ga0315274_10010794_pt1 | contig 13149 bp, 11 predicted proteins | sample YL17G02_20_MG_FD_203700 | JGI IMG/M metagenome (GOLD analysis project Ga0315274, IMG submission 203700) | Sediment microbial communities from Yellowstone Lake, YNP, Wyoming, USA - YL17G02_20 | ecosystem: Environmental > Aquatic > Freshwater > Lake > Sediment | place: USA: Wyoming | collected... | reverse complement strand
CGCCGGTCGGCGCGAAGGTCCAGGTCAAGGTCCGCCGCGCGGGAGAGATCCGTTCCTTCGAGATCACCACCGAGGAACTCACGACCGTCCGCAGCGAGGAGCAGGACTTCGCCAAGTGGGGCCTCGTGGGCCAGGACATCACCGAGCGCCTGGCCCAGCGCGAGAACCTCCAGACCACCAAGGGCGTGTACGTGACCGGCGTGCGGCACGGACAGCCCGCCGAGAAGGCGAACCTCGAAAAGGGCGATGTCATAACGCGGCTCGGCGACAAGGACGTTCTCAACGTCCGCGACCTGAAGCGCGAGTACGATGTGTCGGTTCGGCAGAAGCAGACCATGGTGCTTCTGAAGGTCCGGCGGGGGCTGGCGGTTGTGCCGACGGTCATGCGGATTGACTACGAGGAGGGGAAGAAGCCTGCCACGCCGGCGAAAGATGCAAAGTCGCCGCCCGCGAAAGACGGCAAGACCCCCGCGGCGAAAGATACGACACCGCCCAAGACGCCTGACGAGTCAAAACCGGCCCCGAAGGCCGAAAAATAGCGGCACGGCATGCCGTGCCGCTGCGTGCGGCGCATGCCCGGCCGACGCGCGAACATACCCGCGACCTTACGGTCGCGGCTCGAAGGAGAGTTCCTATGCGCATTCGCACCTTGTGGCTCATCGCCCTTGCCGTGCTGCTCGCCGCCCCCGCACTTCGGGCCGACCCGATCGCCGATGCGATCCGCAAGGTCCGCGAAGATGTCCTCCCATCGACCGTCGTGGTCACATACTTCGTGGAGCGCGACGACGGCGCGCGGGCCGACGTCCGCATGTTCGGCACCGTCGTCGGGCCGAAGGGCCTGGTGATGTTCTCCAGCGCCGCCATCCCGGCCCAGTTCGCCACCAGCCAGTTGCACGATTTCAAGGTCATCATCCCGAAGGGCGACGACCTCCAGACCTACGCCGCCGACTACCTCGGCAAGGACGACCAGGCCCAGGCGGCCTTTGCCCGGATCACCGACCCGGCCGCACCCGTGCTGACGGCGCTGAAGTTCGAGGAGGGCCTGAAACTCCAGGTCGGCGACCCGATCATTTCGCTTTCCAGCCTCGGCGAGCCGGACCGCTACGAGCGGGTGACGCACCTGGCCCGCGTGGGCGCGCGGCTGGACCAGCCGGTCGTCGTGTACGTTACGACCGACACGCTCGGATCGCCCGGCGCGCCGGTCGTTACGCTCGACGGCAAGGTGGCCGGCGTCGTCGGGTACGTGCGGCTGAACCGCGGGACGAACGCGCGGCCGAACTGGGGCCTGGCGGAGGTGGTCTGGCCCGCCGAGAGGTTCCTCGCGCGGGTCAAGGACCCGCCTAAGGGCGGGGCGCTCGTGCGGCGGCCCTGGCTGGGGGTCCAGACCCTGACGCCCGTCACCAAGGACCTGGCGGAGTACTTCAAACTCGGCGACCGCCGCGGCGTCGTGGTCGGACAGGTCATCGAGAAAAGCCCCGCCGAGAAGGTCGGAATCAAGGCCGAGGACGTCATCCTCTCGATCGACGGAAAGGACCTCAAGGGCACCGAGGGGCAACTCGTCGAGAACTTCTCAACCGACCTGAAGGAGCGGAAGGTCGGCGACACCGTCACCCTGGAAATCTGGCGCGGCGGCAAGACCGAAAAAATCAAGGTCGCGCTGAGTTCGGAACCGAAGACCGCCGCCGAGGCCGAACGCTATAAGAACACCCCCGTGGGCCTCACGGTCCGAGAGATGGTGCTGGGCGACCGCATCCAGCGGGAACTCCCCGCAACGGAGACAGGCGTGGTCGTGGCGTTCCTCAGTCCGGCAGGCTGGGCGCAGGACGGCGGACTTCAGGTCAACGACGTCGTCAAGAAGGTCCAGGACCGCGAGGTCAAGACCTTGGCCGACTTCCGAAAGGCCTTCGACGAAGAAGCCAAGAAGAAGCCGAAGGAGATCGTCCTCTTTGTCCTTCGCGGCAAGAAAGAGACCCAGTTGGTCCGCATCGAGTGCCGCTGGGACGCCCCCGAAAAGCCCAAGACCGAAACGCCGGGCCCGAAACCTGCCGGCGCCGAAGAAGTGAAACCTCCGACACCCGGATCACCGTCGCCGTGACCGGCAGCGAGGAGGCCGAGCGATGTTCGGAAAAGAAAAGGGTCCAGTACCCCTAAAGGCGTTAAGGGTCCTGGACCCTTTTCTTTTCGCCGTGGCGGTAGTGCTTGCGGCGGCCGCGTCGGTTGCCCTCTCCGCCGAACCGCCGAAACCCGACGACCAGGCCCCGGCCGCCGAGACGCCCGCGCCCCCATCCGCCGCCAATGTCTGGCAGGAGGCCGAGCAACTCTATCGCGACGGCAAGTGGCAGGAGGCCGTCGCCAAGTACGCCGAGTTGCCGCAGGATTGGTCGGGCCGCGACCGCGCATCGTTCCGCACGGCCTGCGCCTACGCCAGGCTCAGCAAGAAGGCCGAGGCCCTTGCGGCACTCAAGCAGGCCTTCGAGCAGGGGTTTGTCTTCTTTCACCTCATTGACCACGAGCCGGCCCTCGACCTTGTCCGCAACGAGGACGGCTTCAAGTCCCTGATGGACAAGAAGGAGGATTACCTCAAGGCGAACGCCGACAGGCGCGTGGCTATCTACAGGAAGCAACTCGGTGAGAAGTTCAACGTCGAGAAGGACGATCCGTATCGCCTGATCGTGTGCAGCGACCTTCCCGACGACGTCCGCGGCAAGGTCCTGCTGATGCTTCACGGCATCGCCGATGCGCTCAAGCAGGACTTCTTTCCCGAGAAGCCGCAGATTTACATCGGCCTGCTGATCCCCGCCAACCCGGCCGAGTTCGCCAAGATGATCGGCCGCCCCAACATCGCCGGCGCCTACAATCCGCAGAACCGGACGATGATCATCAACCTGGCCACCGGGCCCGGCACGATGGCCCACGAGTACGCCCAGGCCCTCCACTTCGCTGACATGGAGCGGCGCGGCCAGCAGCATCCGATATGGATCATTGAAGGTTTCGGCACGCTCTGCGAACAGAGCGCCGTCAGGAACGGCCGCATCGTGGGCATGGTCAACTGGCGGCTGCCGATCCTGAAGCAGGCCGCCGGCCGCAAGGCGATCATTCCGCTGGCCGACCTGATGGCCGACAGCAACAAGTACTTCGCCGATCAGCGGCAGGTCCCGCTGGCCTACGCCGAGGTCCGGTACGTCATGCTGTTTCTCCAGGAGAAGGGCATCCTGGCCCGGTGGTACAACCAGTATTGCGAGGATTGGAAGTCCGACCCGACCGGCGTCAAGGCCCTCGAGAAGACTTACTCTAAGCCCCTGGCGGAGTTCCAGGCCGACTGGCTGAAGTTCGTTGACGGCCTGGACTTCAAGATGCCCAAGCCGCCGTCGCCGGCGGAGAAATGAGATCGTGCGCGGCGGATCTCCGGACCCGCCGCGCAACCAAGGCGAGCATCGCTCCGAGGGTTGAACTATGCGAGCAATCCTGCTGGTGAGCCTGATCTTCGCCGCCGTGCCAGGTGCGGCCCCCGCGGCGGATGGCCCGGCGTCCGGCGAAATCCTCTATAACGGTATCCGGCTTCCGGCCGACTGGCCGCCGCGCTACGGTCCGCCCACCGGCGAGCCGATGCGGGTCCATTATCTGGAACAGCCGCCGGCCGCGATTCCGATCGATGTTGGCCGACAACTCTTCGTCGATGATTTCCTGATCGAGCGGACGGACCTCGCGCGGACGTTCCACCGGCCCGAGGAGCACGCGGCCAATCCCGTCGTCGGTGTGGACCAGCCGTGGGAGAAGGCCGCCAAGGCGCCCTTCGCCGCCGTCTTCAGCGACGGCGTGTGGTACGACCCGGCCGACCGCCTATTCAAGATGTGGTACATGGCGGGGATCTTCGTCGGCACGGCATACGCCACGTCGCGCGATGGGCTTCGCTGGGAGAAGCCGCCGCTCGACGTGGTCGAGAAGGGCACCAACCTCGTGGTCCGAATGCAGCGCGATTCCTCGACCGTGTGGCTTGACCACGGGGAGAAGGACCCCGCGCGCCGCTGGAAGATGTTTACCGCCACGCGGGCCGAGGGCGGATGGCGACTGGCTGTGCGGTGCTCGCCCGACGGCATCCGGTGGTCCGAGGCCGTTGCCATGAGTTCGCCCGTCGGCGACCGCAGCACCGTCTTTTACAATCCGTTCCGCCAGCGGTGGGTGTACAGCATCCGGACCGGCGGGCCGCGCGGCCGCGACCGCGCCTATCGCGAGCACGCCGACGCCGTCGCCGGCGCCGCGTGGACCGACGCCGAGAAGGTCTTCTGGATCTCCTCCGACAACCGCGACCCGCACAACCCGAACCCGAAGTACAAGGACATCCAGCCGCAACTCTACAACCTGGATGCCGCGCCGTACGAGAGCCTCATGATCGGCCTCTTCAGTGTCTGGGAGGGGCCGAACAACGCCGACTGTGCCCGCCTCGGCATCCACAAACGCAACGAGGTCCTCGTGGGCTTCAGCCGCGATGGGTTCCACTGGTATCGCCCCGACCGGCGTCCGTTCATCGGCGCCGCCGAGAAGGAGGGGGCGTGGAACTGGGGGAACATCCAGTCGGCGGGCGGGGGGTGCCTCGTTGTCGGCGACCGCCTCTACTTCTATCACAGCGGCCGGGCGCTCTGCGACCAGTTCTGGGACGGCGCCGCCTCGACCGGGGTGGCGGTCCTTCGGCGCGACGGGTTTGCCTCGATGGACGCCCGCGAGGCGGGCGGCACGCTGACGACGCGTCCGGTGACGTTCTCCGGGCGGCGGCTCTTCGTCAACGTGGATGCCGATGAGGGGGAACTTGCGGCCGAGGTCCTCGACGCAGATGGCCGCGTTATCGAGCCGTTCTCGCGCGGCCGGTGCAGCGCCGTCCGCGCCGACCGCACCCTTGCCGCCGTCACCTGGGCGGGGGCCGACGACCTCGCCGCGGTTGCCGGGAAGCCCGTCCGGTTCCGCTTCCACCTCCGCAGCGGGTCGCTTTACGCCTTCTGGGTGAGTCCGGATGCGACCGGCTCGAGCGGCGGATACGTTGCCGCAGGCGGGCCGGGCTTCACGGGGCCGACTGACACGGTGGGCGAAGCGGCCTACGCCGCCGCCGCGGCCCTGCCCAAACCGTGAGCGAGACTGCGTTTCGAGGAGAGGGTCTATGCCGCTCCTCAACGAAGCCTCGCGCCTTTAGGAATCGAACCAGTTCGCGTGCCGTCACCTGAGGCATGCGCGTCATTCGGGCACCCCGACGGTGAGTTCCTCGACGTGTACAAGGTTCTCGGCCTGCGGCACGGCCTGCGAATGGGCGAGCAATGAGGCCAGGTGCTGCTCGATGGCCTCGCGGATGTTGCGTTTGGCTTCCTCGATAGTGCGGCCGTTGCTGAAACAGCCGGGCAGGGTGGGGCTATAGGCGTAGTACCCCTCGTCCTCGGGCTCTTTCTCAATGACGATCTGAAATGAATAGAATTTCATAACATGCCTCCGTCTCTCCGCGTCAACCCTATTATACTTCGGCCGGCCGAGAATGCAAATGGCTGAATGCTCATGCGAGCAACTCCTAAGTCCGGCGAAGGCAAGAGCGCGGCCCGCCAACAGGGCGGGTTTTCGACATGCCGCGCCCCCACCGTTGCCCATCACGAGCACCTGCCGCCCGCCCCAGGCCTATCCGGCGATGGAGCCCAGGAGTACCAGCATGAAGACCATCGTGAAGATGCCGACCGTCTCGGCGATGCCCAGGGCGATCAGGACCAGTGCGAAGCCTTCCCCGTCGGACTCGCTGAGCATGCGGCAGCCCGCGGCGCCGATCAGGCCCTGGACCCAGGCCGAGGCCATTTCGCCGATGCCTGTCGCCAGACCGATGGCGAACAGGATCCCGCCGTCCGCGGCCGCCGCGGCCAACCGCGGGGCCATCTGGTTCATCACGATAAAACCGTAGAATGTCTGCGTGATCGGGGCCGAGACGCAGATAATATACATGAACCGGAGCCCCTTGCCGGCCTTGGCGTCTCTGGCCCATGCGCCGGCGGCCGACATGCCGGCGGCCCCGGCCCCGAGGGCACTGCCAAGTGCCGCCATCCCCACCGCCAGTCCCGTGCCCAGTTGTCCGAGAAAGACATTGGCATCCATAGTCAATTCTCCTGTTCGCGTTGCCTGGAAAAGGGTTCGTATCGGTATCCGGACCACTGCATGCCGAGGTTATTGGAGAACTCCAGCATGTTGAGCCTGACGCCGTGCACAAGGAGGCTGACGACTGAAATCGCCACGTTCAGCGCGTGCCCCGCCATGAGGACCGGGATCATCGCGTACCACGGCAGCGCCCCGCCCATGTTGTTAAAGGCCATCGCAAGTGCGCTCCCCGCCATGCCGATGGCCATGAGACGCACGTAACTGACGGTGTCTCCGAACGTGCCGATGGCCGACAGCGGAAAGTTCGCCAGACCCAGGCCGAGGTTCTTCAGTCGCCCCCCGGTCGGCGGGGCGCCCAGCAAGGCAGCCGCGCCGCCCGCAAGAAAGAAATAGCCCCACGCGGAACCCCGGAACGCGTGGTCTGTGCTGACCTTGCCCAACAGGTACAGTCCGTGCCACGTCAGGGCGTACAGGCCCCACAACCAGACTGTCCAGCCTGCGTAGCCGATGAGCCGCCTCACGCCGAGGAGGCCCCTCATCTCCCAGTCGGGGTCGGCGAAGATGACGGCGCACGTCCCCCCGATAAGTATCAGAAGAGGATAGAAGGGGAATGCCGATTCCGAGAAACTGTCCTTCAGGAGCAGCATCCGCACCAAGCCATAAATGCCCCACATCCACATGACCCACCCCAGGCCGCCGATGAACCGGGGATGAGGGAACGCCGCCTTCGCCTTCCACAGGTGCGCAAGGCTCAGGTGCGCCGCCCCCAGAGTGATGCTGATAAGCATCAATAAGTCCATGCTTTCCTTCTTCATGGTGACGGGGATGAACGGTGCGGTCCGCCCCAAGAAAGGCGAGAAATCGAAGCCGAAGAAACTGCACGTAGCCGCGCCCCAGATGAGCGACAAGGCGCCGATCACGATGACCAGTTGCGCCAGCGCCGCCGCCCCCGCCCCCGCCCCCGCCATCTTCCGATAGAAAATGACAGGCAGCACGAAGTACAGGAGGCCGTACCCGGTATCGGAGATAAGAATGGCCGAGAAGATCGGAAGGAAGATCATAAACATCGCCGAGATGTCGAACTCCCCATATCCGGGAACCGTGCCGAGGATGCCGAAGAGGCCCAACATCGGCCGCGCCCACCACGGCGGACAGAGGAGCGTGGGGGGCAGGTCCTCGGCCGCGGGCCGGCGGGTCTCGACGGCCGCATCCACGCCCGACGATGCAAGGCCGCTCGCCAGCGCCGCTGCCCGCTCCTCGGGCACCCAGCCCTGGAGACCGTACAGGTGCTCTTCCGCGAGCGCGCTTTGCGTGGCGACCGTCCAGGCGGCCTTCTCCTTGAGGTTCGCAAGTTCCGCGGCAATCGCCGGCGCGGCTTGCGCCAGGCGCGAGAGCCTCTCGGCATCACGCCGGAGGGCGGCATCGATCTCGGCGGCTTCGGCTCGAATGCTAGGCCGGTCGCGCGGAGGAAGAGGCACAGGCTCAGAACCTTCCGGCACCTCGACCTCTCCTCGGGCCGCCACGACCACGAGCACTCGCCTTCCGGGCCACGGGCGGATGGCGTGTACGAATTCCGCCCTGACCTTGCCGAGCGACTTCGCGGGGAGGGCATAGAACCGGAGGTCAACGCCGGCCTCGCGCAGGGCCGCAAAATCGTCCAGCCGCGCATCGCCCCACAACTCAAGCGGCGCCAACTGGTGATAAAGGCTCGCCAGCCTGGCAGACCGCTCGGCGCTCTGGCGCTGGATGCGCAGGGCCTCGTCGGCCGCCTCGGCGGCGCCCAGGGGGAGCGGCTCGCCTCGCGCCTCTACGCTTGAAAGTATCTGGATGGCTCGCTGGAACCGTTCGATGGCTCCGGCCGTCTCGGCGTCCGGCACGGCCTTCGACGGGTCAACCGGCGCAAGGTGCACCACCCCGAGATCGCCGAGGGCCCCCAAGAGCCGGTCGCTGTCTGTCCGGCGCGCGACGACGTGCGCCTTGAGCATCCGAGTGATCATGTCGCGGGCGGCTCCTCAACGGCATGGGTCCGGCCTTCATCGAGCGATGCGGGAACGGCGGCGGCCGTGTCTTCCTCGCCGATCTTGCCCTTGGCGATCTTCGCCCGTCCGACGGCGGCGGTCATCTCGTCGCCCAGGTGTATGCGGATGCGGCGGATCGCCTCGCGGGCCTCCGGAATCTTGATCTTCTCGAAAAGGTTCACCCGCTGGATGATCTTCGTGAGTTCCCGCCGCAGGCGGTCGTACTGCTCCTTGAGCACTTCCAGTTCCGCCTTGCGGCGGTTCACGTCCCTGAGGTCCCCGAGCGCCCGGTCAACCCACGCAGGCGTGGCGAAGAGGCTGTACGACGGCGTCGGGAACTCGATGCCCTCGAAGACCGGCACCGTGATGCCCGCGATGTTCGTGGTCGAGGTGCGGACCTGTGTGGGTTTGGCGAGTTGGCGGACGTTGACGCCGGCCACATCGCCGAGGACGCCCTGGTATGCCTCGAACTTGCGCCTCGCCGCCGCTGCCGCAGCGACGGCCGCGCGGTACTTCTCGTGGACCTGGAGGATCGTCAACTGGAGTTGCTGCTGCTTGAGTTTCAGCATCGGCAGGTACCGCTCGAAGCGCGCAAGGGAATCGCGCTGCTTCTTCAACTCGGGGCGGGTTAGTTTCAGTTTTCTTGCCATTACTCGGTGCCGTTATGGATTGCGGATTGCGGATTGCGGATTGCGGATTTACGACGGGCCGCGGAACCGGACGGTCCCCATCCGCGCGGCCTGCCGCGCGCGGTGTTTGACGATGCCACTGCAATCGCAAGCAGTTCCTGCGATTCCTTGAGGAGGTCGCTGACGAGGCCCTTTCTCATCAGGCTTCCATCCACGATCATCTCCAGCCAGAATCCGGACTCGTCGGCTTCTTCCTCCACTATGCCCATCTTCGATATGAAATCTGCATTTGACTTGGCTCGGCATGCCGCCCTGTAGTTGGCGGCCACGCTGGTGCCGGCCTTGATGAGTTGCCGTGCGATGATATCGCCGGCCCGCGTTCGGGGCAGGGCCTCGGCCAACCGGATGATTCGAAGGGCGAACTCCTTCGTGCGATCCTTGAGTTCCTCAGGTGTCATAGCGTTCCTCCGCCGGTCGCCTCAAATCCGCAATTCGCAATCCGCAATCCGCAATCCGCAATCTCTTCCCCTACGCCGACGCCTCCTGAATCGCTCTTGGCCAATGTTTCTCAACCACCGTCCTTCTGATTCCCGTCTCTGCCGGCTCGAAACATTCGGCCAGCATCGCCCAGCATCGGTCGAGGGCCTCTTCAAGCGGGATGTTGACCCGCAGGTCCATGATCCTTGCCTCAAAGAGGTCCCCGTAGGCCAGGAGTTTTTTGTCCCATGGAGACATCTCGAAACCCATGTCGTGCTTCTCGCGGCTCTCGCGGCAGAGGGCGTAGAGTTGGATGCACGCATCCATGATGGCCCGGTGATCGTCGCGGGTCTTGCCGTTGACCTGCTGCTTGAGGCGCGAGAGGCTGCCGAACGGCTCGATCCATCCGCCGCGAAGGTAGAACTGCCCCTCGGTGATGTACCCGGTGTTGTCGGGCACGGGGTGCGTCACATCGTCGCCAGGCATGGTTGTGCATGCGAGGACCGTCATCGACCCGGCGCCTTCAAGGTCAACGGCCTTCTCGTAGCGGCGGGCAAGTTGCGTGTAGAGGTCGCCCGGGTATCCGCGGTTGGAGGGGATCCGCTCCATCGTGACGGCGATCTCCTTCAGGGCGTCGGCGAAGGCCGTCATGTCCGTCAGCAGCGCCAGGACCCGCTTCCCCTGGAGCGCGAAACTCTCGCCCACCGCCAGGCACAGGTCGGGCACCAGCAGGCACTCGACGACCGGGTCGGCCGCCGTGTGGACGAAAAGGATGGTGCGGCCGAGGACGCCGCCTTCCTCGAACGTGCGGCGGAACGTGAGGTAATCATCGTGCCTCAGGCCCATGCCCCCCAGGATGATGACGTCGGCGTTCGCCTGGAGCCCCACGCGGGCCAGCAGTTCGTTGTACGGTTCGCCGGGGACGGAGAAGATGGGGAGTTTCTGCGATTCGACGAGCGAGTTAAATATGTCGATCATCGGGATGCCGGTGCGGATCATCTTCGAGGGGAGGCTGCGGCGGGTCGGGTTGACGGGCGGGCCGCCGATATCGACCGGCGCGGCCTCCACGTCCGGCCGGCCGTCGCGCGGACGCCCCGCGCCGTCGAGCACGCGGCCAAGGAGGTCGGTCGAGAAGGGCACCTGCATCGGCCGCCCGAGGAACCGCACGCGGTCGCCCGTCGAGACGCCCTGCGTCCCGGCGAAGACCTGGAGGCTGACCTGGTCGCCCTCCAGGCGTATGACCTGCGCCAGGCTCGACCCGCGGTCGCCCGCCACAACCGCCAGTTCGTCGTACCCGATGCCAGCGGCCGACACGGTCACCACGTTGCCCGCGATGCGGGTTATCCGGTCGTAGTACTTGCGCATGAGTGCCAACCTTTCGGCAGACCGCAGGCCCAGACGGCAAACGCCAGACAGCAAACAGCAAACGGCAATCAAACGACAAGAAGCAAAAGGCAAACAAACCACGAAACAAATAAACGACAAAGCCGGGCGGTCGGCCGTCCGATGTTACTCGTTGCCGCCGGACCGGGCCGAGGTTGCCGTCTTCCTGTGAATCGAGTTAAATATGTGGTGTAGTTCGTTTCCCTCCGACCACAGCGCTCGCGCGGTTTCCGCTGATCCGGGGACCGCCTTCGCGATCATCCGCAGCCAGAACTTGGCCTCTTTCGCCTCTCTCCTGCATATGCTGATGAAATTCTTGAACTCCTTCTTGGTGCCAGCCTCGGTTGCCTCGCAGTAATTGGCGCCGACGCTGGTGCCGGATTTCACCAACTGCGTAATCAGCGGGGCGGTAATGGGCGTCTGAGGCAGTGTCTTCACGAACGCCAGGATCGCCTCGCCGAAAAGCGCGGTCCGTTCCTCCAGGTCAAAAGGTTTCTTACCCGCCCGGGCACACGCGCCGGCAGGGTTCTTCTGGTTTGCCTTTTCTCCGTTTGGTTTTTGTTTGATCATTGCTGTTTGCCTCTTGCTGTTTCTGCGTGTCGTCCGCGTGCCCCAATGAATGCGTCGATCTCCGCCAGCGTCTTCTTGAACTCCGGAGAGTCCCACTCCGCGTAGTTCCAGTTGCGAAAGAGGTCTTGGGCGGCCACCAGGGTCTTGCGGGCGAGTTCCTTGTCCTCGAAGGCGAAATCCAGATCGATAACCTCCAAGATTTTGTCCAAGACGAACCTCTGGCGCGCGGCGGGCGTGGCGGCATCGACCTTGTCGAATGCGTTCTGCTGGAGGTAGCAGTTGTCGAAGAAATCGGCCTTCAGCATGATCGTAAAGTCCTCGATGCCGGTGCCTTCCTCGCCGACGACGGCCATCATCTGCCTGACCTCGGCCCCGCGCCTCAGCAGCGCCCGCATCCGGGCCATCTTCGCCTGGTCGATGATGCCCGCGTACTTCGACCACGAGTCCAGCGGGTCGATGGCAGGGTACCGCCGCGCATCGGACCGGGCACGCGAAAGGCCGTGGAACGCCCCGACGACCTTCAGCGTCCCCTGGGTGACCGGCTCCTCGAAGTTGCCGCCGGCGGGGCTGACGGTGCCGCCGATCGTGACGGAGCCGGTGCGGCCGTCGCGCAGTTCGATCTCGCCGGCCCGCTCGTAGAAACCGGCGATGCGGCTCTCCAGGTACGCCGGGAACGCCTCCTCGCCGGGGATTTCCTCAAGGCGGCCCGAGACCTCGCGCATGGCCTGCGCCCAGCGCGACGTGGAGTCGGCCAGCAGCAGCACGGCGAGGCCCATCTGCCGGTAGTACTCGGCAAGGGTGGCGGCGGTATAGACCGAGGCCTCTCGCGCGGCCACCGGCATGGCCGAGGTGTTGCAGACGATGATGGTGCGTTCCATGAGGCCGCGGCCGGTCTGCGGGTCCTCAAGACTGGGGAACGTGCGGAGCGTCTCGACGACCTCTCCGGCCCGCTCGCCGCAGGCCGCAATGACGACGATGTCTATCTCGGCGAACTTGGCCGTGATCTGCTGGAGGACGGTCTTGCCGGAACCGAACGGCCCCGGAATGCAGTACGTCCCGCCGCGCACCACCGGGAACATCGAATCTATGATGCGGACCCGCGTGACCAGCGGCTGCCTGGGCATCTTCCGCCGGCGCGCGACCGACAGGGCGCGCTTCACCGGCCACCGCTGCTGCATCGTCACGGGCCGCTCTTTGCCGGCGGAATCCGCCAGGACGGCCACCTCCTTATCGGCCGAGAGCGGCCCGGCGGCGACCCGCACGACCTTCCACGCGCCTTCCCACGAGAACGGGACCATGATGCGGTGCTGGAACATCCCCTCGGGGACCGTGCCGAGCGTGTCGCCGGCCTGGACGCCTGCGCCCGGTTGGACGGACGGAGTGAAGTCCCACGTCCGGTCGGTCGGCAGCGGCTGAAGGTAAACGCCCGCCTTCAGGAAGTAGCCGGACTGAGCGGCCAGGAGGGGCAGGGGGTTCTGGAGACCGTCGTAGATTTGCCCCAGGAGTCCGGGTCCGAGTGTGGCCGAGAGCATCTCATCGCTGAACTCGACCTCGTCGCCGACCTTCAGGCCCCGCGTCTCCTCGAAGACCTGTAGGTCGGCCAGGCGCCCGCGGATGCGGATGACTTCCGACAAGAGGCGCGCCCCGTCCGCCCGGTGGCAGTAGCCCACCGAGTTCTGGACCACGCGGCCGTCGGCCTCGGCGATGACCATGTTTCCGAAGACGGCAACGATTCGTCCGGTCACGGTTGAACTCCCTCCGTGCCACGCGCTCCTCTGCGAGTCGCGGCTAAACACGCGCCCGCCAAGGCGGGCGGCTAACTATGTTTTTAATCCACAATCCGCAATTCACAATCCACAATCTATGTTATTCGATGCCACCTCACGAGCAGCATGAGTTTCGCGGCGTAGGCCGCAAGTTCCTCGTCGCCGAACGAAAACCACGCATCGTGCTCA
>Ga0315274_10010790_pt1 | contig 13153 bp, 11 predicted proteins | sample YL17G02_20_MG_FD_203700 | JGI IMG/M metagenome (GOLD analysis project Ga0315274, IMG submission 203700) | Sediment microbial communities from Yellowstone Lake, YNP, Wyoming, USA - YL17G02_20 | ecosystem: Environmental > Aquatic > Freshwater > Lake > Sediment | place: USA: Wyoming | collected... | reverse complement strand
TTCTTTTCGATCATTCATTGTGATCCAATATTAGCGCCTGCGTCAATCTTAAGTATTGTGTTGACATAAAAACACTGAAGCCAATACTCTCCAAAACCAATTGTACAAAGCACTGGGGTGGATGGTCCGATTCGAAGTCAGAAAAGAATGGAAGAGGTTTTGAGACTCCGTTCAATCCGCTCTGATTGAATCTCTTGGGGAAGATACTGGCTTTTCTGAGAATGAGGTCGTCAAGAACCTCATTGTCCACTTGTCGAATTCAGAAAAAGAATGTCGAGATATGCTCAGGTTCAAATCCTGACGATTGCAATTTCTGGCAGTTCGGACGGTTCTGACGGCAGACGTGGATTGATGACAATCACTTGGACAGAAGCTCTCTTAACTCCTCGTACTCCTGCTTTGTCACTTCCCCTTTGGCCAACCTCATTTTGAGAACTTCCAGTGGGGTTTGAGACGTTCTTGGGATTTCCTTTTCCTCCTTGGGTGGAGCGGAGATAGACTTCCTTTTCAAGGACCAGATGCATTTGTCATCGCCAGCGGTCATCATTTTCTCGTAGTGGAATTCCAAGTCGGGGTCGATCGATTTGCACATTCCCTGATAGAAGGCCTCGGTTTGTTTGCACATCTCAGGAGGGGAGAAGACAAGCATAGGACACTCAGTGACCTCCCTCACGAATTCATCATTGGACAAATACCTCGAACTGCCCATTCGTCCCAACATCGTTTTCTCTACCATATCGATCAATTGACCGACGGCTTCCACATCGTCCTTGAACTCTGGGTGTTTCTGAACGAGCGATTTCCCCGCCTTAGAGCCAATTCTCTCGGCAATTGGGCAGAGGATCTCCAAAGTCTTGTCGGGACCTCGTAGATCAACAGAGGACATAGTGAGCCAACTCCACCAACCCAACATATTAAACTTCTCGATGTCCATATCATTTGCTCTGGGCGGGTCAATTCTCGGTACGGTCACTAGGGTATTCCCAAGATCTTCGAGATTCATGCTGGGATCTGACTTCCTCTTGACTACGTATCGGCAATACGGGTCGCCGTTTGTGAGATGATGGGTCCAGATGCACTCATAGTCTGGGTTGACGACTTCGCAAATAGCACCAGAGGAGTAATGAGACATTGCGAGGCAGAATTCCGGATTGGCATGCACGCGATGGTAAATGCAATCGTGCACAAGTCCCACTGCACCTTCTTGCCTGATCTCGCCAGTAGCGTCGGCCCATATTGTCCTCTGAGTGAACAAGAACGGTATGAATGCAGCATCGAGTCCGTCACCTTCGAGACCCATGTTCTCATTAGCCATACTGACCATCAAATGGCCGATTGGTATCATATAGGGTTTCAGCGCGGACAACGTAGCGTTCAGTCCAGAAGCCTTAACCAACTCATTGAATGACGAAACGTTGAGCTCTGCGATGGACTCATTCAGAAGATTCGACACATATGAACGAAACTCATCGGATTTGAAATCTGTCACCCAGAGACCCCTTTGTTTATTAGCCGTTTCCAACCTTAAATATCTTACACAACGCAAGAAACCGGAAGAGGTCTGGTCCATCTTCTATGCTTCTGACGGTTCTGACGGCAGATGGGGAGGGAAAGACCCGAACAACAGAAACGACTGAATGAATTTATCCGGCTCCATACAACCAAAAAGAAAGATTCGACACCATCAGGATTCTAAAGCCCAAACCTCACGGCATCCCTGACGAACCCATACATCGAGAATATTAGGCCAAGCCCAGCTTCCTCATATGAGCTATCTTATTCTCAAGTTCCTCCTCCGTAATTTCTCCATTTGCAAATCGTATAGCAAGAATCTTGGTTGGATCGTCCACAGCTATCATGTCCTTAGGCTTCCCCTTCATAGGCTCTCCTTTCTTCCTTACAGACCATGAACAATTACGAGCACCAGCATTCATCATCTCCCCATAGGAAAATTCGTAATCGGGATTGATCGAATAAGTGATACCTTGGAAGAGAGCCTCTATCTGTCGGCACATTTCATTAGGGAATGTCTGAAAAGGGCAATCGGTGACTTCTTTGTAGAATTCATTATTCGAGACATGCTGTGTCGTTCCCAATTGGTGCATCATTTGTCCCAGCATGTCGAACATTCCTCCAACCATCGCAATGGTTATCGAAGGTGTAGGATCAGCCTTCTTGAAGGCTTCTCCCATCTCTTGTCCAATCTTGTAAGCAACTGGTACGAGGTGCTCTAGGGTTTCCTGCGACCCCCGCAAATCCATGAAAGCCTCTGTTGTGGCATCCCAAAAATGTGTTAGAACAAAATTTCTTATATCTTTGACATCCGCCTCTGGCATCGGTGGAAAATTGAGAACAGCGATTGTCCTTCCTGGATTTGCAAAATCAACGTGATCCCTTTTCTTCTTGTAGATATATCTACAGAATGGATCGCCCTTGTTGAGATGATGAGTCCAGATGCACTCATAATCTGGGTTAATAGCTTCACATACGAGATCAGCAGTATAATGAGAAATTGTCACGCAGAACTCAGGGCTTGCCCCCTTAAAGATGCAATCATGGACCTTGACAACAGCTCCTCCTTCTGTAATAATGCCTTCAACCGCTTGCGGGTTAGTATTCAAAGCTACCTGCCCCAAAGCCATTGGCATGACTATTGCATCCAATCCAGTTCCCTTTATCCCGACTTTATTCTTTATTAACGATAGGAGAATATACCCGTTTCTTTTCTTGTACAATCGCATGATCGCCAGACCGTCAGCTATCCCGACGGTTTTGATATATTCATCAAAAGTCCTTATGTTCAGTTCGGTCAGGACCCTTCCAAGCATGCTTGATAACATTTCTTTGATGTGATCTGATGGTCCAGGAATCATTAGAGTCCCCCACTATTTATGAAACATTTTAGGTGAGTGGGTCTATTTAATCATTGTTCTGTCCTGGTCTTAACTATGGCCATTAAATGTAAGACGCCTGAATAGCTCCATAATATTCCATTCCTGGAAATGAATCTCATACCCCGAACCTCACGGCATCCCTGCTGAACTCAAATATCGAGACTACTTAATCAGGCCATGCATCCTGAGGGATGCTATGTTCTTCTCGAACTCCTCCAACGAGACCTCGCCCTTGGCAAATCGCATGGCAAGCATTTTAGTGGGATCGTCCGAAGGCGCCTCTTCTTTGGACTTCTCCTTCGCCGGCTGGCCTCTTTTCCTTACCACCCAATGGCAAGTTTTGTCGCCCTTGCTCATCATGCGGTCATAGGCGAACTCGTAATCGGGGTTGATGGCTTCGCAGACCCCATTGTAGATAGCCTCGAGCTGTTTGCAGACCTCCGGCGGGCTGCCCTTGTAAGGGCACTCCGTAATCTCCCTCTCCAATACTGAGCCGGTAAATATGGCGGGGGTCCCAGTTTGACCCTGTAAGAGACTGAGGAAATCGAGCTTTTCCCTGATGGTCTGGATGTTACCATTTCCTCCTGAGCCGCCTATCAGGTGGTTGCCAACCTTGACCCCCAGCTCCTTTGCTTGTGGCAACGCCAGCTCCAGGGTGCGTTCCGAACCCATCAAATCGATGGAAACGGAGGTGAAGATGTTCAACGTAGCGTAGCAAACAAAGCCAGAGACCTTAAGCATTTCATCTTGTGATAAAATCAGTGGGATTGTCTTCTGCAAAGTGCCAAGGTCATCCAATTCGGCCTTACTCGATTTCTTCTTGACAATGTAGCGGCAACGGCCATCGTTGTTGCTCAGGTGATGAGTAAAGATAAACTCGTACTCTGGGTTGATAGCGTGGCATAGGCCTTCTGCGAGATTGTGGGACATGGCAATGCAAATCTCAGGTGGCGCATTGATGAAGGTGACGGGGCATGCATACAACTCGACGATCGCCTTACCATCCCTGATCTCCATCGGCTTGATATGTCCAAAGGATGTGGCGCAGTGAGCCCAGTAATAGGGCAAAGCCACATCTTCGACTCCCTTCCCTTCTAATCCGAACCTTTGCTTGGCCATGCTGGCGAATTGAATCCCCCAGACCTTGGTATAGGTTTTAGAAGCGTCGAGGGTCTTGTTCGCCCCCACTTCGCTTAAAAGTGATCGGAATACGTTCACCCCACACTCGAAGACGTAATACATCCAAATAGGTGTTACAAGAGCTGAATCGGGTGCATTACCTGTCAAGTCGCTAGTAGTCTCTCTGTCGCTCATAAGTTCCTTTTCCCGATTTGCTTGGTCGCTCACGATTTCCCCTCCCCCCTCGTCGGACCGCACGTCTTCTCTCTTCTTTCCTATCCCCAAAGAATCCTCGCGGTATCGTTCCTAAGTATGTTTGCATAATCAGATTCGTTAATTGTCGAAGAAAAGAAAGGGTTTAGGTGCTTGTCCTTGGTTCTCAAGGAATCGATATTTATCAGGGCAAAAAATTATTTCTGCCAGCATGGAAAAGTGGTTCCAAATCTCCTTGGGCCCACTCCTTCTCCTGACATTTCTGACAGACGGAAGAGACGATAAGAAAAGGACGAAAAGGAATAGAAAGAAGAAAGGAGGATTCCAATTGCATTCTAATCGAATTCTAATTTCGAAATTCCAGGAAGTCCAGATCTAGAATAGAAGAGATAACGAATTAGAATATTAGAAAAAGGCAGGTAAGGGGTTTCATCTTTCTATTCCTCCTTGGCGATCTGCCCGAATTAGGGCATTTTCGTTCTCTATCCAGCTAGAATTGTGGACCGTAATCCCGTTCGGTCCACTATTCTCTAGATTGATAATAGTGACGGTTCTGACGGCAGAGAGGGAGGGAAGTCCTCTAGAGCAGCATATTTATCCTTTGTTAGACAAATGATTAGGATGAAATGGACAAAGATGCCATGCTAATCATTGGGGGGTGGACGGGATATGCCGTCTTCGTTATCGCTGTTGTCGCCATCATGGGGACGGTCCACTACGAACCCACACAGATAGAGAGTCCCTACATCGTGAGAACATCGAACAATACGATTCAATACGGACTTACATTGACGACTGGCTATCCGGAGTCAGAAGTCAATTTCTCCCATTGCGCATTTGCGTTATTGGTGAACGGACAAGCGACCCAACCCATGGACCTGAAACTGCAGAATGTCATTGCATTCACCTCACAAGAAATAGGTGCACGAAGCGTCAAGGGTGCTGGGACATTGAATGCGCATGTGATGACTCAAAGGAATATGAGCTATATTGTGACCTTTTTTGACCCAGATTGTAATGGTATCGTCGGTCCTGGGGATTATGTAATTGTGCAGTGCACCGAACCCCTTTCGCCGGGCAGCAGTTACTCCTTGTACGTCTTCACCGACATCGATGGTACAAGGGGAATCGGCATGATTTATGGAACCTATTCTGCCTGATTGTTGAATTGGAATACCTTGTCCTGTTTTCTCCAAAAAGAAAGGAAGAGGTTTGGTCTATCTCATACCTTCGAACATCAGCCCTGTACCGATCTCGGTACAAATCGACGTCTTGCCAGTTGTTCTCGTGGGTACAAATCACGCTCGGTCCACTATTCTTCCGACTGTTCTGACGGCAGATGGGGCAAGGAACGAGGAAAGAGGAAGAGAGTCTTGCGAGCTGGTCCCGCTCTGTCAGTCCGAAATTGAATTCCAGGTTCAACCATCTGGCTAAGTCGATGTCCAGTCCTAGGGATCCTTTGTTTCGATGACTTGAGTATTGGTGGAATCACTTGGGAGCAGTCAAAACAAGCTTCCTGATACCCCACAGCATGGCCAATATTGCAATCGTCACAACAATCGGCACACCAAACATGATCAGGACGGACCTTGCTACGTCTGTGCTCCAGTCTTCAGAGCCTGGAATGTTCTGACCAAAGTTTAACATCACGACCACGACGACAGCGAATATGCCGACGAACACGCCAAATGTCTCGATAACCCTTACGAAGTAAGTCCGGATCACTTGATCATGGTCAGCGATTCTTTTCCGCATCTCTGTCATTTCGAGTTCAAGGGTCTTCTGGCTTGTCTCGAGTCCCTGTCTCATCCCTTCCATGTCTGACTTTATTCTGTCATATGTTTCGACGAGCCGAGTCTCAATCTTCTCTGCAGGTATGGCTTCGATCTTGATCTCTTTTTCTTCTAGGGATTGGAGGTATTCAATTCCAGTAGAGGTGATCTTAAGTCTGATTGTCTCGGTCTTACCGAAGGGAGCCTTGACCACTGACTCCTCTACCCAGCCCTTCTCTTTCAATATGCCAATGCACTTCGTGATCAACTCGATACTGGCGTCCTTGACATTCTTCTGAACAGCAGTAATCAGAACGATTTCATCTACCTTTATCGGATAGAACTCTCTTAGACTCCTGAGAATCTGTTTCTGGATATCGGCATCTAGTTTTTCATTCCCCATACTCTTCCTCCGCCCCAGAACACCTCTTTGAGAGGCTTGTCCTCATTTCAATATATTATAGAAGTCTCCAACATATTAATGATGCTGATGTCTCAGACCCGCGTCTAGTTGGAGAAGGAAGTGGGATGCACGCAATAATCATTGACTTGTTGAGGGGGGGACTCCAGATTCAATGGAATATCTGCCTCTTGGCAAATTGAACAGAGTTCGACCCATCCACTCATCGAGACTTCCAATTTCATAAGATACCTCTGATCCTGGGGGTGAAGAAATCGCGGATCATTCAGTCTCTTCGGAGCGGGCAAATTCATCTCAAGGACGAAATATTCAATTGCTCCACAGACGTACTATGCAGGATAAAGAAAGGCAATAGGGGGTAAGAAAGTCAACGAGAAGGACAGACTGCTGGCTGTTTTGAACCTTGAGGAGGTGGATAGACCCCCATGCGTGAGCCCGATGCAGACGGGTACTATAGACCTGATGAGAGCATGCGGAGCATATTGGCCAGAAGCACACATCGACTCGTATCTCATGACGAAGTTGGCCGCAGCCGCCCATAGGCTTGTTGGGATTGAGAGCGTGAGAGTCCCTTTTGACATTTCAGTTGACGCCTCTGCGTTCGGTGCGATCACCGGAACGAGGGGACTTATCAGACAGCCAGGAATACTAAAGAGACTGATAACGACCCCCGAGGAGCTCAAGAGAGTAAAGATCCCGAATCCGCTCAAGGACGGGAGAGCTCCGACCACGCTACGAGCGATTAGGGAACTCTCTTCGAAGTACAAGACTGTCCCAGTTATCTGCGGGATAATTGCTCCATTCATGTTGGCATCGCAACTTAGAGGTGAGCAGGACGCGATCGTCGACATCTCGCTCAATCCCGAATTCATGAAAGGGATACTGGAGAAAGCCGCTGAGTGGAACATTGCCTATGCCGACAGTGCAATAAAGGCTGGAGCAGATGTCATCACTTTGGTCGATTCGTCGTCGAGCGACGAAGTACTGAGCCAATCTCAATATGAAGAATTCTCGATGCCGTATCAGAAAAAGGTTGTCGATTCAGTCCAGAAGATGGACAGACCGATAATCCTCCACATGTGCGGGAAAACGACCAGGAATCTCCACCACACAGTCAAGACGCGCGCGAATGGCTTTAGCGTCGATCAGCAAATGGACATCAAATGGGTCAAGGAGCGACTCAGGGGAAAAGCCGCAGCAATTGGCAATGTCAGCCCGACGACGACCTTGTTGTATGGAACTCCTGAAGAGGTCTCGATGGAGACTAGGGCTTGCATAGAAGCAGGAACGGACGTTGTCGCTCCAGGATGTGGGTTCGCGATTGAGACACCGATTGAGAACATGAAGGCCATGGTAGAGACAGCACGGACGCACGGAGAGAGATGGACTGAATTGATGCGTGGGTGATGGTATTTGTCCTCCAGACTCCCCCGACACCAAGTTCTAGGAATCATTGGTTGTCAAGTTTTTGAGGACGAAATAGCCCACGTTGTCTACAACGACCTGGAAGTCACGAATGTTTTCGTGATTGACAGCGATGAATCGAAGGGCTTTATCAACAAGATCAGGATGTTGGATCCAGAGAAGAAAGTCGTGAGGATGGCAGAAGAGTGGCTCGAGACTGCTACTGTCCCCCGGGAGAGGTCGATAATAATTTGGATGAAACCAATATCCTTGCACCAGAGTCCAGCAAAGCTCCGAGAAGATGTTACTTCCGCGATCTACAGGATAAGGCACTTATGCCACTCAATCATGTTGTTCTACGGTATTTGTGGAAATGCGTTCAGAAGCATAGACGAAATCGCAAAGAGAGCGAAATCAAACGTTGTAATCCTGAAGGACGAAAAGGGCTACATCGTCGACGACTGCATTTGCACGATGGTTGGAGGGACGGAGGAGTATCTGGAGCAGCTCAGAAACTCGAGTCTCGCCTTCCAGTTCACCCCCATGTGGGCCGCCAATTGGCGGAGATTCTTCAACGAGTTCCAGATACTTCGGAATCCAGATGATATGGAGGAGGCTCAAATCATATTCGAGAACATGGGGTACGATAAAGTTCTGAAGCTGGAGACCGGACTTGGGAACAGAAAAGCATTTGATGACCAGATACAGGAATTCTCCGACAAATTCAGTCTGAAGATAGAGGCGCTCGAATGCACACTGAAGGTGGTAGACAGCTCCTATAAGAAAGCAAGACAGTTGCTCGGTGCTAGGTAATCCTCCAATCATATTCACAAGAGGGATCCTTGTGTCGGACTGGTCTTTTACATAGATGCGATGCTGGCTCTATTGATAGTCCTGACGCGTGGGATCAGTTGTCACGGCCTTTCACTTGACTGCAAAATTCGACAATCGGAAAACCACCAATTCCATGATGTGAGAGTACTCAGTTGTGGAGAGAATTGTCTCTTCTTCTGGGGGTACATATTGAACGCGGCATTTCTATTTCGCACTGTCGAGTGACATTGAAACCAGGAAATATTGAGGTGTTCCACAACATCTGTCGGAATTTCAACACATAGCAAGCTATGATAAATCAGTTTTTCGAACACTAACAGATCAAATCATAGAAGCATCTCTGACGATAGGAAAATGACTGGGATAGTCCCCAGTCTACTTCTCATTTCCACGTGGTTCACTTTGATCTGGGTTTGGGTTTCGATTTGGATATTACGCGGAGCGTACTCTTGTCTTTCCCGACAGTAATTTCAAACGTCTTCCCATTGAGTCTCTCTTCGACCATCTTATGATCCATCTTAGGGTTCTTGTTTTCATGTCCAAGGTCTATGTGAACGCTGCACTCCACATATCCCCATCGTCCTCCGTAAGGTCCCAGTTTCGGCTTTATTACTATTACCGGATTTGGCAACTTCATCCCCTCCTAAGGTCCAACAATCCCATGTTCTGCTAGTTCTTGACAGTATAAGAATCTTTCATTATTTTGGAGAATTGACTCCTTGAGAAAAACCTTAGCCAGAAGAGATGTGATCGGATTACGAAGGGGTCTCATCGACATGGCTACGTCGCAGACAATCAGTCAAATGGAAGTTCGAAAATCGATGGAACCACAATTTATAAGTTGATATAGCAGGCTGAGTCAACGAGGATTGTGGGGTAGTGAGACTTCGACCTCCAATGGTTGGAAGAAATCGCGAGCTAGAGTTGTTGGTTGGTCAGCTTGGCGAGGCCATAAAAGGGAATGGAAATGTAATTTTCTTAGCGGGAGAGGCGGGAATCGGAAAGACCAGAGTGTGCGAGGAATTCGAGAGATTGGGTAAATCAACTGGTTGCGGAATCATGATAGGAAGATGCATACCAGGCGCTCCTGCCCCCTATCTTCCATTCCAGGAGGCCTTTCGCCGGTATCTTACAACTACACGATTGTCAACAGCCAGAAGGGATCTCGATGCTGATGGGAGACTGATTGGGTCTGCCTTTGTAGAATCCTCGGAGAAAAGCAAGCCGAGTTCCGGCCTACTGGGGACAATTCACATCGATGAAAAAGGATTGATTGGAGATCCTCGTTCCGAGAGTGAGCGTATGCTGTTCTCGACTCTCGAGCTATTGCGATTGATTTCCAGAGAAAGTCCCGTAATATTGCGTCTTGAGGATTTGCATTGGGCGGACTCGGCAAGTACTCAGCTTCTTCATTTCTTGGCAAGAAACCTATCGGGAATGCGTGTTCTCATCGTTGGCACATATAGACCTGAAGACATCAGTTCCGAGGACCCAGAGAAGAATTGTCCATTGGTCGAAAGTCTGCGAATCATGAGGCGCGAAGGGGTTTGCCAGGAACTGAACTTGGATCGATTGCAGCCGAATGAGCTCGATGAAGTTGTCAGAGGAATGTTGGAAGGCTCAATTGATGAGAATCTCTTGAGTAGAATCGCATCGGAAAGCGAGGGAAATCCACTTTACGTGATTGAGACTGTGAAATTGCTTGTCGTAAGCAATGCGATATCTGTCCACAATGGCATTTGGAAAGCTAGCAAATTCAAGGAGGTCGAGATTCCATCAACCGTCAAGGAGGTTATTCTCAGGCGGATCGAGAGGGTCTCCATCAGACATAGGAGGATATTGGAGTCGGCCGCGGTGGTTGGGGAGTCCTTTGATTTCCTTCTTCTACACGAAGCATTCTCCTATGACCGACTTGCGCTCCTGGAATCCCTGGAATTGATGGAGAAAGAACATCAGTTGTTAAGGAGCTCTGGAGAATACTACCAGTTCACTCATGAGAAGATAAGGCGGGTCTTGTACGAGCAGATTTCACAGATAAGAAAAAGGGAAATTCATAGATTGATCGGGGAGGCATTGGAGAACAGATTGCCCAATGATGGTCTACTGTTGGAACTCTCGAACCATTTTTGTACTGCTGGCATGAACGACAAGTGTGTCAGATACTCGCTACTAGCAGGCGAAAGCTGCCTCCAACGCTACTCACTTCCCGAAGCTGTTCCTTACTTGGAAAGAGTAGAAAATAGGGCAAAGAACGATCCTAACAAGCTTCAGGAACATCTTCGAGCCCTCGAGGGTCTCGGCACCGTGCATGTCGAACTCTGCAACTACAAGACTGCCGTGTCATATTTTAGAGAATTCATTTCCAACTCAGGAAGTGAGAGAGACAAGGCCCGAGTACTTCGCAAGGAAGCTGAATGCTGGGTTTCCACGAGACTTGGCAAAGGAGACAATTCCAGATTTGAGGAATTGGTGAGAAAGGCTGAATCGATTCCTGAGATAGACGCGAATGATATCGGCGAGATCATGAGCATGAGAGCGATGATATCGATGTGGGAAGGAAGGCTCGACGATGCCAACCAGTATATGACTGAGGCTGAGGAGACTTTCAAATCCTCTGGTAATGAAGATAGACTAGCGCTTCAGTACGCCTATCACGTCGTTATTCCCATATCAAAAGGATTGATTTCGGAAGCCATTGGAAAAGCTAAAGATGTTATGAGCATTTTTGAAAAAACCAAAAACCCATCTGGCGAGCTTGAGGTACTCAACTACCTAGGTATCGCTTACATGCATCGTGGGCAACTAGAATCAGCAAAGAAATATCTCAGGGAAAGCATTGAAATCGCTAAGAGAATCGGAGATTATGTCGGTCTCTGTTGGGGTCATATCTATCTGTCTATCATCCTGGATGAAGAAGGTTCGTTCGAGTCCTCCCTGATCGAAGCAGAAAAGGCTAGGAAGTTCGCATGTTCGACTGAATCGGAGTACATGCTTTCTGCAGCAAAATCAGTCCTAGCTCATGGGCTTCTTCGCTCGAATAAGTTCAAGGAAGCAGAGTCACTCTGCAAGGAAGCTGAGGAGTTCGCAAAGAACTTCGAATGGAAGACCGGTACACCAGTACGCGGATTGATTACAATGGCTCAAGCGGAGTTACGAAGAAAGGAAGAGATGTATGACAAAAGCAATGAGCTGTTTGAAAAAACGATTGGCTACTTCCAGGGTGGCTACTACTGCAGTATGATTCACGAGATCCTAGCTCGCATTCATTATGCCGATTCGCTTATTGAACAAGGTAACAGAGACCGTTCGCTAGAGCAGCTCGGGCAAGCTAGAGAGATTGTGGCCAAGATTGGGAATCTGTACGAAAATAACAGGATAGAGAGAATGATGAATCTCATTCTGACTTCCGACTAATCAGACTCGACTCCTGACGACCTTAGGAACTGATTTTTGAATTACGTTTTCAATAGCGATTCCGGTGAGCTCCGCGTAAGCCGATTTCAAGTAGTTAATCCGGTAGTCTGATCGAATTGTGACCTCGGTCGTCCCGCCATTTTCTTGATACATCCGATGAGTTTGGCAGCAAATGGAAATCGTCGATATGGTGACAGAGAAAGAAGAAGAGGCTAATGCTTTCAGTGTTTTCTCATATTGGAAGTGGAATCTAAGTATCTACTATGCGTTGAAATTAGTACAATCACACACGCAATACGGCTCAAATGGTTCTGACGGCAGATGGGGGGAGATGAGAAGAAAAGAAGGGAAATAGCTCGGAATTCACGCAAAGGGGTTCTGGACCCGCGCGCCAACCCCAGATGCGACCTTCTACGCCTCGTCCTTCTCCTTCCCTAACCAGTCAGCCGCCTTCTCAGATGACCGCCAATTCTCCGGTGGGGCGAGTCCGAGAGGACAGTGCGATGGAAATGCCCAACCCTCTTCCTCGCAAGGCTTTCCGCTTATTTCGCAGTAGTATCCAGACCATCGTTCTGGGTCATCATACTCTGGGTCGTTATACTCTAGATTGCTGCAACCTTCTGCCGTTGTCAATCGGTCCATCCGTTCGTCACTCATTTCTATTCCCACAAATTTTCTTTGATCATGGTCACTAATAAGGATTCCGTCACCAGGCTTCGACATTTGACTAAGCAACAAGTAGAGAGTGTGGTCCTCGTCTAGTTGAGATCAGAAAAAGAATGGAAGAGGTTCATCTATCTTCATAGGATTCTCATCTTCATTGCTGTTGTCCTGGTGAGGGTATGACACCCAACTGCTGCATTAGCGACAAGTTGTCAGATTTGTTCCACCAATCAACAATTCTTCCATCCACCAGTCTATAGATCGTTACTCCGTTCCTGACGATTACTTTGTTGGTCGCAGGGATCCCCATGAAAACGCCCTTGTGAGTCGAAGTGGACTCCCATCGGACAACAACCTTGTCCTTCTCGGAGATAACGTCCTCAATTCCTAGGTGAAAGTCAGGGAAAGCATTGTGCATC
>Ga0315274_10010789_pt1 | contig 13157 bp, 19 predicted proteins | sample YL17G02_20_MG_FD_203700 | JGI IMG/M metagenome (GOLD analysis project Ga0315274, IMG submission 203700) | Sediment microbial communities from Yellowstone Lake, YNP, Wyoming, USA - YL17G02_20 | ecosystem: Environmental > Aquatic > Freshwater > Lake > Sediment | place: USA: Wyoming | collected... | reverse complement strand
ACCGACGACAGCAACATCGTGCTCCAATTGGCCTACACTGGAGCATCCGACCCGGCAACCTACGTCGATGTCTACGCTCCGGCCACTTCGCTGTCCGGGGCCACGGCCTCGACCGGCCCCAATGCCATCACCGCGACGGGCAAGTTCGCCAACGTCGCGGCCGGAGACATCCTGTACGTCCTCCACGACGCAGTCGGTGGCAACGAAGGCATGTGGATCATCACCGCCGTGATCAGCGCAAACGAGGTCCGGGTCTCGGGTGGCACAGACAACCTGACCTCGAGCGTGGCTGGGACCGACTTCGCCGTGTTCAGCGTTGCCGCGGAGTCCAACGGTAGCACCCTGGCCACGGTTCGTCAGCGTCTGACCCGGCTGCGGGACGACAGCGCGAGCTTCCTGACCACGGTCGAGGCTGGCGAGGACATCGAGATCCCCTACCCGTCAGTGACGGATCCTACTCTGTGGGATACCACGACGACCCAGTGGAAGATCGACACGATCGTGGCCGACGAGCTTCTGGACGCCGATCTGGACGATCTCGAGGAGCTCGCTCCTTACCAGTTCACGACGGGATTCAGTGGGCCGAGCCACTACTGTTCCTATCGGATCAACATCGACTTGAATTCGGATGCTCAGGTGACCGAGCTGAATACCATCACCACCAGCCTTGCGAATCATCGCTGTGTGATGGTGTGGCCGAACCAGTGCTACGTGAGTGACCTGCAGAACGAGCTGACCGGCGTGCAAAACAAGCAGCCGGGCCAGTACCTCGCTTGCATGGTGGGTGGCATGGTGGCCGGGCTACCCTCGCACCAGGGCTTCTCGTACCTGGGCGGTACGGGCATCCAGCAGATCTTCAACTCGAATTTCTACTTCAGCGACACGCAGTTGACCAACCTCCGGAACGGTGGCTGGTATGTGATCGTGCAGGACTCGGAGACCTCGTTGCCGTATACGATTCATGAGGTCACGACCGATGTCTCGGCCTATGCGTTCGGCGAGTTCATGAACGTGAAGAACTACGACTTCTGCTCGCTGTACCTCAAAGAGATCCTGATGCAGTTCCCGGGTCGGTACAACATCTACGCCGACACCTTGAACATGATCAAGGGCTCCCTGGAGGGTGGAATCCAGTACTTGAAGCTCAGAATCTTCCCGAAGATCGGCACTCCGCTCCTGGACGCGACCGTGATCAGCGTGGCCCAGCTCGAGAGCGAGGAAGATCGGGTCGAGGCTTATGTCGAGCTCTCACTGCCCAAGGTACTCAATCGAATTGGTCTGCACCTGCGTTCGTGATTCAATCTTGATTCTGAACGAGTTTTCGGCATAGAATTAGGTTGAAATCACCGGAGGAAGGTATGCCGTTCAAGAGCAAGGCCCAACAGAGGTTTATGTTTGCTGCAGAAGATCGCGGCGACCTCCCGAAAGGGACTGCAAAGGGATGGGCCGAGCATACCCCGAGCATCAAGAAACTCCCCGAACACGCCAAGAAGAGAGAAGCCAAGCACGCTGAGTTGCTCGAGATGGCCTTCCAGCTAGGTGTGAAAGAGGCCATGGAGAAATCGGGAATCGTCGAATCAGCCCTCAGTGGCCTCGTTCGTGGGTCAGCGCATCTCTGGGGCCCTGCCGCACTCGGCGCATATGCGGCTGGACCCGACAACCGTGCTTGGGGAGCCGGGGCGGGTATGGCCCTCGGATCGCTTGGAAAGCGGGTTGGCCGGGGACTGCTGCGTAGCAGTCAGTTCATGCCCGAAGAACTTGCTCTGCTTCAGAAGATCGAGAACGTCAACCCCGAGAAGCTCACCCCAGAGCTGATTCAAAATATCTTGAAGAAACACCCTGGCGTTGCCCAAGGTCTCGAAGGTATCAAGAAGAATGACCCTGCAGCTCTTGTGGCAAAGATTCAAGGCGCGGCTCAGCAAGTACCTATGGCCGAATGGGCTGGGCGACTCGGCCTCGCGGGAGTAGGTGGGCATCTCGTCTCGAAGATGGGACCAGGAGGCACGGGAGGCACGGGAGGAGCACCCCCGGGTTACCTCCCCTATGGGCCCAGCGCCTATGCGGCCCCGGCGGTATCCGACATGAGCGCTCATTACATGGGTTTTACCCCGAACGGGTAGAAAATTTTGATCGAACAACTCACCATTCGAAGGAGTTGAGATATGGCCATAAGCACCCTCCCAACTGCTGTAACGTCGGCCACTGACTGGCAGTTCCAGAACAGCTACGTCGAGCGGTTGATGGATCACTCGGCGCTGACCGCGGCTCATCCGGATGACACTCTGATTCTGGCCGGGCCCTCTCGCTTCTTGACCTCCAATGGTAAAGCAACAATCGCCTACGAAACTCTCTTTCCTCTCGGCATGGTCCAGAACATGCAGATCACCAGCCAGAATCCGGTCATCCCGGCGCAGGCGGTGGGCTCGGGCCGATATTTCTATCTGGTCGGAAAGCCCAATCACGGCGCGAACATCGCTCGACTCTTCGTCAAGGGCAAGAACATGCTGCGCGCGCTGTATTCCAACGCGATCGCAGCCGGGATCGATCCTTCGGCCTTCGATGACAAAGCGAGCTGGTTGAAGGCTGATACGTTCCTGGCCAACATGGACTCCGAGCTGTTCCGGATCCCCTTTGGCCTGGCTATCTTTTTCAGAGACAAGATCCATGATTCGTTGGGGGCGTTGTACATGGAAATGTGCTTGCTGACCAACTGGTCTCTGGGCGTGACCGCTGGGCAGAGCATGATCATGGAGAACGTGAACCTCATCTCCGATCGCGTCATTCCGATCGATCCGAAGGCGATTGGTGAACGTTCCCCGTCCTACAGCAACTACGATCCGACGGAGGCTGGCTCGTCGGCGGTGTTCAAGGCTATATTCCAAGGCGACCCGGGCCCCCACTCCTGATTCTTTTCAAATTTCGATAAAAGTTGCACTCTTTCCCGCCTCACGTTATTTTTAGCCATGAGCCTTGATACGAATCAGCGTAAAGAACGCCGTCGTGGCAGTCCCTTCGAAGATCAGCGAGAAGAGCGCTCGGTTATTGGAACCATCGTCGATGTCCAACCGGAGACATGCTCGTGCCGCGTGAAGTTGGACGAGGGAGGTGGCGTCTACGAATCCTTGCCTCTGCCTGGATTGATTCAGGACTCGCAAGGCGGTGGGGGAGAAGTGTTCGTTCCCAGGACCGGACAGCGCGTCGAACTCAAGATCGGTGGGCAAGCCGGGGTTCGGATACGAGGGTACGTTCCCACACCGGCGCCCGCTCTTCTTTCAGAATCGTCTACACCCTCTTTGTTCCCTGAGAATCTCCCTTCCAATCAGCGCGGCCGAGTGAATTTTCGTGGAAGACTCCCAAGAAATCTCGTCTCTGGTGACTGGTGTCGCATTGGCAACCAGAATCAGTATATTGGGTGTTTCGACGGGGGATTGACCACTCTGTTCGGTTCTCCCTGGGCTCAGATCAATGCTATCGGCGGAACCAACACAGATACGATCAACATCGCGGCTCGCCGCCTGAAGGTTCTCACTGGCTTCGGGCTTTTGGAATGTAAGAGCGAGAATGGAAGACAATCGATCGAGTTCTGCGGAGGACTCGATCAGATGACCGAGACGGGATACGATCAAACGAAATGGACGTACCAGGGCGGACTCGGTGTTGGGGACAATTTCCACACTTTCGCTATCAGGAGCAAGGGTGGGGATCCGATTTACCGAGTAAATCTGGGGACCAACAGCAATTACCAAGCCTTCTATGCTGGAGAGCATATTCAGACGATTCAAGGGGATAAAGGGACTAGCGTCAATGGAGGCTACTGGCGAGCGGTCATTGGTAACGCTTACAAAGAAATTGGCGGTGATCAGAACGAAGTCTTCAAGAAGAGCCGAACGTGCCGTATCAACATCAATGACACGGTTCAGATCATGGGCAAGTCGGTTGTTACCATTCAGGGGTCTCGGACAGTAACCTGCCAGACGCTCGCGCATAACGTATCGGGTTCCCCAACTTCGATTGAGGGGAGCACGTCCTACTCCCTAAAAGTCGGCAATGGGTCCTGGGATGTCGAGATCGGGAAACTTATCCCTCCACTACAAAAACCAATTGGAAGCTTCAACGTGACCGTCTTTTCACCAACTGGTGGTATCAATATGAACAGCAAGTTCGGTACCGTCAGCATCAACGCGGGTCGAACAATGACAGTCAAGGCTCTGACCGATCTCACTCTCGAAGGGGCTACTCGAACCATTATAAATGGCGGGGTGGTGACCCTGGGTGGGACCGCCGTGCAACAGCCTGTTCTAAAGGGACGGGCTGTCATTCAGGCACTACAATCATTTCTTAATGCAATCGTTACTTCTGCGGCGGGAGCGCCACCAACGGAACCTGCAATAAAAGGGGTCGCTGCCGCTGCTAGCGCTCTTTCTGCTCAGTTAGCGTCTTGGCCCTCTACCAAGGTATTCGTCACATGAGCTGGGAAAAGATACCCTCTGGAGGCCTTGCAGCGCTTCTGGAAAAGATTCTGGAGCTGCACAGGAAACATGCAGAACTGATGATCAAACGTCAAATCGTCCAGGCCCAGATGCATGTGGCGATCCAAACCGAAAAGGGTAGCTCATGGCAAGCCTCCACGAAATCGACGATGCCCTCCTCCACGTAAGAAGCATCAAAAACACCAGTCGTTGGGCGTCGATAGCGATTGGGGATGCAGCGCTTCTCAAAGCGATCGAGAAGCCGATCAATCAGATCGAACGGATTATTTCTGCGGTTGAGAGTCTCGCTACAATTCTAAAGACCATAGTCGAAACTGCGGCGACGCTGGCCACTGAAGGCCTGGACGTCACAAAAACGACTGTCCGTGAAACCATCGCCATGATCAACGCAGTTCTAGAGGATTTTACTGGGCCATCTGGACTGGGCGTTCACGTTATTGGTATCCCTGCGCTACCTTCTCTCGAGCCAAATCTCACCTCTGCTTTGGTCTCATTCGAAAGTGTACCTGGCGATGATCTTGCAGGAATGCTAGCCGCCAAAGTTGGTCCGCTTGGTAACGTCATGCTTGGAATCCGAGGGACCGCGGGTGGGGGAGGAAATGCTGGATTCTTCCATCAGTTGAATGCTTCTATAGACGACGACCAGGATGGATTCCGCCCACAGTACAGTGACGATGCTCACGTAGCTGGTGTTCTTTTCTACTTTGGCTGCGAGACATTTCATTCGTTGCTTACCCTTATCGCCAAGATCGCCGTGTTGCTCTCGGATCCTTACAAACCGGGTCCGTTCAGTGACATCCTGAACACTTTCTCGCTACCCAACTTTCCAGCACTCCGGAACTTCAAGGCCGAGGCGACGACCTGCAAGACCGGCTCGACCGAAGTGTTGAACATGATGGGGGCAGACCCCGTTATGGCCAGCTTGTTCGGCCTGGACAAGACCCCTGAAGCGCCATTTCTCGGAGTGAAGTTCAGCTGGGACCCTATTCTTCTTAGTTACTATCCGACACCTTATCCGGGTCCTGATGGGAAACCATTCAAGTATAAAATTACGAAGGTACGAATTTTCGGTGATACGAAGCCCCTCCCTTTGAACTCTCCCGAGGATATGGAGGCTAAGAGCCTTCGGAAACCTGAAGACGAAGAATTCAAATCTTTTCGTTCGGCCATTGTAACCGAAGGATTAGAGGTCTCCGGGCACTGGTACTTTGCAGCTTGTCTCCACTTACAGCCTGTTCTTCAAGAATCTCCAGAAGTGCTTGGAGACCCTCTTCCGGATCGAATGACGATGGTCACCACTGAATTCGACATCCCTGCGGATCCCCCAGGAGTGGGTCGCCAGGGTCCCTCCCCCAACTGGTATGCGATACGCCCCACCGCGCTCTTCCCCGCCGTTCGAGATCTAGTGCTAGAGATAGAAGACTTTCTCAAACAGCTCGAACAATTTGTCAGTTCAACAGCAGACGATCTGAAGGCTTTTGTCGAAGCAGTTTCGAAATGGATCACCGATTACATCGTATGGGTTCAGAAGCTGACCGCTGCCCTGCTCCGTATTCTGAATGCTCTCAAAGACTGGCCAACGGACGTCTATGCTGGAATGCACCCATTTTATGGGAAGGGTGGGAACAACTGCATTCGAAATGAAATTGGCAAGTCACTCTTTGATTCCTCGGATACGGCTCGGCCGTCTTTTGACACTGGGACCGAGGCTGTCTACGGAGTTCTGTTCGTCGTCGGTTCCGAGACCGTTGGTAAAATTGACCGATGGAAAGATTTCATGAAGTTGCTGTTCAACGTCGAATTTGGTGAGAACGGCACTTTTGTTACAGTTTCAAAGACCGCCGGTGATACGATTAACGCGGCAATCGATTCGATTGATCGTTCGCTGGCAACGGTCAACAGCGAAATCACTTTTCTGGACAGCATGAACCCAGACACCCTTGGGGTGCAAGAGCAAGCGGTATCCAGCCCAAAGGCCTTCGATGAACAGATGCAACCATCGATCGAGAGCGCTGGCTGCCGTGGATAAGGAGAAATTGTGGCCCGATCTCTTCAAACTTCGAAATCGATCTATTTCTCGACCGAGCAGAAGTACAAGAAGAAGACGATGGTTCAGATCCTCGAAGCCCGTGGCATGCTCAACGAAGAGGCCAAAAACTACATCCTTCGCGGAATAAATTGACAACCACGAAACTTCGTCTTTCGTTTGACACACTTCCGCAGCCAGCGTATAAATATTATTGTGCATCGTTTCCAAACTTGGAGGATTCAAAAAATGGTCATGGACACACGGTGGTTCGCATCAGATGAGAGGGTAGAGGCCAAACGGAGCGCTAAGAAAAAGAAAGCCAGAGTGTGGAAATACATCATCTCGACTCGGAATGGTAAGCAAATCGGATATTATGTCGGCGCGGCCATCCCAAAGGTTCTTATCGAAAGAAACGCCGCTGTGGAGAATGTCGCTGTTTGACAAGACCGCATGAAAGATCTATTCCACTGGCTCCCAGACCGCATCAGACAGAGTGCTTGGGCAACGCTGTCAGGAAAAAAAGTAGAAAAAGTAACTGCTCAGAGTTTTCTTGCTCAGCTCGAAAAGAGTAGCCAGGATAGGATCGTTTCTTCTGTAGGTCCATCATTTTACAAGAAAAATTTTCCGGTCGCCGCTAAGGGTCCCAAGTGGAAAGACGGTAAACCCATCGGAGTGGTTGATCACTATACAGCCAGTCTGAAGCTCACAGGAACCTTGAGTTGGTTTTCCAAAGCGCATCCAGAAGCTAACGTGTCATCCCATTTCGTGATAGATCGGGATGGGGCAATAGTCATGCTGGTCAATCCACTCGAAGAAGTAGCTTGGCACGCGCGTGGGTTCAATTCTGAGCATATCGGTATCGAGCATGTGAACGCTGGGTTGCTGAAAAAATTCGAAGGGAATTTTTTCTACCTGGACCGCTTACTTTATCCGAAAGAGCGGCTCCATTTGATTCAGGAATCCAATAAGGAATACTGGGAGCCCTATACGTCCTACCAGGTTGCCGCGAGCATTGTCCTGAAGCGCTGGTTAATCGAGGCAATCCCGACTCTTATGAGGGAGCGTTTCACGGATCACAATCATCTCGACCCTGATCGAAAACGGGACTGTGGGCCACTTTGGCCTTTGGACAACTTGAACAACCTTGTTTTTTTATGGCAAGATGGATATCGTTTTTCGTGGGCTGGAAAAGAAGACCTGGCCCTTGCTGATGTACAAACCTTCACTGCTGAGATGTACAAACACGCATAAAGGAGACCCCCATGGCAGCAACGAGAGGAAAGTGGTTTGAGTCGAAGGAGCACAAGACGGCCAAGAAGTTCGCAAGCGAGAGGCAGACCAATCTATGGCGGGTGGTTCAGGCTGCTTACAAGAATCGCGCGGGGGACAAGATCGCCAAGGGCGTTCGTTTCTACGCTGGCGAGGAGGTCCCCAAGGCGGCACTCAAGTGGAAGGGCGTCACTGTCGAGCCCATCGTCACCAAGTAGCACTCTAGTGTGCGAATAGGTCCCACTCGTCGTGGCATACCCCGCAGGTCTTTGGAACATCTCCTGACCAATCCATGCAGAGTCTCAACAGCTCTCGGAGCATCCGCTCGAAGCGAGGGCGCAGGATGTCGAGTTTTTCATCGATTCCTGCATCAAAGCAGGAGGAGATTTCAGGTGCGGCGTTTTGGGTCTGCGTGTTCATGAAATTCTTCCCGTAGTTGATCCCGAATGTATAACTTTAGTTCGTTCTGAGATCTCAGGAAAGACTCATCGATCTTGATATTCATAGCCCCTCGTAGATCCTTGATCGTCTCCATCATCTGGTCTACTACCCGAAAGAGTGCATCAACCTTGGCCCCGCGAGTGGCGTCCATTCTCATGTATTCTTTGAGGAACTCGTCCCATTTGTCCCGAATCTTTTCATAAGCGGATAGATGCTGTTTGCCCTGGTCTTCTAGTTTCTTGAGCGCTTCCTGCTGCTGAGCAAATTTTTCCTCGAATCTCTTGGTGGTCAGATGGATCACGTATTTGAGCAGAGCACCGGTTAGCCCAAGCACGGTTGATGCCGTAAAAATATAAGGCGCCCATACGATCTCAGTCGACATTGAACGGGCTCCTTATCTGTCCAGTGAACACCCGAGCTTCTCTCAAGAGCTCCTGCGAACAGTTGCTGTCACGAAGGATATTCAAGTTTACTCCGTGACGGAATGCTTTGGCAAATACGACATCGCTTTCGTAATCGCTGATCGTGATGATTGGGAGCTGGCTTTCACTCTTGCACAATCGAAGTCGTACAAGCTTCAAGAAGCGAAAATTCTTCTCTTTGACCGAATCCAGGTTGGCTACAACCAAGTCGAAGGACTCCTGATCGAACAATCGATCAAGAGCGTCCGAGGCGCTCTCGTCGGCTATGGTCTCAAAGCCGAAATGAGTAAGTATCGTTTCGTAAACCCGTCGATACTTCTCGATTGGTTCGACCAACAGGATCCTCGCCATTCGCGCCTCCTGCGCTCAGGCTTTAGCTTTGGTGACGTCCTCTTTGAAGATAATCTGGTCTCTGACTACAGTATACGTCTTTCCGTTCCCCAGCACCACTTGCACGTCGTAGGAATAAACCCCAGGATTGATCGGATCAGTATCGTCAGGGACGAGATAGACCTGGGCCTGGCCGTTGGTGGATGGAGTGGCAATTTTGATCTCGTCGTCGCTGCCCCCGGCAGCTGTGTTTCTCTTCGAAAGAATAGCGTTGGCATCCGGATCAGAAGTCTTCTGCTTGATCGTGAACCAGATCTTGGCATCATCCAGGTCCACCGGAGATCCATCCTCATAGGTCACTTCGACCAAAAGAGTCCGATCGTCCCGGAGGAACATGTTGATTTTATTGGTATCGATGCTCATGCGTCCTCCTCGTCATGAATTTTTCCAACGATCACGGGATCAATTGAAGAGACTTCAGCAGAAATCGGAGCCTCTAGAACCACTGTTCCGACGATCACCTCGTCTTCGACCGTCACTTGAGCTTGGATGTGCTGTTCGATCGTAACGGTAGCAACCAAGTGTTCTTCAACCGTAACGTGCGCGAATAGATTATCCCCGACGATCTGCTTGATGATGACCGGCATCTCGGCCCCGTAGCCCTGAGTGATGAGCAGGGACATCAGGGCGCCGGGACCCGTTCAAAGACATTGACGCTCGAGGGCAGGCCGTTGATGTCTTTTAGATCGAAAACCAGAAGGGGTGCCAACCCATCGTCGTCATAAAAGATCATGCGATTCAAGACATCATCAATCTTCCAACGGCCCCGGGCGACCTTCTTCAGGAGCTCGACATCGGTCTGGGCGGCGAAATCTTGTATCGTCAAGTCTTCAAGACCTGAGAAATTAGCGTAGGCCATGTCTAGAAGGGCGTACTGGATCGAATACTGACCCACGGGAAGAGCCGAGGGCTCCCAGACATACTGCCAAATATTTGAAGTCCCGACCTGGGTCATGTCGGTCCAGTCAAGCAGATCGACCGGAGCGCCACTGACAACGTGATAGACCTTCACCCGGGCCGTGCGCAGCTCGGTCTTGGCCGTACCATCTTGGTTGTTAGCAGCGATCTGCAAAACAAGTTGGGTGGGGTTGGGTCTATCGATCAGCATGGTACTCTCAACAGATCTTGGTGAATGCTTCCGGATGCATGTCCAGGAACTTGGCGATGGCCGCGGGGCTGGCCCACTGGGGCTCGGCAAAAGCTCCTGGCCACTTCTTGTTCAAGATGATCGCGAACAGCTCGGAACAGTTCTGGCCCTTCAAAGACCAATGGGGTCTGAAGATCTTGAGCTTCAGGTAGTCCCACAGAATGAACACCCAACCGAAGAGCAGGATCGAAAGAAAATCGTACCCGTCCCCGATCATGCTCGCCCCTGCGCGAATCTCTTCGGTCAAGGCATCGTCATTTACTCGGTAAACGTGGGTCCAGGTTCTCTTGCGTAGCGGCTTCGTATGAACTCCGTGGGTGGTCGTAGCTTCCAGAGTCCAAGTCGCTGCCCAGTCTTCAGAGTCGTACTGCAGAGCCATATGGTTCGAGTCGTACTTGGTCACCGCCCGGATGGCTGAAGCCACGAAGCCTTTGTCACGTTCGAACACGATGCTGAGATTCTTCATGTCTATTCTTCGTCCTTTCGTCCAAAGAAAGATGCACAACCCATCTCGCCAACGAACGGTATGTCGTTTTCCAGCCAGCAGCGAATCTCCATAGCGTAGGCTCCCTGGAGAGTGGTTGCCGCTCTGCCCGAGTAGTCATAGTACAAAGTGCAGCGTGGCTGGGTAGGCATGCGCCAGGCATCGCCTGCCCCCGTGTCAGCAGTTGCCTCGCGATCACTGCGTGAAGAATCTTTCTTCAGGTCGTCCAGTGTCTGGTAATACTCAGGGGTGGACAGCGGCTGCATACCAGCCCCAATATTTCCCCAGAGCTGAAAGATGATGGTGTCCTTCATGCCCATGTCTTTGGCGTACATGACCTTGATCACGTTTGAAGTCCAGACGTAACCAGTGGGCGCAGCGGCCTTGAACAAACTGGTGCGTGCGTACGAGTAGTCGGCGGTAACGACCTCTATTCCAGTCAGCGCCGTCTTGAACGTGATTGCCCCGGTCGTGTAGTTCACCGAGTAATCCCCCGAAGTCGTTCCTGCTGGGTGCTCGGTCTTGGCGATGTTATCTACTTTGACCACAGGGGCGTAGTCTTCCCGAAAATCCCGCTCCCGAAATACTTTCCCATGCATGACATCGATCCAGAAGCGCGAGACCGCCGGAGTGTAGGTCGCGTGGTTTCCAGAGTCGGTGAGTGTTTCTCCTGTCACCCGGGCACTGTCCTGATACCAGGTTTCTTTCTTGGTGAAGTCTGACGTGTAGACATCGTAGCGGCGCCCTTCGAGTGGAGTTTGTTCGACAATGCCATGGATTTGTACTGTTTGATCCAACGATACTGGCTGAATCTCTTGGGGCAACGGAACTCCCGTGTGCGTGGCCACAAGACCATCCAGAATCGTCTCGTCCCCTTCTGACAAAGCCGCCTTGAACCAGATGTCACAAGCATCACCAGCCGTGTCGATGCGGTCCAGGACGGTGACGATGGCGCTGGACTGAATCTCTTGCAGGAGGCGATCCGTGGCTACGATGTGATTGGGAAAATCATCCTGAATCGAGTAAGCATATTTTTGGTCGGCCATTAGGCAACTCTCCAAAGTTCAATTTTAGCCGCTGCAATCGCCGCAGTAGCTGTCCCATTTACCGAACGATACTGAATATAGAACGTCTTGGCGGCGCCGGTGAAGACAATCTCCGCAAACCCACCCACACACGCACGCTCTTGATTGATGGTTCCGCGCCAAACGATCAGAGCCCCAACGATTGAGGCATCGGTGTCGTTGTAAAGTTGCGCTTCTACGTTGGCTGCGGAGATTGTTGACAAATCAATTACGGCTGTCCAGCCGATTCGATAGGTCCCGGTTAATGCCGAAGTGGTCAACGTAGTCTTTGTCTGGAAAACATCTGAAGTCGTGGTTACGCGACTATCTGACGCAGCCGCTTGGTAATCTCTCCCGAAAACACTACAGGGAAAGTTGCCAATCTGAACTTTCTTCTTGGCGTTGCTAGCTGCGCTGTCCTCAATGACCAGCAGATCGGCTGACACAGGAACGGTTTTCTCGGTCATGGCCGAGATCTCAGCCGACGTGGCTTTATGTAGGGCAGTGGCGTCAAGACCCCCAGGAAAGTTTCCAATCGTCAATCGTTTCTTGGCATAGCTGTCAGTCGAGTCCTCGATCAGCAGAACATCGGCCGAGATTGGGATTGTCTTTTCGGTGATTGCACTAATTTCGGCAGCTGTGGCCTTGTGAATGGCGTTAGAATCAGTTCGATTGTCGCTGAGCCGCGCATCGTTTCCAGCGCAAGCCGAAGTGGCAGAGGTTCCCAGGGTCCTGAGCGATCCAGTTCCAGACGCAGCGTCGATGGCCAGGGTATCTCCTCCACCAACATTGTGCGTACTGGCATGAGCAGCAGGAGTTCCGCCTTCAGCTATGCTCCTCCAGGTTATCGGAGAATGGTTGGACAGCATCCACAGGCTGTTGTTATCGAGTTGTCGGGCCAGTTTGCCAACGTCGCCAGCGACGAACCCAGTAGCAGCGCCCCGAGCTGTAGAATCTGCGTAGGACCATTGGTACGGGATGTGAATATCGCCAATGGCAAGAGATTTGTGCAAAGACATGATTAATTCCTCGTAACGATCCGTTCGTCGTTAGCGTAGACAAACCCACCGGCGACATCAAAAATAGCGTTGTTAATGTCGAATCCGCCCGCAACCAGATCAGCCAGAGTGTAGGTTCCAGAAACGAGATCGCTGAAGACCATGCTGTCGTCCACGTCCCGCTCGATCACCACGTCCGTATCGTCTGAGACGTTGCTCTGGATCGTAATGCCGCGGCCGTCGTAGAAGTCTTCGTTGCGGTCCACAGCGGTCGGGGTGACGTCGGTCTCGCTCCCCCCAGTCTCGGGGTATTCCAGCTTGAGTGGTTGGACGCGATCTTTCGCCATGCAAAAAACCCTTGACAAAGTGAAGTAATTCAACTTTGCCAGAAGTTGGCGGGAGAGTCAAACCTATTTGCTTTTT